>ERZ773359.273-NODE-273-length-71057-cov-8.059069_pt1 | contig 71057 bp, 64 predicted proteins | sample MGYA00374955_ERZ773359 | MGnify/ENA primary metagenome ERZ773359 (study PRJEB29098, sample SAMN04486028) | biogas fermenter metagenome | study: EMG produced TPA metagenomics assembly of the Biogas fermentation microbial communities from Germany - Plant 4 DNA1... | reverse complement strand
TTTTGGAATTGACTTCGCTTAATTTATTACACTGTTCAGTTTTCAAAGATCAATAGCTCTTAACTTTGTGTCGCTTCCCTTTCTTGGGGCGACTCTTACTATGCTATCAGATACCGAATACCTTGTCAACATCTTTTTTTAATTCTTTTAGATCCAATTTGTGGTGACCTTCCGATACCCGATTCGTTGTTTTTGAACAACGATTTATATACTAACATAGTAAATTTATTATGTCAATAAGATATTTAAAATAAATTGCTCCTCAAAGAGGGATTATATGATAGCATATTTCAAGTGCTTTGTCAATAAAAACTAAAATTCAACATTATGCAATCTCTGGACAATAAATTCTAGTTCATATCTGCTTCAATGACTTTCTCGCCGTCATTTAAGATCCATTTTAATACCTCAACAGCCATGGACGGGTTTTCACTGAAGATGGTCATTCCTATTACCTTATCCGATACATCATAACCGGTATTCTTAAAAAGTTCCAAGCCATCCATGGGAATACCATAATAATGAGGTTCACTATCAAACTCCGTACCAATTCTTTCGGCCTTCTCAAGACGATCATCGCCTATGAGGGATCTGTTATCTTCTATAAATTCATCTAAAGGTATAAAAGCACCTTGTTCAACAATTTTCGCAAATTCTTCCTTATCAAAGGCATAAATATCCCCCGTTTGACTGGCTAGCATAACCATTAACTTTTGCCGACTCATATAATCCAACTGAGGATCCTCTTTATCCAGGGCAATATTGTTGATATTTACCTCCCACAGATTAGGAAAATCTTCAATGATCCTGTCCGATATAGCCATAGCGGATTCTTCTAATACATAATTACCAACTAGAAAGATCTCTATCTTTTTATCTGGAGGTGTTTGGGGCCTTGTAACAGTTGTTATCAAATTCCATACAGCTATAGTTACAATTATACATACGACATATTTCCACCAATCATATTGGATATGATTCCTTAGTCTCTCCTTGTTCAGCCTAACGCGATACACATCAATACACCCCTATCAATATACAAACTCAACCCCTAGATACACATTAATCCTAATTCGAAAAGAATAGTATTAGACAAACATAACTAATATTATTATATGATAAAGTCCATTAATGGGCAAGTAACCGATTTATATCTGTTTTTATTATTATAAAAAATCCGCCAGGATATAATGCCATAATGCAATAACCTCCTGGCGGATATCATCTACAGTCGCGTTAATCTGAACCCATTTGTTAATTCCTTTTCTTCATTAAGAGTTTCTTGGTTTCATGGTGGGGAATAGTATAACATCCCGGATTGAGGCAGAATCGGTCAATAACATAATTAGCCGATCTATTCCTATTCCCAGCCCGCCGGTAGGAGGCATTCCCACCTCTAAGGCATTAACAAAATCTTCATCCATCATATGGGCTTCTTCATTCCCAGCAGCCCTCTGTCTCGCCTGTTCCAAAAACCGCTCCTTTTGATCTATAGGATCGTTGAGTTCAGTATAAGCATTTCCAAATTCACGACCGGTAATAAAAAGTTCGAATCTATATGTGAGACGAGGGTCCTCATTAACCTTCTTTGCCAAAGGCGATATTTCAATAGGATAGTCAGTAATAAAGGTAGGCTGCACTAATTGCTCCTCCACCCTTTCCTCGAAAGCAATATTTAATGCTTCGCCCCAAGTAACAGAGTTTTCTATATCTATACCTAATTCCTTTAAAGCGTTAACAGCTTCCCCATCCTGGCTAAAGGAATTAAAATCAACCCCTGTATATTTCTTTACGGCTTCTATCATTGTCATACGATCCCAAGGTGGTGTCAAATCTACAGGCTGTCCTTGGTACTCAATCTTGGTGGTACCCAATACATCCTTTGTTACAGTAGCTATCATATCCTCAGTTAAATTCATTATATCGTTGTAATCTGCATAAGCTTGGTAAAGTTCAATCATAGTGAATTCAGGATTATGCTTGACAGACATTCCTTCATTACGAAAGATCCGGCCCATCTCATATACCTTATCAAAACCACCTACAATTAGCCTTTTTAAATGTAGTTCAAGTGCAATACGCATATACATATCCATATCCAAAGTATTATGGTGAGTAATAAAAGGCCTGGCCGCCGCTCCCCCTGCAGTATTGTGTAAAATAGGGGTATCCACCTCTAAAAATCCCCTCTGATCAAGGTAATTTCGGATACCTCGTATGATTTTAGATCGGATAATAAAGGTTTCCCTAACGTCGGGATTTACTATAAGGTCTAGATGTCTTTGCCTATAGCGTAGATCTGTATCCCTTAGACCATGCCATTTTTCCGGCAAGGGCTGAAGCGATTTTGCCAAAAGAGTAATTTCCTTTGCTTTTACAGATATCTCGCCTTTTTTTGTTTTGAAGACGGTTCCCTCTACACCTACAATATCCCCAAGGTCTATCTCTTTGAATTCCTCATAAGCTTCTTTACCCAGCTCGTTCACCTGAACAAAAATTTGTATTTGGCCGTCGCTATCCAAAATATGGGCAAAGCTGGCCCTTCCCATAACTCTTTTAGTCATGATTCGTCCAGCAATTACTACCTGAAGACCCTCCATAGTCTCATAATTGCTAATTATTTCCTGAGATTTATGTGTAGGGGTATATCTTGTTATTTTAAAGGGATCCCTACCCTCTTCACGGAGCCTTGTCAGCTTGTCCCTTCTTACCTTAAGAATTTCGCTAATATTCTCTTCTACAATACCGCCTTCTCTTGTTTCACTCATCGACATTCATACCTTTCCGTATTATATAGATAGAATAATGAACGGCAGACCCAATTTTGGACAGCGTAATTGAAATACTAATAAAATGTATGGAAACTATGGTCTATCATCATCTACGCTATAATACCATATCTGATACATTGAATACAATAAAATGCCGTTTATGGACATATATACATAATCAAGCCACTGTCCTATGGGGCCAGTGGTTTGGATGATTTGATATTTTATTTTTTAATCTCTAATATTTTCAATTTTATAACCCCATCGGGTACATGTACATCGACCACTGAATTTATCTTCTGTCCGATCAGTGCCCTACCCACGGGTGATTCATTGGATATCTTGTTCTGTCCAGGATCAGCTTCAGCAGATCCTACAATAGTATATTCCATAACCTCATCATATTCTATATCAAGAATTTTAACGGTAGAGCCAATACTGACAATATCAGTAGAAATATCCTCATCATCTATAATTCTTGCATTTCTAAGCATATTTTCGAGGGTAACTATTCGTCCTTCTATGAAGGCTTGTTCATTCTTGACTTCATCATATTCAGAATTCTCGCTAAGATCGCCAAAAGCAATGGCTTGTTTTATCCTCTCAGCTATCTGTCTTCTCCTTACCGTCTTCAAATAATTCAGTTCTTGTTCCAGTTTCATTACGCCTTCATGAGTCAATAGAGTTTCTTTATTAACCATTATCAAGTCTCCCCTTTATTTTATTGCGTCTGCCAATATTTGGTATATAAAAACATCCCTTCACATCGGCAAGAGATATTATGATGATAATTATATGCCTATATTTTTCTTTTATACTAAGGGTTATTAATACTAATTTATACTCTATTGAGTAGCAATACAATAAGCACTGAAAGCAGCAAAAGCGGCACCAGTGCTTTTTCCCCTTACTTTTTTGAATATATTATAGAATAGCATCATTCTGTTTGTCAAGGTGCTTTCCAAAATAGAGCCTCCGGAAGCCATCATAAGATAGGATCTTCCCATTTGAAATCATACCTGAAAATTTAATTCCACTTTTCTCTATAATTTCCTTTATAACTCTAAGATTATCTAACGTAAGGGATTTTCCCATTAAATAATCACGATATGAACTGTCCCTAATAAAAAGTATTGCCTCCGTTATACCCATTAGCTCCCACACTCCAAGGTTATTAGCGGGAACCATACTTTGTGGTAAGCTAAACCAACCCGATTCTATAAACAGGGTACTCCCATTATTTTCTCCCATGCTTAAAGAGGCAATCGATATTCCGCTGGATGATATAATTATACAGGTATTGTGTGGTGCTTCCCTTATCTTGTGGATCGTACACAGAATTGCCATTGATTTGTTATTCAGACATAAGTTTGGATCCGTAGATATATGACATGACAGACCCGTTTCGTGGAAAATATTATTACCTAACTCCACCAGGATCTCTTTAGTCTGTCCGCCAATAGCCAAATAATTAACCCGGGGTGCCAGAAGCTCTGTCCATACACGGCCTATGGCGTTATCTGCACCCCATATACCTATTTCAATTTCATGAGGCTTAACATTAAGTATTGCCAATAGCTTTTCTACTGTAGCCACAAGTGAAATCAATTTGATTAATCCACCATCCAATATAGTTATAAATTCTTCAAGATATTCTTTTTCTTCCATGGAGATGACCTCTCTCCATAAAGGAAAGACCAGGATCCTAATGCCTTTTGCCCGAAGTAACCCGATCAAGCTGTTTATGATTCTAATCCGATCTGAATTCTCATGTTTGTCCCAATCAATAAAAAAACCGGGTACATCTAAAATGTATCCCAGTTGATGTCGGTTGTCTTTGTCATATATAATTTCAGTAAGCTTAACCTTGGTCTTGGGGATCATAGCTCTAGCCCATTTAACAGGCAGTAACTTTAGTAGTGGATGTCCTTTTATATACCTATGCCCTTCATCTGGCATACCTATCAGTACAAATTGCTCCATTGGCTATGGCCCCTTTCATTAAAACCTAATTTAGTATCTCGACCCGATGCTTAAATCCACTTTTATTGATTAAGTCTTCATAAACTTCCGGTGTAGCCTCCTGCATTCTTCCATCAATCAAGCTTAATAGAACCGCCTCAATTACATTGGTGCCAAAAGATCTCCCATTTAATTCGGGGGTTGAGGTGATCAGCATCTTAATTCCCCGTTCTCTTAGAAAATCTATATCATCAAGAGTAACTGTATTTGTGATAATAATTTTGCCTTCCATCTCCAGAGGAATGTGTTTCTTTATATATATGAAATCACCGGCTATAATATCAGCATTATGGTAATACTTATGATACTTTGGTATATTTTGATCCTGGTTATCTCCAGTGGGGTAGAGCAGTTTAAATGGCATCCTGCTGACTATAGGCATAAAGATGGCTGCTATGGTATGTAGGGTTTTTAAACTGTTTATAGGTATTTTTATGCCCAATGCAAATATGAGATCTCCATAAGTGACCTTACTGCCTAGGGTTTCAAAAGTCTCGGCCATTCCAAATCTATCCATTCCACATACCAATAAAACTTTTTTATCTGCAAAGGGTATATTGTATTCTTCATTTACGAACTTCACTACCCTTCTCTCCAAAGTATTTTTTAAACCCGACCCATCAACAATTGGTGTTTTAACAGCAGCCTTGAGAATAGGCAACGCTGATCTTAGAAGATAGCGCTTATTCTTACGACCGTAGAGAAACAAGTCGATACCGCCCATTCCAAAAACATCAACTTTACCGTCCAGGTCTTTTACTATCTCAATCGCTTTCCCTATATCTCCATTTGTCCCTATTCTTTCTATTAAGAACTTCTCTCCAAGTATTTCTGTTTCAACCCTATGATCTCTGGTTGACGAACCTATACTTATGCTTACGATTCTCTTCATAAGTACCCCCTCGTATATTAGGTTCAATACTGCTAATCTCCCAAGTCACGGATATCAAAATACATTCCTGCCTTAATTATACTCTCTTTCCAAGTATTCGAAAAGGGTGTTTTGTATCTGTTCACTATTCTCCAGGGAGTTTAATTTGTTCTTTATGGTATTTGCATTTTTCATGCCTTTTAAATACCATGCCAAGTGCTTTCTCATCTCTATGACCCCCAGTTTTTCACCTTTAAGCTTTACTGCCAGATTTAGATGCTTAACCGCTATGTTTATCCTCTCAGAAACTGAAGGTTCCTCTAGCTTATTGCCTGTTTTTAAATAGTGGATAATTCCCTCGAATATCCAGGGCCGCCCTTGGGCTCCCCTGGCTACCATTACCCCATGACATCCTGTCTCCTTAAGCATTTGGAGGGCAGCCTCAGGTGTAAAAACATCCCCATTTCCTATTACGGGTATATCAACAGCTTCCCTAACCTGTGTGATTATATCCCAATCGGCCTTGCCTGAATAGAATTGCTCCCGTGTCCTACCATGTACTGTTATGGCCGATGCACCCTCGTCTTGGGCTATCTTGGCAATCTCCACCGCATTTATTTGTGAATCATCCCATCCTTTTCGAATTTTTACTGTAACCGGTTTAGATGACCTTTTAACTACAGCTTTGATTATCTTACCAACCCTTGCAGGATCTTTCATAAGGGCTGATCCTTGCCCGTTCTTTGTTATCTTAGGCGCGGGACATCCCATATTTATATCAATTAGTTCAATGTCCAGCTCTGATATTCTTTCGGCCATCATAGCCATTATCTCAGGTTCGGAACCAAATATCTGAACACCTATGGGATGCTCTGTCGAATGTACTTGTAATAAATCCCCTGTCCTTTCACTTCCATAGTATAAACCTTTAGCGCTTACCATCTCAGTATACATCATACCGCAGCCATAGCCTTTGCATATCAAGCGGAAGGGCATATCAGTTATCCCTGCCATAGGCGCTAATACTATATTGTTGGGTAGTTTTAATCCGCCTATAGTCAAATCCTTTTGTATCATGTAATATCCCTTTCCAAAATAGAATCGATCCTTTACAATCTGGTATTAATAGAAACAGCCGCAACGCTATGCGGCTTAATCCTGGTTCCCCTCATCTGATTTGATATTTTCCTTTTTAGTTTCCAACTTAATGGGTTTAGTGAGGAGTACATTATCTATCTTCCATCTGCCATCCTTTTCTAATATAACAATCTTTTCACCATTATCCCAAGGAGGTATAGGAATATCTCCGGATTCTTCATCCTTAACGCTACCTTCAATACCGTTGATTATCTCTTCTACTTTTACCTTGGTCTTGTTTTCCCAGGGCCATACCCATAGCATCTTGATCCTTATCCGGTGATCATAATTGGAAATATCAAATTTTTCATATGGAGCTCTGGACAACAACGGGTCCCTATCAAGAAAATCCTGTGTATAAAATTTGATGAGCTCTGAAGTATCTTCACCCTTGAGTACCGTTTCCGCGCGCTGAGCCAAACCTTCATTGGTAATCACATAGATATTAGCCCAATCGTAGCCTATAAATATGGCTAAAATAATTAATATTGCTATAATCGCAAAAACAGTCAACCTGGTCAAAATATAGGATAAAAGTCGCAATAATGTATTCAACATAGGACCCCCCACTCCTGGCTGCACCCTTACGTTATCGCCATTGTCTACATCAATATTCATCATAATAACACGAAGCAGATATTTTGTAAATTTAGCAGTTCCATGGTTATCGGTTGAATTTCATTACCCCAAAGGAACCCCCATTCATATCTATCGCTCCTGATTCCTTTCATATATTATTCTCAAACCCTCTAGTGTCAAATTCTTATCAATTATGTCTACTGTTTCAGATTCTTTGGCTATTAAATCAGCCAATCCTCCAGTTGCTATGACCTTAGCGTTTGGCGCATTTAATTCCTTCTTCATACGGCAAACTATATAGTCAACCTGACCAATATAACCATATACAATACCCGCTTGCATACTCTCTACTGTATTTTTCCCAATTACATGGTCCGGTTTAATTAGTTCGATTCGGGGCAGCTTCGCGGCATATTGGAATAGAGCCTCAGTTGAGATTTTAATACCTGTTGAAATGCATCCTCCCAGATATTCTCCCTGGGCTGACACAGCACAAAATGTAGTAGCTGTACCAAAATCAATAATTACCAAGGGACCGCCGTAAGCTTCATAGGCGGCAATAGCATTGACTATTCTATCAGCGCCTACCTCTTTGGGGTTATCAACTCGGATATTCATACCGGTCTTTATTCCCGGCCCTACTACCATAGGCTCAATCCCAAAATATTTCTTACACATCAATTCCAAAGCATCCATTAAGGTAGGTACTACTGAAGAAATGATTATCCCCTTTATATCCCTATTGGTCACCTTACTATATCTAAACAGGTCCATCACTAGTATACCTAATTCATCACCCGTCTTATTTCTATCCGTAGTCAATCTCCAGCTTGTTACCAGTTTTGAGCCACTATAAACTCCCAGTACTGCGTTGGTATTACCAATATCAATTACTAAAATCATAACTTCTTACACCCTTCCTGTAAAAATATGGGCAGGGAAACCTCCCTGCCCGCTATAACCTATCAATCTATTAAAAATCAGTCTTGTATAACTTCCTTAGTGCTTGAACTATTGGCGTTATAATCAGCACGGCGGCAATTGCCTCCGGAACCCCGTTCGGTATTGCAACCCCATATATTACAGCTTTACCTACCATTGATGGTTCAACATTCAGCATCTTTGCTAATAGGTCCTTGTACAATATATAGGCTATGCCCAACACCCCAATAGTGTTTGTCAATGTTCCTACGGCAGAGGCTACCATAGTACTTAAAGCTATTCTCTTTTGAATATTTCCCTTAAAAAGCTTTTTTATAGCCTGAAAAGAATAATAGCTAGTCAAGGCGATAGCCAACCTGGGTAATATTGAGACCATCGGATTCATAAATGCTACCGACAAAATACTTGGCTGAGTAAAGGCACGATACATGCTGAAACCACCAAAAATTAGGCCTATGAATAGTCCCACTATAGGACCTTCGACTATTGCACCTATGATGGTTGGTATATGCATAATAGTAACTTGCACCGGCAGAAAGGGTAGCTGAATAATCCCCAGTCCACCAAATTCCAACATGATCGATATACCACCCAACATACCAATAACCGCTAATTTACGTGTCGTAAACTTCAATTGACATACCCCCGTTCAAGTTCCTAATGCGGATACCTGACAGCATCAACGTATTAGATATCTATTTGTTCTATAGTCCAACTCCATTCGGATGTTAGCCATAGATTTATGGTAATTATCATACCAAAGTCACGTGGGAAATTCAAGGAAATTTTTATTGTTCCAATCCGTTCTCTGAATGTTTAGTCGTATCTTTTAGTCTGTCCAAAACCAAGATTAAGAATATACAGACAAGAAATATTAAGCTCATCATAACAAATGGTAGTTCCTCAGATACAGATGCAAGTAGCCCTCCTATATATCCAAAGGGCGCTGTTATGGCAAAGAGCATAACGTGGAGGATGGACATAGTTTTTGCTCTTTCTTTGTCACCTATAGCGTTGGCTAATATTGATTCCACAAGGGGAAAAGATATGGCAGTCCCAAAAGCCATAAATATAGTGGAAATAATTAACACTATATAACTCCTATCAGGGGATACAACCAAGAGTAGATTACTTATAATTAAGGAAACAAAGGATGCCAACAGCGGTTTTTTAAAACTCAATCTTCCGATTATGGGCATCACAAATAATAAGACCAGAAGCATTATTCCCGATTGTATCATGGGAAATAGGGCTATACTACCCTGACTGAATCCTAGTTTTTTTGTCAAAAGTATAGCAAAAAAATTGGTTCTGACAACGGTATAAATATTAACAAATACAGATAATAAGAAGGCAATCATGGTATAAGGTGTAGTCAATAGTTGCGAAGCAGCCTTCTTATAATCCTTTAAGCTATCAAAAAAATTCACATTTCTAGACTCCTTCATCCTAACGAGCCCTTGCTCAGTTTCATGCACCAGAAAGTTTCTAAAAATAAACATAAAGGTCATGGAAAAGAAAGCAAAAAAATAAAGTCCTCTAACGGCGGGTACAAGCTGGTATCTGGCCACAAAGAACCCTGCCATCGGTGCCACAAACCCAGATAATATCCCCGCAATCTGCATCCAGGTAAATACATGGACCCTTTCCCCAGGTGGAGTGTCCTCTACAAAGAGACAAGTCCATGAGGTATGAACTACCCTGACTGCACTGTTTATAATAGCCGCTATCAAAAAATAATAAAAGTTCTGGGCCATAGCCCAAATTAAGGTGGGAATGCTCCAGCTTATGATTGCAAATAACAGGCTCGTGCGCTTTCTCCCAAGTTTGTCCGTTATATGACCGCCAACCAATGAGAAAAACATCTGAAATATCAGGCCGACAGAAGCTATTAGACCAATCTCCTGTTCAGTACACCCTAAAGCTGCCATGTAAACGGAAGTATAAGTAATAAATAAGTTGTAGGGTATACCCCACAAGGGTTCCATCATAAGACAGGCTCTGGCGTTGCCCTTAAAGCCTTTAAGTATATTCCCTGTCTCCCGCAATTGACCCCTTAGTCTTCTCTCAACCATGTATCCAACCCCCATAAATCAAACAGTCTTTGGTGAAAAAAACACACTGGATACAATTATAGCATAAAAGGTCTACACTGGCGAGATACAAAACCTTATTATAAAATAGGTCCAGAGACCTTATTTCATAGCCTCTGAACCTAATAACCTATACCGCATTTATGAACTTGTACTGGGCTTCGTATAGATTGTAATAAATACCCTTTTTCTTAATTAGTTCATCATGATTTCCTGATTCAAGTATTGTGCCCTCATCCACAATCATAATTCTGTCGGCATTTCTGATGGTGGACAGCCTATGGGCAATAACAAAGGATGTTCTGCCCTTCAATAGCTGAGCCAACCCTTGTTGTACGAGAATTTCAGTTTGCGTGTCGATACTGGAAGTAGCCTCGTCCAGAATTAGTATCCTGGGGTCTGCCAATAATGCTCTTGCGAATGAGATCAGCTGTTTTTGTCCTTGAGATAGTCTGGATCCCCTCTCCTTTACTTCCGTGTAATATCCCTTTTCCATTTCGGAAATAAAGCCGTGGGCATTTACAACCTTAGCCGCATTCATTACCTCCTCGTCAGTAGCATCCAGTTTCCCATATCTTATATTATCCATAATTGTACCTGAGAAGATAAAACTGTCCTGTAGCATAACACCCATCTGTTTTCTAAGAGAATTTAGAGTCACGCCCTTAATGTCGTGACCATCTATAAGTACTCTTCCTTTAATAGGATCATAGAAGCGGCTTATTAAATTTACAATGGTGCTCTTACCCGCCCCTGTAGGTCCAACCAAGGCTATGGTTTCACCGGGTTTTACCACAAAATCGACACCTTTCAATACCGGTTTTTCGGGATCGTAATAAAATTCCAGATTCTCAAACCTAACTTCGCCTTGGATATCAGGAATGGGATAAGCGCCCTCTTCATCCTTTATGTCAGGCTTTGTGTCCAGAAGTTCAAATATCCTTTCGGTGGAGGCCATAGCCATTAAAAGAGAATTATAGAAATTAGCAAGGTTGTTGATAGGCTGCCATATCCTCCAAACATACCCAATAAATGCAACCAAAACACCGACAGAAACAGTATTGCTATCTAAAGATCCAACACCAAATATATATACCAGGACTACACCAAGAGCCCCAATCAATTCTATGCCAGGCCAAAATAGATTGTTTAACTTTATGGCATCCATCCAGGTGGTAAATATATCTCCGCTTAATTCGTTGTATAATTGCCTGGTCTCAGGTTCTCTAACGAAGGCTTGGGTAACCCGCATACCGGCCAAGCTCTCATGTAGATAAGCATTCATATTGGAATTCTTTTTCCGTACCTCCTGCCATCTACGTCGAATCCTTCTTTTTAGTACACCTACCAAGATCATTAATAAGGGAACCGTACTCATAGTAACCAGGGTCAACTTTAGGTTGATATAAGCCATAATTATTATAGCTATTATTAACGTAAAGAAATCCGTCAATACGTTGATTATGCCATTTGTCAGAAGATCACCCAGTGAATTTACATCGTTTATTATACGTACAAGTATTTTCCCCGCTGGCCTTGTATCATAGAAGGTAAAGGATAAATCCTGGATATGTTCAAAAAGATCCTGTCTTATTCTGTACAAAACCTTTTGACCCACCAGGGACATAATATAAACCCTCTGCTTCATACACGCCATATTAATTAGGTTAGTACCTAAGAATAACAGAGTAATCAAGGTCAGTCCTTTATAGTTGGCAACTTCTATATATTCATCAATGGCAACCTGTAAAAAGTAAGGCCCTAACAATCCACTAATGGCAGCAACAATCATTAATAGGAGGGTAATAATTATCTGTTTTGTAAAGGGCTTCATATAGCCTAACAACCTTATAAATTGCTCCTTATTAAACGGTTGTTCAAGTTTCTCATCATCTATTATTCTATTCTTCATCACCCTATATCACCTGCCTATCCCCTTCAAAATCCTTAAAATCTTTATACTGTTGGGAATAAATATTGTAGTATTCCCCTTTCCTGTTAAGTAACTGTTGGTGCGTACCTCTTTCGATTATGCGTCCTTCATCCAACAATATGATTTCGTCAGCATCTTTTACAGAGGAAATCCTGTGGGCTACTATAAATGTTGTCCGACCTTCCATAATACCCTTGAGAGCCTGTTGAATTTTAAATTCAGTTTCCATATCTACGGCAGAAGTACAATCATCCATGATAAGAATCTTAGGATTCTTAATTATAGCCCTGGCAATTGCAATTCTTTGCTTTTGACCCCCAGATAACCCTGTGCCCCGTTCCCCGACTATTGTTTCATAACCTTGGGGCATTTCCATTATAAAATCATGGGCATCGGCAATCTTAGCTGCCCTAATAACCTCTTCCCTTGTAGCATTCGGGTTGCCGTACATGATGTTTTCTTCGATGGTAGCAGAAAAAAGAAAGACATCCTGCATGACTATTCCTATGTTTTCTCTGAGGGCATTGAGTTTCCAATCCCTCACATCAACCCCATCAACTAAAACCCTGCCCCTGGACACGTCATAAAAACGATTCAGAGCGTTAATTATAGTTGTTTTACCAGCCCCTGTTGTACCCATAATAGCAATGGTATTCCCCGCCGGCACATCCAAACTTATATCAACCAGGGCTCGTTGATCCTTGTAATGTAAGGATACGTTCTCAAAGGTAACATGCCCTTGAACAGTTTCCGATTGGTAGGGGTTTTCCTTCTCTGTTATAATTGAGCCGGTATCCAAAATTTCAAAGACCCTTTGCCCTGAAGTCACTGCCCGTTCCATTATATTGATAACCCAACCCAACATTCTCATGGGCATTATGAGCATCCATAGGTAGCTATTAAAGGCTACCAAAGTACCCAATGTAATAACTCCTTGTGCCACCATCCGTCCTCCGTACCACAATACTGCAACCGAACAAAATCCCGAAATAAAGTCCATAACAGGGAAGTATTTTGCCCAGATATAGGCCGATTTTACGTTCTTTTCAAGATTAAGTCGATTTTCCTTCTCAAATTTTTCGATCTCATAGTCCTCTCTGGCAAAAGCCTTTACTACCCTTACCCCTGTTATATTTTCCTGAGTAGCAGTGTTTAGAGCTGCCTGCTGCTCTCTAATTTCACTAAATACAGGACGGATACGATTATCAAACCTTAATGCAAGCCATGCTACAAAAGGGGATACGGCAAGGCTTACCAGGGCCAGCCTGGTATTCATTGAAAATAACACAATGGAGGTACCGATAAAGTATATAAAATTCTCCAGGAGAACTGGTACCCCACCGGCTATAAATGCTCTTATCCCTTCAAGATCACCTGTCATTCTTGACATAAGTTCCCCCACACGGTTGTCATCGAAATACGTGAAGGATTGGCCCTGTAGATGGGTAAACATTTCATTTCTAAGATCATATAGTAAGCTTTGGGACACGCTTTCCAGAAAGTAGCCCCGCAAGTACTGGACTATCCCCCTAATAGCTGCGACTATTAGGATAGCAAACAATAATACTATGAATAATCTGCGATCTCCCCCACGAATCACCTCGTCTACCATAAGCTTGGAGATGTATGGGGAAACCATATTGAGAGCAATAAACATAATTAAAAGGGCTATAGCGGCTATAAATTTGCCTTTATATCGTCCCAGATAGCCCAATATCCGTTTAATAATATGCAAAAAAAAGACCCCCTCTTTGCCTTTTCAGGATTCTACAATATCTTAATTTAATTTCAAACATTGGTCAATGAACAAAACCAGGGGTTATCTATTATATTTTCTCTTTTAATCCACGGAAGGTAAACCCTTCCTTTACACCTTTAAAGATTAACGAATTGGTGGGATTACCTATGTTTTCCTGCTACACAAATAATAGAGTAATCCCTTACAACTACGACGAAAAAAGGATGGCATTGGCTATTGCCTGAGCCGTTACCTTCACTGCAGCACAACCAATGGTGAGCATATCCCCATCTTTTTCGCCTGTGGATAGTGCAAACATCGTATCTCCATCCACCATTGTATGGACCGGTCTAATAGCAAGAGCCAACCCATTATGGGAAATTGAGGCTAATTTATGCGCCTGTTCTTTGGTTAGCCTTGCGTTGGTAGCTACCACCCCAATTGTGGTATTATCAATAAAGTTGGTAGGTACATAGCTTCCGGATAATAGATACTCGCAGGAGTTTAGAAAATTACCGCTTTCAGGATCTCTGGCACCGGCAATTATCTTTTCTTCGCTTAAATCATAAACATCACCGAAGGCATTGACGGCAACGATAGCCCCAACCACTATCCCGCCAGGCAAGGTAATACTGGAGGTACCGATGCCACCCTTCATAGCTGATCTCATACCCAATACCTTACCCACTGTAGCTCCGGCACCTGCGCCGACACTACCCTGCTTAAACAGACCCCCGGATGCAGCCTCACATGCTTGATATCCCATTTCCGCGTCCGGCCTTACTTTAGAATCCTTGTAGGCAAGGTCATATATGACCGCCCCACCTACAATGGGTACCCGGGCTGCTCCGGTATCCAACCCTATACCCTGTTCTTCCAAATACTTCATCACTCCGTCCGCTGCAGCCAGTCCAAAAGCACTTCCCCCGGAAAGTATAATAGCGTGTACTTCTTGAACTAAATTTCCAGGTCTCATGAGATCCGTCTCTCTGGTTCCTGGAGCGGATCCCCTGACATCGACGCCTACTACTGCCCCATGTTTACACAGTATCACTGTGCATCCTGTCCCCGCATCAATATCCTGCGCATGACCTACTTCTATACCATTGACATCCGTAATATAGCCCTTATACATATCCTTCCCTCCCTCTAACAGAAACATCACCTGATATAACCTTAGTGATGGTCCCATCTTGTTTTTTAACCAATAAGGAACCATCTGTATCAAAATTTATGGCAAAACCCTCAAATTCCTCATCCCTACCTATTACTATCACAGGTTTATTGAGAGTTGCTGAATACCTCCTGCACTCATCAAGAATCGCTTCAAAATTACCATACTTAATATATTGATAATAAATATTCTCTATTTCTTTCATGATCTGAACGATTACTGACCTTCTGTCTACTGTCTGTCCCGTGCTTATGTAAAGAGAAGTTGCTGTCTTAGTTAGTTCCGCGGGAAAATCCGATTCCTCTAAGTTGGCGTTTATCCCTATGCCAACCACTATGTAATAAATCTTATCCATATCCCCATGCATTTCCGTAAGAATACCACACACTTTTCTACCATTTACAATTATATCATTTGGCCACTTAATCCCTATATCCAGACCTGTTAATTGATTTAAGACCCTCCTTATTGCTACCGCTACAAGGGTAGTTATTCCGGGCGCCTTATCGGGGGGTATATCCGGCCTTAATACAAGGGACATCCAAATTCCTTTACCTTTTGGAGATATCCAACTCCTGCCCAATCGTCCCCTGCCCTTCAATTGGGTTTCAGCGACTATTAATGTTCCTTCCGGCGCGTCTGCCAGAGCCAGTTCCCTTGCTCTATTGTTGGTAGAGTCTATAATGTCGTAGATCTCCAAGTTTCTGCCCATTATGATGGTATCAATGGATTCCAGGAGGGCAGTCCTATCCAATATGTCAGGGATTCTAACCAGCCTATAGCCCAATCTGGGTTTGGTTTCTATAATAAAACCTTCATGTTGTAAAGATTTTATATGCTTCCATATCGCCGCCCTGGTAATGCCCATAGATGAGCTGATTGTCTCTCCAGATATAAAACTGCCTTTGCTATCCAATAACGCCTTTAATACCTTATTGCGCATATTACTTTCTCCCTAATCTTTTGCTATATCTACTTCTTCTCTATTATATCCATTTTAAGAAGTGTTGCATAGCTGATAAGGGGAAAACCCCGCACTTTATAGTGCAGGGTTTTCTAATGATAAAAGGCATGGTTACCTATGGTAGTAATGTATTGTCTGTTATTTACTATCCAGCTGCCGGCAGCCTTCTTGGGATTAAAGAAGTATAGTGCGTTTCCAACGGGCTTGCTCCCCCAGTAAGCTTCCTCTGCCGCTTTTAAACACTCAGCACTGGGATTATTGTAGATTGTCCCATCCGCTACCGGACTGAACTGTGGTATGCCCTGAAAGTATTCGAATATGACACCATAAATGGTATTAGGAAACTGCTTTGAATTTACTCTGTTCATTACGACATTGCCAACAGCGACCTTTCCGATATAAGGTTCTCCCTGGGACTCGGCATGGATAATTCTGGCCAACCAGAAAATATCATCTCTTTGTTTGGCAGTTAGAGTGCTCCTGTTAGCAGTGCTATTGCCAGTAGTTTTTTTACCGAACAAGGCATTTTGAGTTTGCGGACCTGCTATCCCATCTATCCTGAGCCCATAATCTATTTGAAATGCTATTACTGCATTTTCCGTAACATGACCGTAATATCCGGTCGCTGTGCCCTTGAAATATCCAAGGGCTTTTAACGCATTTTGAAGCTCCCTTACCCTTTCGTTATACATTCCAAAGTATAAGGTACCCTTGTATCCACTGCCGGAACCTCCTTCATAAAGAGCTGTCTGAGTCTTTGGCCCTGCTATACCATCGACATAGAGTCCATAATCCTTTTGAAATCTAATAACTGCATCCCTGGTTATGGTTCCATAGTAACCGGTGATCTTGGGGTAGGTAAAATACCCCTTGTTCTTCAATGTTTGTTGCAAACGTGAAACCGCCTGCCCCCTACTTCCAACCCTAAGTACAGGATAGGTTGCGGCTTGAACAGGCACAGCCGTTATCAGAATAGAACCCGCAACCAATATCATGGTTATTGATATAACCAACATAGCTACCCTTTTATTTCTGTACACAGAAATCCCCCTCTGTATGTATTATGTTAAGTTACCATAATCCATTATAGAAGGGGATGATTTTCCGGTCAAACCACAAGATCGCCGTATTCAATTTTGTTACAAATTTGTGACACGAATGTTAACTATTATTAATTTTTCCTTACTGTTTCATGCTTATACCAAGTTTAGCCACTATTTACTCTCTTTATAATAATTTTTCCACCTTTACCTGGGGCAGGATTTTTTGGAAATCCTCTCTCGTGCACATTAGGGTTCCTTCCCTAATGATAGATGCTGTAGCCGCTGCTACACCGTATCTCAACATATCCTTCAAATTCAGACCTTCTATCATGGCAAGGCAAAATCCTGCTATGATAGAGTCCCCGGCACCGGTAGTACCTTTTACATCAACCTTAAGGGCAGGGGCATAATACCCGTTGTTTTCATCTATTATAATAGCACCCTGACCGCCTAGAGAAACACATATTATCTTAACACCCTTATCCAGGAAAACTTTTGCTGCCTTTATAATATCCTGATGAGAAGTGATCTTAATGTCCAGAGCCGTTTCCAGTTCAAACAGGTTAGGTTTTATTATATATGGCTTCCCTTCTAATCCATGTAACAGCAATTCTCCCTCGGCATCCAGTACAGTTTTAATTGGAAGGCCGGATACTGTCTGCAATAATTCTCTATATATGGTGGTGGATACACCTCTGGGGGCACTTCCACTCAATACAAGGATATCACTATCGCGGCAATGTGCCATAAGCTTGTCCTTAAGCTCGACTAAGGCATCAGCATCTGTCATATGACCACTTTCATTCAATTCGGTAACCACCTGGGTTGACCTATCATAGACCTTATGGTTTACCCGCACCTCCCCTTTCACAGTTACAAAATCGTGGGCTATTCCTGCCCTGTCCAATCGTTGCTCTATCAGGTCTCCATTTATCCTGTAGTTGATACCTGTGCATAAGGCTTGGCCGCCAAGCTGACTGTAGGCGATAGCCACGTTTATCCCCTTTCCTGAGGGATCAATCCGGCTATCGATTATTCGGTTCATACCGCCATATGTAAAGCCATCTATGGTTACAGTCTTATCTATACATGGATTCAGAGTCACAGTAGTAATCATACCTATCACCTTATTATTCCTTTTATTATCATGGGCCTTTGCATTTATAGTAAATCGAAAAGCCGGGGTCCTAGGACACCCGGCTCTTAACTCTTATTGTTGTTCCCTTTCCATTCTGGCCTGTTCAATCACTTTAGCGCTGATATTTCCCGGTACTTCTTCATACCTTACAAAGGTTAACTTAAAGCTACCCCTGGCCTGGGTCATGGAGCGTAGATCAGTTGCATATTTAAACATTTCTGCTTGGGGAACTTCAGCTTCGATAACTTGAAGCCCTCCCCCTATAGGTGTCATACCAAGGATCCTGCCCCTACGACGATTTAGATCTCCGATAATATCACCCATATATTCATCATTTACTGTCACTTCAACTTTCATAATGGGCTCCAAAAGTACCGGATCGGCTTGTTCCAGCTTCCTATAAGCCAGATAGGCTGCCATCTTAAAGGCCATTTCGGAAGAGTCTACGCTGTGGTAGGACCCATCATATAAAGTCGCCTTTATCCCTACCATAGGATAGCCTGCCAAGACTCCATTTGTTAATGATTCCTGTAGGCCTTTTTCAACAGCTGGGATGTATTGTCTGGGCACAACACCACCAACAATTTTGTCTACAAATTCAAACTGTGTCTCTGTATCTGGTAGGGGTTCAAATTCGATCCACACATGTCCGAATTGTCCATGACCACCGCTTTGTTTCTTGTGTCTTCCCTCGGCCTTGATGGACTTCCTTATGGTTTCCCTATAAGCTACCTTGGGGTCTTTGTACATTGCGCCTACACCAAATCTAGACTTTAATCTGCTGGCGATAACATCCAATTGCATTTCCCCTACACCGCTAATCAGGGTCTGGTTGGTTTCTGTATTGGTCTCTATCCTAAAGGTAGGATCTTCTTCCGCCATCCTGTTCAGACCGCCAAAAACCTTGTCCTCTTCTCCTTCTTTTTCAACCTCTATAGCCATGGAAATAGCGGGTTCAGGAAACTCAATGCCTTTGTAGATTATGGGTGAGGCTACATCGCACAGGGTATCCCCTGTCTCGGTCTGTTGAAGTTTAGCAAAGGCACCGATATCACCTGCAGTAATTTTGGTTATCTGGTTTTGCTTTTTACCCTTTAACATATATAGGGCGGTTGTCTTTTCATTGACGTCCTTGTTTGCATTATATACAGTTGCTCCACTATTTAGCTCGCCGGACATCACTTTGAATATGGATAGTTTGCCTACAAAGGGATCGACAATGGTCTTGAATACCAAGGCTGAAAAAGGCTCATCAACTTTCATCTCACGCCTGATTTCTTCACCGGTTTTTGGATTAGTACCCTTAAAAGAGGGTCTGTCACATGGTGAAGGTAGGAAATTAACTACTTCGTCTAATAGCACATCGACTCCGACATTATTAACGGCGGAACCGCATAGTATGGGAACTATATCCCCATCCAGAACGCCTTGCCTTATTGCGCTTGTCAGTTCTTCGATGGAAATCTCTTCACCTTCAAAGTATTTCTCCATCAATTCCTCGCTGGTTTCCACCGCTGCTTCAACCAACATGGTACGTATAGTCTCCACCTCGTCCACCATAGACTCGGGAATGGGAGCATCCTTTAAATTCTTACCATCAAATATTTTAGCGTTCATTCTGAGGGCATCGACGAAGCCTTTAAATTCCCCACCTTCCATAATGGGAATCTGAAAAGGTGCTATGGATGTTCCATACTTATCCTTTAGTTGATCTAACACCTTAGAAAAGTTTGCATTCTCACGGTCCATCTGGTTGATAAATACCATTCTGGGAATGACGTGACTTTCACAATAATCCCATGCCTTTTCCGTACCCACCATCAAACCTGATACAGCCCCTACGACAAGCACAGCACTGTCAACCACTCTCAAGGCTCCCAACATTTCTCCGACAAAGTCGAAATATCCCGGAACATCAATAACATTTATTTTATGATTATTCCATTCCAATGGGGCCAGTGCAGAACTGATGGAGATTTTTCTCTTTATCTCTTCGGGATCATAATCGGTAGTGGTAGTTCCATCTTCAACACGACCAAAGCGTTCCGTACCACCCGCGTTAAATAGCATGGCTTCTGTTAAAGTAGTTTTTCCTTCACCGCCGTGGCCAACAATGGCAATATTGCGAATTTCTTTCGTTTCGTAATTTTTCATGCGTAATCCCCCTCTTTAATAATATTGCTGTGTCCCTAATCCTAGGAAATCGGTAATTAATATATGGCATCCGGCAGATAATCCCTGCTCATAAAGCCAACAAGGAAGTTTCAAAAGATACATCGTTAAATGGGTCAGGGCATATACTTATAAACCAAGGTTTTTTGAAACTCCGATTAACCAATTGCTTTTTTAATAACACCTTAAATTATAGAACAAGTCAATACTCTCAATTAACAGCCAACCTTAAAATAAACATTAATCAAGGCAATTATTCATGAAATCAGCTAGGTGTATACAGTACAGAAATAAAGCTACTGGCTTGATTAACATTTCATCTATTGGTTTGATAGCATAATTATTAGAACCAATAGATGTCATAATTAATTTCTTATATTGTAACATATATTTTTATTTTGCGCACTAAAGAATTTAGATTAGAATGATATCATAGTAGTTTGCTATATATAAAATTGTCATGGGGGATCAACGGCGTTTTCTTCATCTTAGTATTCCTTGACTTTTATGTACATTGAGTATAGAATCAACTAAAAATCATCCTTTATTCCGCCATATTCTTTGATTCTGGCAGTATTTTTAGGAGTTTGATGACCTATGAAACCTATAAGTATAGATTTAGAATTACCAATTAATTCGTATTCTATACATATCGATCAATCCTGGGAGGGACTTAATAAAGCAATAAAACCCTTTATAGGGCACAAGGCCATGGTGGTAACCGATGAAAATGTAGATGAATTGTTTTCCCGTGATATAGACTTCATTTTAAAGTCCATAGGGAGTCAGGTTACTCTAGCTGTTGTTAAACCTGGCGAGGATAGTAAAAGTCTTAAGACTGCAGAATCTTTATACACTCAGGCCTTGAAAAATGGACTCGATAGGTCCTCTGCGATTATTGCCTTGGGTGGAGGTGTCGTGGGCGATTTGGCAGGCTTTATTGCAGCTACCTATATGAGGGGCATAAATTATGTACAAATACCAACCACCCTGCTGGCCCAAGTGGACAGTAGCGTAGGTGGGAAGGTGGCTGTAAATCATCCATTGGCAAAAAACATCATAGGCAGCTTTTACCAACCCAAATCTGTCTATATTAATATTGATACCTTAAAGAGCCTACCCGACAGGCAGTTTTCCACTGGAATGGCTGAGCTGATAAAGTATGGGTTTATATGGGATAGTGAATTTTTAATATGGCTTCAAAAGAATATAGATAGAATAATGGAAAGGCAAGAAGAAGCCCTTGCATACGCTATTGGATGCTGTTGCAGAACCAAAGCCCATATAGTAAGCCAGGACGAAAGGGAAAAAGGGCTACGAACGATTCTTAATTTTGGACATACCATTGGCCATGGCTTAGAATCCTTAACAAATTACAAGCTGTATACCCACGGCGAAGCCGTTGCCTTGGGTATGGTATATGAATCCTCAATAGCTTATCAGATGGGATTGGTGGATCGTTCTATGCTTGATCTGCTGATCTGGTTCCTTGAAAAAGCTAACCTCCCGACTGAAATACATGGTGTTGATACCGAATCACTTATGAGGGCTATGGCCCATGACAAAAAAAATAAGGATGATTCTATCGTTTTCGTGCTTCCTGTTGGAACTGGCAAAGTAGATGTTTTCAACAACCTTGACATTAAGCTGGTCCACGAGGTATTTAAGGAGTCTCCAAAAAACTATTCAATTGATAATTGAATGAATTTGGATTATTAGATACTAGAGCTAATCCATTGAACGATGTATTAACAATTCACTTTTTATTATTCTCAAATGAATTCTACATAATTAGGAGGAACTCATATGGTAAAACAAAGAAATGCTATCAATAGCCTTAGTCCCTATATTCCCGGCAAACCCATAAGTGAAGTTCAGAGAGAGTTGGGTCTTGACAGGGTGATAAAACTGGCATCCAATGAAAATCCTTTGGGAAATTCTCCTGCCGCTACCAAGGCAGTCCAGAATTGGGCCCTGCATATGGCCATTTATCCCGATGGGAATAGTGCGGATCTAAGAGCAGCCTTGTCCAAAAAGTTAGGTGTAGCCCCGGACGAGTTGCTTTTTGGGTCGGGAACCGATCAGATTCTGGAGATAATAGCTCAAACCTATATAAATCCGGGAGATAATGCCATTATGGGGGATCCATCCTTTCCCCGTTACGAATCCGTTGTAAAAGTAATGGATGGAGAAGTAGTAAAAGTCCCATTGACCGGAGATTATCGGTTAGATCTAGCAGAAATTTTAAGAAAAATAGATTCGAGGACCAAAATAGTCTGGCTATGCAACCCCAATAATCCGACAGGGACTATGATCACGGCTCAAGAGCAAAGGGATTTTATTGAAAGGGTTCCTGAAGATGTCCTTATCGTATTGGATGAAGCCTACTATGAGTATGCCCTTGGTGAAGACTATCCCGACAGTATAAAGCTTCTGGATGAGTTCCAAAACTTACTGATACTCAGGACCTTCTCAAAAGCTTATGGTCTTGCCGGGCTGAGAGTTGGATATGCAATATCCAATCGGGACATCATAGAATATCTCAACCGGGTAAGAGGTCCCTTTAATACAAATACTGCAGCTCAAATAGCTGCTTTGGCTGCCCTGAAGGACCAGGACTTTATTGACAAAAGCATTAAAAATAATATTAAGGGTAAGGATTTTCTTTATTCTTCCTTTGAAGAGATGGGGTTGGAATACATCCCCACCCATGCCAATTTCCTGATGGTGAGAGTCAATCTGCCCAGTGCCTTCGTATTTGGGGAACTTCTAAAAAAGGGCGTTATTATAAGATCCGGTGATATCTACGGTATGGATGATTGGATAAGGGTCACCATCGGCACCGAAGAAGAAAACGAACTATTCATAAAGGCTCTCAAGGAGGTCATTAGGGATAGGTAGAAGCCTGATATTAAGCCTCCTAAGGGTATGACCAGTATAATGTAGCATGGTAATACGGTAGAATATGTATGTTACGATAGAACCAATAAATACCTAGTCAGTTATACCACCTGACTCTGTGCTAAATCAGGGTATTTCTCGTAACATACAAACCAAGGTAAATATTTTACGACGTCTGAAGTACTATATAAATTTTGGTCGTAAAACAGACACAATAAAAAATATTTAGAAGCGAGGAATGGTAGTATGGTAATCGTAATGAAGGCAAATGCCACAGAACAACAAATAAGTGGCGTAGAAAAATTTCTATTGAATCTTAAACTAGGGGTGCATATATCTACCGGTTCAGAAAGAACTATCATTGGTGTAATAGGGGATAAACGGATCCTGATAGATACCCCACTTGAGATAATGCCTGGGGTAGACAGGTTGGTCCCCATCATGGAGCCATACAAGCTGGTGGGAAAGACCTTTAAACCTGAACCTACTGTCATTAACATACAGGGTATAGAGGTGGGTGGCAATTCACTGGTGATGATGGCGGGTCCATGTGCCGTTGAAAGCGAGGAACAGCTCATGGAAACTGCTCTTTTCCTAAAAAAACAGGGAGTTCAATTTCTACGCGGTGGTGCCTACAAGCCCCGAACTTCACCCTATTCCTTTCAGGGTTTAGGAGAAGAAGGCCTTAAGCTGCTAGCCAAGGTACGCGAGGAGACAGGGTTGTTGATTGTCTCGGAGGTGGTCAGCACTGACTCCTTAGAAAAAGCACTTGAGTACGTAGATGTGCTTCAGATCGGAGCCCGCAATATGCAAAATTTTGATTTGCTGCAGCATGTGGGAAAATCAAAGATGCCGGTGGTCCTCAAGAGGGGTTTGTCCTCTAATATAGAGGAATGGCTAAATGCGGCTGAATATATTCTAAGTGAGGGGAATTATCAGGTAATTCTCTGCGAACGGGGTATCAGAACCTTTGAAACAGCCACCCGTAACACCCTTGACCTTAGCAGCGTCCCTCTTATAAAGGAAATAAGTCATCTTCCCATAATAGTGGATCCCAGCCATGGTACTGGTAAGTGGAATCTGGTCACCCCCATGGCCCGTGCCGCTATCGCTGCCGGGGCAGATGGGTTGATCGTTGAGGTGCATCCCAATCCCCAGGTCGCCCTGTCTGACGGCAATCAGTCCCTAAACTTTGAAAGTTTTACAAAGTTAATGGATGAGATTCGTAAGATTGCGCCCATCCTAAGACGGGAGCTGCCGCAATGACCTTTGAGAGGATTTGTATAGTTGGTTTGGGACTTATAGGTGGATCATTAGCAAAGGCTATCAGGAGGAGCCAGCCCCAATCCTTTATAACAGCCGTCGATACTAACCAAAAAAGCCTGGGCGATGCATTGTCGGAACAAATAATAGATAAGGCAACTACTGATTTATACGGGGGTGTTAAGGGGGCAGAGTTAGTCTTTGTCTGTACCCCTGTACATGTTGTACCATCCCTTCTCAGAGAAATTATGCCCATATTGGGTAAAGACACAGTAATAACCGACGTGGGAAGTACTAAACAGGAAATCATGAAGGCCGCTGAGAAAATCAAAGTCTCCAATCAAAGTCAGGCTATTTTTATAGGTGGCCATCCAATGGCTGGTACTCAGCATTCAGGCTATCAGGCATCCCTGGCCCATCTCTTTGAGAACGCCTACTATATCCTTACCCTCCTTGATTCTACTCCTTCTTGGGCTGTGGAATCATTGAGGAACCTTTTACTATCAATAGGAGCGCTGCCCATGGTTATGGGTGCAAAGGATCATGATAGAGTCATTGGAGCCGTTAGCCATCTTCCGCACGTTGTAGCTGCTGCCCTGGTAAATGCAGTAGCAGAGATGGAGGATACCTCCCACCTATATAAGAAGCTAGCCGCCGGTGGATTCAGAGATATAACCAGAATTGCCTCATCTAACCCCAATATGTGGAAGAATATATGTATGGATAATAAAGAGGAGCTAGTGAAACATATTATGCGTATAAACAGGCACTTGGTTGCCTTTGCCCAGATGCTGTTAAGGGATGAAGGATCAAAAATCCATGATTATTTTGCCTGTGCCAAGACCTACCGGGAAAATCTACCTGTTAGGCAGGCCCTTAGCCTCCTATCCTACTATGACCTTTATGTTGATGTTGAAGATCGACCGGGAGTTATTGGAGCCGTGGCTACAATACTGGGGAAGCATTCAATAAACATAAAAAACCTGCGAATTATCAATAGTCGGGAAGGTGAGCCAGGTTCCTTGATAATATCCTTTTCCGATTCATCCTCCCTGGACAAGGCGCAAAAGGTTCTTAAGGAAAATAGTTATGTTACCTTTACCCAATAACATCGGATTAATGTGTTGTGCCAGATAGAATAACGCAATTGCTATTGAAGGCGAGTATCAACCAGCGTATTATACTAATTTGACGGAGGTTTAGGAATTGGTAATTTCAGTACCACATGCTAATCGGTTACAGGGCACAATTCACGTTCCCGGGGATAAATCCATATCCCATCGGGGCGTTATCTTTGGTGCTCTCGCTCAAGGCACTACCCGGTTAGAAAACTTTCTTATGGCTGATGATTGCATAAACACTATCAAGATATTTAGACAGATGGGCATAGAGATTGATATCAAGGGCCATAACACCGTTGTGGTGCAAGGAAAAGGTATATATGGGCTTTCTGCACCAAAAGGTCAGTTGGATGCAGGCAATTCAGGGACTACGGCCAGGTTGCTTATGGGTTTACTGGCAGGACAGGATTTCGATTCCATTCTAACCGGGGATGATTCTTTAAGGAAGAGACCCATGGATAGGGTTGTGATTCCCTTAAGGCAAATGGGAGCCCGGCTTATGGGAATCGAAAACAAGGAATTTCTTCCCATAACCATTCTAGGCAAAGGAGCAACCCTTAAATCCATCGATTACACCATGCCCGTAGCCAGTGCTCAGGTCAAATCCTCCCTAATACTGGCCTCCATGTATGCCGATAATAGTTCCCATATTCATCAACCCGCAATTTCCAGGGACCATACGGAAATAATGCTGGAGTCCTTCGGTGGAAGGATTCATACTGATGGAGAAACCATAACCACTTACCCCCAACCGGAGCTTTATGGTCAAGATCTGCTCATACCCGGAGATATCTCTTCTGCCGCCTATTTTCTTACGGCTGCCCTTTTAGTACCCGATTCGGAAATTATCCTAAAAAATGTTGGGATAAATCCCACCCGCTCCGGCATACTTGATGTATATAAGGCTATGGGAGCATCAATCAATATTGAAAGGATCTATTCCGGCGGTAAGGAACCATCGGCGGATATTACCGTTAAAAGTTCTTCCCTAAAAGGTACAGTCATTGAAGGTTCACTTATCCCAAGGTTGATTGACGAACTACCCATAATAGCTTTGGCGGCTACTCAAGCTGAAGGAACCACTATTATCAAGGACGCGGAGGAGTTAAAGGTAAAGGAATCCGACAGAATCGATTCAACCGTTGGCATCCTCAAGAAAATTGGTGCCAATATAGAATCTACCCCTGATGGTATGATAATCCAGGGCCCTTCACCCTTGTTTGGGACCCAGCTTAGACCGGGCTCGGATCATAGAATGGTCATGATGGCGACAATAGCAGGATTGATAGCTCAAGGTTCAACGACTATCCATGATGCAAATTGGGTTAACATTTCCTATCCGGACTTCTTTGCCCAGATAGAAGCGCTCCGATGCTAAGCATCGAAGCGCTTTTTCTCATGATCTTCATACAGGTTTATCCATACATTATCCTAGTTCCTTACGGTACTTCTCCATGGAGATCTTGAATAACTCTGCAGGGGTTGGGGGCGTGTAGGTAATTGCATTTGCCCCCGCCTCAATGGTCTTTAAGATAGTTTCGTCACTGGGACCCCCTGTTGCAATGATGGGCACTTGAGGGAACTTATCTCTTATTCTCTTGACTATATCTATGGTTTTGCCGGCGCCCGATACATTTAATATTGTAGCCCCCGCATCCAGGCGGGACTGTATGTCCGTCTTTTCAGAGACTACAGTAACTACTATGGGTATATCGATGGTAGCTCGTACCGCCATTATAGTTTCATTACTGGTAGGGGCATTTACTACTACACCGATAGCCCCCTCAAACTCTGCATCCAGGGCCAGGTTTACCACCCTCTTGCCAGTGGTCAATCCCCCTCCCACGCCACAGAATACCGGTACATCAGCAGCCATGGTTATGGCTTTGGTTATAGCCGGTTGAGGTGTGAATGGATATACTGCAATTATTGCATCAGCGTTGATGTTCTTTATTACAGCTACATCAGTAGTAAAAGCCAGGGACCGAATCCTCTTACCGAATATCTTTATGCCCGATGCCTTTCGAATACAATCCGGCACCTCTATCATATGTCTTCTCAGAGTCCCCCTTATCTCAGGTATAAATCTTTCCATCTTGTCCCTCCCTCAAAATTCATTAGTATAACGTGTTATACAAGCCAAACATATCGGTGATGACTATCAAATGTTGCTTCCAGATTGCTATCTGAGGTTTATCCATTTCAAGGTCTGAATAATAAACTTATCCTATTTTAGCATACAATCAAGGTCCCTATAAACATTTTTATAAATAAAATGACCCCCGTTATTAACTAACGAAGGCCAAGTAGTTGTTGTATATTTGTGCAACCATCAGGGTACTTTGCGATTGTTGCGCATCTGAACCAAATATCCACGTTAATATGATAGCTATAATGATGACAGCTATGATGGCAATCAACCACTTTAACGTATTCTTACGGAAATAAAAGATTTGCATCCACACACCCCCACGGCACAATTTTCATTAACTGGCATTATATAAATATGCCTGAGGTTATGTCATTATTACAAACTAGGGTAGCAATGTTCTTAGCAAATCCAATGCTATAGGACCTTCCTTTTTTATATCCTTTGTGCTAGCTTCAATACTAACTCTACCCCTATATCCAATGCTATTGAGACTAAGGAAAAAATCTCTGTAGACATCTTCGTATTTGTCAAGGGGAATAGTTCTGCCTTGACCATTTGCAATATGGCCGTGTACCAGAATGTCAGCCGTTGTTTGCCTTATAGCTTCCATAGGCTCGCCTTCCATCCGCATATGATAAAAGTCTGCCAACAGTTTTATGTTTGGATGCCCAACATCGTCTACAAATTTTATTCCTTGGGCCAGTGAGGTTATAATATTTGTTTCTCTTTTGTTAAGGGGCTCCACTGCTACCACAATATCATATTGACGGGCTAATTTACCCATCAATCTCGCCACCTCAACCAGTTCATTCCATCCGTCTCCCAAGGTCAAATCCGCAGGAATTTTCCTGGCTCCCCCGCTGCCGAAAACTACCACTTGAGCACCAAGGCCGGCTATTCTATCAAGGGCTCCCTTAAGATATTCCTCTACTTTATACAGATCTGTCTCTGGCCCAATGAGTCTTATGTCACCAGGAAACAGCACATTGAATACCTCGCAGCCGATTCCAGCCTCTTTTGCTTTTTTTAAGGCCTCCTTGTATTCTGTGCTATCCATTTGTACAACGCTGACAACAGTGGGCTCAATATAGTCAAATCCAATTTTAGCAATCTCATCAATTTGACTAATAGGTCCGCATAATCCTATCCTCATATTAATATGTCCCTTCTACATCCAAAGCTTTATCCGCCACAACCTTTTTCTTGAATGTGGAGCTTTGAATTTTTTCTCTCAGTTTTTGATAAAAGAGGTCCTCGTCAAAAGGTATATTAACCCAACTATCGGTCCATGATGATAAATGCATAGCGTTGGATATGGTCAAACCATTTATGCCCTCAATACCGGGGGCTAACAATGGGGTACCATTAACAATAGAGTTTACCCAATCCTGGGTAATGCCCTGGTGGGCGGTTTCTTCCCCCGTAATTGGTATATCACATTTCCAGCATTCCGGCTCGCCAAAGCCACCCTTGTATTCTTTGTTGAATTGCCTTTCTGAAACCCTTAATCTCCAAAATGTTAATTTGCCGTCTTCTGCCACCAGCTTGCCTCGGTCCCCGGTAATTTCAAATCTATTGGTCCCGGGAGCATCCCCTGTAGAGGTGATGAAAACTCCTGTAGCACCATTGGGATACTCGACATATGCCGTTACATCATCGTCAACTTCAATATCATGATATTTGCCGTAGCTTATGAAGGCCTGAACCCTTACCGGCATACCACATATCCACTGCCATAGATCTAAGTTATGGGGGCATTGGTTAAGTAAAACTCCGCCGCCTTCTCCTGCCCAGGTAGCTCTCCATCCGCCGGAATCATAATAGCTTTGGGATCTGTACCAATTGGTAATTATCCAATTGGTTCGTTTTATTTCGCCCAGTTCTCCTGACTCCACCAAATCCTTCATCTTTTGATATAGGGGATTTGTTCGTTGGTTGTACATAATTCCAAATACCCTATCGCTCTTCTCTGCTGCCTCATTCATTTCACGGACCTGTTTAGTATATACCCCAGCTGGTTTCTCTACTAAAGCGTGCAGGTTATTATCAAAAGCCTTTATTACCAAAGATGGATGGTCATAATGTGGAGTAGCGATTATAACCCCATCGACCAGTCCTGATGCATACATACTGTCTGCATTGTCGAACAGCCCTATCCCATGACCAATATTATCCTTGACCCATTCCAGCCTTTTAGGATTTATATCACACACTGCCGTTAATTCTGCGTTTTTAATTTTGTTTTGAGATAGGTACAGGGCATGGGCACTGCCCATATTTCCGATACCTACTATGCCTATTCTTACCTTGCTCATTCTAATGGCCCCTTCCTTTCATCCAAATTCTTAGATAATAACACCTTGTATCGGTTACTATGTTGGTGATGGGTGCTGATCTCTTTGTCTCTTGGAGCAATTACGCATCCAGACCAAGTCTTTGTAAATTATTAAAACTAATCTCCAAACTCTCGAAAGGATCCCTTTGACAGATATCCTGTTCCACTGCCGCCCATTCTATGTTGTTCTTTATGCTGGCATCTATAATATCGGGCCAATTGAGATTACCTTCCCCAACCTCTGCCATTATTTGTTTGACATCCTTACTTATGGCCATATCCTTATAATGGATAACCTGCATCCTATCCCCAACCTTATTGATCCAGTCAACGGGATTGGCTCCACCGGCCTGCACCCAATATGTATCAATTTCAAACCCGAAAGCTTCAGGATCGGATTCATTCAGAAGGATATCCATACCCAGCACCCCATCAAACTTCATAAATTCAAAGTGATGGTTATGATAGATAAATTGTAATCCATTATCTGCTAGCTTCTTGCCTATTTCCGATGCTTCCCTGACAAATGCCTGATATCCCTCTTTACTGGACTGATATTCACTGGGCATGCTTCCAACCCCAACATATTTGCAGTTCCATAACTTGTGCTGTTTTATAACATCATCGAGATTCTCCTGCATGCTGACAAAACTGATATGAGTAGCACAAATAGTTAAACCATGACTATCCATAATATCTTTTACTTGTTGATGTTCCATCGGCCCTATTCCCGATACCTGTACCGCGTTATAACCAATTTCCTTGATTCTTTTCATACTCCTGTCCAAATCATCCGGTGTTTTTGTAAAATCTCGTATGGTATAGAGCTGTGCAGCTATTCTAGGTTTCTTCATAATTTGACACTCCTTCTTAATTAATCTTAAATATTACAACAGAGGGCTAAATCCATTCTAGATTCTGGACCTGGCCCACACCTTTATAATAGCTTGTCTATAAATATTTTATTGCTGGTTGCAGAGGATCTATAGAGCCCGTCCAGAATTTCCAAGGACCACATACCCTCCTCCACAGGAATAATGGCTTTTTCTGCGCCATTCATAATATTTTCATAGAAATACTTTATAAGGGTAGCATGACTCTTTCCCCAATAGGACTTATAGGGGGATGATTCTGAGGTCCCATCAATAAGTCTTTCCCATTGGCCATCCTGTATTTTTATAAGTTCATCATCATATATTCTCAAGGTACCCTTATCGAAATGTATTTCAATTTCTACAGGTGAATTATCAGTATAACAATTCGTAGCATAGAAGATACCCCTGGCACCATTCTTAAAATAAAGAGTGGCTTCTGCGGTGTCCTCCACCTCTATAACATCCTTTAAAGCTCTGGTAGACACGTGCCCCTCTATGAATTCCACCTCTCCCACCAGCCATCGCATGAGATCCAATGTGTGTATGGATTGGTTTATGAGCACTCCTCCACCCTCGGTTTGAAAGCTGCCTCTCCAACCACTTTCGACATAGTAATCCGCGTCCCGAAACCAGGTTACCAACCCTTTTACTCCCCTAATCTTCCCCATTTCCCCACTGTCAATGATCTCCTTTGCCTTAATGGAAGTAGGGTTGAATCTGTTTTGGAAGTTAATAGTTATTTGCCTCTTGTTTTCCTTAGCTGCTTGGGCCATCATCCTAGCCTGCTCTACATTCATAGCCGCAGGTTTTTCAACAATGGCATGTTTGCCCGCTTTTACTGCATCAATGGCCATTTTACTATGTAAGTAATGGGGTGTACATATATGTACTATGTTCACTCTCGGATCTTCCAGTACTTCATGGTAGTCCATGCACCAGCTCCCGCCATACTTTTCAGCCGAGGCTATTGCTCTATCCTCCCTGATATCCACAAACCAAAGGATTTCACCCATACCGCTATTCAAAACAGCATCAGCATGAACCCTATGGATTGCCCCACATCCTATAATAGCTACTCCAAAACCTTCCATATCCATTCCTCTTTCCTTGGGATTCCCGTATTGGGTCATAACCATCATAAATGGATAAATTCTACTGAAATAACCTAACATATCCAGATATGATGGATTCAAGCCTAAAAAAGTAAATAAGTGCTTAATGAAATTTCATAACTAGAATTGCCAGCACTATAGTCTAAGGTATCTTATAATATGTTTACTAAAACTTACCTATTGATTTAATTATAACATTGACCGTGTATTAGTCAATGTGAAAATCCTCTCCAAGCCACCTCTTAAGGGTTTCTGCGTCCTCTAGAAACTGCTCCGCTCTATCACCTTTAACAAATTCGATTAATGCATAGTGTTGGCCAGGGATATCTCTAAGCAATCTTAAATATTGCCGCCATTCCTGATATCCATCTTCAAGAGGCAGTCGGTCTCCATCTATCCAATGGTATACATGAACGTTTTCCAGCCGGGATAGAATTTGCTCCAGCCCATCCATGCGGTTTTTTATGTCATGATGAGCAAGAGGTTGCCAGTAACTGCGAACATTTGGGTGATTAACCTCGTTTATCAATCTTTGGTTGGATTCCAATGTGTCAGTTAAAGTATCGCTATGATATTCATAAGCTACGATGATATCCTCTCCTTTTGCCATATCTCCTATTCTGATTGAATCCTCAACAGCCCTGTCCCAAACCCTCTGATCTGCCCGTTCTGACCCTATATTTCCAGCCCAAACACGTATTAAGGGAGCTTCCAGTTCCAGGGCTGTCTCTAAAACATCTCTGAAATCAGGTACCCCCTCTTGCCCTTGGCATCCAACCCTATAGTAAGAACCATAGGCGGCCACCGTCAGCCCTGCTTCTCTTGTCATATGGCCTACCTCTCGAGCGGCATGAAGGTTTCCGTGGGGTACATGGACGTCACCTCCCCATTCGATACCCTTTAAGCCGCTTTTTTGCACCAAGGTAATTATCTCCCTAGGTTGAAGCTGTCTAAAGGTAATGGAAACCAAACCTCCATACAACATATCCAACACCCTTTCCAAATTTGAATATTTTAATCACTTATACTGATTGGATTAATATCAACAATTAAAGAATCATTTAACCCCTTGTGCCAGTTCATAATCTTAGGTAATGATACATTAATAAACGGATGACTTCATCGACTTGGCTAAGAAAACTTGGCTTATCCCGCTTCTTATGCCAATATGGAAGATTTCTCCCTGGTAATCTCCCAATGAAGCTCTTCACCCTTAAGATAGTGTTTCAACTCATCCGCCATATATCTGCCCATCCTGTTGCATTCCTTCCCTACAGATCCGGCAATATGAGGGGTTAAGACTACGTTTGGCAGGGTATATAATGGTGAATTGGGCTCCGGGGGCTCCGGCCATGTAACATCCAGGACTGCCTGAATATCAGTACGTTTCTCAAGCACCCTAATCATTTCCTCCTCCCTCACTACCGCTCCACGGGCTGTATTGATGAAGGTCGCATATTGTTTCATAGATTCAAAATGTCTGCCGGTGATCATTCCTTCGGTTTCCGGCAACCAAGGTGTATGTAAGGATACAACATCGGCTCTCCGGAATATTTCCTCCAGCCCACATAATTCAACTCCTAGTTCCTTAGCCATAGCCTGGTCGGCATAGGGATCGTAGGCAATAACCTTTAAGTCAAAGGGCTTGAGCAAATTACAGACATATCGCCCAATCATACCTAAAGATATAATCCCGACTGTACTCCCGTAGGAACCAAGAACGCCCTCTATTGTAGCTGGATAGGCTTTCTGATTTTTTATATGAAAAACGTAATGCCACCCTCTTTTCAGGGAGAATAGTATTTGAGATAGAGTAAATTCAGCCACAGGAATACCATTTGCGGCGTATGCACTGGTTATCCGAATCCCTCTCTCCCAAAAATCCTCTGTTACAATACCTTTAACTGAACCGGCGCCGTAGAATACCATTTCTAGATTTGGTGCGACGGCCAGAAAGTCATTATCTATCTTGGGTCCTCCCCAACCTGAAAAAATAACTTCTACTTCTTTTAGAATGTCAGGATTTTTTTGAGCAACCTCTCTTGATTGAACCGGACCGATTATATCCACCAATTTTTCAATATCCCTACGCTCCTCCGGTCCATAGATTATTTCGTATGAGTTTTTATCCAAAACATACAAACCTTTCTTTTTCATCTTTTTATCCCCCACTCTCTTTTCTAATATAGATATTTAAGTTCTCACTTTTTTGATTAGAAGACCTATTCCTGCCACCGACCCCCGAGATGTTCCGCCAAGAATTTCTCAGCGGCCGTATAAAATGTAATTCTATCATCTGGCGATGAAAAGCTATGTCCCGCATTAGGGAACAATAGGTACCTTACATCCAGGTTGTGTTCCTCCATAGCTTTAACGATCTGATCGGACTCCGATTGTTTTACCCTTGGATCATTCCCACCTTGGGCAATGAGTACCGGTATCTTGATTTGGTCCACCTTAAAGAGGGGAGATCTGGATTCCAGGAATTCCTTTTCGGTCTCTAAATTACCCACCCTCTTATAGTAGTTATCCAGTATAGGTGTCCAATAAGGCGGTATGGATTCTAAAAGGGTCACCAAGTTGCTAGGGCCAAAGAGATCAACGGCACAGGCAAAAACATCGGGCGTAAAGGATGCACCTACAAGAGCAGCGTACCCACCATAAGAGCCCCCATATATGCCTATCCTATCAGGGTCTGCATAGCCTTTTTCTATTGCCCAGTTGACCCCGTCGATTAAATCATCGTGCATCTTGCCGCCCCATTCCTTGTTTCCCGCATTTAAGAAATCCTTGCCATATCCCGAAGAACCCCTGAAGTTGATCTGTAATACCACATAGCCTCGATTGGCCATCCATTGGACCTCCGGATCAAATCCCCAAGTATCCCTGGACCAGGGGCCGCCATGGACATTGAGTATCATAGGTAAATCTTGTCTCTTGGATCCAGGCGGAAAAGTAATATATCCATGAATGGTAAGCCCGTCCCTGGATTTAAAGGATATCGGTTCAGTCTTCGCCAGGGTATAGTTATTTAACTCGGGCAATTCATCGAATAGATGAGTGCCTACATCTTCTTCTCTATTATAAATGTAGTAGGATAATGGCTCATCATCGCTGGTAAAGGCCAATAGCCAGATCCTGTCGTCTTCACTGCCACTTATGAAGGAAACATCTCCGTCGTTAAGCTTGGAAATGGTTTCGAAAGCTTTTTCAGTATCGGCGTTAAAGAACACCCATTCCTTCCTATCCTTAATGAAGGATGCAGCCTGAACCTCATAGGTTTCATCATCAACTAAAACTTCATATACATCGTATTGGGGATCTTCAACCAATGTGGTAGTTTCGCCGGTTCTGATATCCACCCTTATCAGCCTTCCCGTATTGGATTCTCTGGAATCCAGGATCAACATACTCCTGCCATCTTTAGTAAACCCTAAGGGTGCGCTATTGTTAGACGATTCATAATCCCAGGATATAAGCGTCCTCCACTCGCTATCCTTATTGTCTCGTACTAAAAGATCGGATCCACCATCGGTGTTTGAAGTCAAGGCTCCCCTTACATCGCCCTTGTCATCTATCATCCATCCCTGTATATTTCCAGGATTTCGCTCTAATAATTCCAATGAACCACTACTTATCTTTACTCTATAGACATCATGATTGGCGGGATTGTCCCTGTTAAGGGCAATTAAAACTTCATCGGGGCGTTTTATGCTTGTCCCTATTAGTATAGCCTGAACATCTTTATACGGTGTTAAATCCTTTATCCTACCCGTTTCAATATTGGATGCATACAGGTGATAGTTTTCATCCCCTAAGTAGTCTTGCAAGATTAAAATATGCTTGTTGTCTCCAGCCCAGAAAAACCTGTAATTACCGGGAGTACCAGGCTGTTGGACCGGTATGTCGTCACGGTCTTGATCCAGATATTTAACCAAGATGGTATCATACCCATCCTCAAAGAGACGGTATGCCAGTTTGGTACCATCAGGGGATATACTGGGCGAAGTCCTTACAGGATCTGCAAAAAGAACCTCTCTGGGTATCAGTTCTACTTCTCCAGTATTACTATGTACCTGCTGATCTTCCAGATGGTCTTCTATTTTCTCTCCTTGCCGGTCAGTGCCTATCCCATCAACCTGAACGGGCAATATTCCCCTTTCCCCAGCACAGGATGACATTATAATAATAAAAAGAACTAGAATTAAAGCTACAACTCTCAGTCTTAAGAGTTTCATTGGGTATCTCCTTTCGGACCTGTACACTGTCCAGTTATTTAATTTATAACACATAACGGAGACCCGCAATTTAAACGGAAAACTCTTGCTCGGGTATGGACACAACAGCCGGAATTCCAACTTGTTTATTCGGATCTTGAAAAGTTATAGGATAATAATTTTTGTATTTCTACTATAAGCAATGGTGCCAAGGATAAAGCCCCGACCATTAACCACTGTTCTCCGTTTAATGCCTTTACTTTGAATATTTCTGATACAGGGGGTACTATGATGACAAAAATTTGAAGCAGGGCTGAAAAGACTATTGCCCATAAAAGTTTTACGTTGGTGGATAGCCCAACCTTAAATATGGATTTAGTGTTGGATCTTACATTAAAGGTATGGGCCAGTTGACTTAGGGCTAAAACGGTAAAGGCCATGGTGCGTCCGGTTACTACATCGACCCTCTGCCCAATTACAAAGGCTATCAAAGCCAGCAAGCCTACCATGGCTCCTTGATATATTATTCTTGTTATCATGCCCCTATCGAATATGCCCCTATTGGGGTCTCTCGGTTTACGGCTCATTATATCCTTCTCTGCAGGATCGGCCCCTAGAGCCAGGGCCGGCAGGCTATCGGTAACCAAGTTAACCCAAAGAATGTGTATGGGTAGTAGGGGCTCTCTCCAATTGAGGATGGTTGCTATAAACAATATAAGTATCTCGCCCACATTACAGGATAGGAGGAATTGTATGGACTTCAGGATGTTAGAGAATATAATACGTCCCTCTTCCACTGCAGATACTACTGTGCTGAAATTGTCATCGGTTAACACCATATCTGCCGCTTCCTTTGCCACATCGGTACCCACTATCCCCATGGCTGCTCCAATATCAGCCCGTTTAAGAGCAGGCGCGTCGTTGACCCCATCCCCCGTCATTGCAACCACTTGACCCCAGTCTTGCCAAGCCTTTACGATCCTTACCTTGTGCTGAGGTGCCACCCGGGCATATACGGATATGTTTTTGACCCTGTCCCTAAGCTCTTCATCACTCATGCCTTCTACTTCTGCGCCTGTAACAGTCTCGTCACCTTCTGCTAGTATACCAAGCTCTTCGGCAATTGCCGCTGCAGTTATTTTATGATCTCCGGTGATCATAACAGGCTTGATACCAGCCCTTTTACACAGCTGTACCGCTTCTTTCACTTCTTCTCTGGGCGGATCTATCATTCCCATCAGTCCTATGAAAACAAGCCTATCTTCCAAATGGGCCTCATTATTTTTGTCAGGCACGTAATCAATATCCTTATATGCCATTGCCAGAACTCGAAGAGCACCGGAGGCCATGGTTTCATTGGCTGCTTGAATACTTGCAATATGCTCAGGGGTTAAGCTTTCAACACTACCATTTAATAGAATTCTATCGCATTTATCCAATAATTCGTCGGTACCGCCCTTGGTAAATATTCTATAACCATTATCCAGCCTATGGACAGTTGTCATGAGCTTTCGTTGTGAATCAAAGGGTAGCTCGTAGACTCTTTCTGAGGTCTGGTCTAAAGATCTCTTATCATATCCGTAATTTAGTCCTAAATCCACTAAAGCAGTTTCCGTTGGGTCTCCTATACTATGAAGTTCCCCCGCTTCTTCTTTTATTTGGGTATCATTGCATAAAACTCCTGTAAGAATAAGCAATTCCAGGTGTTGATCCCGAGCATGATTTTCCTTGGTTACATCTCGGAATTCACTGTTATAGTATAACTGCTTGACCGTCATCTTGTTTTGGGTTAAGGTGCCCGTCTTATCCGAGCAAATGACTGTAGCACTCCCTAAGGTTTCCACCGCGGGTAGCCTACGTATTATGGCATTGCGTTTTGCCATCCGCTGTACTCCTACGGCCAACACTATTGTAACGATAGCAGGTAATCCCTCGGGAATGGCGGCTACCGCCAGGCTAACGGAGATAAAAAACATATTAAAGATGTCCTTGCCGTTAATTACTCCCACAGCAAAAATAAGTCCACAGATCCCAAGAGCGGCTATCCCCAAAATCTTTCCCAAGGATTCCAATCGTTTCTGAAGTGGGGTCTTCACCCCTTCCTCCGTCTTTATCATCTGGGCTATGGCGCCCATCTGGGTGGACATACCCGTTTCCACAACAATTCCCATCCCCCTGCCATATGTAACGATGCTACCGGAGTAAGCCATGTTAATTCTATCCCCTAAGGGTATGTCTTCATCCTGTAAGGCTGTACTTTGTTTATCAACCGGGACCGATTCCCCTGTTAAAGCAGCTTCTTCTACTTTTAGGTTGGATACTTCTATGAGCCTAATATCAGCGGGCACAAAATCTCCAGTTTCCAACACGACTACATCTCCGGGAACTAAGTTTTTAGCATCAATTACATCAGGTCTGCCATCTCTTACGACCTTTGCATGGGGGGCGGACATCCTTTTAAGAGCAGATAAGGATTCTTCTGCCTTATTCTCCTGTATAATTCCCAATGCTGCATTAAGGAGTACGATGGCAAGAATTATAATAGCATCACTTATTTCTCCCAATAATCCGGATATTATAGCAGCTATGATAAGTATAACCACCATAAAATCCTTAAACTGTTCAATAAACATACTCCAAACAGATTTACGATCCTTCTGTTCCAATTCATTTGGTCCATATTTTTGAAGGCGCTGAACTACCTCATTTTCTGATAATCCTTGTTTGCTAGTATCAAGTTCCCTTTCTAAATCCGGTATAGAAAGGGTATGCCAAACCATATTTCCCATAAACTCTGTCCTCTCTTATGTAATAGTCTCTCCCCAAATGATTTTGATAATTATATACTAGTAGTAACATTTGCTTTGTATATAAAAATGATGCACCCGACATCAAAGGCTCAATGTCCAGTACATAGCCCAACAAACCTTCACTCAAAATCTTTAAACAATAGGCTGGGTTGTATCCCTTGATTATTCTGGTATTTTCCGCTCTTATACTTTTCGTAATCCCCTAAAATAGAGTGATAGTAGATCTGACAGACCTCAACCCCCGGATATATCCTAATAGGCTGGATACAGAAGATTTCCAGTGTCCAATATCCGCTAAAGCCAACGTCGCCAAAACCTGCCGTTATATGAATGAAAAGGCCCAGTCTGCCAATGGAGGATCTCCCTTCCAGCATTGGCACCAGCCCCTCCGTCCTTGTGTATTCAACAGTCCTTCCCAGGTATAGTCTACCAGGTTCAAGAATTAAGCCCTCCTCCGGAATGATCAGGCTCTCAGCCTTATTCTCTTGCTTCATGTCCAAAACATGGTTTTTATAGACCAGTAATTCATTGTGTAGCCTTAGATTATAGCTATTGGGATTCAATTGATTTTCGTTGAAAGGCTCTATAAATATATCCTTGCCCAATCTCTTCTTAATTTCTTTTCCAGATAATATCATTGACTTTCCTCTATTCTAATGTAAATTCCATATGTATCCCTTATTTCTTTCCTGGGTTGTTGAAAAGATCCTTGTATTCCAATCTTTCCAGAGTAGTCACAATCTTATCGGCCTTTGATAGGTCCTGGTTTCCCGAGTTTGGGTTTAAGAAGCCGATACACTTCATCCCGGCCCTTTTCGCCGCAGTAACTCCATTTACTGAATCCTCCAATACCAGGCACTCACTGGGTTTAACCTCCAATAGGTGGGCTGCCCTTAAAAATATATCGGGTTCCGGTTTGCTTTTGTCAACATGCTCCCCACTAACGATCAAATCAAAATGCTTGCTAATACCAATCTTTTCTATGGCCAGTCGAATAAATCTCATCGGAGAAGAAGATGCCAAGGCTATTGCTATATTATTGTTTTTTAAGTCCGATATCAAATCCCTGATTCCATCAATGGCTTCAAATTTCCAGGTTTTCAACAAGTCCAGCTTAACACACTGCAATTTCTCCAGCAAATCATCCACTGAAGTTTCTATGTTGTACTTGTCCCTAAGTTCTGTCACCATTTGCCTGGTATCTATACCAACATAACCATCCAGTTCCCCATCAGCCAATTCGATTCCAAATTCCCTGAATACTATCTTATCCGCTTCATAATGCAAAGGTTCGCTGTCTATTATTACTCCATCCAGATCAAAGATAAACGCCTTTATCATAACCCTCCCCCAAAATAATATATTAATATCCACTATACGTTTATTGTCATCATCAATTCAGCATAATTTCTGCCAGCTGTAAGGGTCCTACATATGATCCATCTTTGTAGACCCTCATATTGCCTCCCGATATCTCGTCTATAAGGGTAATCTCGTTATTATCACCAACTCTACCAAATTCCAATTTTATATCATAGAGTTCCAATCCCTTAGCTGATAACTCTTCTTTTATAATTTCGCATATCTCAAATGTTAGGTTCTTAAGAATCCGATATTCCTCGGTAGACAATATACCCAACACCTCCAAGGCATCTTTGGTTATTAACGGATCATTGCGAAGATCATCCTTTAGGGTAATCTCAATTAGACCATGGAGGGCTTGTCCTTCCCTGGCATATTTGCCATAACGTCTGAGAAAACTGCCAACTGCCCTGTATCTGCATATTACCTCAATACCCTCCCCAAACAACTTAGCCTTTTTTACCTTCATTGTCGATTCCCCTAAATCGGAATCAATAAAATGGGTTGGTATGCCCCTGTCGTTTAAAATCTTAAAAAAGTATGTGGTTAGCCGAAGGGCAGCATTTCCTGCGCCTTCCATCTTTAACCCTACCGTGTTAGCTCCCGGATCGAAGATACCATTCTCCCCTGTCACATCGTCCTTAAATTTAAACAGGTAATTGCCATCATCCATTAGGTATACGTCCTTGGTCTTACCCCTATTGATTAGCTTCATCTTCTATACTCTCTCCTTTATATAAGTAAATCAAAATAAATATTGATGAAATACATCTCTTTTCTTTATCCCACCTCTGGATCCTATAACATACCTATAAATGTACATAATTAGTGCTGTGTATCGCTAAGGTTTGCGAAATGATTCAGTGCAATACCAACGGCTACAGCCAGATTAAGAGAATCTATTTCCTGACTGTGGGGGATCCTAACACCTATACCTATATTATCAAATTCGGATCCAAGACCTGAGCTTTCATTGCCAAATACCAAAGCATAGGGTTTATCAGGATATTTCCTTATCTCATTTAGAGTCGTTTCGCCGTTTAGTCTAAAGGTGAAAATTTGGTTATGGTAGCTTCCCTTGTACTCTTCAAAGCTATCAAAGTATTGTAAGTTAACTTTAAAGAAGGAACCCATGGATCCTCTAATAACTTTAGGGTTGTATGCATCAACAGCAGGACTGATAATACCTATATCAGTACACCCAAACCCAACGGCAGTTCTAATAATTGTTCCTAAATTACCCATGTCACTGGGGTTTACCAGTAAAATATGGTTTGACTCACCGGATAAGAATCCGGGCAACTTGGAAAAAATCCCTACGGCATAGCAGTTTTCTTTTTTACTTAACCTGTTAACCAACTTGTCGTTTGATTCTACGCTGATACCATGCTGGTTGCATAATTCTATTATTCTATCTATGCCCTGATTTTGACTCCCACTTGAGTGTAATATTACTTTCTTGACTATACCGGGTTGGTTTTGCAGGAGTTCAATTGTGGGAAAGACACCGAGAGTATACGAGTAATCAAATTCCTTTTTATATGGTTTGACTATCATTTATGTAATCCTCCCTAAGCAATGCATAATTTAGCCTATCCCATCTCCGCCCTGCAAAATAGACAGCCTTTCTTTCCCTGCCTTCTAAGATAAAGCCCGTCTTCTCTAGGGATCTCTGGGCAGCCACATTCTGTTCTAATGTATTGGCAGATATTCTCTCAAGACCAAGATTATGAAAGCCATACCAAATCATAGCTTTCACCGCCTCCGTCCCATACCCCTTGTTCCGATACTCTATCTTAGCTATTCCTAGGCCTATGGAACAAGAGCGGTTTCTCCAGTCAATATCCTGTAATGCCACATCCCCAATAACGGTTCCATCCAACAAGAATACACCAAGACGTATATGCTTGATGCCCTGATCCCGTTGAATCTCTTCAAACCATGAATCAGCTTTCGTATTGGAATGCCCTATATTAAGGGGTTCAGTCGCTGATTGGAAATCATACTCGTATTCCTCCCACAATTTCCTGCAATGCTCCTTTTCAAGGGCTGCAAGGTAGATATTTTTGCTACATAACCTTAGCATTTACAGTTCCCCCCTAGGATAACAGTCCATTTATATTCTCCTAAATGCGCTACGTATATCCTATCAATTTCTAAAGGTGCTGACGCAATAAATTCTCAAACAGTTCTTACCTACATGACTTTTGATCATGTAATGGATAGCTCCGGGAATTTAAAATCGCCAAGATCGCATGTAATATTTCTGACAAATATGGGGTCAGTCTCATATTCATGCATGGAATATTCAACATCAGACCAATAGGGCATAAACCCAAATTCCACATTTTTAACATTATGAAACGGAAGAAATTTTACCAGGTCACCAAAGCTAATGTCCATCAGTGAAAAAACTCCTATTAGCTTAAGCGTTGATTCTTTCTGCTCCGCAATTACCATGGTTTTTAGTTCGGGTATTTCGTATATGAAATCTTTGAGATATCCAAAGTGTATATGAAATATATTTATGCTCTTGGTATTTATACAGTCTAGTCTATCCGAATAATTAATGCGGTTATATACATAGTCCCACACCTTAGGATCGTTATACTGCAACTTAATTGGATTAATATAGTTATTGATCTCAATTTCACAAACGGGCTGTTTTTCAAATATACGTTTAAATCCAAACCTGGGATAGAAGTTAACGACACCATCGTTAACAGACAGATACATAGGAACACCTTCGTATTTATTAATAATGTGCTCCATCAAAACCCGTGACAAACCTCTGCCCCTATATTCCTGTTTTGTTGCTACAGCCCCAATTGACAAGGCAGTATAATGCTTTTGTTTAAAAATTATCTCTGCTTTATAGACGCAAATATTGGAAACTATCTCCCCGTCCTTAATTATTGAGTAGCTTTCATAGTTTTTATCCCATAGGTTAAGGTCATACCAAAACTGAAAATCAAAAAAGATATCCTTTAGAAGGTTGTTCAACATATGCTGATATTTTTTATCATTCCCGTTATTAAATGAAATTTGCATGCCTGATGCCCCCTTGTAAAAAGTTAGTGTTCAGTTTATTCCCTCCGGCTAAATTCAAGATCCACCTTTAATCTTTGGGGTTTAGCTGTCTTTGTCAAAATAGCCTTTAGTAGTTAAAAAATTATATAACCTCCAAAATCTTTATGGTATAGGAGCCTATCTTATTCTTAAGCCTGGATAGATCCGTTCTTAGCGCCTCCACCTCTTCAGCTTTAAGGCTATTAAATGGTCTTCTATTCCTACCACAATCCACACCCAACCATTGCATTGCCTGTTTTAGCGATACATGATAGTTATATCTCCCGAATATTTCGATGATATCGTTGGCAATTGTCTGATAACCTCGTGCCTTATTTATATCATTTTCCTCTATGGCTTTTAGGATATTCATAAATACCTCCGGCATGCAATTATAACTACTACCGATTACACCATCTGCTCCCATAAGTATTCCTGAAAGGGCCATCTCATCAGTGCCAGAATATATGACAAAACCAGACCCTAATTTTTCTCTTATCCTCTGCAATTCATAATGATTTGTAGATGTAAACTTTATTCCCTTTACATTATCTATTTCTTCAAGTCTAATAATTGCGTTAACACCCATATCAACCCCGGTTGTAGCAGCAATGTTGTATATAATCAAAGGAAGGGGCACAGCATCAGATATGTCCTTATAATAGTCGTAGATCTCGTCAAAGCTAAATCTATAGTAGAAGGGTGGTACTGATGATATCGCCGATGCACCACATTCATAGGCATGTCTTGCAAGTTCAACAGTTGTCTTAGTAGATATGGCCCCAACGTGTACTATTACAGGAAGCCTGTCCTTTACCTGGTCAATTGCAATCTCGACTACCTTTTGTCTTTCCCAGGTATCCATTAAGAATCCTTCCCCTGTACTCCCCGTAAGATAAAAACCGTTTACACCAACGTCTATGAGGTAATCTACAAGGTGCCTGACTTTTTCTTCACTTAATGATTCATCCTCATTAAATGGAGTCACCAAAGCGGGTATAACTCCCTTTATCTCATTTAGATTCCACCGTTTCATCTTATCCCCACCTTACTAGCATTTATTGCCAACGGATATTTCCCCCTGTTATCAACCGATATAGGTGCTTACTTAGTACTGGTAAGCTGTATTTGACGAAACTACTAAAATAAGATTTCATAGGCCAACCTCTTGCTACTGTCTTCTAAGAATACTATCCCGCAATAATTAAAACCGTTTTTTGCTAAAGATCTTTGCATGGGAAGATTGCCTTCATGGGTATCAACTCTTATACTATGTATGCCGCTATTTAGACATATCCTCTTCGCCTTATCGTATATTACGGAGGCAAACCCATAACCTTTATGATCAGAATGGATAGCTATTCTATGTATAGTAGCATAGTCCCCATTTCCTAACCATTGGCCATCATAGATAGTTTCATAAGCCTTCTCATTTCCAAAAATAATCGCTACGGTGCCGATGATAGCATTATCCTTCAAAAGGACATAGGAATTCCCGTTACTTATGTCGTCTTCTAAGATTTGCCTATTGGGATAGCCGTTTTGCCATTGGTCAATTCCCAGCTCCCTAATTGAAAGCTTTGCTTCGTCTATGATATTCAAAATATCGTCTATATCCCTACAGGATGCTTTTCTAAATACCATACAGTAACTCCTTGTTGCTTGATGCCAGAGTGCTCCGTATTTTAACTGGTACCGCTACCATTTAGAATATTTCCTGAATACACCGTAAAGGAAAGACCTTTTAATGTTTTAAATACTGTGGTAGAATCATCATGTCAACCCTTCCCTATTGATTATTGTAGGTAATTGGTTCCCTAGTTAATAGTAGTGGGTTTCAAAAAGATTGCTCAACAGATTAGGCTGTAATGCTGAAAATCCTAGTTTTTTGTAACTCCAGCTAACCAGTTGTTATTATGATAATATCTTACAGAAAAAAGCAATATATATCAACAAAATATTTGTATCATGGGTTTGATTTTTAGTTAATATGGATCATTACAAAACAAGACGCTTAAATAGTGGCTTTTCCCACTATTTAGTACAATACTAATTTACAAGGAGGATCTAAAAGTATGAAACCGGTAAAAGTTGCAATGATTGGTGTAGGCGATATTAGCGGTATTTATCTTCAGAATATCGCAAATGTTTTTCGGGAAGTCGAGCTATATGGTGTCTGTGACTTGATTCCAGAACGTGCCCGAAAGGGAGTTTCCTACATAAAGGCACAACAGGATAAAGGTTTAAAGATCAACACGCCAAAGATTTACGCTGATATGTATGAGGCCTTTAATGATCCCGAAGTGGAGGTTGTGCTCAATCTGACACGTCCATATGAACATTACGAAGTAACAAAACAGGCCCTCTTGCACGGTAAACATGTTTATTCTGAAAAACCCCTTGGAATTGATATGGAGGAAGGTAAAGAGTTAGTGGAGCTTGCCGAAAAAAATGGGCTTTGCCTGGGTGGAGCACCCGATACCTTCATGGGTGCCGGTATACAGACAGCTCGCAAGCTCATAGACGATGGTATAATTGGTGAAGTTATTGGCGCTAATTGTGCTATGGTTTGCCATGGTCACGAAACTTGGCATCATGATCCAGAGTTTTACTATAAGCGCGGCGGCGGACCGATGATGGATATGGGCCCATATTATGTTACAGCTCTCTTGCAGCTCATAGGTGAAGCCAAAGGCATCATGGGAATGACAAAGAAGTCCTTTGACAAACGCGTTATCACATCAAGTCCCCGCTATGGAGAAGTCATCGATGTGGATGTGGATACCCATTTAACTGGGAATATACTATTCTCTAACGGTGCCATAGCACAGATCTTCACCACCTTTGATGTTCACTATAGCAGTAACGCACAAGCGCGCTTTGAAGTATACGGAACAGCCGGTACCCTTATCGTCCCTGATCCCAATACCTTTGGGGGTCCTGTCCTACTGATGCGTCCGGAAGATCAAAAGGCGGCACCGACGACGGATCCAGCCCTGGAGGCAAAGGGTATCCCGAATTTTTATAAGGGTTACAAGGAGATCCCCTTGATGTTTGATTACAGTGATAATTCCCGTGGGCTAGGGCTTGCCGATATGTGTAAGGCAATCCGAACCGGACGTGAATACCGCGCAAACTATCAGCAACAATACCATGTATTGGAGATACTCACCAGTTTCACTAAGTCCAGTAAAGAGGGCAAATACATCCCCTTACAGACAAGGTACGATCGGACTGCTCCCATGGTAAACGGCCTAATCCATGGAATTTTAGATGATTAAGTAATTCATATGGTTGGGATACGCAAATCAACCTGTCCTATAGCAGGTTGATTTGCGTAGTACTATCAGTCTTCCTATGATGTACCAGAAATTCGGTACCTTTGGATAAGCTCGTCGAATGTATGACTATAAAACTCGTCCTCTAAGATCCCGCCGCAATTCATAATAATACGCGCAGAGGCCAGGTTATCTTTATTGCACACTAATATGATATCGGTTAAACCGATTGGTTTTAAAAAGGCCATTGCTTCTCTAAGCATCCTTGTCCCATATCCTTTTCTACGTTCAGTCGGCCTGATGCTGTACCCTATATGCCCGCCTTCCTTTTTCAGAAAATCGTTCAGAGCCAACCGGATATTAATCATACCTATAATTCTGGCCCCATCATCATGTACATAGAAATAGGTATATGCCGGAACCCTGTCTTTGGGGACATTGGCAATATCCCTATCTGCGTTCACCTTCAACAACCAGTCCCCATATGTTGCTTCTTCCAGATACCTGTCAAGGCCTCCTGTTCCGTTTATAGGGGATGAATACTCATGAAATTCCCGTATATAATCCTTTGCCTTGTCTTCGTATTCCTTACTAGGAAATACAAATTTCATATTGGTCACCACCCAATAGCTTGAATAAACACTATTGCCAACAATTGATTATAAGTAAGCAATTGTGTTGTTGCTTATTATAACTTTCCCATACCCCTTAAGTAAAGAATATTCAATATGGCAAGATTGCCTTTCCACCAGTTCTTGCTGATAGCCCATTCATCAGGATAGTTATTCCAGCTCCAGGGAATCGACCACGAGCCGTCCTCAAGCTGGGATTTTATTATAAATTCGCATTCATAATCAGCCATTTCCTTGTTGTCGGCATAGAAAATGCTGCTGTTATTTACAAAAAATTGCGACGGCTTACAGACATAGCTTGTTTCCCATTCACCGATGTTGCTTGATATGCAATGCCGAACTTGCTTCCGCAGACGCTCTTTCAGTGCAGCAAGATCAATAAGATCCGTTACTCCCGCCTCTGTACAATATTGCCAAAGCCTTAGATAACAACTTGCAGCGTGCATATCGCTGGGTAAATCTTGCCCGAAGTAAGCATCGTATGCCTCCTCGGCAATTCGGCGGCCTAGCCGATACAGATCGCTATCCCTGTTGGCAAAGCGAACAATGAATCCTGCCAAACATGCCGTAGGATTATAATCATTATGCGAAGAGACACCGCTCTCGTCATGCCACCACAAAGCGTGAGGATAGTCGTTATTGCTACGGATAGTATTGTACCAAACCTTGCCATCAAAATTCCGGCCCTCGGCTAAATAACGCAATATACCTTGGATAATCGGGTGGGAGTTGTCAGTGAAGTCAATTTCCCGCAATATCTCCGTTGCCGCCCAGGTCTGGATCGGAGCTGAATTCGGATTCCATGAATCCGGCTCAAGGGCATGTCCAAACCCACCGTCCTCATTTTGATAAACGGCGAGGGCGGTCAACACAGCCCCTTTACTGCCATTCTCAAAATGGTATTGCCACCTGGCAATATCCAAAGGACGAGCGTTACGATAGACAAATGTACGAGCTTTTTTAAATACAGTCATACTTACACCTCCTGTGAATAAATTAATTGATCAAGGAATACTATCTACCTATAGCAATATACTCTTATCCCGCTCGTCTCCGTACCTAAGTATCAAATCCCTGCAGTCCTGCTCCTTAACCCCTACAAGGTAGTTAAATATCCTATCCCTCAACCATGGATGACTGGAAATAAAGTCCCTAGTCTGCATATACCTATCCTCAAAGCCGATCACGATATTTCTAATGTCCGCCATCGCTATGGTACTGATACACATTATGCAAGGTTCCAAAGTAGTATAAATTATACACTCCGGTCCATATTTTCTGAGGTATTGCGCGTTCTCCAAGACCAAATAATTCTCCGCATGATGGACTTTGCTGTTTCTTGTATTCCAGGTATTGGACATTTTCCCGATAACCTTATGATTATGTACCAATACGGCACCAATCGGCTTATCACCACGTTGTCCTGCTAACTTTGCTTCCTCGATGGCTACTTCCATATACCTTCCATGGTCATAGTTACTGATATCCCTTAAGCCAATCCGCATATTCTATTCTCCCTTCATTTTAGTATTGCTCATAATATGTCATAGATTTGCAAAATACAGAGCTCTGGTTATTACACTTGTCCAATAGGTAAGACAAGTTAGCTTACCCGTAAAACTATCCTATCCAATATCCTGCCATATTTTTTGATCTGTGGAATTAGTACTGCCTATTATGTGAGCAATGACCGTAATTCTATTTGTGAAGTCGAGTATAAATATGTATAATTAGAAGTAGCAAGCTTGGTATTTTTTTTCTTGGTATTCTTTTTATTCTACACTTAATGCCAATATCCTTTATATTTGTTAATTTTTATATGCAGATTACTTATGAAAGGAAGAGAACCTATATGATTCATAAAACCATATCCATATGGGACCAAACAGGTTATACCTATGATAGCAGAGATGACTTTATGCCAACCCTGGACACCTACATATTAGACGGTAAATTCAAGAGACCCGCCGTTCTTATATGCCCAGGTGGGGGCTACGCTTTTACATCACCCCGGGAAGCGGAACCTATAGCCATGCAGTTTAATTCCGCAGGTTTTCATGCCTTCGTCCTATATTATAGTGTAGCACCCAAAAGGCATCCCCAACCTCTGATGGATTTATCTCGTGCCATGTGTATCCTGCGCAATCATGGGGATGAGTGGAATCTGGATACCGATAGTATTGCGGTTTGTGGTTTTTCGGCGGGCGGTCATTTGGCGGCAAGTCTGGGTGTCCACTGGAATAAATCCTACTTGGGGAAGATACCAGGTATTGAGTTAGGTAAAAATCGACCCAACGCCCTAATACTATGCTACCCTGTAATTACTTCCGGGAAGTACGCCCATGTGGGTTCCATGGAAAACCTACTTGGGGATAAGGTGTCCGATCCGCATCTTCTGGAAGAGATGTCATTAGAACTTCATATCCATGGGGGAACACCTCCTACCTTCCTATGGCACACCTTTGATGATGATGCTGTACCATTGGAAAACACCTTGCTTTTTGCCCAGGCTCTGCGTGAGAATAATATCCCATTTGAATTACATGTATACCCCCATGGCCCCCACGGTCTTTCCTTAGCAAATGCAGAAACCGATGATAGTGGTATGGGGACATTTCCACATGTGGCTACATGGATGGACCTGTGTATTCAATGGCTAGAGGAACTACGATTTGCATAGGATAAAAGTGTTGGTAGACGCAGACGCCTGTCCCGTTAAGGATATTATAATAAGTATAGCTAAAGAGTTTGAGCTTGAGATAGTAATGTTTGCAGACACAAGTCACATACTGGATGATGGCTATTCAAGGGTGGTTATAGTATCCCAGGCTAGAGATGCCGTGGATATAGCCCTTATAAACCAAACTCAACAGGGTGATATAGTAGTTACTCAGGATTATGGCGTAGCTTCTATGGCCTTGGGCAAACAGGCATATGCCATTAACCACAACGGCCTGATATATGATTCAAGCAATATAGATAGATTGTTGATGGAAAGGTTTTTATCCCAGAAGATCAGGAGGCCCGGAGGCAGAACCTCTAATCAAAAGAAGCGCAGTACCAAGGATAACCTCAAGTTCGAAAAGGCTTTTAGAAAGCTATGTATTGATGCGCTGGAATCTGGAATCTGCATCCCAAAGGAATAAAGGAGCGGATTACACAAGTAGTTGATTTTATAACCTTTTATGAAAGGAGATTCTGATTTTATGAGCGGCAAAAAATTTGCATGGATAGTAGTAGGTGTAGTGGCCGTGATATTAGTGTTAAGCGCTATCGGAGGATATAATAACCTGGTAAACCTTAGCGAGGATGTCAACAACAAGTTAAGCCAGATTGATAACCAATTACAGCTGAGAAATGACCTAATCCCAAACCTGGTAGCCACGGTTAAGGGATTTGCAGCCCATGAAGAGGAGATATTAAAGAATGTATCTGATGCCAGGGCAAAACTTGCAGGTGCTTCCAGCGTAGAGCAGATGGCAGAAGGTGATGCAGAATTAACGGGTGCCTTGTCCAGACTTTTGGTTGTGGTTGAGAACTATCCTGAACTAAAAGCCGATGCCAATTTTAGACAACTGGCGGATAATCTTTCAGGTACTGAGAATCGGATTTCTGTTGCCAGACGGGATTACAATGAAGCGGCTACCCGCTATAATACTGCTATCAGACGATTCCCCACTAATATAATGGCGAGAATGTTTGGGTTTGAAAAGGTTGAATATTTTAGGGCCCAGGAAGGCGCACAGGAGGTTCCAAAGGTAGATTTTAGCGAATAAGGGGGCAGGAATTTTGAAAAAAACCCTATGGTTAATAGCTTTTATAATACTGTTGATACCCATAAAAGCTTGTATCGCAGATGCAACAATCCCCTCCCACACTGAGGATTTCTATGTAAACGATTTTGCTCAAGTCCTGAGTACCAAAACAAAGGCCTATATACTGGAACAGAGCATTAAACTGGATGAGTTGTCCGGCGCCCAGCTGGTAGTGGTTACTATCGATTCCACTAATGGTCTGCCCTTGGAGGAATATGCCTTGGATATCCTCCGAGGTTGGGGAATTGGGAGTAAGGATAAAAACAACGGAGTGCTTATTCTCCTGGCGGTGGAGGACAGAAAATCCCGGATTGAGGTGGGCTATGGGCTGGAAGGAGCCCTTCCCGATGGTAAAACCGGTTGGATACAGGATGAGTTTATGATCCCCTATTTCTCTACCGGGGATTATTCTACAGGCATATTGGAGGGGTATAAGGCTATACTTTTGGAAATCTATAATGAATATGATATAGAGCCACAAGGGCTTGAAGATATAACACCATCCTCCCCAGATGCTTTAGACATTATGGAGGAACCTGGGACATCAGACGGCATTCCTGGTATTGTATTTCTATTACTCGGATTATTGTTATTCGACCTCATATTTTTAAAAGGCAGGATACTGGAATTCCTATTTCTAATGCTATTTACCGGACGAAGAGGTGGTCCCAGAGGCGGAGGCAGATGGGGCGGAGGTAGATGGGGTGGTGGCAGCTGGTCCGGAGGCGGAGGTTCCGGTGGTGGTTTCGGCGGCGGAGGCGGTTCCGGCGGCGGGGGTGGCAGCTCTCGAGGATGGTAGTTTTGAGTCTGGCATACCTTTAAAACACGCGTCAGTTGATTATCCAATCGTCTATATAATTCTTAATAGTAAGTCTATGGCGTATAAAATCGCTAAGCAAAGGGATGATAATCTATGAAACTAGAATCCTTTTATAGAACATACTTTTAGAAGGAGATATCCCTATTGCTTAATATTTTTTTTAGGTCTTTAATTCTTTATGGCATAGTTGTATTGGTAGTCAGGGTTATGGGCAAACGGCAGATTGGTCAACTACAGCCCTTTGAGCTGGTCATTGCTATTATGCTGGCGGACCTGGCCAGCGCACCTGTCGATGATGTTGGTGTCCCTTTAATCAAAGGGGTTGTACCCATATTTGCCTTAGCCTTTGCCCAAATTATCATTTCATTTTTATCATTAAAGAGTGAAAGGTTTAGGACTTTGATTGGTGGCTCCCCCAGTATTCTAATTGAAAACGGGGTTCTTCAACAGAAAAAACTGGAGCAGCTTAGAATCAATCTAAATGATCTCCTGGAACAACTGAGGTCACAGAACATAGCAAACATAGACGATGTAGAGTTTGCCATTTTGGAGACAAATGGCAACCTTTCTGTCTTCCCAAAAGTCGATAAAAAAGCTCCTACCTTGGAGGATTTAAACATACAAGGCAAGCCGGAGAGCATACCTGTGACTTTGATCATGGACGGTCAAATCATGTATAAAAACCTTAAAAAAGCCGGCCAGGATCTAAACTGGCTATTAGGCCAGATTAAGAATCTTGGTCTGGATAGAAAGAGTGTCTTTTTTGCCTATCTGGATACCCAAAACCAGCTTAAGGTGATCGCAAAGCAGAAGGAGCGGGCACAATGAGAAGCTTCATTATCATTCTTGTAGTCATGTTACTGTTTTTAGGCTTATCCTGGTGGAATACCTCATATCTTACCAGGACCTCTGAAGAACTTCTTTCCCAGGCTGAAAAGGTTCGCGATAAGGTTAAGAAGGAAGCCTGGGAAGATGCAAGTTCCGAGGTAATGCAAATCCGCCGCTTATGGGGCAAGCATAAAAAGACCTGGTTACTCCTGATAGATCACGAGGACATAGACAATATTGACAAAACAATATACAGGATAGATGAAATGGTTAGCCAAAAGGAAAAGGAGCAGTCCCTGACAGATATAGCAGAGCTAAGATTCCTTGTACAGGATCTTGCGGACAAAGAGGTACTTAGCCTGGCCAATATCTTTTAATGCTGAATGGAATCAATATCCCCGCTCCAATACCTTCTTGAGGAACTGTCCTGTGTAGCTTTCTTCTATCTCAGCCAATTCTTCAGGACTGCCGGTCCCTATTACCGTACCGCCCCTGTCCCCACCTTCGGGGCCTAAATCGATTATATAGTCTGCTACCTTGATCATATCCAGATTATGCTCGATAACCACAACGGTATTTCCGCCCTCCGCTAACCTCTGCAGGACTTCTATTAGCATGTGTACATCAGCAGCATGTAGCCCGGTAGTAGGTTCGTCCAGTATATACAGGGTTTTACCGGTACTGCGCTTACTGAGCTCCGTCGCCAGCTTCACCCTTTGGGCCTCACCACCGGATAGAGTGGTGGAAGGTTGTCCCAGTTTTATATACCCCAACCCAACATCATTCAGGGTTTCCAGTTTTCTTCGGATCTTGGGTATGTTTTCAAAAAATTCTAAAGCTTCCTCAACGGTCATATTAAGGATATCTGATATATTCTTCCCCTTATAGCGGACTTCCAGGGTTTCTCTGTTATATCTCTTACCCTTACATACTTCGCAGGGTACATAGACATCAGGCAAAAAATGCATCTCTATCTTAATGATTCCATCCCCCTGACAAGCCTCACAACGACCCCCTCTAACATTAAAGCTGAACCTGCCCATCTTGTATCCACGGACCTTGGATTCATTGGTCATGGCAAATACCTCACGGATGCTATCAAAGACCCCTGTATAGGTAGCCGGATTGGATCTGGGTGTCCTTCCTATGGGTGATTGATTAATGTCGATAACCTTATCCAAGTATTGGGTGCCTAAAATCTTATCATAGTTCCCTGCCTTTATCCTTGCTCGATTCAATTCCCTGGCAAGGGCCTTGTACAGGATTTCATTGACCAAAGAGCTCTTTCCTGAACCTGAAACCCCGGTTATACAGGTCATTAACCCTATTGGTATTTTAACGTCAATATTCTTTAAATTGTTTTCCCTTGCCCCTATAATCTCAATATATTTCTTGTTGGGTTTTCTCCGAACCTGAGGAATATCTATCCGCTTTTTTCCGGACAGGTATTGACCAGTTATAGATTTTTCATTTTCCATTATTTCCATGGGTGTTCCCTCAGCCACGACCTCTCCACCGTGATTCCCCGCCCCTGGACCAATGTCTACAATATGGTCAGAGGAGAGTATTGTTTCTTCATCATGCTCAACTACTATAAGGGTGTTGCCTAAATCCCTTAAACCTTTCAGAGTCCTGATGAGCTTACCGTTATCCCGCTGATGGAGCCCTATGCTGGGCTCGTCGAGAATGTATAAAACCCCCACCAGGCCGGAACCTATTTGGGTCGCCAGGCGAATCCGCTGTGCCTCACCGCCTGAAAGACTGCTGGTTGATCTGGACAGAGTCAGATAGTCCAGGCCAACATCTACCAAAAACCCAAACCTGGCTTGGATCTCCTTAAAAATCTGATGTCCTATCATCTTCTGCTTAGGGGTAAGGTCAAGATTTTGGAAATATTCCTGGCATTCTTTTATGGACATGGTGGTTATTTCATATATATTTTTATCTCCCACTGTTACAGCCAAAACCTCAGGCTTTAACCTGGCACCGTGGCAGGCAGGACAAATCCTGCTGCTCATTAACCTCTCGATATAGTCCCTGCTATAATCCGATTGGGTTTCCCTATACCTTCTTTTGAGGTTGTTGATTATTCCCTCGAAGGAACCTGTAAATGAGCCGGATTCACCGTTTCTATTGTAATCTATTTTGATTTTCTTTTCCTTTGTCCCGTAAAGTATGATATCTATAACCTTTTTGCTCAGATTCTTTATGGGAGTATTTAGGTCAAAATTATACTGCCGGCTAAGGGCGTTCAGGTACATAAAAGCGATGCTATTCTCATTTAGATTGTTCCACCCCAGAGCTACAATAGCCCCCTCTGCCAGGGACAGGTTCTTGTTAGGAATAACTAAATCCGGATCTACTTCCATCATGGAACCAAGCCCGCTACAGGTCTCACATGCTCCATAAGGATTATTAAAGGAGAACATCCTGGGGGTTAATTCTTCGATGTTTATATTACATTCAGGGCAGGCATAATTTTGGCTGAAGAGCAGTTCTTCTCCACCAATGACATTTACAATAGCCAATCCCCCGCTTAGATCAAGAACGGTTTCAAGGGAATCAGCCAACCGTTGGGCTATACCTTCCCTAATAATCAGGCGGTCTACTATTACCTCTATGGTATGCTTTTTATTTTTATCCAGCCTTATTTCCTCCGAAAGTTCCCTTATCTCGCCGTCTATACGGACCCGAACATACCCATCCTTTCTAATTTGATCCAATAACCTTGTATATTCTCCCTTTCTTCCCCTGACAAGAGGTGCCAATAGCTGTATTCGGCTGCGTTCCTCTAAGGACATGATGATATCTACCATCTGCTCCACGGTCTGCTGTTCAATTACCCTACCACAATTTGGACAATGGGGTATACCTATCCTAGCAAATAAGAGCCTCAGGTAGTCATATATCTCGGTAACTGTACCAACAGTGGATCTGGGATTATGACTGGTCGTCTTCTGATCTATAGAGATAGCCGGTGATAATCCCTCAATATAGTCAACATCCGGTTTTTCCATCTGTCCCAGGAACTGTCTCGCATAGGCGGAGAGAGATTCTACATACCTCCTCTGTCCCTCAGCGTATAAAGTATCAAAGGCCAGGGAGGATTTTCCCGAGCCGCTGAGTCCAGTAAAGACAATCAGTTTATTTCTGGGGAGTTCAAGATCAATATCTTTTAGATTGTTTACCCTTGCTCCTTTTACGTATATTTTTGATGCTTCCATCTTCCGTCTCCTTCTTATTTCTGTATATAGTCTATTGTGGGCAAACAAGAACGTCTGTCCATAATACTATTTAAATCTATAACTCAACTTTGTAATTCATTCTTTAGCCTAAATATCTCATCCCTTAACTTGGCTGCTTTCTCAAACTCTAAGGCAGTAGCCGCATTTTGCATTTCCTTCTCCAAATCGGCGATAACCTTGAGTATCTGCTCCTGGGTTTCCGGAACTTTAACATCATACCTTGATCCTTCCTCAGCTGCATAGGTGGCCTCTATAAGGTCATGTACATCTTTAACAATAGTAGTAGGCACTATACCATGTCTTCTATTGTATTCTATTTGCAATTCTCTCCTGCGGTTGGTCTCGTCAATGGCTCTCCTCATAGACCCGGTAATGGTATCCGCATACATTATTACCTTGCCTTGTACATTCCTGGCTGCACGACCAATAGTCTGAATCAGGGATGTCTCGGATCTTAGAAAACCCTCTTTATCAGCATCCAAAATAGCCACCAGGGAAACCTCAGGAAGGTCCAGGCCCTCTCTTAGTAGATTTATCCCTACCAGGACATCGAATACCCCTAAACGCAAATCCCTGATGATCTCCACCCTCTCAAGGGTGTCTATATCCGAATGGAGATATCTCACCCGCATATCCATTTCCTTCAGAAAGTCCGTCAGGGTTTCTGCCATCTTTTTCGTCAATGTAGTTATAAGGACCCTCTCATTTCGACCTACAACCTGTTGTATCTCCCCGATCAGGTGGTCTATCTGTCCCTCGATAGGACGAACCTCGACCTTGGGATCGACCAGCCCTGTTGGCCTTATGATCTGTTCTACTACCCTTGAAGAGCGGGATAACTCATATTCGCCAGGGGTTGCACTAACACAGATGACCTGACAAATCCTCTCTTCAAATTCTTCGAACTTGAGAGGCCTGTTATCATAAGCCGCCGGTAACCTAAATCCGTATTCTACCAGGCTGTCCTTCCTGGAGCGATCTCCGGCGTACATAGCCCTAACCTGCGGGAAGGTTACATGGGATTCGTCCACTATCATCAAATAGTCCTCAGGAAAATAATCCAATAGGGTAAAGGGAGGCTCGCCAGCCTTTCTACCATCCATGTACCTGGAGTAGTTCTCTATCCCATTGCAATATCCAATCTCTCGCATCATTTCAATGTCATAATTGGTCCTTTGCTTAAGCCGTTGGGCTTCCAATAACTTATCCTGTGCCCGAAGTTCATCTATCCTCTTCTCCAGGTCCACCTCTATCATCTCTATAGCCCTTTCCAACCTCTCCCTGGACGCCGCATAGTGGGATGCCGGAAATATAGCCACATGGTTTCGTAAGCCCAAGATTTCCCCTGTCAGTACATCAACCTCGGATATCCTGTCAATCTCATCGCCAAAAAACTCTACCCTCACAGCGTGCTCCGATGAAGATGCAGGGAAAATCTCCAGAACATCTCCCCGTACCCTGAAGGTTCCCCTTATAAAATTAATATCGTTTCTTTCATACTGTATATCTACCAGCTTTCTGATTATCTCGTTACGATCCCTATTCATACCAACCCTCAAGGATACCGTTAAATCCCTATACTCTACAGGGTTTCCCAGCCCATAGATACAGGATACGCTAGCGACGACTATAACATCCCGCCGCTCAAATAATGCTGAAGTAGCCGAGTGCCTTAGCTTATCAATTTCATCATTGATGGAGGCATCCTTTTCTATATAGGTATCGCTTACCGGCATATAGGCCTCAGGCTGATAATAATCATAATAGCTTACGAAATATTCCACTGCATTGTCCGGAAAAAGCTCCTTAAACTCGCTATATAGCTGGGCAGCCAAGGTCTTATTATGTGCCAGAACCAGAGTCGGTCTCTGCACCCTCTCTATGGTATTGGCCATAGTAAATGTCTTTCCTGACCCAGTCACACCCAAAAGGGTCAGATACTTTTCGCCCATATTTAGCCCCTCAACTAATGAAGCGATGGCTTTGGGCTGATCGCCTTGGGGTTTCATAGTGGATCTTATCTTAAATTCCACCCACTTCACACTCCTCTGTAATTGAATTGTTTAACCCGTTACGCCAACTAATAGTATACATATGGATTTTGGCTGATCATCTAGACACCAATTTGGAGGAAACCGAGGCTTATTCCTTAATTAAACCCAACTGTATTAAGATAGATAACGAAGTCATTATACCATATTTGGTTTAATAATAGAACGCCTGTTCGTAAAATAAAAAAACTTCACCCATACAATTTCAATATCATCAGGGCGAAGTTTAAACCCGGTCCTAAGATGATCAGCAACAATCCTATCCGCTAAAATAATTGTCCCATAGCCTTGATAATAGTCCCTTCGGATGCTTAAAGGGGTAATACTTGCCCGTGCTCCGAGGTACAAGCATGAGTCCAAGATCCCTTATTCCCCTTTCATAATCCCTGTATTCAAGCTCCATAGTTTCACCATTCTCCCTCAGGACCGTCACCCATATAAGGTTAGGAGAATCCCTCAGAATCTCTTCGAGCATTGCTTCGCTATTTACCTGCCTGCCATTGATACTTAAGATTATATCCCCCTGCTTAAGTCCCATGAACTTACCTACCTTTTCCGGCAATACATCCAATATTCTTATACCCCTCCAAGGTGCCTTAAAAACCGGCTCACCCTTTAGCTGCGCTTGTCTATTCCAAAAGACCAGAAACTCATGAAGAAGAGGAATAACAATTGCAGCGAGATAGACCAGCTCTTTTACTAAGTTTGATAACATGGCCAAAATTAATAATGTCAAACCGTAGACACCTACCCAAAAGCTGGATTCTCTAATCCTCTTATGAGTAGTTTGGGTGATGGCCTGGTCTTCGTATATCAATACTAGTACCGCCGGAAAAACCAGTTGCCCAGGCGTAGTTATAATAGCCAGGGGAATAGGCCACATCTTATTCATAATATGAGCACCTGCCGGTGTAAACCTATGATGTTCCATATATACTGGAATACTATCCCTGGCCCCATCTATCAGTATAAGAAGACTTTCTACCAGGTGTAGGATACCCACCAATATAATCATCGGTAGGACCTCCATACGCGGCCATCCAAAAACAAGGGACATCAAGGACACGATTCCTATAGAATATGAGGGGCATAAGTACCGAGGATTGAATAACATTAAAAAAAGAGATATAGGCCAAATGATGAGCATAGCTTCATATTCTATCCTTATTTTTAAAAATAGGATGATAAAGCTAGTAACTATTCCCCCTATCAAGCCATAGAGAAGAACGTAGTAAAGCTGGGTATTTACGGGATTGCGAAGAATGCCCAACCAATCTTCCTCCAGTCGGGCATTTCTTTGTATCCGTAAATAAATTACCAACACAATTCCGATATAGAAAAAACTGCTAATTACTTGCGAATAGGAAGTGAGTAATTGTATCAACAATTGCATTTTATGCCTCCTAACTGGGATGGACTATCCAACCCTGCCTTTAACGGGGTCATAATTCTGCATTTAATTCAATAAACATGCCGACATCTATTGTGCCGGTGTTTCCAGCTTCCATTTGATCTCCTCAATCCCTTTCAATAGAGGGGCATCCATCTGAATGGGCAGGCTTTCCCTGGGGTTCTCTTTCAGAAAGTTTTTCGCCTCTTCAGTCATCTCTACCTTTATGTCCGGTTCAATACCCTTTTGATTTATATCTCGCCCTTTAGGAGTAAAATACTTGTATGTGGTTAATTTTAAAGCACCACCATCTCTGTAGGGCCTCATGGTTTGAACTACACCTTTCCCATAAGTTGTAGTGCCTATGATGGTACCTACGCCATAGTCCTGAACGGCACCTGCCAAGACCTCCGATGCGCTGGCACTATATTCGTTAACCAATACAACCAGAGGCATACCCAACTCTTCACGATCCGATTTGTATTCAGTTCTCTTACCACTTCGGCTCTCGCTGTAGACTACCAATCCTTCGGGCAGGAGCATATCAGCAATTTCCCTGCATACTTCCAGGAGTCCACCACCGTTTCCGCGCAGATCCAATACGAGTCCCTTCATACCTTTCTTTTTTAAGTCATCAATAGCATTCTTAAAGTTTTTGGCAGCAGCACCGTCAAAATTATACAGCCAGATATAACCAATATCCTCTTCCAACATCTCATATTCCAAATCGGGTAATTCAACTATATCTCTACGTACGGTATAATCAATGATTTCGCCATCTCTAAGTATCGTTATATTAACAGTACTCCCCGGCTCTCCAGTCTTCATCATGGAAACGGCCTGCTCATACACACTCCAATCTACATCTTTTCCCTCTACCTTTATTATCTTGTCGCCGGTCAACAACCCTGCCTCCATGGCCGGACTGTTTTTAAATACTTGAAATATCATTATCATATTGTCCTCTGATTTTTCAATAGAAACACCGATTCCCTGATAGGTACCCGAAGTAGCAATATTGAAATCTTCCAACTCCTCATCAGTGAGATAGTAGGAATAAGGATCTCCCAGGGAGGCTACCATCCCTTTTAGAGCCCCTTCGAAGAGATCTTCACGGTTGGTTTCCTCTATATAATTGGCCTCTATATCCCGCCTTACGGTTTCTAACTTCCTATAATAGGTATTAAGCAGCTGGTAGTCCTGCCTTGATACTATTACCCTATCCCCGTTTCTGATATCAATGTATGTGCCCACTTGGATAGTTAAAAAGGCTGTAACAAAAGCTGTCACAAGTATAATTACAACTGCCCCTAAGGCCGCTGACTTTTTACTGATCATATACTAGGTCCTCCCAACCCCGGGTTTACACAACCCCAGGTAGTCTTTTCCCTTGCCTAGGGTACAACAGCCTAAGCAAGGGAATAAATCATATCCTATTATAGCACTAATCCCATAGATTTCAAAACTAATTTTGGCGCCTCAAGGATAAAGGATTTCCTTATAAAAACGCGGATTATGTTATATAAGTATGTTCTAATAGGGAAAGTAAATCTATTTTTTACATAAATAAAGGGGCAGGCTTCAAAGTCCTGTCCCTTATATTATCTCTGATGTATAAACCGCAAGATATAGTCTCCTATCTTTTATCTGCCCAAATAAGGAAGTGGATTCACGTGGGAACCATTTTTGCGCACTTCAAAGTGTAAATGTGGCCCCGTAGAAACACCGGTACTGCCAATTTTCATAATAGCCTGACCCGCTTTTACCTTCTGGCCTACCGATACCAGCAATTTAGAGCCATGGGCGTAAACCGTCGTAATGCCACCGCCATGATCTACGATAACACAGTTTCCATACCCACCATACCACTGGGAAAGAATTACGGTTCCATCAGCTACTGCAACGGCATCCTTGCCATTTATTCCCCCACCGCTGATATCTATTCCGGTATGCATCCTATACTCTTTGTGGACAGGATGCCATCTGTTCCCATATCCGGAGGAAATATGGTTATATCCCGGGACAGGCCAGATCATGGATGCATTACCTTTGCTGTCTCCCCTGTCCTGATCCTTCTGATCCTGTTGTCCGCCACCTTTATCCTTGTCTTCTTTGTTTTCTCCCTCTTCTTTTTTCCCTTGTCCTTCTTCCTTACGGCGCCTTTCCTCTTCTTCTTTACGACGTCTCTCCTCTTCTTCCTTGCGACGCTGTTCTTCCTCTTTACGCTTACGCTCTTCTTCGAGCCTTCTTTGCTCCTGCTCCTTTAGAAGCCTTTGAATGGTCTGTTCCAGATCTTTTGAGGTTTGCTCCAGTATCTCCAGGTCCTTTTCGTATTGATGTTCTTCCTCCTTAAGCTGGATCATAACCTGAAGCCTTTCGCTTTTCTTAGCTTCAATCAGACTCTTCTGTTTGGATATTTCATCCTTGGTCTCCCTTATGGCCTTCTCTTGAATTTCCAATTCCTTTTTCTTTTCTGCTATAGAATTTTGTAAATCCATCATCTGGTCAAAAACCTGATTATCGAAGGTAATCATACATTTGACCATTTCAAGGCGATCCAGGAACTCATTAAGATTCCTTGCTCCAAAAAGAAGTTCCAGATACGAAGTGCCCTCCATCATGTACATGGCACATAGCCGATCAGCCATCAGTTTTTCAAACCTATTAGCCTCTATCTCTGCTGCTTTTAGCTCTTTTTTTGTCTCAGCCAACAAGGCAGTAGTATCATCCAGCTTCTCTTGAATATGTAATAATTCCTCTTCCTTTTCTCTTATATCTCTCTCTATTTTTTCCAGCTGGTTGGCTATCTGAACTTGTTCCCCTCTAACACGATCCAATAGTTCCTGGGTTTCGTTTATTTCCTGCTTTACCTCTTCTGCCTCATTCTTGTGTTGCTCAATTTCATCTGCAAGTACCGACGTTGTTGTAGAAAATAGGAATACCAGTGCACACACCCATATCACTATTCGTTTCACATTAACACCCCACATAACATTTAGTATCCTGGGACACATTAACTAATCGCCCTGATTGTTTGATATATTCTCTATACACAATAGGTTATTAATGATATATGCCTTAGTTATCTCTATATCGATGTAGAAATAAAGGATCAATAACCATCATGTGTATTATTGACTAACGCAAGGGGTCACATCATCCCCGGATTTACACATTAAGATATTTTCTGGTGGAAAAAAAACTAGCTATTACTCCGACCCCACTACCTACCAAAATGAAGATAAGTCCTATATCATATATCATACTTTCTATGGGCAAGAGCTGGAATAGGCCTAGAATGCTGTAATTATTTGATAATTGAGCGCTTCTGTTCAATAATAGATCGTAGCCGCCAACAACTAGGACACCTGCTAAAATGGCTGCGAATACTCCCAAAGTAAAGCCTTCAATAATGTATGGCCAACGGATATAAGCGTCTGTAGCACCTATATTTTTCATAATACTGATCTCATTTCGACGGGAATATATAGTAATCTTAATAGTATTGTTTATAATGATCATAGCAACCGAAATCAACAGTATCATCAGCCATAGACCAATTATACGGGAGGCCCTGGCTATCTTTCCGATGGTATCAGCTACTTCCCGACTATAGTTTATCTTGTCCACCTCGGGAATGGATTTAGCTTTTGATATAATCCCGTCAACGTATTCGGGTTTTTCTACCCTGAGTATCAGCTTATCCGGTAGGGGATTGCTTTTCCCTTCGTAACCATCAAGCAGGCTGCCTTTTTCACCCAGATCCTGTTTCCATTCAGCCAGTCCTTGTTCTTTGGACACAAATTCCACATCATAGACCCCATTAAATTCTTTAACCTGATCAACAACTGCCTTCCCCTGGAGCGGCCCAACTGATTTATCGAGAAAAATGGTTATCTCCATCTTTGACTCTATTCCACCAGCCATATGCTCGAGATTGAAGGCTAATATTAGTACCACACCCAATATGAACAGTGCAGACATAATTGCTATGATTGACGCTAATGACAGTACTCTATTTCTAAAGATATTACGAATGGCTTCCTTAAAAAAGTTTTTAACCGTTCTAATCTTCACCAGTATACCTACCCTTCTCCTGATCCCTGATAATAACCCCTTTATTAAAGGTAACCACCCTTTTCCGCATGACATTTACTATCTCGTTAGCATGTGTAGCCATGATGACAGTTGTCCCCCTATGGTTTATCATGTTTATAATCCGCATTATATCCATGGAGGTTTCCGGATCCAAATTTCCTGTTGGTTCGTCAGCTACCAAAATAGATGGATTGTTCACTATTGCTCTGGCTAAGGTGGTACGCTGCTGTTCTCCCCCCGATAGCTGATGAGGATAGGAATCAGCTTTTGCAGCCAAGCCTACCATTCCAAGAACGTTAGGTACCTGCCGCCTAATTTCCCTTTCCCTGGCCTCTACTATCTCCATAGCAAAAGCCACATTCTCATAAACTGTTTTATCCGGCAATAACCTAAAGTCCTGAAATACCGCCCCTATATTTCTTCTATGGAATGGTATCTCCCTTTTTTTCATTTCAGTTATATCCCTACCGTTTATTATTATCTGCCCGTTGGTCGGCTCTATTTCCTTAAGAATTAGCTTGATGGCAGTGCTCTTACCTGCACCGCTGGGCCCTACTAAAAAGACAAATTCTCCTTTCTCTATTTTGAGATTTATATTCGACAAGGCTTTGGTGCCGTTTTCATATACCTTTGAGACATTCTTAAACTGAATCAATTTGAACACTCCCGATTTTGTCTTTCCAACATCATCATAATTTTAAAAGTTACTGCATCATGGAAATTTCTAAGATCAAGCCCCAGTGTATTTTGGATTTTATCCAACCTATATACCAAGGTGTTTCTATGGATATAAAGCTGCCTGGAAGTCTCGCTAAGATTTAAGTGGTTTTCGAAGAACTTTTCTACTGTAGTAATCATTTCATCGGTTAAAACCTTACCATATTCACCATGGAATATTTGCTTATAATATTTTTCACCTATACTGGCGGATACTTCGCTTAAGAATCTCTCTAATAACAAAGCCTCATAGGAATACACCCTTACACTGGGTTCATGGATAATTCCTATATTTATGGCACTTTCAGCCTCTAAATATGACTCTCGCATATCATAGATACTATCTTTAATCTTGCCTATACCAATATAGGATTTTACCGAAGCCTCATTTAAAATAGTCTCTTCAATTGCAACACCCAGCTGCATTAAATCGCTTTTATCCATATCATCTAATATGGTTTTGACTAAGCCAATGGTTTGACTATCTACCAGGACCAGATAATCTTTCATATGCTTTGGGAAGGCATTTAACATTATCCTATATATTTCAAGCGCTTCCTTACCTTCTGTCCTAATAACAAAAACACATCGTGGTATATTGACATCGATATTAAAATTCTCTACAGCTTCCTGAAGCTCCAAGTCCGTTACCTGCCCCAGCAAGGCAGCAGAGATGGTGTCTTCCTTGTCCATCCTCTTGATAGTCGTTTTTAAGTATAATTCCAAAAGGGAAATGGCCAAGATACAGTAATTCCTGATTGCCCTGCTAGTCCCTTCCATGGAAAGATAGTATATGCGATTAATACCGGCGTTGAATTTCATATAGGTGCGCCCGCCAAATATAAATCTATTTTTCTCCTCTATGTTAGGGTTAGATTTTATAAAGACCTCCTGAATACCAATCCGGGGTTTATTACTACTTGCCACAATTTCGCCGTCGGAATTGAGCACATCTATTTCCACCTGTATACTTTTGGCTATTTTACCTAAGATCCTTTGCATGTGCCGTTCGATTAACATTTTATCACCTTTTTCCTACATCCGACCTGCAATGTAGTTACCAGACCTTGATGCCAGGATTATTTGCATTTAGTCCGTAGCCTCTATTACAAGTATATATAATTTTGTTGCCATAATAAAGTGGGAATTTTGTCCTAATATGACACTGAAAGGACTTATCCATATAGATATTGCAAAAATTCCAGGCCAAACAGACTATATAGAAAAGGCTACATCATGCGCTACAGTGGCTGTATCGGTTTTGGCATCAAAAAAGCAGAAATACCATCTATCTGATAATATTTCTGCTTTTTCTCGCAAAATCCTCTTTTTTATCTAAAATTTATTTAGCTTTGTAATTACCTATGGGTTCTATCTAAGAAGCAAACTCTCCTCTGTATCCTTATCAAAGAAATGGAGTCTGTTAGGATCCAGTGCTATCTTAATAGTGTCACCGGCCCTGGCAGTAGATCTTGGGTCTACCCTGGCGGTAATATTGGAGCCTGCTACGTTGAGATATAGATAGGTCTCCGAACCCATCAATTCTACGACGTCCACATATGCCTTAATTGTGCTGTCAGCTGCACTTTGTAGGAAGATTTCTTCGTCGTGTAGATCTTCGGGTCTTACGCCCATAATTACTTCTTTGCCGATATAGGAAGAATCCTTAAACTTCTTGATCTTGCCTTCGGGTATTCTAATCTTGTTTTCACCAAATACAGCATATACTGAGTCGCCTTCTTTGGTTAAGGCTACATCGATGAAGTTCATCTGAGGACTTCCAATAAATCCGGCAACGAAAAGATTTACGGGATAATCGTAGAGGTTTTGAGGAGAGTCAACCTGTTGGATGAATCCGTCCTTCATAACAACGATTCTGGTACCCATAGTCATAGCCTCTGTCTGGTCATGGGTAACATATATAAATGTTGTCTGCAATCTATTATGAAGCTTGGTGATCTCAGTTCTCATTTGAACCCTAAGCTTAGCGTCTAAGTTAGATAGAGGTTCGTCCATTAGGAAAACTTTAGGTTCACGAACAATAGCACGACCCAGGGCTACCCTCTGTCTTTGTCCACCTGACAAGGCTTTGGGCTTTCTGTTGAGTAGGTGCTCAATGTCCAAAATCCTTGATGCTTCTTTAACACGGCGGTCTATCTCAGCTTTGGGGGTCTTTCTCAGTTTTAACCCGAAAGCCATGTTGTCATAAACAGTCATATGAGGATAAAGTGCATAGTTTTGGAAAACCATTGCGATATCCCTGTCTTTTGGAGCTACGTCATTCATTAACTTATCGCCAATATAAAGCTCCCCTTCAGTAATTTCTTCCAGCCCTGCAACCATTCTTAGGGTAGTGGTTTTTCCACATCCTGAAGGTCCTACAAGAACAATAAATTCTTTATCGGCTACATCAAGATTAAAATCACTGACGGCGGTAACGCCCCCTGGATATACTTTATACAATTGTTTCATGGTTACACTTGCCATTATAATCCCTCCACATTATTATTTTGCATCATTATGATGCAAATCAAGGGTTCCTACTAATATAAAACAATTATATCCCTATAAGGACAATCTGACTATAGCTATATTATCAAAAATCAAGGTCGTTTTTTTGAAAAGATTGCATAAAGAAATTTTATTAAATTACATTAAATGGTTAAAATGTATGATATATGAATAACCCACTCCAGGTATATTCCCTAAAGTGGGTTTTTTGGGCTTCACTAGTCCCTATATTGAATTGCTTCAGTGGGGCAGCTTTCCACTGCTTCCTCAACGTCTTCCACCAAATCCTCCGGAATTTCATCATCGATGGCTTCCGCCTTATCATCTTCATTCCAGGAAAATACGTCCTCGCATATGCTAATACATAACCCACAACTAATACATAGATCCTGATCGACAAATACCTTCATAATTATCACTCCTATTCTTATTGCCATGTAGCTTACTTTTACATTTATACCTCTAATCTATACTTCAAAACAAAAAATATACCCTTTTATTTAATCTCATACTTAATAAGGCGTCCATAGGATGCCGGATCCAGTTCTGCATAAAAATATATCCCATCGCCCCTGTATTCCTCCTTAAATATTTGTCCCTGGTCGTGTATCTGAGATAGCACATGACCATCCTCATAAGGAATAAGCAATTCCACCCTCCTTCTTTTGATAGGTAGGTTTTCTGCTATTAAATCTACCAGGTCATCTAAACCCGTCTTTTCCATAGCCGAAATATATGCTGTTGGTTTTTTTACAGGTGCGCCAAAAACCTTCTCTTCTATAATATCCATTTTATTATAGACAGTAATGATGGTTTGGCCGCAGCCCAAGGCGTCTAAAAGGTTCTCAACTACACTCATCTGCTCTTCTAAATTAGGTGATGATGCATCTACTACATGAAGAAGCAGATCAGCATAGACAGCTTCCTCCAAGGTGGATTTAAAGGCCTCTATAAGATCATGGGGCAGCTTATTAATAAATCCCACAGTATCTACTAATAGAATCTCTTGCCCATTGGGTAGGATGATTCCCCTGTGTATAGGATCAAGAGTAGCAAAGAGCTTGTTCTCAACCAACACGCTACTCCCGCTCAAAGCGTTCATCAAACTGCTTTTACCGGCGTTCGTGTAACCAACCAGGGCAACTACTGGAATCCGGTTCTTCTCCCTTCTTTCCCGAAGGGCCTGGCGCCTATCCCTTACCTTATTCAGATCCCTCTCTATCTCCCCAATTCTTCTGCGAATGTGTCTCCGATCGGTTTCTAATTTCTTTTCCCCGGGGCCCCTTGTACCGATGCCTCCACCCAATCTGGAAAGCATAACGCCCATTCCCATTAGCCTGGGCAATCTATATTTCAATTGGGCCAATTCTACCTGTAGCTTACCTTCCCTGGACACAGCCCTTCTGGCGAATATATCTAAAATTAGGGCTGTCCTGTCTATAATCCTGATTCCTATAATATCGCTAAGATTTCGAATCTGAGATGGGGAAAGTTCATCGTCGAAAATAACAAGGTTCAAATTATGAGCCCTACATAACAAAGCCAGCTCCTCTGCCTTCCCTTTTCCTATATAGGTGGCTGTATCAGGTACTCTCCTATTTTGGGTTAACTTGCTGACAACTACCGCTCCTGCCGTGTGTGCCAGTTGTTCTAACTCCTCCAGTGAAGCGGCTCCTTCACCATATATGTCCAACCCTACCAGTATAGCCCTCTCCTCTTTATCGTCTACTACCTCCACCATGTCCCGGTGTTGAATAGCCTTGTCCCTTTCATATATATATTCCATCAGCTCCTTATGGCAAAACTCTATCCGGGACAGAGGCCCTAATATGGTAATCTCTTGTTCGCTTTCCGGTGGATTGATAAAAGCCGCATATCCTTGATTAAACTTTCCATCAAATACTCCTATAGCGGCTATTGAATCCAGCCTCATAGACGTCAAAGCGTTTAAATCTACCCTGGATAAGGTCCCATTTCCACCTGGATGGGTGTGAATGCATCTTATCCCATTAAGACGTGTTTTACTCCTGCGAGTACGCATATAGGGCAGGGCTACCTGACCTATATCTCCAACAGAAACATCTAAGATCTTTCCACCTCGTTCTATATATATAGAAATTTCTCTATTGATGGCCGTAGTCAATCTGCATAGCTTCTCAATAATCTCTCTGGTACAAAACTCATCCTTGGGTACCATGATATCGAATAAGGATTCCAACTCTGCAATTGTTGCCTTGGACAGTCCATCAGTATTTCCTTGTACCATAACGGTATCCCTACCTCCTTTTAAACTTATACCCGATACCCCTCCTAAATTATACATCAAATTGATAAAACAACCAAATCATATCCTAAAAACAGCATGTCCAATTTAGACCCTTTTCACATTTGTTTTACAATTGTTTTACAACAAACCCATGCTTAAGCCAGTTTTTATTATGTTCTACAAAAACATAGTGAGCACAGTATGATTAATTGGCATAAAGCCAGCCCATATCTTGACCTCTATTCAGGCAAGGTATGGGCTGACTTTAGCAAATTGGCTCCTTATATCCCAACAACTTGTTTCCCTCAATAACTAAAAATATTTTTTTGATTCTACATAATCTTGAACCTTCATCAGTAATTCCCCAAACCTTTGGTAGTGTACCACCTCTCGTTGTCTTAGGAATTTAAGAGGCTCTATAACATCAGGATCATCTGCCATTCTTAGAAGCCATTCATAAGTACTACGAGCTTTTTGTTCTGCCGCTAAGTCCTCGTTCAGATCTGCTATGGGATCACCTTTTGATTGAATATATGCTGCAGTAAATGGGTTGCCTGCCGCAGACGTAGGATAAACTCCCCGTCCATGGTCTGTAAAGTATGGTCCGGCACCTGATGCCTTGATCTCTTCATCCGAGGCACCCTTCATCAGCTGATATACCATGGTACCTACCATCTCAAAATGAGCAAGTTCTTCGGTCCCTATATCCGTCAAAAGACCCTTTCCTTCGGGTATAGGCATGATATATCTTTGAGATAAATATCTTAGGGATGCGGCTAATTCTCCGTCCGGACCTCCGTACTGGCTAATTATAAGGGTTGCCATCTTTGGGTTTGGGTTTTTGATTCTGATGGGAAATTGCAATTTTTTTTCATATATCCACATATAAATATTCCTCCCTCTAGTCAAGTTCCCATGGCCACGGGTCATTAAGCCATGCCCAGGGGGATTGGCTTAATGCTGTTCCAAAATTGCTCAAAGGACCGTATCTTCTTTGGTATTCATCTTTTACAGCCATTAATTGTTTAGTAAAAGAATTATAATCCCTAATGGCCTTATGATCATTGGGGTTATTGTCTAGATACAAATTAAGCTCCACTGCCATAAATTCCAGAATACGAATTTCATCCAGAAGTCGAGCTCTATCGTTTACCGTCATTAAAACATCCTCCTTTACATACCTTCTCAATGGTGACTAGGCCAAGGGGTAAACAATTCCGGGAACATGGTTCCCCTTTCCAAGGCCTCCCTTGGCGGAAAGCTGGTTGTATATCTTTGGGCAACAAAAAAGGCTCGGGCCAATTTAGAGTTTGGCGGGAAGGGTAGTACCATATAATCCGATCCCAATATGTTTGTAAGATGATTGTGTTGATATCCCTCCATCATGTCTCTACTCCTCCATATAAATGTTATGATATTAACATACTATGAGAATATCTAATAAAATGAGCCTGACCCCTTCTACTTATATAAATCATTTGCCTCGCTGAATTACTGAAAAATAGGATAGGGTGGCTCATAATTATTTATTTTGCCCTTATGGCCCGGTAAAAGTTTAAAAAATAAAGCATCGGACATGTATTCTTGCCCGATGCCTTATCGCCTATATATA
>ERZ773359.269-NODE-269-length-71540-cov-26.625250_pt1 | contig 71540 bp, 59 predicted proteins | sample MGYA00374955_ERZ773359 | MGnify/ENA primary metagenome ERZ773359 (study PRJEB29098, sample SAMN04486028) | biogas fermenter metagenome | study: EMG produced TPA metagenomics assembly of the Biogas fermentation microbial communities from Germany - Plant 4 DNA1... | reverse complement strand
ACAGGACACCCGCTTACCTTACTTGTCTTTTGCTGTCCGGTTTTCAAGGTCCAGTGTGGCGCTTTCCTGAATTGAAACGCCATTTGATATAATACCATAAAAATTTTATTTTGTCCAATACTTTTTTTATTATTTTTTATTTTTTTCTGCGAAAATTTCTAAACCCTTATTCCATGCGGGTTTGCCCGTTGCCAAAAAATCTGATTTAATCATTTTTCGGCCGCATGAGGGGGAAGAGAAGCACATCCCGGATAGAAACAGCCCCGGTCAGGATCATCACCAGCCGGTCGATGCCGATCCCCATCCCGCCGGTGGGCGGCATCCCGTGTTCCAGGGCGACCAGGAAGTCTTCATCCCATTCCATGGCTTCTTCATTACCCTTGGCCTTCTCCCGGGCCTGGGCCACAAACCGCTCCCTCTGATCCAGCGGGTCGTTTAATTCGGTAAAGGCGTTGGCCATCTCCCAGCCGTAAATGAAAAGCTCGAACCTGTCGGTCAGCCGGGGGTTATCCGCCTTTTTCTTGGCCAGGGGGGAGATCTCCACCGGGTAGTCGGTGAGAAAGACCGGCCCGGTCAGTTTCGGTTCTATATATACGGAAAGGAGTTCATCAAGAACCTGGGCTTTTGTCTTTTTCTCCGTCAAATCCAGCCCGAGTTTTTCCCCGGCGGCCACCGCCTCCTCATCACTCTCAATCGCCAGCCAATCCAGCCCGGTCTCCGCCCGGATCGCCTCCATCATTGAGAGCCGCGGCCAAGGCGGTGTAAGATCAATCTCTACCCCTTGGTACTCCAGGCGGTGCGTGCCCAAAACCTCCTGGGCAACGGTGGAGATGAGGGCTTCCGCCAGTTCCATCATATCCGAAAGGTCGGCATAGGCCTGGTAGAGCTCGAGCATGGTGAATTCCGGATTGTGTTTGGTGGAAATCCCTTCGTTCCGGAAGCACCGGCCAATCTCATAGACTTTCTCCAGGCCGCCGACGATCAAACGCTTGTGGTAAAGCTCCAGGGCAATCCGGAGGTACAAGTCAAGGTCCAAGGCATTATGGTGGGTGGTGAAGGGCCGGGCATGCCCGCCGCCGGCAATTAAACTCAGGATGGGGGTTTCCACCTCCAAGAAACCCTTCTCATCGAGAAAACGGCGGATGGCAGAGATAATGGCGCTACGCCGGCGAAAAACCTCCCGCGTCTCCGGGTTAGCGATCAGATCCAGGTAGCGTTTGCGGTAACGGAGGTCCACGTCTTTTAACCCGTGCCATTTCTCCGGCAGAGGCCGCAGGGCTTTACTGAGAATCTCCCATTCTTTAATCTCCACGGTAATCTCGCCCCTGCGGGTCCGGAAGACCGTCCCGGCGACGCCAATAATATCACCCAGGTCCAGGCTGGTGAAGCGCTGGTAGGACTCGTCACCCAGCGCATCGATCTTGGCGTAAACCTGGATCTGCCCGCTTAAATCCAGCAGATGGGCAAAGGAAGCCTTACCGTGGGTCCGCAGGGAGACGATGCGCCCCGCGATCCTGACTTCCCGTTTTTCTACGGCGTCAAAATCCTCAACGCCGGCAAATTCATCGAGAATCTCCCGGGCCAGATGGGTACGGGAAAAACGTTTCCCGAAAGGATCAATCCCCGCGCGGCGCAGTTCTTCCATTTTCCGCCGCCGGTCTGCCATTTCCCCGGTTAAGACCGGTGTTTCATGGTTTTTCTCTGCCATTTCCCATACCCCCTGTTCCGGCCGGACCGCCGGCCGCTTACTTCTCTATTTTCTCGATCCGGTAACGCAAAATCCCGGCAGGAACCGCAATTTCCACTTCTTCACCGGCTTTCTTCCCCAGCAAAGCCCGGCCCACCGGGGATTCATAGGATATTTTATCCGCTGCCGGGTCCGCTTCTGCCGAATCGACAATGGTATATTCCAGTTCTTCCCCGCTTTCCAGGTCTTTCAGGAAGACCCGGGAGCCGAGGCCTACCTGGTCGGTCTGGACATCACTGTCTTGAAGAACCCGGGCATTACGCAACATCTTTTCGATGGTCAGGATCCGCCCTTCGACAAAACCCTGTTCATTCTTGGCATCTTCGTATTCGGAATTGTCTGTTATATCACCAAATTCAATCGCTTGTTTGATCCGCTCGGCCACTTCGCGACGACGGACGGTCTTTAAATACTCCAGTTCCTTTTCGAGCTTATTCAGACCGTCAGCCGTCAAAATGACCTCTTTATCTTTTGACATGGCCACGCTCTCCTTTGCGTTTTAATGCCCAGAAATAAGAACAAACACACCGGCCCGTTAGCCGGGGTGCCCAATCTATCTAATTATAACTGAGGGGTTTTTCAGTGTCAAGAAGATCTCGTTGCTCGTTGCTCGTCGCTGGACTCGTCGCTCCTCACTCCTCCTTACCGGCACAAGCCTCTTCGTAATCATCGAGGATCGCCAGGATCTCCTCCTCCGTCCCGGCCTGGAAAAGGCGGTCCCGGACCCGGGCGGCGCCGGGAAAACCCTTAATGTACCAGGCCAGGTGCTTGCGCATCTCCCTCACTCCCCGGTCCTCTCCGAAGTAGGCGATCTGTTGCCGCAGGTGGAACCTGGCCAGGTTCAGGCGTTCCCGGCGGGAGGGTTCCGGCGGGAGGGGCTTGCCGGCCAGGGCCGCCACGGCCGACCGGATCAACCAGGGATTACCCAGGATGCCCCGGCCGAGCATAAACCCGTCGCAGCCGGTCTTCTCCTTCATCCGCAGGACGTCTTCGGCGGAAAAAAGATCGCCGTTACCAATGACCGGAATGGTGACCGCTTCCTTTACCCGTTTGATCACGTCCCAATCAGCCCTTCCCCTGTAAAAATCCTCCCGGTAACGCCCGTGGACCGCCACAGCGGCCGCCCCCGCTTCCTGACAAAGCCGGGCCAACCCGGGGGCCGCTTCCGTCCCCCTTTCCCAGCCGGCCCGCATCTTGACTGTGACCGGCCGCCCGGCCGCCTCCACCACGGCGGCGACAATCTCCGCCGCCCGGGGCAGGTCTTTCAGGAGGGCGGCGCCTTCCCCGTTCTTCACCACTTTGGGTACGGGGCAGCCCATATTAATATCTAAAAAGGTAAAAGGGTGGTCCCGCAATAACCGGGCGGCCCGGGCCATCAGTTCGGGGTCAGAGCCAAAGAGCTGCATGCTGACCGGCCCTTCCTCCGGCTCTGTCCGCAGGAGCTCAAAGGTGCGCTCATTGCCGTAGATGAGGGCCTTGTCGCTGACCATCTCGCCGCAGACCAACCCGCAGCCGAAACTCTTGGCAATCTTCCGGAAGGGCAGGTCCGTCACCCCGGCCATGGGGGCCAACACCACCGGGTTCTCCAGTGTAACCGGGCCGATTTTCAAATTCACCATCTGTCTCCTCTTTTCAAAAACCTTCGTCTTCCGCACTGTCTTGTAATATTATAATGACTTTTTCCTTCCGCTGCAAGCAAACCAGGAGGGGAAACAGGAACACTGTTTGACCTGTCTGGAGCCGTTGTTGCTTGTTGCAAATAGCTAAAATTTTCTTGACAATTTAGCTATTTCCTTCTAAGATTATGCCTAGAAAAGGGGGTGATCTTATGCGTGTTTCCTCCACGGATTTGCAGAATGCTTTTGGCAAATACCTTGCCCTGGTTGAAAAGGAAGATATTATTGTCGTTAAAAACGGCAAGGCCGTTGCCAAACTAATCCGCTACACTGAACCGGATTTTTTTGTCGTCCATGAAGAGGCCAAAGGTTACCGGGCAACCAGAAAGATCAGTTATGAAGAATACATGGAACTGGTCAATTCGTCCGACCAAAGATACGAACTGATCGACGGTGAAGTATACTTGCTGGCTTCCCCCAGTTTCCAGCACCAGCTTGTCGTCAATGAAATCGCCTGGCATTTCAATAACTTCTTCCGCGGGAAAACCTGCCTCCCGTTAACAGCACCTCTGGATATAAGGCTTCATGGTTTCGCCTTCAAATTTGAGGAAGATCCCAACGTCGTCCAGCCGGATATAGTAGTAATTTGCGACCGGGAAAAGGTGAGCGAAGACGGGAAATACGAAGGAATTCCCACCCTCATCGTGGAAGTGCTTTCCCCGTCGACGAAAACCAAAGACATGACGGCCAAGCTAAACCTTTACATGAAAAGCGGGGTTTCGGAGTACTGGATTGTCGATTTGGACGGCCGCCAGATCCTGCAATACGCTTTTTCCCAGGACAGGGATGTTGAAAGCCTGATAACGGTGAGAACCGGGGAGACAATTCGCTCCGCTGTCTTTAAGGATCTAGAAATCTCCCTCGATGATATCTTCCGGGATTTCGCCGGAAAACAAGCCTGAACAAAGAGGGGATCTGTTTCCGTTCTTTGTGTAGATTAGCAGGTACCGGGGTATCTTATAAGCATGGAAAGACGGTTGCCGGTCCTCTGTACTGATGATGAGTTCACCCCTGCCATCCATTTCCTTGATGATCTGGCACTCTTTCAGGAAGAGGTCGCAAATAACGCCTGGGATACCTGGCAAGCCTTTGCCCTCCGCCTCCGCGCCGAGGAGTTGGCCCAGAGGCAGGGCGGGGAAGAACTCCTGGTCCTGACGGAGTTGAAGGAACGTTGGCAGCAGGTGGGATTAATCCCTTACGAGCACCAGATTGCCACAGTCAAGCGGGTAATCAATGAGATGCACGGCCGGGCTATCCTCGCTGACGAGGTGGGGCTGGGGAAGACTATTGAGGCAGGGATGATTATTAAGGAATATATCCTCCGCGGGGTGGTAAAAAAGGTTTTGATCCTTACCCCGGCCTCCCTCTGCCGGCAGTGGGCCGCGGAATTATCCCAAAAATTTGCCCTCTACCCGGTAATTGCCCGGGGGCCAATGGACTGGAAGCGTTATGATTTGATCATCTGTTCCCTGGATACCGCAAAACAAGCGGATAACCGGCGGGAACTGCAGGCCATCCCCTTTGACCTGGTGGTGGTGGACGAAGCCCATAAACTGAAGAACCCGGCCACTTTAAACCACCGCCTGGTCTCCGGGTTGAAAAAACGTTTCTTTCTCCTTCTAACCGCCACCCCGTTCCAGAATGACCTGAAGGAGCTCTTCAACCTCATCTCCCTGCTCCGTCCCGGTCAATTGGGGAACTTCCGCGCTTTCCGCCGGCGCTTTATGAAAGATAAGCGGGAAACAAAAAACACCGCCGAACTCCGCTCCCTCTTGCAGGAGGTGATGATCCGGAACCGGCGCGGCCCCCGGATCCAGCTGCCGCCCCGGCGGGTGGCCACCCTGCCGCTACTGCCCTCGCCGGCGGAAAAAGAGTTCTACCACGCGGTCACCGATTTTGTGCGCAAGGAATACCGCCGCCAGCAGCAAGCCGCGGTCAACCCGCTGACCCTCCTCACGCTCCAGCGGGAAGTCTGCTCCAGTTCGTTTGCGGCCGCCGGGACTCTATATAAATTATGTACGAAAAGCGGGGAAGCGGAGGGGGCGCGCATCGTCACCCTCCTGGAGAAAGCATCGGCGTTAAAGGAAAACGCCAAGATGAACCTGGTCGAGGCGATCCTCGCGCAACTGGATAAAGAGAAGGTCCTGATCTTCACCGAGTTCCGGGCGACACAGCAGTATATCGGTTCCCGCCTGCAGCGGAAGGGCATCCCCGCCCTCAGTTTTGACGGGACCATGTCCGCCAGTAAAAAAGATTTTACCATCCACCGTTTCCGGACCGACCCCCGCTACCCGGTGCTGATCTGTACCGAAGCCGGGGGAGAAGGGATTAACCTTCAATTCTGCCGGACGATGATCAATTACGACCTGCCCTGGAACCCGATGCGCCTGGAACAGAGGATCGGCCGCCTCCACCGCTTGGGCCAGGCCCGGGAGGTCTATGTCTATAACCTGGTGACCACCGGCACCATTGAGGAGTACCTGTTGCGACTGTTGATCGAAAAGGTCCGCCTCTTTGACCGGGTAATCGGCAGTTCGCACCAGATCATTGACTACTTCACCAAGACCTCCTTTGAGGCCCGGGTGATGGAGGCGCTGGTCAACGCAGAGAACGATGGGGAACTCGGTGAGAGGTTTACCGCCCTGGGCGCGGAGATCGAGGAGGAACTCCGGCGGCTACAAACGGAGCAGCCTGCCGGTTTTGCCCTGCTTGACGAGTTGGATTGGGCTGAACTGCATTGAACAACGGAGGAGATGAACCTTTGGCAGGGGAAAGCCCCGTGGATATTCGCGGGTTTGTCCTTGAGGCCCTGAAGATCTCGGGGGCAGACTTTCGCGAGGTCGGCGAAGACCTGATCCTGGCCGAAGTGACTGTAGAGATCCCACCGCTCTTCTTCGACCCGCCCCGTCTGGAAAAACAAACTCTCAATCTGGTCTTTGACGCGGAAGCCGCCGGCCGCTACCCGGGAGCGGAATTGGTGGCCAGAAACACCCCGCGTCTTGCGTGGTTTGTTGACGGGATAAAAAAAAGGGGCCGGCTCACCCTGCAAACCCTCGTTTGTGATCCGGCCGCCGCCGGGGAAAAGCTCCGCGCCTGCCGTCCCGGTCTCCCCGCCGGCGGGCCGCACCTCAAGTGCAGTGAGATCTTCCGCCCTTGGCTCCTGGTCAACTACATGGTGGCCCGCTATGCCGACCAGTTATGGGAGGAACCGGTCAGCCTCGGGATTGATATGAGCAGCGGCCGGATTCATGAGGGGCTTTTTGCCCTGTTGGCGAAAGCCTCCATGCGGCCGGGGGTCCCCGCCGGCCAAATCGCCCGGCAGACTATTCCTTTGGAAAAGGCCTTTGCTTTGCTCCGGGAATTTTTGACGGAGAAGATCGCCGCCGCCGACCGGTCCTGGTATGAAAATGCCCGCCGTTGTTACGAGGAGGAGTTGTTCTGCCTCTACCGGTATTACCACGAAAAAACCGGGGTCTCCAGTTTAAACCCGGAGTTCACCCGGAAGGCCAAGGAACTTTATGAACAGTTTCGCCCCCGCATTGAGGTGCGCCCGGTCAATTTTGGCCTGATTTACCTGCCGGAATTTCTATACACCGCCAAAGAGGGTACTATCCGCTTTTGCCCCCTCCTGGAGCAAGTAGAAGAGATCCCGGAGGGAGAGCCTGTCGAAGGAGTCCCCATTGAAGAATCTGCCCGGGAAATTCATTACATCTCCCCGTAGTGATAGAGGATAAGGGCGGCCGTTACCGGCCCGGCGGTTTCCGCCCGCAGGATCCGGGGGCCCAGCGAGACGGGGAGGGCGCCGCGGTCCACGAAGAATTCCACCTCTTCCCGGGCAAACCCGCCCTCCGGCCCGACGACCAGGATCAACTCCTCCGGCTTGGGCATGGCCGCTAAAACCTGCCGGAGGCTCTTTTCCTGCTCCCCCTCCCAGGCCACCAGGGCCGGCACCCCGGCCGGCCACGGCAAAGAGTCGATTGTTGCCAGGGGATGGACGGTGGGGATGACCCCCCGCTCGCTTTGTTTCGCTGCTTCCAGGGCAATCCTGGACCAGCGCTGCTGCTTCTTCCCGGCCTGGGCCGGCTCGGGCCGTGCCACCGAGCGGGAGGAAAGGAAGGGTTGGAAAGAGAAAACCCCGATTTCAGTCCCTTTTTGCAGGACCCAGTCCATCTTCTCCCCCTTGAGCAGGCTCTGGTAGAGATGGATCCTCAGCGCCGGCTCGCTCTCATCCGCCTCTTTGGCCAGGATCTCGCCGGCTACCAGTTGCGGGGTGACGGTACGGAGCAGGACCCGGTAGGCATAACCCCGGCCGTCTCCCGCCCGGACCTCCGTTCCCGGCGCCAGCCGGAGAACACGGGCGATATGCCAGGCGTCTTCCTGGGTAAAATGGACCGTTTCCCCGGCAGCGCCGGCAGTGGCGGGCAGGAAGAACTTAGGCATGCCCGCCAGGCCTCCCGGCCAGGCAAGCCACCCAGCCCTCTTCAGTAATCTCCTTTTGGTATTCCAAGCCGGCAGCCAGCACCGCTTCTTTCACCTCATGGGCCCGGGAGAGGATGATCCCGGAGGCAATGACCCGGCCTCCTGGTTTCAAGATGCGGGGCAACCCGGGCAAAACGTTTATAATTATATCGGCAATGATATTAATCACCACCAGGTCCGCACCGGGCTCCAGGTTTTCCAGGAGGTCCCCCTGGACCACCCGTACCTGCCCGGCCATTTTGTTGCGTTTCACGTTTCTCCGGGCCTCCGCCACCGCCACCGGGTCAATATCCACCCCGGTGACCTGCGCCGCCCCCAGCCCGGCGGCGGCCAGAGCCAGAATACCGCTGCCGGTTCCGATATCGTAAACGGTTTCCCCGCCCCGGATCACCTCTTGCAACAACCGGAGGGAAAGTACTGTGCTGGGGTGTGTCCCGGTGCCAAAGGCCATCCCGGGTTCGATCTTCACCACCACTTGCCCGGGGGCGGCTGTTATTTCATGCCAGGGAGGGGTAATGATCACAGCGCCGATAAATTGGGGCTGGAAATGCTTCTTCCAATTCTCTCCCCACTTTTCCTCTTTGATCCGGCGCAGCAAGACCCGGGCCCGGGGATGCGGTTCATCCGGCCCCGGGGGAAAAAACCGGTCTAAAGCAGCCAGGTGCTCTTTTATCTCCTCAATCTTCCGGTCACAGCCGTCTTGGAGGGGAAGATACCCGGTCACCCGGTATGAACGGGTGGACAGCCCGGTTTCTCCCGGCGGCGGATCTTGACAGATCACCCCGCCGCAACCGGCTTCAAGAAGGATCTCCCCGCTCATCTCGGCCAAGACCGGCACGGTCTCAATGGTAATCTCCAGCCAGTAACGATCCATGGTTCCTCTTCCCACTCCACTTATTTTTTCCCGCCCGGCAACGGGTTCAACGCCGCAGCGGGTTGATTTCTCTCACCATCTTTCCGGTACGGATAACCTCGGCAATTTTATAAACGCCCAAAGTACGGCCGTACAAGAACCCATTCCACGCCATCAAGGTGAAACGGCCTTCTTCCAGAAGTTCAAAAATCCAGTCGCCGCAGTGTTTCGGGTTTTGTTGCGGATAGCCGGCGCCGATCTCCATCAGCCACTGCTGGTTATAGACTTCGTGGGGGCCAATCGGGGGGGCGATAATAACCGGGATCCCCAAACCGCAGTAGAAAGAGAGTTCCGAGGGTTTGGTCCATAAAAGATCAGTCCGGGCCATTAACCGGTTGAACTTCGTGAAATACTCGGGGAAATTATCGGCATACAGGATCTCCACGGCATCTGCGCCCGGCTGCCCGGTGGCGAGCTTGTCCAATCCTTCTTCCCGCAGTACCTGTAGGAAATAATCGCGGACTTCCGGGCGCAACCCGGCCACCAGGTTGAGCCGGATTCTTCCCTCCTCCAGGTGGGACTTTAACCCGCGGATAATCGCCGCGCCAATCTCCACTTGCGCCCCGGCGCCCCCCACGGCAAAGGTGAGGGAGAGTTTCCCTTCGGGAAAAGCTTCCCATTCCTCGCCCAGGTAGTTGCGGGCTTGAGCCCCGTGGACCACCGCAAAACGGCCGGTCACATCCAGGCGGTGCAGCCTCTGGGCCAGGTCCCGCCGGAGGATATTCATTGTCGGATCCCCGATATTCTCCAGGGGAAGCGGGAAACCGGTAACAAAGATCCGCTCGTCGGGGACGCCGTACTGGCGCAGGCGCCGCCAGGCATGGCTGCAGGGGGCAAAATACATAATCCTGCTCTGCTTCGGGTCCTCCGCCACCCAAACCCGGTTAAAATCCGCATCACAAATGACGCAGTAAACAGGGAGGTCCGTATATTCTTCCAAGGCGATGGCCAGCGCATAAAAGGTAGTGACCACCGGGCGCCTTTCCTCCTGTACCTTCTGGGCCAGTTGCCGGCCCATCCCCTTCTTTACCAAATACTTTACGAAATCCACTTGGAAGGAGGGTTGGGAGAGGTCCCGGAAAGGATAATACGGCGAGATGTTTTGGGCCTTTTCCAACAGCCCATAAAGGAAAAGGCCGATCCCCGGGATCCGGCGGACCCGGGAGAGGCTCTCGTAAGTCTGGCGGAAAAGTCGCCATTGCCGGCGTTCGGCGGCACTCGCCGTTTCTTGCTCCCCGGCAATCAGCAGTTCGCCCCCGGCCAAGCCCAGCAGGGGGTAGGCCGCCCGCAGGTGCCCCAGGCCCATTTCGGCACTGGTCAACCAGATCTTGGGGGTTTGGTCTTTAATGAATTCACCGGTTTCCGGGTGTACCATTCTCTCCCCTCCCTCAGAATATTTCTATGGTTACTCCTGCCTCACCTTCCTGTACCCGTGACCGGTGACGCCGGCAGCTTAACTGTTATTGCCTGCTGCAAACCGCAGCTTGATAGCGACTGTCAGCTACAGGCCGCAACTTGACAATTGGTAAAGGTCGGTCCGCCGGTGGGCCAGTAAAGGCAGTTCGCTCCGGATTTGCTCTAAACGTGCGGGATCCACCGTGCCCACCAGGACGCCCTCTTCTTCACCCAGGGCGCCCTTGATCTCGCCCCAGGGGTCGACAAGCATGGAATGGCCGTAGGCCAGGTAGGAAAGGGACGGGTTGGGTGCGGAGGAGACCCCGGCCGTATAGAACTGGTTGTCAACAGCCCGCGTCCGCAAGAGGATCTCCCAATGGGCCGGGCCGGTGACATTGCTGAAGGCCGCAGGCACCACCATCAGATCCGCTCCTTGCAAACTCAAGATCCGGGCGTATTCCGGGAACCGCAGGTCGTAACAGATGGCCACCCCTACCCGGCAGTCCCCGGCGGTAAAAAGGGTGCACTCCTCCCCCGCGGTCAGGGTGGCGGATTCCGCTATTGTCACCTTCCCCGGGAGGTCAATATCGAAAAGGTGGAGTTTTCTGTGGCGGGCCACCCGGTTCCCGGCGGGGTCGTAAACAAAACAGGTGTTATAGACCTTTTCCCCCTCCCGTTCCGGGATGGAGCCGCCCACTACCCACAGTCCCTCTTCCCTGGCGATCCGGGAGAGGAGGTTGGTGGTCCGGCCCCCTTCCTCCTCGGCATAAACCGGAAAATACTCTTGATCGTAGGGGCAGTTGAACATCTCGGGCAAGACGGCCATTTCCGCCCCGGCCTCTGCGGCGGTTTTCAGGAGCTTGGCGGCTTTCTCCAAGTTTTTTTCTTTTTCAAGTTCCACGCGGAACTGGCATAATCCTATTTTCACTGCAGGCAATTCCTCGCTTTTTTTCTTTTCTCCGCTGGATTCTCTCCGCAGGATTTTCTCTGCTGGGTCTGCCCTTTTCCGATTGGGCGCCTCTTTCCCTATCCTGCTTGGCTTTCCCCGGCTTTTACTCTTTCTTCTCCCTTATCCTCCTTTTTTCCAGCCGGAGCCGGTTCTTCCGCGGTTTTACCCTCCTTTTCCCCGGTTTGCGCCGGTTTTTCCCCGGCAAACCCGGGAAGCTCCAGCCCGGCGGCATCGGCGATGGTCTTTTGCACCTCGAGAATGAGTTGGGTAAACCGCATCTCCGCCATTATATACTCGCGGATATAAGGGTTATAGCCGAGAATTTCCGAGAGTTTCTTTAATTCTTCCACCTCTGTGGAGGAGGGTTCCTCCCCCCGCAGCGTCTTCGTTTCCAAAGCCAATTGTTTCCTGCGGAAATCCTCCAGCATTATTTTGGCGGCTTCATGCTCCTCCACTTGCTCTTTGGCTTTTTGGTAGGCTTTGAACTCTTCGCTCTCTGCCAAAGCTCTGCCCAATTCCCTGGCTAGTGCTACCGGATCCATGATTTCGCCTCCTTTTCACCTCTGGTAAAACTCCCTTACCGCTTTGCCCCGCTTTTTTGGCCGCTGCCGGCAAGCTCCGCCGAAAGTCTGGCCAAAAGGCTGATGATCTCCCGGCCGGTCTCCCCTGTGGCCACCTGCGGTTGGCACCGCCGGATCAGGGTCGGCTTGAAAGCCAATTGCCGCAGGCCGCCCCGGTCAAAGGCGGCTTCCAGGATCAGCCCCTGCCGCCGGTTATAGATCTCCTGGTCAAAAACGAAATTGCCCAGGCTGTAGGCGATGACCCCGCGGCCGCGAAACTCGATGCCCTGGATAACATGGGGGTGGTGGCCGATGACCAGGTCGGCGCCGGCATCCATGGCGATCCGGCCCAGGGCCTTTTGGAAATCGGTGGGCCGGTGGTCGTATTCCTTCCCCCAGTGCATGGAGACGATTACCAGATCCGCCTCTCCCCGCGCTGTTTTTATATCCTGGCGGAGGAAATCGGCCCGTACCGGCGCTGCTCCCGGCAGTTCCGGGGTGGCCGCCCACTGGTGGGGAACCCGGGTGTAGGTAAACCCTTCCCCCACTTCCGTGTAGGCTAAAAACGCCACTTTTACCCCTTTAATCTCCAGGATCCGCGGCCGGCGGGCCTCAAAAATATTCTCCCCCACCCCGGCATGGACAATACCGGCGGCGCTCAGGTGTTCCATGGTGTCCAGCATCGCCACGACCCCGTAATCGAGGATGTGGTTGTTGGCCAGGGAGATCAGGTTAAAACCGGCGTAAGTCAAGGCCTCAACATATTCGGGCCGCCCGCGGAACATATTAATCTGCTTGCCCCGGTCGCTTAAAGGGCATTCCAGGTTGGCAAAGGCCAGGTCGGCGCGGCGGAAAACCGCCGCTGTCCGGAGCAGGGGATAACGGTTATCCCCCACCTGTTTCATGGTCCGTGCCACCGCCCGGTCCAGCAAAATGTCGCCGGCCGCCGCCAGGGTCACCGTCTCCAACAGCAGTTGGCCCGGGGTAAAGGCCTTCTTAATCCCCAGGCGTAACCGGTAATCACGGAGAAAACCGCCACCGGCCCAGTAGGAAAAGGGTTCCTCTGCCGGCGGGACCAGCACCACCGCGGCGGTCAGGGGATAGTCCTCCACCGGGTCCCAGAAAGGGTTAACCCCGTCCAGGGCCAAGGCCTTCACTGCGGGACCGGCCGCCTGGGGCGCAAGCAGGCCGATTCCCGACGGGTCCGCAGCCACGTGCGCTGCCACTTCCGCTTGGGAGGGAAGGAGCACAGCGCCCGGGCTTACCTTGGAAAAAAACTCCGGCAAGTACGGGTATCTTTCTCCGGAGTAATAATAGACGGTAACCGGCCGGTCTTCCCCGCCCACCTGCCGCCAGTTGGTGATCTCCCCGGCGATGATGGCCGTCAGTTCGCCGCGGGTGAGGCCGCTGACGGGGTTCCAAAAATGAACCGCCGCCACCAGCGGAACCTTTCCCAGGATGTAACCGGGGCCTTCCCCCCACGGGCGGTAGGTTAGATGAAATTTTTTTCCTTCCCCGGTCGCCCAAATCCAGCTCTTCTTGGCTGTTCGTTCCTGGAACTCCCGCCAAAAAACCTCCTCCGCCGGTTCACCGGTTACCACCGGGGTGCTGCTCACGCCAAGAAAGAAGCCGTAGAGAAAAAGTATAATCAGGAAAAAAAGACCAATGATATTATATGTACGCTTCCGGCGGACGCCGGGTTGGGCGCGGCAACGCGCAGGCGGCACGGTCATCTTTTTCTCCTTGTTCTTCTCTACTATTCAATATTTTCTCTACCCACCTGAATATTCCTTTTCCCCGCCGGTAAAAAAGCACTTATGCCGGGGTTAGCCGGTAAAACCCGGGGCGCCGGTTTTTCCTGTTCCGGCAGGAATTTTCTCCCTGGACCGCGTATCTATATTATCACCCGGTATAATATGAAGGATTATTTTTCATTCTATCGGAGGTGAAATTTTGTCCCCTGAACAACCCGATTTTTACACTGTCATTACTGCCGATGTTATCGACTCCCGCCGCCAGGCGATTACTGTCGAAGAGAAGAAAGACGCCTTATCTGCCCTTGCCTACCCGGGCCTTTTGACCCCTTTTACCATCTCCCGTGGCGACGAGATCCAGGCTGTGCTCGCAGGGGTTGTCCTTCCCATGGATCTGGTCAGGCAATTGCGTTATCTCTGCCGTCCCCTGGGTTTACGGATCGGCATCGGTATCGGCCGGATCACCTCCGGGCTGGGCAGCGAGACCTCCTGGGGAATGAACGGCCCCGCCTTTTTCCGCTCGCGCCGGGCTTTGGAGGGGTTAAAAAAGGATCGCCGGGCTTTTACCGGACTGCAAACGGGCGACGGGGAGTTTGACCGGCTGGCCGGCGCGCTCTTGCTTTTAATTGACACCATCGCCTCCCGCTGGACCGACGCCCAATGGGAAGCGATTATGACCTACGAGGAAAAGGGTGTTTACCAGAAGGCCGCCGAAGTCCTGGGGATCGCCTATCAAAACGTGGAGAAAAGGTGCCGGGCCGCCCGCTGGTGGGCAGTGCAAAAAGCCGAAGCCGCCCTGGCTGCGGCGGTACAGGAGTTGCCCCGTCATCATCTTATTATGGGTGATAATTAATTTTCACCCCAAAAAGAATGAAAGGGTTGGTTTAAATGAAAGGCTTTTTTCTCCTCGCCTTACTTGCGCACCTGATTGCCGATTTCGTGCTCCAGCCGGCGGCGGTAAACAACAGGAAGGAACAGGGGAAAATCAGCGGTTTTCTCCTTCACGGTCTGGTCATTCTTTCCCTCACTTTCCTTGCCGTCCATTGGTACGGGTTGTTAACCGCCTTCCTTTACGGGGTGCTGGTCACCGCCTTGCACCTCCTGATTGACCTCGGGAAATTCCTCGCCGGCCGCCGGACAAAACCCGGCACGGAACTCTTCCTTTTTATTGCCGACCAACTGTTACACCTGGCCGTCGTCTTTTTCTGCCTCCGCCTCTTTGCCCCGGTAGCGCCGGACCCGGAGGTCCTCGGTTTCTACTCCCGAATCTTCCCCGGGGAGACCATCCCCGCTTTGGCGGCCGGTGGTCCCGGGGCGGACTGGGCGGAAAAGATGGTAAGCAAAGGCCTGCAGGTGGCGGTGATCTATACGGCCACTCTCTTCGGCGGCGCCATCCTCATCCAAAAAACCCTGCAATGGCTGACAGGAAAAATCTCCCCCGCCGACGGCCGGCTGGGCAAGGCCGTGGGCATTCTCGAACGCCTAATCCTCCTCACCCTGGTGGCAGCCGAATCCCTGCCGGCTTTGGGTTTTATCCTGGCCGCCAAGTCCATCGCCCGCTATCAAGAGCTGAACAACCGTGATTTTGCCGAGTATTATCTCGTTGGGACCCTGGCCAGTTTTAGCCTGGCCTTCTTTGCCGGCCTCTGGCTCAGAGCCATCCTGAAAATGTAATTTTTTATTCTTCCTCCAGGGAGAGCTTTCCCGGGGAAGCCTACGCTTCTTCCGGGGGGAGCCCCAAGGCCTTAACCAGGTCCAGGTAGCCCGCGCCCTGGACCAAGGGGTGGTAACCCCGGTCCTCCGCAGTCTCCAGTAAAAGCCGTTTTACTTGCTCCGGGCGGAATCCCGGGTGTTTCTGTAGGATCAGGGCGGCGGCGCCGGCCACCATCGGGGTGGCCATTGAGGTCCCTGTCAGGGCGGTATATTCCCCGCCGGGCTTTAGCGAGGTGATCCGGGCGCCCGGAGCGACCAGATCGGGTTTGACCAGTTCGTCAACGGTCGGGCCTCTACTGGAATGGTCGGTCATCACATCATCCAGGCGAGGGATGGTCCGCTGGTCGTCGATACTACCAACGGTGATCACCGACGGGTTGATCCCCGGAGTGGTGATGGTCCCTTCGCCGGGGCCCCGGTTGCCGGCGGCCACGCAAACCACAAGCCCCCGGCGCCAGGCCTCTTCCACCGCCCGGCTTAGGGGGTCCTTCTTGTACCCCTTTTCCGCCGGCGCGCCCAGGGAAAGGTTGATTACTCTGATATTCAGGTTTTTCCTGTTCTCCACCACCCATTGGATCCCCGCAATTACCCGGGAGATCGGGCCGCCGCCGTCTTGGTCCAGGACTTTTACACCGACCAGGAGCGACCCGGGCGCCACCCCCACATATTTCCCGCCGGAGGCAAAGCCGTTACCGGCAATAATCCCCGCTACATGGGTCCCGTGGCCGTCATCATCGTAAGGTTCCGGTTTCCCGGCCACCAGGTCATGCCAACCGGCAAGGCGCGACTCCGGACGGACCAGGTCGGGGTGGGGATCAATGCCGGTGTCAATCACCGCCACGGTAACCCCCTTTCCGGTCAGCCCGTAGCGGTGGGCACGGGCGGCTCCCGACGCCGGCACTGCCACATCCAGGCAACTGCGGGCCGTTACGTCCGGCCAGACCACGGCCGGCTCGGCTTCGGGGATCAATTCCAGCAAACCGTTGGCCGGGAGTTCCGCCGCGATACTGTTGATCAGCGATAATTCATAGAGGATCTTTCCCCCCTGTTTCCGTACGGCTTCCCTGGTTCTGCTCCGGCAATACTGGTGATAGGAGGAGAACTCCATAATAACCTGGACCCTGGCCCGGCGGGCGCTGAAGATTTCCCAGCTTAAACTCGCAGTCAGCCTGTTGCTGTAGAGCCGCTGCCATCTTTCATCCACAAACATAAAAACCCCCCTCCCGCAGGCTTTCCTATAATTTATGGGAGAGGGTTTCCTTTGGGAACGGGGTCTCCGGCAGTTTTTTTACGGCGGAAAACTACCGGTGCGGTAAACCTCCAGCATTTCCCGGGTGAATTTTTCCCCTGCTTCCGGGGAGTCGGAATGGAGGAAAAAGGGTTTCAGTACCTTCAGCCCGCCGCGGGCGCCTTTCCGCCCTTCGAGCAACACCCGGTGCGGCGGCATGCCGGGACGTGGGTAAACCAAACACAACCGCTTGGGTTCAAGCCGGTATTCCCGGAACAGGTAAAAGAGGTCGGTCAAACGCTCCGGCAGGTGGATCAATGCCGCCTGGCCGCCCTCCCGGAGCAGGCGTGCGGCGGCGGCGACCACCTCCTCCAGTGTACAGGTGATTTCAAACCTGGCCCTGGCCAGAATGGGATTTTCCGATACCGGACCGTCCCCCGCTTTGCGATATGGCGGGTTGCTCACCACCCAGTCAAAGCGTTCCCCGGTGATCTCCGGCGGGGGTTCCCGCAGATCACCCTGGACAATCTTAATCCGTTCCTCCAGTTTATTTAAGATGACATTCGCCGCGGCCAAAGCCGCCATTTCTTCCTGTAATTCCAGGCCTGTCACCCGGCGGACCCCCCGGTAACCCGCCAGCCACAAGGGGATGACGCCCACACCGGTCCCCAGGTCCAACACGTGATGGCGGGGGTAAACCCGGATAAAAGCCGCCAGCAGCACCGGGTCGATTGTGTATTTAAAAAACTCCGGGCGCTGGTGCAACCGGAGTTCGCCCAGGCCAAGCCGGTCGGTGTCCTCTTTTTCCTGCCTCACGGCCGGCCCCCCTTTCTGCTTTCCCAGTCTTGCAATACGCCTCTCTCCCCATCCCCGGTTGCCGGCGTGGCCTCCGGCCACCGCCGCCAGAAGGGTTTTCCCTGCGCCGGCAGGTAGACCAGGAGCAAGACCTCCTCCTCTTCCATGGTCTCCGGGTCGACCGCCAGTTGCAGCATTCGGGTACGGCGGCGCAATTCATTACGGGAAAACCCGGAGAAGGGTTCCGGCAGGACCCGCCGGTATTCTTCCCCGGACGTGGCCAGGAGTTCCCGGAACCGCCCGGCCAAAGCGGCGGGCGGCGGCTGTATCCAGGAGGGTTCCGGCCCCTCCGCCCCGGCCAGGTAATAATCGAAGGTTAAAAGACCGCGTAAAGCCGGGGCCAGCGGGGCAAACTCCGGCGCCGACCTCAGGTATTCCCAGAAAAGCTCAAAAAGGGCGGAGGATTTGAATTTCTTCCCGGATAAACCCCGGCCTTCCCAAAAAGCGGCCAGCCCGCTATAGAACTCCCACGGTGAACAACCGGCCTTTGCCAGCAAAAAGTCGAGGGTATAACGGAAGCGCCGGGAATTGAAGAAGATCCCCAGGACTTCTTCGATCACCTTTAAACGGTGGAGATCCCCGTAGCTGAGCCATTTGTTCCCCAGGATTTCGTAGGGCGGGGTCCGGGTAAAGAGGTACCCGTATTCCGCGGCCTTTTCCCGTAAGGGCGAGCCCTTGAGGAGCTTTAAGAAACCCAGTTGGAGTTCGTCCGGGCGCAACCGGTAAGTCCAGTTAAAGGATTCGGCAAAGGTCTCCAGGCCTTCCCCGGGCAACCCTGCGATAAGATCCAGGTGGATCCCGGCCTTCCCCCCGGCCGTCAGGCCCCGGATATTCTCACCCAATTTGTCCAGGCGGTAAAAGCGGTTAACCGCCTGCACCGCCTCCCTGCAGGTGGATTGGACCCCGATCTCCAGGTGGAAACGGCCGGCGGGGGCGCGGCGGAAAAACTCCACCATCTCCCGGTCCATTAATTCCCCGACAATTTCCAGGTGAAAAAGGGTGTTCTCCCCCCGCTCTGCCATGAATTCCAGCAGCTCCATCGCCCGCTCCCGGTCCAGATTGAAGGTGCGGTCCACCAATTTGACAATGGTATTTCCGGCCTCAATAAACCGGGTCAGGTCCGCCTTGACCCTTTCGACCGGCAGGTGCCTTACAGGGTCCCGCTCCCACCCGGTGAGGCAATAGGCGCAGTTGAAGATGCATCCCCGGGAAGACTCGTAATAGACCAGGCGGCGGCGGGCGGCGATTAGTTCCTCCCGGTCGTAGGGAAACGGCCATTCCTTAATGGGAGGGCGGGGCGGGTTAACCCGGACCTTGGTCCCCTCCCGGTAAGCCAGGCCCAGAATCCCTTCCGGGCTTCCCTCTCCGTTCAGAAGAAAACGGAGGAGCTCACAGAAGGTCTCCTCCCCTTCGCCCCGGACAACGTAATCCACGGCCGGTTCTTTTTGTAGCAATTCTTCAGTGCCGGTACTAGCCTCAGGCCCGCCCAGGACAATAATGGTCTCCGGGGCCACTTTTTTCAACCGGTCAACCAGTTCCAGGGTGACCTGGAGGTTCCAGATGTTGACGGAGAACGCCGCCACTTTTGGCTGCCGCCGGTAGATCTCCCCCAAAATCCAGCCGGGTTCCTGGTTAATGTGGAACTCTTCCACCCGGATCTCCGCAGGCAGTTGCGGCAACTCCTGCCGGCAATAGGAGCGGAGGGCGTATAAGGCCAGGGCCGTATGGACAAATTTTGAATTAACCGTGGTCAAAAGGACTAAAGGCTTCACTGGTTTCACCCTTTTTTCTGGCTCCTTTGTACCCAGGCTCTTTCTGCTATTATTACCCTCTTACCGCTTCCCCTGCGGCCATGGCGCACGTTGCTTCCGTCGCCCCGCTGCTGCCGTCCCTGCCGCCGTTGCTGTTGCTCCCTATCTTCTATAGCTCGTCATTAAAATCCTTTATTCTACGCTTTCCCCTGGTTCGCCTGGTTTTCCCGGGCGATCTTGTTGACCGCATTCATATACGCGCGGGCGCTGGCGGCAATGACATCCGTGGAGACCCCGCGCCCGGTATAGGATTTGCCGCCATACTCCATGCGGATCGTCACCTCGCCCAGGGCGTCCTTACCACCGGTAACCGCTTTGATGCTGTATTCCTTTAAAGTCCCCTGCAGGCCGGTGATCCGCTCAATCGCCCGGTACAGGGCATCCACCGGCCCGTCGCCACAGGCGGCTTCCTGCAGGACCCGGCTGCCGTTTTTCACCCGTACCGTGGCGGTGGGAAGGGTGTTGTTTCCGGTGGATACGTGGAAATATTCGAGGGTAAAGACATCCTCCACCTGCAAAAGTTCCCCGCGGACGAGGGCTTCCAGGTCCATCTCGGTGACCTCTTTTTTCTTATCTGCCACCTCTAAGAAGCGCTGGTAGGCCTTTTCCAACTCTTCGTCACTGAGGTGGTGGCCCATTTCCTCCAGGCGTTCCCTGAAAGCATGGCGGCCGGAGTGTTTCCCCAGCACCAACCGGCTGGAAGGAAGCCCAATGGACTGCGGGGTCATAATCTCGTAGGTCAAGGGGTTCTTTAAGACCCCGTCCTGGTGGATCCCGGATTCGTGGGAGAAGGCATTGGCGCCGACAATCGCCTTATTGCTCTGCACATAGGAACCGGTCAGGGTGGAAACCAGGGTGCTTGACCGGTAGATCTGTTCGGTGACAATCCCGGTTGCCGCTTGGAAATACTGGTTCCGGGTATGGAGGGCCATCACCACTTCTTCCAGAGCGGCGTTCCCGGCCCGTTCACCCATGCCGTTGATGGTACATTCCACCTGATCCGCACCATTGGCCACCGCCGCCAGGGAATTGGCGACCGCCATCCCCAGGTCGTTGTGGCAGTGGACGGAAATAAGCACCTTCTCGATGCCCGGGGTATTCTCCTTGATATACTTGATGAGCCGCCCGAATTCCTCCGGGACCGCGTAACCCACAGTGTCGGGGATATTGATCACCGTGGCCCCGGCCTTGATCACCTCGCCAAAGATCCGGCAGAGAAAATCCCATTCGCTCCTGGTGGCGTCCTCCGCGGAGAACTCCACCTCCGGGCAGAGTTTTGCGGCCTGTTTGACCGCGTCCACCGCCATCTCCACTACCTCATCCGGTTTTTTCCTGAGTTTGTACTCCATGTGTATGGGCGAGGTGGCGATAAATGTGTGGATATAGGGGCGCTCGGCCTCTTTCACCGCTTCCCAGGCCAGTTCAATATCGCGCGGGACCGCCCGGGCCAAGGAACAGATGGCCGGCCCTTTAACCTGTTTGGCGATCTCTTTTATGCTCTGGAAATCGCCGGGGGAGGCCACGGCAAACCCCGCTTCGATCACATCCACATTTAGCTTCGCCAGTTGCTTGGCGATCTCCAATTTCTCTTCGACATTGAGGTTGATCCCTGCCGATTGTTCACCATCCCGCAGGGTGGTGTCGAAAATCCTGATCATTCTCATGGCTTTGTCTCCTTTCTCTCAGATAATAAAAGCCCCCCGTCCCGGATAGGGACGAGGGGCATCGTGGTACCACCCTATTTCCCGGATACCTCACGGTACCAGGCTCACCGGGTAAGAACCACACCACGCAGGTTATGGCTCCACCCTTCGCTGTAACGGGCCGGATCTTACGATCCCCCGGCGCAGGCTACTGAAATTCTATAATTCAATTTTCTGCACGCAGCGCAGAAAATTGATGACTTCACCTGCGCGGCTGGTGAGGGGAGTTCGGAAAGCCGCCGGTACCGGTTTTCACCACCCACCGGCTCTCTGGACCCGCGGTCCTTTCCTACTGGTCCTCGTCATCGCCTTTTTTCGTATTGCATCCAAGTTTGCTAATATTATACGGGAAGCACCCACCCTTGTCAAGCAGATTTTGACCGCTTATGCCCGGGGCCATCCTGTGCGCCGCTTCCTTGTTCCCGCAGGGAAGGGAGTGGACCGGGCAGGCGTGCACGCCCTTTCTGGAGACATAAAAAAGAGGTAAAACCTTGCCATACGGAGAGGATTAACTGTACAGGGTAGAGAAATAAAAGGGGCTCTCTTTTGAAAGGATAGGGATGAGATGAGAAGAACCGGTCCGCCGCCAGGCAAAATTTTCCTTGCTTTCTTGAAAATCGGCGCCTTCACCTTTGGCGGCGGCTACGCCATGCTGCCTTTAATCCGCGAAACCGTGGTCGAACGGGAAAAATGGGTCTCGGATGAAGGGTTTTTGGATATCCTCAGCCTCACCCAGTCGGTCCCCGGGGCGCTGGCGGTCAACACCGCGGTCTTTATCGGCCGGCAACTGGCAGGGATCCCCGGGGCCTTGGCGGCTACCGCCGGGGCGGTGCTCCCTTCGTTCCTCGTTATCCTGGCTGTTGCCGCCGTCTTTACCCGTTTTGCCCAACACCCGCTGCTCATCAAGGTTTTTATGGGTATAAGACCGGCGGTCGTGGGTCTAATCGCCTACGCCGTCTTTCTCCTCGGCAGGAAGGTTATACGTAACGCCTTTACGGTGGTTGTGGCCGGCGCCGCTTTCATCCTTGTCTACTACGCCGGGCTCAACCCTTTCCTGGTGATTATTGCCGCGGCCGGCGCCGGCCTCTTCTATTCTTTCTTCCCCGGAACCGCGGGCAAGGGCGGTGAGGATCCATGATCCTCCTGGCCCGCCTTTGCGACCTTTTCCTTTCCTTCGCCCGGATCGGCCTGGCGGCCTTTGGCGGCGGTTATGCCATGATCCCCTTGATGCGCGCGGAATTCATCATTGCCCGGCAATGGTTAACCCTGGAGGAGTTCCTCGATATTATTGCCATTGCCGAAATGACGCCGGGACCGGTGGCGATTAACTCCGCCACTTATATCGGGTATAAGGTGGCGGGAATCCCGGGGGCCGCCGCCGCCACCCTGGGTGTGATCGCCCCTTCGGTCGTGCTGATCCTGATTATTGCCGGCCTTTTTCAGCATTTCCGTACTTCCCCCCTGGTGAGGGCGGTTATTTCCGGCATCCGCCCGGCGGTGATCGGCCTGATCTTCAGCGCCGTCCTGGTCCTGGGCCGGCCGGTGCTGGTCGATTTTAGGGCTTTCTCCATCAGCTTCGCCGCTTTCCTCCTCCTAATAACCGGGAAGCTGCGCCCGCTCCCGGTCATAGGCCTTGCCGCCCTATTGGGGCTCCTTCTGTACTAAACCGGATGTAGCATGAAATAAGGGCGAGGCCCCGCGCGGGCAAGATCGACAAAAAAATCCCGGGGTTTTCCCCGGGATTCATCCTCTTTCCACCCTGCTTTGTTATATCGCTTTGCTATATCCTTTTCTACGCTTTTTCACTCATACCCTGCTTTTATATTTGCTCTTATATTTTTATACCGCTTTTATAGCTCCACCAACCGGGCGCTTTTGATCCCTTTTACTTCCGCAATCTTCTTCACAATCTCTTCCGGTACCGGGTTATCAACGGTCAGGACCATAATCGCCGTGCCGCCCACTTCTTTCCGGCCTACTTGCATAAAGGCGATGTTGATCCCGGCGGCGCCCAGGATATTCCCAACCTGGCCGATAATCCCCGGCTGGTCCAGGTGGGGGGCGATGATCAGGTTCCCGTGGGGGACCACCTCAAAGTGGTAGCCGTCGATCTCCACCACCCGTTCATCCTTCTCCCGGAAAAGGGTCCCGGCCACCACTCGCTGGTCGCCGTTGGCGAAAGCCCGGACGACAATCCGGTTGTTATAATCCTTATCCGCTGTTTCTTTACGTTCGGAGATCTTGATCCCCCGCTGTTTCGCAAGGAAAGCGGCGTTGACCAGGTTTACTTCTTCCTCCATCACCCGCATGAGGACCCCTTTGAGGACCAGGTTGGTCAGGGGCGCCGCTTCATACCCGGCGATCTCCCCGAAGTATTCGACTTCCACCCGCTCCAGTCGCCCGTCGACCAACTGGATGGCGAGCATCCCCAGTTTCTCGGCGAGGGAAAAATACGGGCGGAGGGCGTTCAAGACTTCCGGACGGACACTGGGAATATTGACGGCGTTCTTAAAGGGCTCCCCTTTCAAGGCGCGGCTCATCTCCACCGCCACATCCACCGCCACATTCACCTGGGCTTCTGCGGTTGAAGCCCCTAGGTGCGGGGTGACGACCACTTGCGGGAGTTCAATCAACCGCCGGTTGGTCGGGGGTTCCTCGGAATAAACGTCCAGGGCGGCCCCGGCCACCACCCCGGCTTCAATCGCATCGGCCAGGGCATTTTCATCAACGATCCCGCCACGGGCGCAGTTGATGATCCGTACCCCTTTCTTCACCTTCTTCAGGTTCTCCGCGTTGATCAGCCCTTTTGTTTCCGCGGTTAACGGCGTGTGAATGGTGATAAAATCCGCCTCGGCCAGCAGCGTATCGAGATCCACCAGGCGTACCCCGGTCATCGTCGCTTTCTCCGTTGTCAGGAACGGGTCCATCACCAGTATGTTCATGCCCATCCCCTGCATCCTGCGGGCCACTTCCGTACCGATCCGGCCCATCCCGATTATCCCCAGGGTCTTGCCGTTAACCTCCACACCGGTATATTTCTTCCGGTCCCATTTCCCCTCTTTCAGGCTGGCGTGGGCCTGAGGGACATTACGGGCCAGAGCCATGATCATCGCCACTGTGTGTTCAGCCGTGGAAATGGTATTCCCGTCCGGGGCGTTCATGACAATAATCCCTTTCCGTGTGGCCGCATTGACATCGATATTGTCCACCCCGACTCCGGCACGGCCGATTACTTTCATGTTTTTCGCCGCGTCAATTACTTCAGCGGTGACCTTGGTCTGGCTGCGGACGATCATCCCGTCATAGGCCGGGATTTTCGCACAGAGTTCCTCTAGGGGGAGGGTTGGGGAAACATCCGCTTCGATCCCGTTTTCCTTCAGGACAGCGACAGCCTTTTCGGAGACATTATCCAGTACCAATACTTTCATTTCCCAGATACCTCCTACTTTATTGGGTTAAAAACAAAAGGTCCCCAGTCCATAAGGGACGAGAGGACCCGTGACGCCACCCTTCTTCTCCCCGCCCTCACAGGCAGGGACTCACCGGCACATACCTGTCCGGCGCCCACAGGCACGGACAGCCATATGTGTCTTGGTGATAACGCACCAGGCGGCCGGGCTTACTGCCACCCCGCTCCAGCAGGCGCCGGCCCGGAGGCAAACGCGCACCGCGAGCCTGTGGGTTCCGCCCGGCAGCTCCAGGCTGGGAAATCCCCCCGTTTCCGGACCGGCTTCCACCAACCGCCGGCTCTCTTTGCCTTCCACGAAGGTCAACCGCCTGTCATTGCCGTTTCTCTTTATGGAAAATTTATTTTGTATTATATCCCGCATCCGGCAAAAAGTCAAGAACAAGAAATCAAGCAAACGGGTAAGGCCGGGCCTGGAAACGCCGGCTATTTCTTAATCCAGGACATCATATCGCGCAGTACCTGCCCGACTTTTTCGATGGGGTGCTCGGCTTCGCGGCGGCGGAGCGCGGTAAAGCTGGGACGGCCGGCCCGGTTCTCCAGGATCCATTCCCGGGCGAATTTGCCTTCCTGGATCTCCTGGAGGATCTTCTTCATTTCCTTCCGGGTTTCCTCGGTGATAATCCGCTTGCCCCTGGTCAGATCCCCGTATTCCGCCGTATCGCTGATGGAATACCGCATCCGGGCAATACCGCCTTCATAAATGAGGTCGACAATGAGTTTCAGCTCATGCAAACACTCGAAGTAGGCGATCTCCGGCTGGTAGCCCGCTTCCACCAGGGTATCGAAGCCGGCTTTGATCAATTCGGTCACCCCGCCGCAGAGGACCACCTGCTCGCCGAAGAGGTCGGTCTCGGTCTCCTCTCTAAAGGTGGTCTCCAGGATCCCGGCACGGCCGCCGCCGATCCCCTTGGCGTATGCAAGGGCGGTCTCTTTAGCCTTACCGGAGGCATCCTGGTGCACGGCGATGAGGCAGGGAACACCGGCGCCCTCGGTGAAGACCCGGCGTACCAGGTGACCCGGGCCCTTGGGGGCCACCATGATCACATCCACCTCCGGCGGTGGGACGATCTGGTTGAAGTGGATATTGAAACCGTGGGAAAAGACGAGGGTCTTGCCTTTTTTCATCTCCGCGGCGATCTCGTTCTGGTAGACCGCGGCCTGGACCTCGTCGGGGACCAGCATCTGAATGATATCCGCCTGGGCCGCGGCCTCTTTCGCCGATACGGGCTTAAAGCCGTCTTCCACCGCCGCCCCATAATTGGGGCTCCCGGGAACTTCGGCCACGATCACGGAAAGCCCGCTGTCCCGCAGGTTCTGGGCTTGGGCATGCCCCTGGCTCCCGTACCCGATGACTGCAATGGTCTTCCCTTTAAGTACTCCTAAATCCGCATCCCGGTCATAATAGATCTTCATTCTTTTCCTCTCCTCCTTATGTAGCGCGCAAGCGCAAAGTTAAGGCGGCCGCCCTTAGCGGCCGGCCGCCGAACGGACAAGGGCGACTTTACCGGTCCGGGCAATCTCCCTGATCCCGAAGGGTCGCAACAGATCCAATATGGCCTGGATCTTGTCGCTATCCCCGGTCGCTTCAATAATAACCCCCTCTTGCGAGACATCAACAATTTTGGCCCGGAAGATATCAACAATCTGCAGGATCTCCGAACGGTTTGTGGAGTTGCAATGAACCTTGATTAGGGCCAACTCTCTCTCCACCGCGTCATCCTTGGTGATGTCGCTAAGTTTGATCACATCAATCAACTTGTAGAGCTGTTTGGTGATCTGCTCCAGTTCGTTCTCGTCTTCCGCCTCCACCACCAGGGTGATCCGGGAAATCCTCGGGTCCTCCGTTTCACCCACGGCAAGACTGCTTATATTATACCCTCTTCTGCTGTACAAGCCGGCGATCCGGGCCATGACGCCCGGGTTGTTCATCACCAGGATGGCCAATGTATGCGAATGCTTCTTCATTTCTCCACCCCCAACATATCGTAAATCGCCGCATTCGGGGGAACCATCGGCATGACGTTCTCCTCCGGGTTGATCCGGCAGTCGACCAGGACCGGCCCGTCGTAATTCAATGCCTCTTCCAGCTTGGGCCGGATCTCCTCCGGTTTCTCCACGGACAAGGCTTTTATGCCGTATGCCTCTGCCAGCTTGCAGAAATCCGGGTTCTGTAATTCGGTGGCGGCATACCTTTTCTCACAGAAGATCTCCTGCCACTGCCGGACCATCCCCAGATAACAATTGTTCAAGAGGATGATCTTCACCGGCAGCTTATACGTGGCTACCGTAGCCAGTTCCTGAATATTCATTTGCAAGCTGCCGTCCCCGGCGATATCCACCACCAGCCGGTCCGGGTTGGCAATCTGCACCCCGACCGCTGCCGGGAAGCCAAAGCCCATGGTCCCGAGGCCCCCGGAGGTGATGAAGGAGCGCGGCTTTTTGAAGCAATAGAATTGCGCCGCCCACATCTGATTCTGACCCACTTCTGTGCAGATGATTGCCTCCCCGCGGGTCAGTTCGGACAGGGTCTCCACCACCATCTGCGGGGCGATGAGGTCCTCCTGCTGGTCATAGGTGAGCGGGTATTTTCTCTTCCACTCCGCGATCTGCTCCAACCAGGCCTCGTGCTCCTGGCGCGGGAGCAAAGGCACCAGTTCGGCGAGGACCCGCTTGACATCTCCAACAATCGGCAGATCCGCCCGGACGTTTTTCCCGATCTCCGCCGGGTCGATATCGATCTGTAATATCTTGGCGTTAGGCGCAAAGGTATCCACCTTCCCGGTAACCCGGTCGTCAAAACGGGCGCCAACGGCGATAATCAGATCGGCCTCGGTCACCGCGAAGTTGGCATAGGCCGTGCCGTGCATTCCCAGCATACCCAGGGAGAGCGGGTGATCGCCGGGGAAGGCGTCGAGGGCCATCAGGGTTGTGGCCACCGGGGCCTGGATCGTCTCGGCCAGGCGCAGCAGTTCTTCTTCCGCACCGGAGATGATGACCCCGCCGCCGGCATAGATCACCGGCTTTTTCGCCTCCTGGATCAGGGCGGCGGCGGCCTTGATCTGCCTGGCGTTTCCTTCGTACACCGGCCTGTAACCGGGCAAATTTACCTGTTCCGGATAGTAAAAATCCACCAGGTTTGTACTGACGTCCTTCGGGATGTCGATGAGCACCGGCCCGGGCCGGCCGGTACCGGCAATGTAAAAGGCCTCTTTGATAATGGCGGGGAGGTCCGTCACCCTTTTCACCAGGTAGTTGTGTTTGGTAATCGGCATGGTAATCCCGGTGATATCGGCCTCCTGGAAGGAGTCCCGCCCCAGCAAGCCGGTGGCCACCTGGCCGGTAAAGGCCACTATGGGCACGGAGTCCATATAGGCTGTGGCCAAACCGGTCACCAGGTTGGTGGCGCCCGGTCCGGAAGTGGCGATACAAACCCCGACCTTCCCGGTGGAGCGGGCATAACCATGGGCCGCATGGGCTGCCGCCTGTTCGTGGCGAGTTAAAATATGCCGGAATCCCGCCTGATACATAGCGTCATAAATCGGGATCACCGCACCGCCGGGATAACCGAAGATTACCTCAACGCCTTCCCGCCGTAAACTCTCTACTACAGCCTGTGCGCCTGTGATCTTCATGGCTTTCTCCTCCAAATTGCAAGAAATAAAAATCCGCCCTGCTAGGGGCGGAGATTCCGCGGTACCACCCTGCTTCTGTGCGGCCTCGCAGCCGGCACACTTGGCAAGTGTCGAACACTTCCCGGTAACGGCCAGGTCCGGCCGGCTGTACTCAAACTGGCGCGTCTTTTTCCACGCGCGCCTCCGTTTTTCCAGCCCGGCAGCTCCGGAGCGACCTTCAACCGGCACCCGGCGCCGGCTTGCACCCCCCGCCGGCTCTCTTCAGCCTTTACCGGTCTACTCCTCTCCTTCATCGCTTTTGCGCTTGGGGTATTTCTTTTTGGGTGTTTGATTATAAATCATACCTTAATTCGCGGGGGGTTGTCAAGAGGAAAATTTCCGGTTACAAAAGATTAATCTCGGTTCATAAAACTTTAATATGATAAATGTTTTCGACGGTTTCCCCCTCTCTTTCCTCGTCATCCCAGACCAGTTCCAGAGTGTATATGCCTTTTTCCATTAACAAGACGGAGATGCTCCCCAGAACCCGGGTTTTCTCGTCCGCTCCTATTTCCACGCTCCATTGGTCTTTCCAGACCAGCCGTCCACGGGGGTCGCACAAACGTGCCTTGACCTTAAGGGCCAACTTTTCCTGCTGGTGACGGTCGTTGCCCAGGCAAACCGGGACAAAAAGCAGGTCCCGCTGGCGGTAGACGGCTTTGGCAAAGAGCGCAAAGACATATATCTGCCGGTAACAGAGGCTCAGGACGGAAAAACTCTCTTTGGGCTTCCCGGCGGCGTCCACCAACGACCAGAACGGGCCGGGCAGCAGATCCCGGAGGCAGAAAAAGAGCATACCGCCGGTGGGGTCATATTTCTGAAAACGCAAACGGTCGATGTAAAAACGGAGGATTTCTCCCTGGCGTTCCTGGCTTGCCCGGACCAGTTCCTCCGGGGCCATCCCCTCTCTGTCCATTCCTTCCCCGGCTGTCCCGTCCTTGGTTCTCTTTTCTTCCTTCCACCCCAGGAGATTCCGGATCTCAGGAGGCACTTCCTCCCAGTCAACCGTCCCTCCCTGCGCCGGGATCCGATCCGCCTGCGAAAAACTGGGCGCCCCGAACCAGGAGACAAACCGGGTATTCTTCTTCATAATTCCCTTCCGGTAACGGTCGAACCGGTACAGTTCGCCCTCTTCCGCTACTACCCCGTGGCCAAACCCGGTGTCCGACGGGGAAAAGAGGGCGCGCTCCCCGGATACGGCAATTACCGGCCGTACCGGGTCTTCCTCCGCCAACCTGCGGGCGAGTTTATCCGCTAAAAGCCGGAGCCGGGAACCGGGTTTCACTCTTCCCTCTTCATAACCGCTGATATTAAGGATGGAAGAGACAACAACCGCCGGATGACGCCCGAGAAAACGGGCAAACTCACCGGCCTGCGTCAAAGCCCGGGCGGCCTGCTCTGCAGGGTAATCCGGGTTAAGGGGGAAATCCTGCCAGACCAGAACCCCGGCTTCTGCCGCGGCCCGGTAAAAATCGGGCGCCGCCACATGCCGGTAACACCGGATCATATTCTGGTTACCCTCTTTAAGCCGGGTGAAATCCTCCCGGTACCTCTCGATTCCCACCCGGGCCGGGTAAATTGCGGGCGGGAGATAATTGCAGCCCTTGAGGAAGATCTTCTCCCCGTTCAAGGTGGCGAGGAATTTCTCCATTAGGAAATGGCGCACGCCAAAAATCTCCGTATCCTCATCCCAAAGGGTCCCGCCGCTCTGCAATCGGATATCCAGGCGGTAAAGGGCCGGCTCCCCTAAATCCCAGGTCCACCACGGTTTAACCCCGTCCAGCGAAAAACCTTCGGTAAAATGGTTGTTCCCCCGGTGCAAAGAAAAGGCAAACCTGCGCTCCAACGGCGTGCCGGAGAAATTATGCGGGGTAAGGGTGAGAACCAACTCAACTTCGGCATCCCGCAAAGAAAAGATCTCAGCGGCCAGGAAAAACCCGGCTTTCTCCTTTTTTACCGAAACCGATTCGGTCCGTAACCGCCAGTCGCGCAAATAGGCCGGGCCGGAACGTAAAATCCGCACCGGCTGCCAGAGCCCGCCGGGGTTATAGACGCCGGGGATGCCCGGATACCCGGCGAAGAGGCCGGTTAAAAGGGTCTTATCTTCATCCCCGGGAGAATCGACCTCCAAGACCAGGGTGTTTTCTCCTCGAAGATAGGGGGTGAGGTCAAAATCGCCGCGCAGGAAGTACCCCTCGGCGCCGCCAAGGGCAAACCGGTTTAAATAGGCCCGGAAGCGGTAAAAAACGCCCCCGGTCTGCAGGCGGTATATATGGTCTGGTAATGGATCCAGGGAAAAAGTCTTCCTGTAGATCATCTTGCCGGAGTGCTCTTTCAAGTCCGGGTGTTCCTGCCAGTGGGCGGGTATTTCCTGGGTGAGCCAGCCCTCCGCCGGCGCTTCCCCGCTAATCCAGAGGTTGCTGAATTCACTGACTGGATGTAACTCCCATTCGCCGTTTAACTCTATGATCTCCCTCATTACCTCTCCCCCCTGCCGGTTTCATTCACTTTCTTTTATATTAAGTCTATTACGCCTCTGTCCTGTAGTTTCCTCTTTTTTTCACCGTTTCTTTATAGGTTCCCCTTCTTTAAAGGGCTCCCTTTTTCACAGGGCTCTGTTCCTTAAGGTTTCCCTTTCAAAAGGACCACAGCCTGGGCGGCGATGCCCTCGCCCCGGCCGGTTGCGCCCAGGCCTTCGGTGGTGGTGGCTTTAATGCTGACCGCCGTTTCCGCCACGTCCAGAAGATCAGCGAGGTTTTTCTTCATTTTCTCCCGGTACGGGGCGATCTTCGGCTGCTGGGCAATGATGGTCAGGTCCAGGTTAATGGGGCGAAAACCGGCGGCGGCCAGTTTCGCCATGACTTCCTTTAAAAGCAGGCAACTGTCGATATCCTTGTAAGCCGGGTCGTCATCCGGGAAAAGCTCCCCGATATCCCCCAAGGCTGCGGCGCCAAGCAAAGCGTCGATCACGGCATGGACCGCCACATCCGCATCGGAATGCCCGGCCAGCCCAAAGGGGGCGGGGATCTCCACGCCGCCCAGGACGAGCCGGCGGCCGGGTTCCAGCCGGTGCAGGTCAAATCCCTGCCCCACCCGGTACCGCGAGGCAGCCGCCTCTTTTAGCAGGGCCGAGGCTGTCAAAAGGTCCTCGGGGGTGGTGATCTTCAGATTGGCGTAACTTCCCATTACCATCTGAACCGGGTGCCCCGCCGCTTCCACCAAGGCGCAGTCATCGGTGGCGGAAAGGCCCTCCGCCTCCGCTTTGCTGTGCGCATGCACGATCACCGGCCAGGAAAAAACCTGCGGGGTTTGGACCGCCCAAAGCCGGCGGCGGTCGGGGGTCTCAAGGACCATCCCGTCCTCGCCCACCTTCTTTATGGTATCTTTAACCGGCACCCCGGCAGCGGCTGCCCCCGTCCGGGCGGCGGCCGCCAGGACCCGCCGGATCACTTCCTCCCCCACCAGTGGCCGGGCCCCGTCATGGATCAGGACCAGCCGGTCCGCCTCCGGGACACGCCAGCCGCCCCACCGGCCCGCCGCCCTCAGGCCGGCCAGGACCGAATCCTGCCTTCTTTCCCCCCCGTCGATGATGACCAGTTGGTGCTTGTACCCGTATGTACGCAACTGGTTTTCCAGTACCGGAAGGACCTGCCCTTTCTCCTCCGGGTGCAGGAGGAGAAAGACCGCTTCCAGTTCCGGCAGGTCCAGGGCTTCCAGGGTACGGACCAGGACCGGTTTACCTTCGATCTCCCGCAGGAGTTTGGGCCGGCCGGGACCCATCCGCCGGCCGCTACCGGCGGCGGCAACGATCGCAACCGCCTGTTTCTCCCCTAATGCCATCGCTCTCACCTGCTGTCCGGATTAAAAAAGACATGGCGCACGCTTCTTTTTTCATTATATCTTAAGCCCGGATGAAAACCAAGGTTTTCCCGGATAAAAAAAAAGCGCCCTCAACCCGGCGCACCGTACGGTTTATAAGGCCCTTTGCCGGCGCCAGCCTAAGAGAGGGAGCCGGCCTTGGCGATCAGTTCCTCTTTTGGCTTGGCAAAGATCATCCGCCCGGCCGCCGTCTGGAGAACACTGGTGACGGTCACATGAATTTCTTCCCCTATATACCTCCTCCCCCCGTCCACAACGATCATGGTCCCGTCTTCCAGGTAGGCAATACCCTGGCCGTGTTCCTTCCCCTCCTTGATGACATGGACCAGGATCTCTTCGCCTGGTAAGGCTACGGGTTTGATGGCATTGGCCAGTTCGTTGATGTTCAGGACCGGTACCCCGTAGAGTTCCGCCACTTTGTTAAGGTTAAAATCGTTGGTGACCACCCGGGCGTCCATCATTTTTGCCAGGCGGACGATTTTGATATCCACATCGGAGAGTTCCTCGAAATCCTTATCATAAATGCGGATGGAGATATTCGGTTCTTTCTGCATCTTGTTTAAGATATCAAGGCCCCGCCGGCCCCGGTTACGCTTTAATGAATCGGAGGAATCGGCGATCTTTTGCAGTTCGGCCAGGACAAAGCCGGGGACAATGAGGTTGCCCTCTAAAAAACCGGTCCGGCAGATATCGGCGATCCGCCCGTCAATAACCGCACTGGTATCCAGGAGCTTATAGGCAGGGCTGTTCCCCCTGCGGTTCTCTTTAATGCAGGCCGCCTCAAAGCCCTCGGTCCGTAACCCGAAGAAGGAGGAAAGCTCCTCCCTTTTCGCCCAGGCGATTTTTACCACCATCCCGGTGGTCGTGATCACAACTGCGACTGCCAGCAGTGTCCCGGGCAGTTCCGGCAACTTCCCCACAGGTAGTGAAAGAAGGATCAGCCCTGAAACCAGCAGGCCGAAGAGGAGTCCAATGGCGCCGGTCAGTAATTCAGGTATCGAGGCGCTATGAAACCGCTGCTCCCACCGGGACCAACGGCTTCCCAAAAGAATACGGCCGAAAAAAAAACCCCCAATGGTACCGGCCAATACGATGCCGAGTTTGACAACGGTCCCCAGAAACGGCAGGTATGTAAAGGCCAGCCAAAAACTGAGTAGACCGCCGGAAAAACTGGCAAAAAAAGTTAATAGCCTTAAAAACATCTCTCTTTTACCTCCTTTCTTGTTATACTTTAACCAAAATACTAGAATTTATCCCCTGTCTCCCAGGGGCAAAAAAACCGGGCAGTTCCGTACCGGAACTACCCGGTATCAGAACTGCCCGGACTATTCCAAATCGTCAATTTATACCAGAGACTATCCGGGTTTACTGACGCCCGCCTCAAACCCGCGCAAAGCTAATTCAAGCAACCCTCCACCATCTCTTCCACCTGTTCCTCCGTGACATTCTGGGCCAGGACCAACTCGCTCAGGAGAATCTGCCTGGCGTTCTCCAACATTTTCCGTTCCCCGGTGGAAAGCCCCTTCTCCCGGTCCCGGAGGGAAAGGTTTCTCACCACTTCCGCCACTTCATATATATTTCCGGATTTAATCTTCTCCATATTCGCACGGTACCGGCGGTTCCAGTTGGAAGACATGGCCGAGGTTTTGCTCTTCAGGATATCCAGGACCTTTCCAACCTCGTCTTTCCCGATTACCTCTCTTACCCCTACCAGGTCGACATTGGCAACCGGAACCATAATCTTCATCTCGCCCATCGACAGCCTGATCACATAGTATTTTTCCACAGTGCCGCCGATCTCTCTCTCTTCCACCGCTTCAATTATCCCCGCCCCGTGCATCGGGTAGACAACCCGGTCGCCAACCTTAAACATCACCGGTTACCTCCATCATTCTTTACTTATTTTATTATAGCACGGACCGGGTGTTAAGTCAAGAATATAAAAGTGTAACAAATTTTCGTTGAAAAGTCAATAGTTATTATAGTTTTTTTTAGAAAAAGCGACAAATTTTATCCGTTATACCCTGGGAAAAACTCCTGTTTCCTTTGGGAATCTCACGACTGCGCCGGTTAGCGGCCTTTCCGGTTATTCTTCTGCTCCCTGCCGGTTACTCCCCTTATTCTCCTGCGGCGGCTAACACTACCCTTACCGCACACCCGGCAGAAACGGTTTGGACAGAGTTTTCTCCCTCCCCAACCAATTGACCATCCACCCAGATCTGGTAATCACCTGCCGGCTGCGCCATAAACAAGGCCTTTCCCTTGTCCGTAGTCATGGCAGTCAGAACCCGGTTCCCATTTATCTCTTTGATAAAAACCCGGGCGTACGGCACTGGTTCTTCTTTTTCGTCCACGACGGTGACTTCCAGGGTCCCAAAGAGATCATTTTCATACCGTTGTTCCAGCGCTTTCCCCAGGTCCAGCAGTCCCCAACCGGTCTCCGGATCCCAGCCGGCGGGGGCCAAATCCTTCGCGGTCTTTCTGAGCTGCGCATGGATCCCGTTAATATCCAGATCCGGCCATTCGGATTTGAGGAGCGCTACGGCGCCGCTGACAAAGGGAGTGGCCATGGATGTTCCGTTCCAGGAGTCATACCCTCCCCCCCGAGTGGTGGAATAGATGCCTTGGCCCGGGGCGGCAAGAAAAACGTGGCCTCCCTTTGCGGAGAAGCCCGCCTTTCTTTTATCGTCCCGAACCGCGCCTACGGAGATCACCCCCGGGTAGGCGGCGGGATAATAGTCGTCATAATATTTATGAAGATTGCCCGCTGCAGCCACCACCGGTATATCGTTCTCCAGGGCATACTCGATAGCCTCTTGTAAAACCCGGCTATAATACCTGCCGCCCAGACTCATATTGATTACACCGGTCGCGTCGTATCCAGTTATCTCATCTACCGCCCAAAAAACGCCTTCAGCAATATCGGCCCAGGTACCCGACCCTGAAGCACCCAATACTTTAGCCGATATTAGCTGGCATCCCGGTGCCACACCGGCAATCCCAATTCCATTATTGGCCCTTGCCGCAGCGATCCCGGCCACATGGGTGCCGTGCCCTTCATCGTCACCTATGAACTCGCCGGGCCCGCTTGGGGTAAAATCCCATCCCTTGATCACTTTATCCTCCAGGTCCGGATGGGTATTGTCAATTCCCGTATCCACTATGGCAATAATTATCTCCTCCGAACCCATGGTCTTTTCCCAGCCCGCAAGGGCATTAATCATCTCCAGGCCCCACTGGCGATTATACCCGGGGTCATTCGGAGGAATAAAAGAATCAGTAGCGGGCTTGGCACATGTTTCAACCGAGTAATTTGGTTCCACATAATAGACCTGGCCGGTTTGGAGGAGCCTCCGGCCGGCTGAGACCAGATCAAATCCGGGTCCAAAGGCAATCCGGTACCAGTCCAGTCCCTCATAATACTGGATTTCTCTACCATCCACTTCCGCAAAGACCTGGTCCGGGTCGGCGCCGGGTTTCAGCCTGACCAGCAATTGGCCGCTGACGGCATCAACCCCTTCCCTTATTTTAAACGCCGCCCCCGGCGCAAATATATCCACCGGCCCAGTGTAGTTCACCGGTTCTTCCCTCCAACGGCTGCTTGAGAGGCAACCGCCCACAACAAGGGCTATAAATAAAAGCATGGCAAAAAGCGATCTGATATAGATCTTCTTCACCGTCTTCGCCTCCTGTTCAAAACAATCATACGGTTAAGGAGTTACGCGTCGCAGAAGCGCGTTTAATTCAACCCGGGCCTACTCCGCATCGCCTGTGCTGAAAACAAATGCACCATTCGAAGACCCTCCTGCCTGGCCTATCAGCCCTATACTAACGGCTGCAGAACAGATGGCGCCTCCTTTATAAGAATATACCTTAATTGCCTGCGCAGATATGATATCCCACTGGTAACTCCAGTTTTTTTGGAGAGGGAGATAATTATCACCCCAAACCCCTTCGTTGGTATCATCAACTACATCTTCAACATAGTCTACAAAAGTCTTATCTTTACTTACGGTCCACATCTCGCCAATAACTATCCAGGGTGAATATTCTCTTTCCGATTTTTCCCATTCCCACTCTTCTGTGCGACCTATAAGTTCAAATTGATAAAAATAGATATCCGCCTCCACGCCGTTATGCTCCCACTTTAACGTGGGATTGAGGGAAACATCCGTGGCTCCATGCGCCGGCTCCTTTAGATTCACTTCAAAGCGGCCCAAAGGAACTACCCATTCTGTTTGCCCGGTTCCTTCCTTCCCGCCGCTGCTGAAGGGAACTACCTTGTAATAGGAACGTACTCCCGGGGTTACATCGGGAGTCAGATCAAAGTAATAGTACTCTCCCGCTTCAGCATCTTCGTAGGCGGTTCCCAACCGCTTCCACGGCCCGAAGGCAGACGACGAGCGGTAGACATTATACCCGGCAAAGCCGGAACCGGAAGAAAACTCCTTCTCCCAGAAGACCCCAACATAACACGTGGACCTTTCTTCCGCCGCCGTGATGGAGAAATCCCCCCCTGCTCGCGGGAGACCTCTCTGGCGCCGGTATAAACCGGGAAAATAGTCGTGCCTTTCCATGGTACTCATATGCATATCGTCGCCGTAGGTATATGCCAGTACCAGCAGGGGTTTTTTCATTGTCAAGTGAACCCCGCTCGCTGAATCGTTTTTTATTCTCACCGGAATCCGGGTGATAACAGCGTTTTTGTTCTTATCGTAAGCCACTATATGAATAAAAGACGGCCCGTCCGTATAGCCGGTTGTATCCAGCGTTAAGGTAACGGAGCGGAAACCGCCGGGAAATTTATAGCTATAACCGGGAAATTCCGACCCGATCTCCCAGAGCACTTCCCCGAGTTCATGCTCTCCCTTAAGCTCAACGGTAATCCATGTCTTTTCGGAAATTGTCTGGCCGGAGGTCACGCCGCTTATAGCCAACCTTGGCGGGGTTGTATCCCACTGGCTAACCACCGGTTTTTGCATGATCAGATCCGCCCTGAAGGTCTCACCGGGAGAAAGAACAATCCCCTGAAACCTGCAGCCGGTATATCCTTCTTTGGCGGCGATCAGATCCATCTTTGTGCCGGGTTTTACCAGAAGGGTATACCGTCCTTCACTGTCCGTTTTAGTACTGGCCAGTTTTGCGCCGTCTTCTTGTACAGCGGTTACTGTGGCGCCGGCAACAGCAGCGCCCGCACGCCCGAAGGTGACAATCCCTGTCACCCTCGAATGTTTAGGCGTTTTCCTGCAGCCTGTGCAGAAAATTGCCCCGCAGATAAGAACAGTAACAAAAAAAAGAGCACTGAGGAAGGTGAAGTATGTATACCGTCGTGCGGCCAACCTTTGCGGCATCGCCGTTTTACCCCCTTCTACCAACTGGAAAATTTTATTATATTGTTACAATAATACAAAAAAAAACAGTTGCATCAATGCATCTCCGCCTATCCAGGAATAAAAAAACGCCTTTACGGCAAAATCCAGTAAGGCGGAGATGCCTGCGGTGGTGGCAAAGAGCCCGCAGCGTTGGTAAGACTCACCCAGCCGGCGCTGGAAAATACCACAAACTAGATATGTCTATCCAAAAGCACCTGTTCTCTTAAGCGGCGCAGCCCATCCTTGATGGATTTGGCCCGGACTTCACCGATCCCTTCCACTGCATCCAGGTCCTCAATGGTGGCGCCGACAATATTCTGTAACTCTTTAAACTTGCGGACCAGGTTCTCAATGACCGGCATCGGGAGACGGGGGATTTTGCGCAGGATCCGGTAACCCCTGGGAACAACGGAAATATCCAGGCTGGTCATGCCGGTAAAGCCCATGGCCCGGGCAATCGCATTCAAATCCAGCAATTCTTCATAGGTCCAGGAGGCCAGTTCCGCCCGGACCTTCTCCACCTGTTCCTGGTCGGGGTCGGGCAAATAATCCTTTAGGACCAGGATTTCTTCATCCTCCACATCATACATGAGTTCTTCCAATTGCATGTTGACCAAGCGGCCCTCGCTCCCCAATTCATAGACGTAAACCTCAATCTCCTGGGCGATCCGCAGGACCATGGCCCCTCTTTGCACAACGGTACAGACATCCACCAGGGCCACCAGATCTTCAAACTCCAAGGCGCTCAGGTTGATGAGGGCCTGTTCGAGAACGCTTTTGTATTTTTCCAAGGTCTGCAAGGCCTGGTTGGCCTTGGCCAGCACGGTCCCGACTTCGCGCAGCACGTGCCTTTGGTTCCCTTTATACAGGGTGATGACGTTCCGCCGCTGGGAAATGGCGATGACCAACTCCCCTGTTTCCACTGCAACCCGCTCCGCGGTCCGGTGGCGGGCGCCCGTTTCTGTTGTGGGGATCATGGGATCGGGGGTCAAATGGGCGTTGGCGAGCAGGATCTTCTTGGCATCGGCACTCAAGATAATCGCCCCGTCCATCTTCGCCAATTCATAAAGGCTGGCGGGGTTCAGATCCGCGTTAATCGTAAACCCGCCGCCCGCTATCTTCATAACCTGCTCCGAATCACCGACCACGATTAGTGCGCCGGTCCTCGCCCGCAGGATATTCTCCAGCCCTTCGTAAAGAACGGTCCCGGGCGCTACCATCCGCAACGTTTCCAGCAGGTTGCTTTCTCCTTCTCCCACTCTTCTATCCCCCCTTCATCTTCATCATCGCGGCCAGCATTTCTCCGACCGTATCCACCTTCGTCACTTCCACCCCTGCGACAGCTTTCTCCGGCATCCCGCGGGGGACCACCGCCCGGGTAAAACCATGACGCCTGATGGCTTCCCACCGTTTTGTCCCGCCGCCGACCCGCCGGATCTCACCGGTAAGGCCAAGTTCGCCAAAGGCTACCAGATCATGGGGGAGCGGGCGGTCGTAAAAACTGGAGGCAACGGCCAAGGCTACCGCCAGGTCGCAGGCGGGTTCTTCCGCCCGTACCCCGCCGATGGCCGAGACATAGACATCCCGCCCGGCCAGGGGCAGCCCGCCTCTTTTCTCCAGGACCGCCAGGACCATCATCACCCGTTGGTAGTCGAGCCCGGTCACCAACCGCCGGGGGTTCCCGGGGTTTCCCCCGCTGACCAGGGCCTGGACCTCCACTAAAAGGGGGAGGCTGCCTTCTAAAACCGGGGTGACCACCGTCCCGCTCTGCCCGGGGCGGCGGCCTTCCAGGAGCGCGGCCGAGGGGTCCACCACCGGTTCAATTCCCCGTTCGTTCAGGTCATATAGGGCGATCTCCCGGGAAGAACCAAAGCGGTTCTTCGTCACCCGGAGAACACGACAGGGGTACCTGCTGTCCCCTTCAAAATAGAGGACCACGTCGACCATGTGTTCAATCAACTTGGGGCCGGCCAGCAGACCGCTTTTCGTGATATGCCCCACCAGCAAACAGACCATTCCCCAGTTCTTCGCCGGGACCAGCAGCGCCTGGACCACATCCCGGACTTGGGCCGGGCTTCCGGGCAATCCGGGTGTTCCGGCGCAGCGCATGGTCTGGATGGAATCGATCACCAGGGCCGCCGGGCGGACCTTCTCCGCCTCTTCCAGAATATGCTCTACCTCGCTTTCCTGGTAAAACAAAATTCCGGCTTCCAGCAGGCCCAACCGTTTTGCCCGTGTTTTCACCTGCAAAAGGGATTCTTCACCACTGACATAGAGGACCTTGCCGCCTTGTCTTTGCAGGCCGGCGGCGACCTGCAGGAGAAGGGTGGATTTGCCCACCCCCGGTTCGCCGCCTAGAAGAAGCAATGTCCCGGGGATTAAACCCCCGCCGAGGATCCGGTCAAACTCACTTTCGCCTGTTTGCAGGCGGCGGGCCAGATCATCGGGGCCGTCCTCTGTTAAGAGGACTGGACCGTCACGGTCTTCCGCCGGGTGGGGGGAGGCGGAGACGGCAACCTCTGCAAAGGTGTTCCACCCTTCGCATACCGGGCATTTTCCAAGCCATTTCGGGGCTTCATGGCCGCAGACTCCACAGGCGAAGATCGACCTTTTTTTCAAAAGTCTTCCCCCCTCGCCCCGGTATAATCTTATATATACCCTGCCGGAGGTGACCCCTACCCGGCAGGGTAGTCAGGATCTTCTGTATTTTAGATATTCTGGTCATTAAATGAAAAATCCTTCCGTTATGGAAGGATTTTTCCCCAATTTATTTGGTTTTCTTCACGAACTGAATCACACCGTCCTTAACGGCCGCCAGGACCGCATCGCCCTCTTTAAACCGGCCTTTCAGCATCTCGTCGGAGAGGGGGTTCTCCAGCAACCGCTGGATTGCCCGGCGCAACGGCCTGGCCCCGTACACCGGGTCATAGCCCTCTTTGAGCAGCACCTCCCGGGCTTCGTCGCTGACTTCCAGGGTGAGGCCCCGTTCCTGCATCTGCTTGTTCACGTCTTTCAGCATCAGGTCCACAATCTCCCGGAGGTGTTCCTTGTTCAAGGAGTGGAAGACAATGACTTCGTCAATCCGGTTGAGGAATTCAGGACGGAAGGATCTCTTCAACTCCTCCAAGAGGCGATCTTTCATCCGCTCGTGTCTATCTTTCTCCTCATCCTGGCTTACCTGGAAGCCGATACTGCCGGCCCGGTCAATCTGGCTGGCGCCGATATTGGACGTCATAATGATGACAGTGTTCTTGAAATCCACCGTCCGTCCCTGGGCATCGGTGAGACGGCCGTCATCCAGGACCTGCAGAAGGACGTTGAAGACGTCGTTGTGGGCCTTCTCGATCTCGTCCAGCAGGATCACGCTGTAGGGTTTTCTCCGCACCCTCTCCGTCAATTGCCCTCCTTCATCGTAACCGATGTAGCCCGGAGGAGCGCCGACCAACCGCGAGACCGTATGCCGCTCCATATATTCGGACATGTCAATCCGGATCATGGCATTCTCATCGCCGAAAAGGGCTTCTGCCAGCGCCCTGGCCAACTCGGTTTTGCCGACCCCGGTCGGTCCGAGGAAGATGAAGGAACCGACGGGACGTTTGGGATCCTTTAAGCCGGCTCGCGCCCGCCGTACAGCCCGGGCCACAGCGTCGATCGCCTCGTCCTGGCCGATCACCCGCTCGTGCAGGATTTCTTCGAGACGCAGCAACCGTTCGCTCTCAGCTTCCTGCAATTTTGTCAGGGGGATCCCGGTCCAGCTGGAGACGACCTCGGCGATCTCCTCCTCGGTCACCATGGGCTCAACCCGCCCCTGCTGGTTTTTCCAGGCGTTCTTCTCCGTCTCCAGTTTGGTCCGGAGTTGCTGTTCTTTATCCCGCAGCTGGGCCGCTTTCTCAAACTCCTCGTTCCCGATGGCCGCCTCTTTCTCCTTCTGGATCTGCAAGACCTCGTCCTCCAAATCCTTGAGGTTCGGCGGTGTAATCGTGGTCTTCAGCCGTACTTTGGAGGCGGCTTCATCAATCAGGTCAATGGCCTTATCCGGCAGGAAACGGTCGGCGATATAACGATCGGAGAGGGTAGCCGCAGCTTTGATCGCCTCGTCGGTGATCTTGACCCGGTGGTGGGCTTCATACCGGTCCCGCAAGCCTTGCAGGATCTGGACGGTCTCTTCCAGGCTGGGCTCCCCGACCATGATCGGCTGGAACCTTCTCTCCAGCGCCGCATCTTTCTCCACGTACTTCCGGTATTCATCCAGGGTTGTTGCGCCGATGCATTGTAACTCGCCCCGGGTCAGCACCGGCTTCAAGATATTGGCGGCATCGATCGCCCCTTCGGCGGCGCCGGCGCCCACCAAGGTGTGCATCTCGTCGATAAAGAGGATAACATCGCCGCTCTGGCGGATCTCCTCCATCACCTTTTTCATGCGTTCCTCAAATTCACCGCGGTACTTGGAGCCGGCCACCATAGAGCCGAGATCCAAAGTGACCACCCGCTTATTGCGGAGGATCTCCGGGACGTCCCCGTCGACAATTTTCTGGGCCAGTCCCTCCACAACCGCGGTTTTCCCTACCCCCGGTTCGCCGATTAGGACCGGGTTGTTTTTCGTCCGCCGCGAAAGGACCTGGATTACCCGTTCGATCTCTTTCTCACGGCCGATCACCGGGTCCAGTTTCCCGATCTTGGCGAGCTCAGTCAGGTCCCGCCCGAACTGGTTCAGGGTTTGGGTCTTGTTGGCCCCGCCGCCACCGAGCTTTCCGGGGAATCCGGCCGGGATCCCGCCTCCCAGCATGCGCATGACCTGTTTCCTGGCGGTCTCCATGTCAGCCCCCATATTCTTCAGGACCTGGGCGGCCACGCCCTCTCCTTCCCGGATCAGCCCTAAGAGGATGTGCTCGGTCCCAACATAATTATGCCCCAACTGCCTGGCTTCATCGACCGCCAACTCCAGCACCCGTTTGGCCCGGGGGGTAAAAGGCACCTCCCCCAGGTAGGACTGGTCGCCAACGCCGATGATTTTTATTACTTCCTCCCTGACCTTCTCCAGGCTAATTCCCAATTCTTCCAACGCCCGGCCGGCCACGCCTTCTCCTTCCTGGATCAAACCTAGTAGGAGGTGTTCCGTGCCGACGATATTATGCTTTAGTTGCTTGGCTTCTTTCTGGGCATGAAAGACAACTTTCCGCGCCCGTTCTGTGAACCGTTCAAACATCGATCTCACCTCGCTAATTTCTCTTTGCTCTTGCCTTTCTTCTTAATCCGCTTTCTCTCTTTTCCCAATTTCCTTTATTATAAATGAATCCCCTTTATTTCAATTCAAGTGTTCCCTGATGACCATCGCCCGGTAATAGTCCCGCTCTTCCGGTTGGAGTTCCCTTCCGATTAACTGCTGGAGAATGGCCACGCGGATCAGTAAAAACAGCTCCTTGACCGCCTGCGGCCGGACGGCGGGCACCAGCCCGGTTTCTACTCCCAGGAGCAAATCGGAGAGCAAATGCATGGCCTCATTAGAGGTCAACAACCGGGACTGGGTCAACAGGCCGTAGGCCCGGTAGACCTTATTCTCCAACTGCATACGGGATTCGTTCAGCAAGGCCTGGCGGGCGGTCTCCTCCTGCTCCACCACTTGCCTGGTGAGGGAGACCACCTTTCCGACCAGGTCTTCTTCACTGTGCCCCAGGGTAACCTGGTTCGAAATCTGGTAAAGGTTGCCGATGGATTCCGTGCCTTCACCGTAAACGCCGCGGACATTCAGGCCCACATGAGTCAAGGCCGCCAAGACCTTCTTGACCTGATCAACCATGCCCAAAGCCGGCAGGTGCACCATGACAGAGACCCGCAAACCGGTCCCGACATTGGTGGGACAGGCGGTCAGGTATCCCCGGTTTTCGTCAAAGGCATAGTCCAGCGTACCCTCGAGGTAGTCATCGTATTTATCCGCCAGTTCCCATGCTTTATCCAATTGCAGGCCGGAGAGCATCGTTTGGATCCGTAGATGGTCTTCTTCATTAATCATAATCGCCACACTCTCATCATCCCGTAAAACAACTCCCCGGTGGGCGGGGTTTTTAACCAGGTTTGGGCTGATGAGGTGCTTTTCCAGCAAAACCATGCGATCCAATTGGTCCATGGCATCCAGGCGCACCAATCTTAGGCGGCTTTTATCCGGCGCCGGCTTTTCCAAGGCCTTCTCAACCAAGGCAATTACTTCTTCCAGTTTTTTCTCCCCGGCATGATGGGGAAAGGGAAAGTCCCGCAAATTCCTGGCCAAACGTATGCGGCTACTAAGTACGATTCCCCCTTCCGGCCGGCTCCCCTTGATCCAGCCGGGTAAAAGGTTATTTATCTTTTCCGCCAAATCCATCCCGGTTATTCCCCCCCTTATTTAGAGATAGAGACTGCGCGCGGTTCACGCGCGCAAACTCTATTCATTATTTTCCTCTTTCATATTCTTCTCTTTAGCCCGGATCTCATCCCGGAGTTTGGCTGCTTCTTCGTAAGCTTCCCGCTGGATTGCTTCTTTCAGTTTCTTCCTGAGCTGTTCTATCTCCTTCTTAACCCGGATTGCCCCGCCCGTCCGTTTGGGAGCCTTTCCGTTATGGACCGTACTCCCGTGAATCCGCCGGAGCAACGGGTCAAGGCCCGTGCCAAACTCCGTGTAGCAATCCCCACAACCCAGCCGGCCAATCCGGCGAAAGTCAGAAAACGTCAAGCCACAAACCGGGCAACCTCTCCCCCGTGTCATCGTCGAAGGCGCCAGGGCTTCTTCCATGCCCATTTCACCCTCGAGCAAACCGGTGAGGAGTTTCTGAAAGGAGAAACTGGGTTCAAAAAGGAAGCCCAGATCAGAGCCGCTGGTTTGGGCACAGACTTCGCAAAGGTGCTTTTCGGTCTTATGGTTATTAATGACTTTTGTTATATGGACTGTTGCCGGCCGTTCTTTACACTGCTCGCACCACATGGTCTCTTACCCCCTTTTTTTATTCTTCCCTGACGTCGCAGGTCTTCCCGCTGTCAGGGCTAACCGGGATAATCCTCTTGGCAAAGCAGCAATAATGCCACCCGTAATAACCGCGCCCGGAGAGTATCCGCTTCTTTCCCCGACAGGCCGGTCAATTCCTGTTGGACCACAGTCTCCACCAGAGCGGCCTCGTTTTCAGTTAAAACCTCCGCCTCGACCAGGCGGTATAGTAAGCCGTCCATCTCCTCCTGGCTGCATTCGCTGCCGATTACCTCCTCAAGCCTCCGGGGTAAATCCGGGTGCGGTTCCCAGTTGATACGGGTAATTCTGATAAAGCCCCCGCCCCCCCGGCGGCTGTACACCAAATAACCGCGATGGATGTTGAAGCGCGTCTCCAGCACATAATTGATCTGCGACGGGACGCACCGGAACATCCTCGCCAGTTGCCTCCGTTGGATCTCGATGCTTTCCGCTCTGGCCAACTGTTCCCGGAGATACTGTTCGATCAGGTCAGAGAGAGAGCTCATATCTTCACCCCATTTTTTGACCTTTTCTGACCTTACTTTAATTGTATATTACACCCCTCCCCGGAGCAAGAGGGGTATATCCTTATCCTGGCTATTGTTTGGAGAAAAAAAAAGAATACTTCTTATTTTCCCCTGTATCCTTTTACTCTCTCTTTTTTTTTATAATTTCTAGCTGTTTTCACCCGGACCGGCCTTCCCCGCTTCCGGTACCCGCGTCAGGTGAGGGAGGGGGTTGACCTTTCTCCCCTGAATCTCCAGTTCGAAATGGAGGTGACTGCCGGTGGCCCGCCCGGTCCGTCCCACGGCGGCAATAATTTCACCGGCGGCAACTTGCTGGTCTTTCTCCACCAGCAAAGAGGAATTATGCGCGTAATATGTACGGAAATTTTTATGTTCCAAAATGATCAACAGGCCATACGCCCCGTTCCAACCGGCAAAAACTACCCTGCCGGCGGCTGCCGCCCGCACCGGCCTCCCCTCCGGAGCGGCAAGATCAATCCCCCAATGCATCCCCCCGCCCCGCGGACCAAAAGGCGAAGTCAAGCGGGCCCCGTCCACCGGGACCACTAAAGACAGGTAGGATTGGTCCTCTGCTGCCGGGGCTTTTTCCTGAGAAGAAGGGAGGGGCCGGGAAGGCTTTTCCCGCACCGGCCTGGAAGCCGGATGGTTTTCCCCATGGGGACCGGAAGGATGTTTTTCTCCGCCCGGACCGGAAGAACGGTTTCCCCCGTGTGGGCTGGAAGAACGTTTTTCTCCGGCCGGGCCGGCCGGACCGGAAGGACGGCTTCCTTCTCGTAGAGCTGGTTTTTCCCCATTTGGGCTGGGGGCCGGCGGATTCTCTCCCTCCCGTGCCTCTTCGAGAAGGAGGCCGGACCGGTGCACCGCCGGCACAGCCGGATGCAAAGCGCCCCGGCTTTCAGAATCTTCCGGGCCGGTCTGCCGCAGAAGGAACGGGACTACCGCAACGAAAAAAAAGAGCAACCGCCAGCATGCGTGTGCGTGTCGTCATTCCATCACCTCCAATCACCCGGGGAATAAACGGGAAAAAGGTTGCCGAGATTACCCGAACTGGGTATACCCGGTGATTACCGGGGATTATTAGTACGGGGTATGCATGGTGGTTGCCGGAGATTACTGGGTATCCTTGGGCATGAATAATGCGTTCCGGGAGCCATCTATGCCAATAGATAAAGGGGATAAAGATCTCAAAAAGCCTTGTTAGAAACCGCCACCGGCATCATCGGGGAAAAGCAACGCGGTGACAAACTTATCCTGGTAATCTTCCCTCTTTCCCAAAGAAATATGGCGGACCCTCCCGGCCAGGCGTTCCAGTTCGCTTCTGGACTCCGGCCGCAAGGCCTGCACTGCCCCTTCCAATGCCGCATTACCGATGAATTTTATCCGCGCCGCCGGCACCCGGGGCAAAAGGCCGATCCGTAATAGGGCGGAGGGGTCAAGGCCGCTGCCGAAGGCGCCCGCCAGCAAAATGACTTCCAGTTCTTCCGGGGTCACTTTTGCCTCGTCCAGCAGGGAGTCGACCGCCGCCCGCACCGCCCCTTTGGCCAGTTGCAAAAGGCGGATATCCTTTTGGTTTATGGTTACGCCGCTCTCTCTATCGATCAGCACTTCTTGACCGTTCTCCCCGGCCCGCAAGCGACCACGGATAACTTCCGGTAAATCCGGTATTTCCTCCGGGTTTTTCAGTCGCCCTTCCGGGGAAAGCAACCCGGCTCTAAGCAAGGTGGCAACCAGGGCAATCAAACCGGAACCGGTGATCCCAAGGGGGGCAACCCCGCCCAGGGTTTCCAAGTGCCACTCATCGCCGGTTGTTTTTACCCCGGTAATTGCCCCGGGCGCCGCCCGCATCCCCCAGGCGATCCCTTGGCCCTCAAAGGCCGGGCCGGCAGCGGTTGATGCCGCCCAGACCCCTCCGCCGCCGGTAAGAATAATCTCCCCGTTGGTACCAAGGTCCACCAGCAACCCTTTCCCCGGCCGGGCCGCCAAACCGGAGGCATATAAAGCGGCGGCGGCATCCCCGCCGACAAACCCGCCCAACAGGGGGGCAAGGTAGACCTCAGCCCGGGGATGCACGGCCAAACCTATTTTTTCTCCTTCGGTCCGGTGCGGTTCTTTACTGAAAGGGGCAAACGGCATCCGGCCCAGGCTGGCCACGGGCAGCCCCAGGAACAAATGGTGCATAACGGAGTTGCCCACCACGGAGACCACCCTGATTTGCTCCGGGGCGACTCCTCCTTTGGCGGCAGCCTCTTCAATTAATATGTTTATGCCGGAGACCAGCATTTCTTGTAATCTATCCCGGCCTTCTCCGGATAAGGCATGCTGGATCCGGGTGATCAAGTCGGCTCCCACCGCCGTCTGGGGGTTCAAACCGGTAACCGTCACCAGCCGCCGGCCGCTCTCCAGATCGACCAAGGTCAGAACTAAAGTGGTGGTCCCCAGGTCCACTGCGGCTCCGACCGGGCTTTTTCCATCCCTTTTCAAAGCCGGGCTGAACCGGGTATCCGGCAGGCTCTCCCTGCCCGGCAGGTAGACTTCGGTATCCCCCGGCAGCGAGGTCTGGCAAGCCAGGCGCCAACCCTGCGCCAGCATTTGGCTGGAGAAAAACTCCGCTTCTTCCGGGGTAGGCGGGGGAAGTTCCCCCTTCATCAACACCCGGCAACCGCCGCAAATTCCCTGGCCGCCACAGGGCAGCTCCACCTTAACGCCGGCTTCAGCCAGGGCCTGCAGGAGCGGTACCCCCCGGCGCACCCGCAAGGCTTTCTTCTCCTTGCCGGTGACTAATACAACTTCCACAAATTCTCCCAAAGTCTACCCTCCCGTATTCTTTCCAAATAAATAAGCCCCTCTTCCCAATAGGGACCTAACGGGGTTTACAACCAGAGGGCCTCGGAGCTTCATCCCTTACTATAGTAGTGGTAAGTAACAGATGGCGCGTGGCAGGTCATCCGGAATTTCGTGACTCGCGTGCGGCCTCGCAGATACTTGACAAGAGCGGAGACGGGAAACGGGATACAGCACGTGCCCCAGTGATGACAGTTAACAGATGGCAAGTAGGAGGTCACCCGGAATTTCGTGACTCGCGTGCGGCCTTACGGATACTTGGCAAGAGCGGTGGCTGGAAAGGGACGCAGGAGGCTCCCCAGTGGTGGCCGGACGCAAGTGGGGTGGGCACATAGCAGATGGCAGGTCATCCGGAGTTTCGTGACTTGCATACGGGCTTACGGATACTTGGCGAGAGCGGAGACCGGGGACGGGGCGGGACGCAGGACGCGGCCCGTTGGCTTTCGGGCCAGGGAAGGCCCGTAAGCCAAATACCCGTCCCCGGCCACCGCCGAGCCTAGTAGCCGTTGGCCCGTATGTTAGGAACAAACCTCCGGATGACCTGCCACCCTCTTACCTCCACTCCACTTCGACCTCCACCACTTCCCCCCGCCCATCGCTCTCCACCAACTCCAGGCTCTTCATAAAGACCCGGTGGATCGGATCCCTTGCCGTCCCCACCGCAGCCAGGGCCAGTTCAGAAAGGCCTTTATTTTCTTGAAATCCGACCTCCGCCACAGCCAGGTTAAACCGGGCCTTAATCTTATCCTGCAAACTCTTGATGATCCGGCGTTTATCCTTAAGGGAGAAAGTCTCCGGCAACCGCAGTTGGAGGCGGCAAACCCCGACGACCATCGCAGATCCGCCCTACAGGGCAGCCACCTTTTCCCGCGCCAGTTCCGCAGCGGAAGCCGCATCCGGGGCGTAGAGGTCGGCGCCGATCGATTGGGCAAAGCTTTCGGTCACCGGCGCCCCGCCCACCATGATCAGGAGCCCTTCCCGCAAGCCCTCTTTCTCCACGGCCTTGATCACCTTTTCCATATTGGTCATGGTGGTGGTAAGCAAAGCGGACATGGCCAGAATCTGAGGTTTCTCCTCTTTCACCTTGGTCACGAAACGGTCGGCCGCCACATCAATACCGAGGTCAAAAACTTCAAAGCCGGCGCCCTCGAACATGATTTTCACCAGGTTTTTGCCGATATCGTGCAGGTCCCCTTCGACTGTTCCCAAGACGATCTTCCCGATGGGTTTCATATCCGCTTCCACAATATATGGTTTTAAAGTCTCCATCCCGGCGTTCATCGCCCGTGAGGCAATGAGTACATCCGGGACATAGACCTCATTAACCTTGAATTTTGCTCCAATAACCGACATCCCGGCCAGTAAACCGCCGGAGATGATCTCTTGTGGCTGAAGACCCTGGTCCAATGCTTTTTCCACTGCTTCCTGTACTTCCTTTGCCCTTCCCTGCTGCAATAGTTCGGAAATCTGTTCCAAAATCTCCATTGCTCCTTCTCCTCCTTTTTCATCTAATTCCCCGGGATTTCCGGAATTCCCCGGGTGATGTATTCATAAGCTTTTTAAAAACCTTGGTGAAATAACTCTGGTCCTGAAAGCCGACCCGCCCCGCCACTTCAACCAGGGAGAGCTTCTTGTCCAACAATAGCTTCTTGCTCTCTTCCACCCGCAGCATATTCAGATAGGTGCTGAAGTTACATTTCATCTCATCCTTAAAGACCTTGCTGAAATACGACGGGCTCAGGTTGACTGCTTTCGCCACCTTTTCCAGGTTGATCTCTTCCATATAGTGCTCCCGCATATAAGTAACGGCCCGGTAGATGAGGTCGATATTTTTCACTCCGGTCAGGTTAAAGACGCAATCGGTAAAACGGGCCATAACCTTTGAAAGCATGTAAGCGATTTCATCAAAGCTTTTGAGGTCACCGATTTCCCGGAGATACTGGTAATTCAAGCCGAAGATTACCTCGTTATCCGCCCCCCCTTCCAAAGCCGCCCGGGAAAGCAAAACCACCAGTTCCATCACACGGGTTTTCACCAGCTCAATGTTGTTTCCCGCGGTAAAAAAGATATATCCGAAAATTTCATTCAAGATCTCCTGCGCGCCGGCTTTATCACCGAGCCGGATTTTGCTGAGGAGTTCCCGTTCTTTTTCCAGGGGGTAGGCCCGCTTCTCCTTCCCTTCCCGGTTCTTGATGGCCTGTAATTTCTCGGCGATTGAAGCCTGCTGTTCGTGGAATTCCTTTCGTTGTTCCAATCTGCTGCCGGCAAGGGCCGAGAGATAAGAAGCGGTGGCAAAAAGGACCGCCGCCATATCGGTAACCACCGGCGGCGGGAAATAGGAGACCCGCACCAACTCCCCGTAAAGCCTTTGGATCTCCCCGGATGTTAACCCGTTTTTGAGCAAAATCTCTTTGACCAGCGCATTCTCGGGGGTGCTCATCAACACGGGCCCGGCCACCAGGGCGTAGGTCAACTGGTAATTCTCGGTTACCGGCGCTGCCCAGTGCACCAGGCCGAAGGGACAAAAAAAGACATAGGCCTCGCCAAAGCGTTCCGCCTGGTAGCTGCCGTATAGATGGGCATGGGCGCATTGTTTTTCCCTCTCCGGTTCATTCCGGATGATCCGGCAGAAGCTGTGCGGAGAGTAAAAACGGCTATCCGGGCTGGCCACCTTCCCTTTATTATCTATAACAAAGGTGGGCACGCCGCTTGTCCGGGCATAGGCCCGGCACAGGCGCTCAATCTCAGAAAAACGGGACATCCTAAGCCTCCAACTCCAAACCCCGGTTTTACCGCCGGATACAGAAGTTCTTCAAAATAGTATTGGCTATATCTCCTCCGAATCCTGCATCCGCCGGCTCAATACACTCTCGGCAAAGGTGGAGTTGAGGATTAAAGACATCAGTTCCTCATTGGAAGAGGTGTGCTGCAAACGATCCAAGATGAGTTCCATTGTATCCACGGGCCCCTGGGCGCTGAGGACCTTCCGCAGCACCCATGCGGTCTCCAATTCCCTGGTGGTAAAGAGCAACTCTTCCTTACGGGTGCCGGAGCGGATAATGTCAATGGCCGGGAAGATCCGCCGGTCAGCCAGTTTCCGGTCCAGGTGCAATTCGAGGTTACCGGTGCCTTTAAACTCTTCGTAAATAACCTCATCCATCCTGCTGCCGGTATCCACCAGGGCGGTGGCGATAATCGTCAGGCTGCCTCCCTCTTCCACATTGCGGGCGGCGCCGAAAAAGCGCTTTGGTTTGTGGAGGGCCCCCGGGTCCACACCCCCGGAGAGTGTCCGCCCGCTGGGTGGTTCGACCAAATTATAAGCCCGGGCCAGCCGGGTAATGGAGTCCATTAAAATAACCACGTCTTTTTTCTGTTCCACCAGCCGCTTCGACCGTTCCAGAACCATTTCGGCGACACGGACGTGGTTCTCTGCCGGTTGGTCAAAGGTGGAGCTGACCACCTCGCCCTTGACCGAACGCTCCATATCGGTCACTTCTTCCGGACGCTCGTCAATCAAAAGGACGATGAGATGAACTTCCGGGTGGTTAACCGCCAGGCTATTGGCGATTTTCTTCAAAAGCGTGGTTTTCCCGGCCTTCGGCGGGGAAACAATCATCCCGCGCTGGCCTTTGCCGATGGGCGCGACAATATCCACAATCCTCATGGCAAACTCTTTGGCGGTGGTCTCCAGCCGTATCCGTTCCCGGGGGTAGATGGGGGTCAACTCATCAAAATCAATCCGTTCCTTCAGTTTATCCGGGTCCTCAAAATTCACCGCCTGAATTTTCAGGAGGGAAAAATACCTCTCCGTATCCTTGGGCGGGCGGACCTGCCCCGCCACCAAGTCCCCGGTGCGCAAATGAAAACGGCGGATTTGGGAGGCGGAGACATAGATATCTGCCGGTCCGGCCGTATAATTCTCTACCCTTAAGAACCCAAAACCGTCGGGAAGGATCTCCAAAACCCCCTGGGAGAAAACGCGTCCTTCCTGTGTGGCCAGGACTTTCAGCAACTCGAAGATGAGTTCCTTCTTCCGGTAGCGGACATAGTTTTCCAGCCCCAACTCCCCGGCCATCTCCTGTAATTGCACAAGAGTCTTACTTTCCAGGTCGGCTAATTGCATACCCTCACCTCAATCTTTCGCTAGACTTTTTCCGAAAAAAGATAAGTAAATTTTCACATAGAACCAGGGATCACGCGCACTTGGCAAGCAAGCAGAGAGTTAGTGCGAATGAAAACAGGGGAAAAGACGCCGCAGTCATAATTTCCGGACGGTCATGACTTTTTCATGGCGGAACATTTTTGCCCCGAGATTAAGACGCAGATTCTATCCGGGATCTCCGTCAGCGGCAGGAGATAGTCGACTGCACCCAATTCCACCGCAACCTTGGGCATTCCATAGATGACGCAGGTCTCCGGAGATTCGGCGATTGTCAGGGCGCCCTTCTCCCGCAGGCGCTGCAAGCCGAGGGCGCCGTCGGCGCCCATTCCGGTCAGGAGGACGCCGATGGCCTGGTCCCCGTAGATCTCCGCCACAGAAAAGAACATCTCATCAATGGAAGGCTGGTAGAGTTTTTTCTCCCGGACAAGATGGACCCGTACACTCTCACTGCCGTCCGGCTCTTTCTTTTTCACCAGCCGGGTCTGTAAACCGCCGGGGGCTACCAAGACCGTTCCCGGATAAATCATATCGCCCTCTTCAGCCACTTTTACCCGGAGCTGGCTTAGGCCGTTGAGGCGGGCGGCAAAGATCTCCATAAACTCTCTGGGCATATGCTGGGCAATCAAAATCCCGAGGGGAAAATCGGCCGACAAATGGGTTAGGATATAGTGGAAAGCCCGGGGGCCGCCGGTTGAGGCGCCCATCGCCAAAACCTTCAGGTAGCTCTTTTCCAGGGTAGGCAAGACCGTAGCGATCTTTTTTTCCGGCAGAACCCGGATTTGCTCCACCCGGACTTGCGCTGCGGCTTTGATCTTATCCCGCAGTTCATCCCCGATCTGCCAGATTTCTTCCGACGGTTCGCTACTGGGTTTGGTGACAAAATCAACGGCCCCCAGTTCCAGGGCTCTCAGGGTTTCTTCCGTACCTTCGCGGGCCCAGGAACTAACCAGGACAACAGGGAGGGGCGAGGTCTTCATCAACTTGGTGAGGAAAGCCAGCCCATCCATACGGGGCATCCGCAGATCCAAGGTGATAACCTGCGGGTTATAAAACTCTACCTTCTTTAAGGCATCTTCGCCATCGACCGCCACACCGACAACTTCAATCTCCGGGTCTTCCTGTAAAATCTTTTTAATCGTTTGCCGCATAAAAGCTGAATCGTCAACGACCAGTACTTTGATGGACATAACGATCAGTCCTTTCTTGTTTGAAAGTCCATATCCCCGGTCGCCAGTTTCCGGTGTCTTTTGCTAGAAAACCTCTCCGAGGCTCACGTGCCAGCGGGGCTTTGCGCCCGGGTCCAGTGGTATGGCGTAATCCACCCCCACCAACAGGCCGCCCAGGAAAAACTTGAGCCCCACCCCCCAGGCCGCCGGAGGGCTGGTACTGAGTGCCTGGCTGTCTTTCCAGACCTGACCCGCGTCGAAAAAAACCGTCCCGAGCAGTCCAAATAATCTCAAATCATAGTATGAGGAAGGATAGAGCAGGGTTCTGAGCTCCAGATTCCCCAGGAGAAACCCGTCGCCACTAAATTGATAGAGACGATATCCGCGGAGCGTCGAATCGGCCAGGGCCCATAAGGTTCCCTGATTGGTCAGGTTCCCGAGACCGCTCATATTGGCCTGTTGGATGCCGCCGATGATAAAACCGCGGTGAGACGGGTAGTCACCCCATATTTTCCCCCCCCGCAAGCTGAAGATGGCAGATATCCGGCGGTTCAACGGGTAATAACGCCGCCAATCTTCTTCGATCTTCAGGTACCGGTAACCGGTGTTGAGAAAGGGAAAAGCCCCCCCTACGCTCAAATAGGCCCTTGTCCCCTTTTGGGCCAGAAAAGAAAAATCGTCCTTTATCGCCTTGACCTCCCAGCCCAATATGGAGCCCTCCTCCGGGTCTTCCGGAAAAGAGGAGGCCACATAATACGGGGAAAACTTCTCCCACTGCAGGCGGAGAGTGTACCTGGTCTCGTTTGTCCGGCGGTAGGCGGCAAGAAGGCTGACGCCGGTCTGCTTCTCCCAGACCCCGGAAGCCCAAACCGGTCCAATATTCACCGGCATTGAGTAGAGGTTGATCCCGGTGGACCACTTGTAGCGGTGCCGGGTATAGCCCAGGACGTAGCTGAAAAACTCCGTTCTCTCGTCAGCCAGGAGAAAAAACTGCAGTTCCCGGTCGCGGAGGATACTGCTCATCCGTCCATAGAGCAGGGCATAAAGAGATCCGTCATAGTAAATAACCGGAAGGATATACTCCACTTCTAAACGCGGTCGGTACGGTTCCCAGGGTTCTTCTTCTCCAGCCCACACTGGCGCTGCACAGGAAAAGAGGAGGGGAAGCAAGAGAAGGGCCGCAGATAAACGCCGGTGGAGACTTTTCATTCCGCCGTCACCCCTTTCTCCCCGTGCCCGGGCGGACGCCAGCGATAGATTTTATACGTTCCATTCTGGTACACTGTGGAGAGGATCTCTCCCCCCGGCAAGGGATAAGGATGCAGAAGCGTCTCCCGGAAAGGCGAGAGCACTTCAATCTTTCCTTCTTCCGGGTCAACGGCGGCGGTCCGGTAATAACCCTTATCACCCAGGGTAAAGTAGATCCGTCCATCCTCTCCCCAAACCGGCTCCCGGTGGTGAGTTCCGGCGCCGGTTAACCGCCGGCTCTTTTTCCCGTCCCAGATATAAAGCTGATCAAAACCGGCCTGTTCTGCCACATAGACCAGGCGCTCGCCATCGGGAGACCAGGAGGGAGACGTCTCATCCGCCGGCCCGCCGGTCACAGCCTGCAAAACCTCGCCTTTCAGGTTGACAAGGTAGATATCGGTGTCGCCCCTTGTATTGACCGTTACCGCCAGGCGATCCCCCGCCGGCGACCAGGCCACTTCCACTGGGTTGCTCAAGGCCAAGGGTAACAGGGTGGTTTTCCCCGTGGCTGTTTCCAGCCGGTATAAAAATCTTTCTCCTTCCACGTCGGAGACGAAGATTATCTCCCCGCCGTCCGGCGAAACCGTATACGCGGATACCGTCTCTTCGGTAAGACGGCGGATCTTCCCGTTCTCCCAAAGATACAGATCTAAATACCTGCTCTCATGGGAGGAGAGAAAAACCACCCTTCCCTCCCCGGCGGGAGCGGCCTGCATCTGCTGGCCGTGCCCGGGGATCCAGGGTTCGTGTTGGTCGTCGATCCGGGGGGCCTCGCGGCCGGCTTGATACCGCTCTTCCAGATCAGCCCGCCAGGCCTCCCATAACTCCTGCCGGGAGAGGCCCAGTACCTTCCGGTAGGTCAGGTCCCGGTCGCCGTTGATAAAAAACTCCTTCAGCAGTTCCGCCAAGCTCCAGTTCCCGTGTTTCCTGGCGATAAAATCCACCAGCGACCAGGCCTGGGCATAGTCCAAATTCCCGCCCACGCTCCGGAGTTGATCCAGGGTCGCCAGTTGCTCGCGGAAGACCGCATCACGAAGGGCGCCTTCCCGCATGGGAAACCGGGAATCGGCGGGGGGATAATACTCAGCCATCCCTTCGACCAGCCAGTCCGGTGGTTGCCCGCCTCCCCCCAAAAACCGGTTCCTGAAGGGGTGCAGGCTGATAATATGTGTTACCTCATGAATCAAGACCCCCCGCAGATCCCTGAAGGTCGGCTGGCAGATAACGGACAACCGGCCAACGAGGAACTGCGCAACCCCTTCCGGGGTGGCTGTCAATGGCGTCCCGGTGGCTTCCGCATTTTGAAAATCCCGGCGCGAGGCGAAGAGGATGACGCGCACCGGCGGCAGGCGGTTAATGGTGAAAAAACCGGCGAAATCCGGATACACCCGGTTATACGCTTCTTCCAGAATGGACTGGCAGCGTATGGCAACTTCCTCTAAACCCTGGTAAAAGTATATTTCAAAACGGGCGTTCTTGAGTACCCGCCATTCCAACGGGCGCGGGGGGGATTTGACCTGCCCAAACCGGTATTCGGCACCGGTATTGGTGAGCTCGATCGCAGCATGGCTGGGAAAGGAACTGTTGCAGGCAGGAAGAATAATAAGAAAGAGCCATAAGAACCAACTTTTCCTCATTCTCCGGCGGGCGCCCCCTTCCTTTGTTCTTAACTGCAAACGCGCACAAAATTGCGCGTGCGCCCTGGTATAGCCTTCATCCGGCCTTGTCTCCGGTTTCTTTAGATTTTTTTGACACCTCTGGCAAAGCTCTTCTTTTTTTATTCCATATCCGGCCCGTAGTTCCTGCCGGAATTTTCAGTGAAAAACCCGGCCCCTGCTTCTTAGCCACTTGCCCCTTGTTGGTTACTTAAATAGCTTGCTCCAAACCCTCCTGGTTTTATCAACCGTTTCATCACTGTATTTTACTGAATCTATTTTACCGTTGATCATGAGTTTCCCTTTTTCCACATGGAGTTGGCGCAGGTGGAGATCGCTCCCCCGGATCACCAACCCGCCTTGGTCTGTTTCCAAGAAGACCTCTTCCCGGTTGAAACTCCCCACATTGGTTACGCCGTCAATCTCCATCCGTTCCCGGGCAAAGATGGTCAGTTGGTGAAGTTTCTGCTCGTCCACGGAAAGTCACCCCCAAATTACTTTTGTTATATAATCATATGCTCCGGGGGGACTTCCTGAACTGAAATCTTTATTTCCAGAGTTTTTTGATCTCAACCTCCGGGTAATAATGTTTAACGATGGCATGGGGGTCTTTCCCCTCCCGGGCTAAGGCATTGGACCCCCACTGGCAGAGGCCGACGCCATGGCCAAAACCCCGGCCTTTGATGATTATTGCCTCTCCTTCCTGCTGGATATCGGTGATCCATGTGGACCGGACCTTTTCCGGACCGGCGGCTTTCCGGAAATCAGCCCCCCGCACCCCGGCCCGTCCCCCGGTCCCCACAAAATCCAACCGGCTTACCCGGTGGGACTCCTGGTGCCTCTCTCCCACCTCCAGGCGGCGGACCTCCCCGACCGACTCGCCCAATGCCGTCAAGATCGTGCCCAGTTCCGCCCGGGAGAAACGGGCCGACCAGTAGAGTTCTTCTTCGGGGATTACCCCTTCCTCCGGGCAACTCACGGAAGTTATATACTCCGGTTCTTCCCCCGCATAGCCCAGGGCAACCATGGCCGGGGCTGTCCGCCCCCCGCAACTGGCGGAGAACCAACCTTTGACGAAGTTCCCGCCATAGGTCATCACTTCGCCCCTGGTCATCTCCACCGCCTTGCGGATTACCGGGGTAATCGCCCCGGCGTTATAGGCCTGGGCGTGGTTTTCATCGGTACAGATGTCGGCCTGGTGAAACTCTTTCCCCCCGCCGCGGGCGATGAATTCCAGGGTAAAGGTGCGCGCCACAATGGCTTGGGCGGCATAGGCTTCCAACGGCCAGTCGCCCTTCATCTCTCCGGCCACCACACCCGCCAGGTATTCCTCGAGGGGCATCTTTTTTGTTGTCCCGTCCTCGTGAAAATAGATACTGATCTCCGGTTCCTTTTTGTATGTGGGACCTTTTTCTCCCGCCCCGCGGCGGGTGAAGAAATAAAGGGCCACCCCGGCCAGGGCAATAGCGGCAATTAATACCGCCGGCAGGTACCGTTGCGACCGCATTCCCATTCCTCCGGTTAGTTTTTTTATAGCATTATCCTTCCCCAGTTGGTTTATACTCCAGCGGTCGCTGCTGCTCTGCGGTTTTTTCCGCTTCCCAGAGCCGGTCCATCTCCTCCAGGGTCATTTTTCTAAGATCCAATCCCTGCCTGGCTGCGGCCTCCTCCATCGCCCGGAAACGGCGGTAAAACTTCCCGGTAACCCGGTGCAAAGCGGCTTCGGGCTCGATCCCCAGAAACCGGCTGAAGTTGACCAGGGCAAAGAGGATATCCCCAAATTCCTCCTCCATTTGCCGGCGTTTTTCTTCCTTTTCCTCCTCTGACCGGGCTTTTCGCCAGGCATTCCAGGCCCGGCGGAATTCTCTGCTTTCCTCGCTGATCTTTGCCAACGGCCCCTTGAAATCGGGCCAGTCAAACCCAAGGCGGGAAGCCTTTTCCTGCATCTTCCCGGCCCGGAGGAGCGCCGGGAAATGGGCGGGTATGCCGTCCAGGGCCGAAGCGGGGGCCGCTTCTTTCTCTTCTGCCTTAATCTGCTCCCAATTTTTAATGACACCTTCCACCCCGTCAACTTCCGTCCCGCCAAAAACATGGGGGTGCCGGCGGATGAGTTTTTCATTGATCCCGGCAATCACGTCCGCCAGGGTAAAGTCACCGTTTTCCCGGGCGATCTGGGCATGAAATACCACCTGCAATAAGAGATCCCCCAACTCCTCCCGGAGCGCGGGGGCGGATCCTTTGTCGATCGCCTCCAGTACCTCGTAGGCCTCCTCTATTAGGCAAGGGCGAAGACTGGCGTGGGTTTGCTGGCGATCCCAGGGACAACCGTCCTCCCCCCGCAGGCGTTTCATAATCTGCTCCAATCTTTCCAATTCTCTACCGCTGTTCATGGTCGCTCCTCCTCTTTCCCGGACCCGTTTGCTTTTCGTCATCTTTAACTGTTACGCCTGCCTGCGGCGCAGCCAACGGGCTATTATCCCTCAGGAATCCCCGGTTAGCCGTTGCGCTTCCCAGTATAAAACGAAAACCCGGGGAGATACTAGGCTCGGCGCCCACAGCTTGCAGGCAACCACCCTTTGCCCGTCCCGGCGCGCCGCCCGTTACGCGCGAGCCGGGGTGAATGGGTACGTGGGTGTACACAGATAATATCCACATGGATTAAGAATAAGAAAAAAGGGGTGAGGGAAAATGCCCGGAGATAAAAAGGCTGTCACCGAAACCAGCCTGGTGCTGCCGGAGATCGCTTGCGCCCACTGCCGGGCCGGACTGGAGGAAAATCTCTCCCGGCTGCCCGGGGTGGAAGGCGTCGAAGTGAGTTTGCGGAAAAAGCGGGTACGGATCCGGTTTGACCCGCTGCAAACCTCGGAAGAAATGATCGAGCGATCCCTTGCTGGTTTAGGATATTCCATTCAACTTTGAGTGAAGAGTCATGAAGATCTTCTTCTTTGCGAGAAGAAGATGAATAACAGATAGCAGCCGGCAGCGGCGGTGAAAACCTGTGCATACAGGCGCAATTGTGCAGCGATTGCCGGCCGGTTCCGGCTCAGGCAGAAAAAGCCGGCCGCAATAAAAAAGAGGGCAAGCACAGGCGGGCGGGGGTCGGAAAAATCATTTATGTAGGCAAGGAAAAAGACAATCCCTGTCCAAAACAGGAGAAAAGGCCAAACCGCCTGTGCTCCCGGCCAGGAAAGGACTTCCGTGCTAAACAGGAGAAAGAAAAGTCCGCTTCCGGCCAGAAACGCCCCGGCCAGGATGGGGCCCTTCTTCCCGTCCCGCCAGTAATCGACCACCAGTAACAGGCCGAAGATGAAAGGGATAAACGGCCAGAATATCCCCCAGCCCGATTCGAGTAATTCCTGGCGCCGCCAAAAAATCAATACCCCCAATGCTATCCAAGTCAACCCGTGATACAAGTATTTTTTTCTATCCTTCATCTTGTGCTTCCTCCGGTTCTTCCCGTGCCGGGGGGTGTTTTTTCCCTGTTTTCAGCAGGCGGGGCGCCGGCCGGTAAGAGCTCCTGTTAATGAACTCCCTGCGGATAACCTGACCCGTGCTGTCCAGGGCCAAGCGCCAGAGCTCCACTAAATAACCCTCCCGCCCTGCTTCCACCAGCAGTTCTTCCCCCGGCGCCAACGCTGCATCTTCAATCCGTATCTCCGGTGGCGGGAGCGTCTCCACCACCGTGGGTTCAAGCAAATATGTAATCCCCCGTGGTTTTTTCTCTTTTCCTACTACCGCCACGGTCAAAAGGTCCGCTTCCACCTGGGCGGAGATAAAAACCGGGGTGGAAAGGGGATTCGCAACCACCAGATCCTGGCCGCCATCCACCACCGCGGCGTCCCGCCCCATCTCCACATAAGAAACGGCCATGGTATGATTGAACCTTTTTGTTACCGGAAAACCCGCGAGTAACCAGGCATTGTACAAAGCGGTGGAAACCTGGCAAACCCCCCCGCCAACTCCGGGGATTAACTCTCCTTCATAGAGAACGGGCGCCTCCCGGTAGCCCTTCTCCGGAACCCTGGGTCCCACCCGCCGGTTAAAAGAGAGTTCCCGTCCGGGTAAAACCACCGCGCCGTGCAGGGCAGAAGCGGCGGTCCTGATATTTTGGACCCGATCTTTCTCCTGGGGGTCAAACCGTGTGGAAAAAAGGGCTAAAACCCGGGTTAAGCCCCATTCCTCAATTTTTTCCCCGCTTAATGCCGGCTCAACCTCTTCCACCGGGAGTTCAAGGTATCTGCTATCTTCCGCCAGGATCACATGGGAAAGCGCGGTGAAAAACCCCCGGCGGTCCAGGCGCCTTCCGGGACGGCCGGGAATAACCTTGATCTTCCCTTCCCGGTCGACCAGGAGATCCGCGCTGACCGGTTCCTGATTAACTTCTTTCTCTATGTAACCGAGAAACTCCTGGTGCAAGCCGGGGTCGATTTTTACCGCCGGGAGGAGATTTACCGGCCGACGCCGGAGTTCCCGCCGGTACCGCCAGCGCCGGAAAACATTCCCTGCCCGCCCCTGGGCAAAGGCCTGGGACACCAGTTCCGGATAATCCAGGTAAAATCCCCACCTGCTGGGGATAAACTCAAAGACAAAACCGTCATCCCGCAGCTCCACTTGGCGTTCTAAGAAATGATCCAAGCATTGGCTTAAAAAGACGGTCGCCTGTTCCGGTTGTAAACCGGAAAGGGGGATACCGGCGATCTTGACCCCTTCCGGGATGACCTTCCGCCCCTGCCACCAGGAGGCGGAGAGGCAAAAAAGGAGAGAAACGGCGATGAGCCCGGTGAAAAACCCCGGGACCAACCGGTTCGTCCCGCCGGCCGGATCTTTCTGCTTTTTCCCTCCGAACATTGGCGACTGGATTTCCCTGCCTATGCCCTTGCTTTTTGCTTATTATTATACCACGAAAAGGAGGACGGTAGCAAAAGCCTTTTTCCCGGTTTTTGGAAATAACATGTATACCCTCGCCTTTTCTCGCATACAATAGACTGAATCCGCGCGAAAACCCGGCCGGGAAACCGGCGGGGGCGTGCAGACCTTCGCGAAAGAAAGGTGAAAAGGCATTGAAGTGGCCGTCATTCCCCAAAATCTCCGCAGAGAAAAAAATCTCCCCTTCGTACCGGGTTCATGTCCACCAACCGGAGGCCAGGGAGCTTTTGGGTTCCCACTTTAAAGAACTGCTAAAAAGGGAGTACCCCCCGGAACGGCCCCTGGTCATCCTCTGTATCGGTACCGACCGTTCCACCGGCGACAGCCTCGGGCCCCTGATTGGCACCAGGTTGCAAGCGGCCGGTTCCCCGTTCTTCCAAGTCTACGGGACTCTGGAAAAACCGGTTCACGCCGTGAATCTCGAGGAAACCACCGGTGAAATTTACCGGCGTTTTCACCGCCCTTATATTGTTGCGGTCGATGCCTGCCTGGGAAAGGCGGAGAGCATCGGCTATATAACAATGAAATTGGGCCCGCTCCAGCCGGGAACCGGTGTCAACAAAACCTTGCCCGCAGTCGGTAATTTACACGTGGTGGGAGTGGTGAATGTCGGCGGCTTCATGGAATACCTGGTCCTCCAAAACACCCGGCTTAGCCTGGTAATACAGATGGCCGAGGTGATCAGCGACGGCCTCCTCCAGGGCTGCCGGCTGTTCTTCCCCGGCCAACGCCCGGCTATGGTCGAGAACAAGGCCGGTTTGACACCGGTACTCTCCGAATAGCACAGCGTCTGCACCTCCACCGGTGCTCTCCAGGCAACCTGGAGCCGGCCTTTCCGCCGGCCTCTCCGGGTAACACGGCGCCTATCCTTCCGCTGGTATCTTCCGGCGGGCCAGCGCCACCATGCCTCTGGTCCCGGCTTCGCCGCCCAAGAGGGCGGGAACAACCGGTAAATCCCGGCACATATGGGCAAAGGCGGTTGCCTCCATTGCCTGCACCACCGGGCGGAAAAGTAACGGTCCCAGCGCGGCCACCCCGCCCCCGATCACCACAATCTCCGGGTTCAACAGGTTCACCAGGTTCCCCACGGCAATACCCAAATAGCGAAAGGCCTTTTCCAGAACGGAAAGGGCCAGGGGGTCGCCTTTTGCAGCGGCCTCCCCCACCTCCTTTGCGGTCAACCGTTCCGGGTCGCCCCCGGTGATCTCCCACAACAGGCCCGTCCGCCCGGGCCCGCCTTGGCCTTCTTTGAGTAAAAGGGCTTTGGCCTCCCGGGCGATGGCGGAACCGGAAGCCAACGCTTCAATACAACCCCTCCGCCCGCAACTGCAGAGCGGCCCGTCGGGAAGGATAATCATATGCCCCGCTTCGCCTGCGGAATAATTACGCCCGTAGACGAGTTCACCGTTGACAATAATCCCCCCGCCGATTCCGGTACTGACCGTCAGATAGACCAGGTCTTTTCTCCCTTTGGCCGCACCATAAACATACTCGCCGTAAGCCGCGGCGTTGGCGTCATTCTCCAAGACCGACGGGAGGTTGAACTCCTTTTCCAGAAGGGCAATAATAGGCAGATCTTTCCACTTCAGGTTCGGTGCTTCAATAACCACACCGGCCTTAAGATCGGAGGGCCCCGGTGTACAAAGCCCGATCCCTTTAACCTCCCCCTCACCGGCTGCGGCCAGCAGGACCCGGATCAACCCGAAGACCCTGGCGACCACTTTTTCCGGGCCCTCTTCCGCCTTGGTCGGGACCTGTTCCCGGTGTAACACCGTTCCCCCGGCATCTGCCAAAACCCCGGCAATTTTTGTCCCGCCCAGGTCAATCCCGATATATTTCCCTACCGTCATCAACCCTGCCTCCTCTTAAAACTAAGAATCCCCCACCGGCGGATGGGGGATTCGTCGCGCTATGCGTGTGCGCACAGCGCATTCTCATACGCGTACACACAATAACCGCTTTAAGGAATGACTTTCTCCGTATCTTTATCGAAGAGGTGGATTTTCTTGTTGTTGAAGACAAGCCGGTGCTCCTCGGCGTCTGTCGCCTTGGTGTGGGCGTCAACCCGCGCGGTGAAGCTGTGCGGGCCGTTGGAGACATGGAGATAAATCTCCGCACCAATCAACTCGCTGACGTCAACGGTGACCGGGACAACATTTTCCGGATCGGCATCGGGCATGAAGTCATAGTCGGTAATATCCTCCGGACGGATGCCGAGGATGATCTCTTTATCCACATACATCTTGGCGGTCTTAAACTTGCCTTCCGGCACATAGACCTTGAAGGTCTCCAGATCCACATAGAGCCGGTCGTTTTCTTCTTTCAAGACCCCTTCCAGGAAGTTCATGGGCGGGGTGCCGATAAACCCGGCTACAAAGACGTTGGCCGGTTTGTCATAAATATCCAACGGCTTACCGACCTGCTGGATAACGCCGTCCCTCATCACGACGATCCGGTCGCCCATGGTCATGGCTTCGACCTGGTCGTGGGTGACGTAGATCACTGTGGTCTGCAGTCTGTGGTGGAGTTTGGAGAGCTCGGCGCGCATCTGCACACGAAGCTTCGCGTCCAGGTTGGAAAGGGGCTCATCCATGAGGAAGACCTTCGGTTCCCGGACAATGGCGCGGCCCAAAGCCACCCGCTGCCGCTGACCACCGGAGAGGGCCTTCGGTTTCCGGTCCAAGAGCGCTTCAATACCAAGGATTCTGGCGGCTTCCTTCACCCTGCGGTCAATCTCGGCCCGCGGGAACTTCCTCAGTTTCAAGCCGAAAGCCATGTTGTTGTAGACGTCCATATGGGGATAGAGAGCGTAGTTCTGGAAGACCATTGCAATATCGCGGTCTTTCGGCGCCACATCGTTTACCAAAAGATCGCCGATGTATATGTTACCGGAAGTAATCTCTTCCAGACCGGCAACCATCCGTAAGGAAGTGGTTTTCCCGCAACCGGACGGCCCGACGAGGACGATAAACTCTTTATCCCTCACTTCCAGGTTGGCGTCGTTTACCGCCACCACGCCATTGGGGAATTTTTTGTAGACATGATCAAAAACCACTCTAGCCATGCAATCTCCTCCATCTATCATAGAATTAATTTAAAAAAAACTCCTGATCTATATCTATATAATTTTATATTAAATTTATATTAAGAATATTAAATTTCCACCTCCTACTTTTGACCAGTAAACGCCTGAACCGGTTTCACGCTTTATCTTTAATAAAACACTGTTTTCCGGGATATGCTGGTCATAATTTATACCTCCGGCCTTGACCGGCCGGAGCAGCCTCGCTACTCATTTTTTCTCTCTCTTCTCTTACCTTGTCACAGGATATTATTCGACATAAAACTAATTTTTCCTGCTCTCTTTTTTCTTTTCCTTCCAACTTTTTTTACATGAAAAAAAAGACGGGGCCGTAATGGCAAGGCCCCGTCTTTTCTCACCTGGCGACAGTTAAAACGCCATTTCCAATTCCACGGATGCGCTGGGCTGTTGGACAATGAAGTCATACCCGACCGCAAGGTTCAAACCATTGGGCGCCTTATATTTTACGCCGGCTTTCAAATTCCCCATCTCGGAGGTGTCAACTTTGTAGACGCCCTCCAGGACCGCGTCGAAGTTGGTTCCAGCCAGTCCCACTGTGCGGGTGGCTTCGAACTTGAACTGGTCATTGAAAAGGGTGTAAGTGCCGTCTACTACTAGATTCGGCTGTTTGAAGGTGGCGCCAACCAGGAACCCTTTCTGTCCCGGGACATAATACGGTACCTTCGGGTCTTTATAGTTGGGATTACCGTATTTGGGGCTGAAATTATCGGTGATATCGCGATAACCGGCCCGGATCTGCAGGTCCCGGAGGACTTGCACAGCGGCGTCGACTTTCATCGCATGTTCTTCCTCTGTTTCCTCGGTGGCGTAGACCCCGGTCAATTTCAGAAAATCGGCGGGGGCAATCTCAGCCTGGAGATCGTAATAGATCTGATCCGCCTTCACCATGCTACCCTGGATTCTCAGGGCGTCAACCGGGGAAAAACCGAGACGGGCGCCTTGTACTACGCTGTCCGGACCGTCCCAGGCGTAAAAAGCCCCTAAAGTAGCGGGTCCCAGGTTGATCTCATCCACGCTGATCCCGTTTTCGCCGACAATTGCCGTATAGGGCGAATAGGCAATCCCCAGTCCGCCAATGCGCGTAACTATGCTGGAGGTACCAGGGAACAAGGGACCCCGCGTCTCAAGCCACATTTTATCAACACTGATGATCCCGCCGTTCTCCCAGTCACCGTTGAAGTTCCGGTTTAAACCGGTGATGGAAAAACCGGCTTTCAGGTCCTCGCCCGTCAAAGCCTCGAGGGAAAGCTCGGACTTACCCGTTAATTGCTCATTCTCATATTGGATCTTCGTCTTGAAATTCCCGTCGAGTTCCAGTTCCCCGGGAGCGGCGATGGCTGCCGGAGAAAGAACGATGATCATCACTGCAGCGGTAAGAAAGGCAATGATCCGTTTCATGAAGGTTACTCCTCCTCAGCTTCGAATTTTGGTCTGTTTCTTGCTCTGAATGGTGGTTTTGAATGTGGTAAGCTCTCTCTTGCTGCGACAGGAGAAAAGAACGAGTTTCTTGATTTCCTCCGTTTCCCTTCTCCAACTGCGACTATTGCTGTGGTAAATTGCTACCGCGCGCAAGCGCTCCTTCCACCCGGTACAGGCAGTCACATAGCCTTCCCTCCTTTCCGGCCTGCCGGGGGCTGGTGGTAGCAAACTCTCTTTTCAAGTTGGCCTTTCCAAGCGTCAAGCTCTCCCCGGAACATTGTGTCAGCTTTTATGGTTGTGCAGTTTGCTATAATCCATGCCTGTGCTGGTTTTTTTCTTGGTTTTTGTTTTCTTTTGCATCTTTTTATTTCTCACCCCGCTGAAAAACTCCTGCTCAACCCGGGTATGTACTTATTGGCACAAAAGGATTCCCTTCCCGGGATCAATCAAGGGACCCATATAAGGGTCCCCTGATCGTCTTCACCAAAGAACTTATTCCCCAAGGGGTTATTCCTCAAGGACAAATTTGCGCAAGGCCGCGGCCACCCCGTCCTCCCGGTTGGAAGGGGCGACCCAGTCGGCTACGGCCCGGACTTCCGGCGGGGCGCCGTCCATGGCCACCCCCACCCCGGCCCAGGCCAGCATCTCCCGGTCATTGGGGGCGTCGCCGACCGCCATCACCTCCCGGGCCTCCAGGCCGTAAAAAGCGGCCACCTTCTCCAGGGCCAGCCCTTTGTTGACCCCCGGCGCCAGGCATTCCAAAAACCGCGGCCGGGAACGGGTGAAGAAAATTTCCCCTTTGAATGCGGCGTTCAATTCCTTTTCCGCCTCGACAATCACCTCCGGCTCGCCGGCGGCCAGGATTTTGGTGGGCCCGTCAGCAAGGACGGTGGCGAGATCGGGGGTCAATTTGACCTCCACCTTATTGCGCCCGATGTATCTCTTCCCCTCCTCGCCCAATTCCTCCATATACAATTCGTCGTTGACAAAGACGTTGATATGCAAACCGATCCTGCGCAGCGCCCCGATGAGTTTTTTTGCCGCCGCCACGGGCAGCGGCTGGTGGAAGAGGGTCTCCCCGTACCCGGAGAACCGGACGAGAGCTCCGTTATAAGTGATCAGGGGTACCCCGGAGATCTCCAGCATCTCCGCAAACGGCATGGTCGCACGGTACATCCGCCCGGAGGCAATGGTGATCTTCACGCCGCGGGCCGCCGTTTCCCATAACGCCCGGCGGCAAGCGGGCGAGATGGTTAAATCCGGCCGTAACAAGGTGTCGTCCAGGTCCAGGGCAACAAGGCGAATCATCATTATCTCCTTTCTTCCGGCTATAGCTCTTCCAGGATCGCCCGGGCCAGATCCTCTGTGATCCCTTCCACTGTCATTAATTCTTCCAGGCCGGCCTCTTTGATCTTCTTGATCGAGCCGAAGCGGGTCAAGAGGGCTTTTTTCCGGCGGGGGCCGATCCCTTTAATACGGTCCAGGGCGGAACCGGTAAGTTTTTTCTGGCGCAAGGTACGGTGGTAAGTGACGGCAAAGCGGTGGGCCTCATCCCTGATATACCGCAACAGGCTGAGCGCCCGGTCCTCTAGGGGCAGGCGGATCGGTTCGCCGCGGCCGGGCAGAAAAAGCTCTTCGTTCTCTTCGGCCAACCCCACCAGGGGCTGGTCTTCAAGACCCAGACCGGCCAAGGCCCGGAGGCCGGCCTGGACCTGGTTTTTCCCGCCGTCAATCAGCAAGAGATCAGGGAATTCGGCAAAACCAGACCCATTTTCCTCCTTTGCCTCCAGGATGCCACCTTCTTTTCTCTCCAGGCTACTACCTGTTTTCGCTTCGGCGGCAGCATCGGGCGGGGCCGTGCGCAACCCGGCCAGTTCCTGCCGTTCCTTTAAGCCCCGGGCAAATCGACGGCGGATCGCCTCCTCCAGCATTGCCAGGTCATTGATCCCCTCCACGCCGCGGATTTTAAACCGGCGGTAGGAATCCTTCCGCGGCCTCCCCTCTTCAAAGACGACCATGGCGGCCACAGCCTCGTCCCCATGGAAATTGGAGACATCAAAGGCCTCAATCCTCCGGGGCGGCCGGGAAAGGCCAAGAACCTCCTGTAAACGCCCTTGGGCTTCGGCAAACCCTTCTTCCTCCTGCCGTCTCCGCTTGGTCTCTTCAGCCAGGCGGGTGGCGGCATTCTCCTCAGCCATCCGCAAGAGTTGCCGTTTCTCCCCTCTTTTCGGGCAAAGGAGGGCGACCGCGTGCCCGCCTTTTTCCCGGAGCCAGGAGGTGAGGGTTTCCTGGTCGGCGGGGAGGAAGGGCACCAGGATCTCCCGGGGGATCCGGTCCTGTTCGTCGTAGTACTGGAGGAGAAAACTCCTGAGGATTTCAGCATCTTCCTCCGGGTCTTCCAGGAGGAAATAGAAGTCCACCTTGTTGATGAGCCGTCCCCCGCGGATCTGGAGGACCTGGATGAGGAGGTCGTATTCCTGCCGGGCCCAGCCGAAGACATCCCGTTCGCCGGTTACGGAGACCACCGTCTGTTTGGCCAGGACCCTTTCGAGGGCCCAGAGCTTATCCCGGTAGGCGGCGGCTTTCTCGTATTCCCGGTTTTCCGCCGCCTTCTCCATCTCACGCCCGAGAGCAGTCGCGAGTTTTTCTGTTTTCCCCTCCAAAAAACCGATGAGATCCTGGACCGTTTCCCGGTAGGCTTCCGGGGTGATCCTGCCCGTGCACGGGCCGGGACACCGGCCAATATGATAATTAAGGCAGGGGCGTTGCGGTTTATCCCCCCAGGTAATTTTCCGCTTGCAGGTCCGGATGGGAAAGACCTTCCGCAAGAGCCGGAAAATCTCCCGCAGGGCCCCGGCATCGGTGTAAGGGCCGAAATAGCGGGACCCGTCCTTTTGCGGGCGGCGGACGATATAGACCCGGGGAAAGTCTTCCCCGACCGTCACTTTCAGCCAGGGGTATTGTTTATCATCCCGTAATTTCACATTATACTTGGGGCGGTGTTCTTTGATTAAGTTGCATTCCAGGGCCAGGGCTTCCACTTCGGAACTGGTGGTGATGAAGTCCACCCGCTCGACCTGCTCCACCATGCGGGCGAGCCGGGGCGTAAGGGCGGCCGACGGCTGGAAATAAGAACGCACCCGCGGGCGCAGGGAAGCCGCTTTCCCCACGTAAAGCACTTTTTCATCCCGGTCAAGCATGATATAAACACCGGGTTTGGCCGGAATGGCCGCAAGATCGTCTTTCAGCGCCATCAGCTTCCCTCCCCCCGTAAAATCATGGTTTTCTCCCTTCATTTTAATACTAGCATCCACTTTTGACAAATGAAAATGAAATCTCTTATTAATTTGTAAACGCCGGAGAAAAATCGTTCTTAATCATCCTGGAGGTCCTCCGGAAGTATAGTTTTTTCCCTTCACCACCCTGGACTCCCTAAATATTGTGTAGTAAAATTTAATTTAGTCTATATATTGTGCCGAGGGGGGTGCGCTTTTTGGAGCTGACAGCAAATGCCAGGACCGTCCTGGAACGCAGGTACCTGAGGAAGGAAGATGGGAAACCATTAGAGACCCCTGAAGATATGCTGAGGAGGGTGGCGGAGAATATCGCCGCCGTTGAAGAGGAGTACGATAAATCCGCCGCAGAAAGGGAGAGATGGGCGGAGGAGTTTTTCCGGGCGATGGACGAAAGGAAGTTCTTACCCAACTCGCCCACCCTGATGAATGCCGGCCGTGAACTGCAACAACTAGCAGCCTGTTTTGTCTTGCCCGTTGAGGACTCCCTGGATTCCATCTACGAAACCCTGAAAATAGCGGCTTTGATCCATAAAAGCGGGGGCGGAACGGGGTTTTCCTTCTCGCGTATCCGGCCCAAAAATGACCAGGTGGGTTCAACCGGAGGCGTGGCCAGCGGGCCCCTCTCCTTCCTGAAGGTCTATAACTCCAGCACCGAAGCGGTAAAACAAGGCGGTACCAGGAGAGGGGCAAATATGGGTATCCTCCGGGTTGACCACCCGGATATCATGGATTTTATCCATGCCAAATGCGGGACAGGGGAATACCAGAACTTCAACCTGTCGGTGGCTGTCACCGACGCCTTCATGGAGAAAGTGGCCAAGGGCGAGAATTTCCCGTTGATCAACCCCCGGACCAAAGCCCCGGCCGGGCAGGTCAACGCCAGGGAACTCTTTGCGCAAATTGTCGACTGCGCCTGGTCCTCAGGGGAACCGGGCGTGATCTTCATTGACCGGATCAACGAAGCCAACCCCACCCCGGCCCTGGGACCGATTGAGAGTACAAACCCCTGCGGCGAACAGCCTTTGCTCCCTTATGAAGCCTGTATCCTTGGGTCCATCAACCTTTCCTTGATCTTCCGGGAAGAAAACGGCGTGTTGGAGATTGACTGGGATGAGCTAAAACGCCTGGTTCACCTGGGTGTTCGTTTTTTGGACAACGCCATCGACGCCTCCAGGTACCCGATCCCCCAAATCGAAAAGAACGTCAAAGGCAACCGGAAGATCGGTCTTGGGGTCATGGGTTGGGCGGAGATGCTAATCAAAAAAGGAATCCCCTATAACTCCGAGGAAGCGCTTAACCTGGCCAGGGAGGTAATGAGTTTTATCGACCGGGAGTCCAAGGCGGCCTCGGCACGCCTGGCGGAGGAGCGGGGCGCCTTCCCCAATTTCGCCGGGAGTATCTATGACCGGCCCGGCCTCCCCAAGCTGCGGAATGCCACCACCACCACTATCGCCCCCACCGGCAGTCTCAGCATTATCGCCGGGACCAGCGGCGGCATTGAACCCCTCTTCAGCCTGGCCTTTACCCGCCAGATCCTGGATAACGACCGTTTGCTGGAGGTCAACCCGTTATTCCGTGAGATCGCCGAGGTAAAGGGTTTTTACAGCTCCGAACTCATTGAGGAATTGGCGGAGAAGGGTTCCCTGGAGGAAATCACCGTGGTCCCACCGGAGATTAAAAGGGTCTTTGTCACCGCCCACCAGATCAGCCCGGAATGGCATATCCGGATGCAGGCTGCGTTCCAGGAATTTACGGATAATGCGGTCTCAAAGACTGTTAACTTCCCCCGGACAGCCGGCAAGGACGATGTCAGCGCCGTCTACCACCTGGCTTACCAGCTGAAATGTAAAGGGGTGACCGTCTACCGGGACGGCTGTCTGGAGAACCAGCCCATGCGTAAGGGGATCGCTAAACCGGAGCAGAAACCGGCCCCGGCCGCATCCGGGACAAAATGGGGCAAACTCCGCCCGCTTCCCCGCCCCGACCGCCTGCAGGGAATTACCGACAGCAAACGGACGCCGGAAGGGACTTTATATCTCACCCTCAACCTCCATAATGGGCAGCCGTTTGAGCTTTTCGCCCAGATTGGCAAGGCGGGCAGTGATATCATGGCCTTCACCGAGGGAATTGCACGCCTGGTCTCCCTCTGTTTCCGCTCTGGCATCGACCCGGCCAGCGTTGCCGAGCAATTACTGGGGATCGGCGGCAGCCGCTCTGTAGGTTTTGGGCCGCACCGCGTACGCTCGGTCCCTGATGCCATTGGCCGCTTCATCATGGAATACCTGCAAAACCTGGCTTCCGAAACCTCCCGGACCGCTCCGGTACAGGAGAACCTCTCCTTCCCGCAGCCCGGCCCGGAGAGTTCCCCCGGTACAAAAGAAGTTTCCCGGGAGAGCCAAGGAAAAACCTCATTCAACCTCTGCCCTTCCTGTGGCATATACGCCTTTGCCATGACGGAAGGTTGCGCCAAATGCTTGGCTTGCGGTCATACCGAATGTTAAACAGAACACCGGGATAGCTTTTCAGGATAAACCATTTCAAGCCGGACGCCGGTACCGCAGGGGATGGATTGATAACCTGTTTATTATTACAGGTTATTTTTTTCTTCCCCTTTTTTCTCGGCCTCTATCTTCTCAGGCTGTCCCAACGGGGCAACGGAAAAGAAACCATCTTCCCCAAGGATTATTTTGGCCTTGTCCCCTGTTACAGAGAAGAAATGATAGACCCGGACGCCCCTTCCTGCTTCCACCAGTCTCACACAACCATGGCTACACAGATAGCCGAGGACGTTGACCCGGTACTTAATTAATGATTCAAGAACACGGCAAAAAGACTCTAAATTATCCGTTTTCATCGACCTCGTTACCGATATTTTTTATAATCTTTATTTAATAATAAAAATCAAAACTACAATAAGGCGGAAAATCCGGAGAATTTTACATGCCCGTCCACCCCCAATTCTCATTTTTGTCTTTTTCGGGCAATAGTTACTAAAAATGAAAAATTCCAGTATATTATAGACAACATTTTGCATCATGTCAAGGGCA
>ERZ773359.267-NODE-267-length-71590-cov-19.512029_pt1 | contig 71590 bp, 71 predicted proteins | sample MGYA00374955_ERZ773359 | MGnify/ENA primary metagenome ERZ773359 (study PRJEB29098, sample SAMN04486028) | biogas fermenter metagenome | study: EMG produced TPA metagenomics assembly of the Biogas fermentation microbial communities from Germany - Plant 4 DNA1... | reverse complement strand
ATAAAAGCCATCTGTGTTACTAAAAACAACCTCACTCCAGCCATTGCGAGATTAGGATTCTCAAACATGCCTATTGCTATTATGAAAGCAGATAACAGTGCCATAATTACAGCAAATATACATATTATGCAATGGTTTCTTTTTAACTTTTTCATAGTTTTATTGTTCGGATACTGTCTTTTTAGCCAGTCCCAATCACTTTCATAATATATATCTTTAATCACCTTTTTCTTATCCCCCCTCCTAATCACAATTCAAGCAAATTTATTAGCGAAATGAGCTTATCTCATCGACAAGCTCATGGTCACTTTTTAAGGTTCAATCCAGTCAACTATGTCTTTCCAAAGCGGATTGTTTTTGTCTAGCACTATAACTGTATTTTCGTCAATAGCTTTTTCTAGTGCCTTGAGTGAACGCCAGTAAGTATAAAACTCAACATCTTTACTGTATGCTTTTGCATATATCTCAAGTGCTGCTGCATCTGCCTCTCCTTTTAATCTCTCTGCCTCTTCAATTGCATTTGACTCTATTTCTTTAGCCTGTCTGTCAGTGGAAGAAACTATCTTGTTATACTCTTCCTCTCCTTCAGATCGAATCTGCTGTGCAACAGCTTGTCTATTTGTAATCATTTTTTGATATGTACTTTGTATGTTAGCATTAGGTAGCATTGTCCGATGAATTTCTATATCAGCTACTACTATACCAGTACTTTTTACCTTTTCATTAATAGCAACTATACCTTCTTCTATTATTTGATTTAACACATCTTTGTTGTTTGTAAAATCATCCGCTGATATTCTGTTGATACTATGAATAATGGTAGGATAAATTAGGCTGTCAAGATATACATTTGCCTTTTTAGGAGTACCATGTGTCATAGCAAAAAGTCCTGGGTTAGCAATTCTCCACTGTGCATACAAAGAAACTAAATACTGTTTCTTCTCCAAGGTATTTATTACTTCAGGCTGATTAATATAAGTTAATAATCGACTGTCATACTTCACTACTTTATGGACAAAGGGAATCTTAAAGCGCAATCCCTTATCCTTAACAATCTCCACATTCCCTAACCTTTTAAGAGTGTCGGGATCCAAATCATCCACATAATCGTTATCCGGATCTACTATGATTTTTTTCATTACTCCCCAAGTATACTGAATGGCTTGCTCACCTTCAGCTACTTGATAGGTGAAAGATACTGCCAATATTGCCAGTACCAATACTATACCGATCCATTTGTAGCTTTTTACATAATCCATAATCTATCGTTTCCTCCTTTGCTAATTGCTATCTTCAATTGGTAGGAACTTTAATACATCATTACTATTTTCTATAACATACTTTTTCTTTGCTTTAGCTAATACAGTTTCCATTGTTTCTATTAATAGTCTCTTTCGGGTAACATCTTTTGCAACAGCATATTTCTCATAAACTTTTTCGAAATTAGCTACATCCCCAGTGGCTTGAGCTATCTTCTCGGTCTTATATGCAGTTGCATCTTCTATCATCTTATGAGCTTTAGCTCTTGCTTTAGGTATTTGTTCGTTCTTGTATTCTTCAGCCTTATCAAGCATTTGTCTTTTCTCATTGATTGCGTTGTTTACATCTTCATAAGCTGCCTTCACTTCATCGGGAACTCTAATGTTTTGCAACTGTACTGACTGTATATCAAGCCCCATATTGTAGGATTGAACCTTTTTTCTAAAGTCTGCTAAAACTTCGGATTGAATTTGACTCTTGTTGACTAAAGCATCATCTAGGGTTTTACTTTGGATATTCCTTCTTAAAACAGACTCAAAAGCCAGCATTATTGTGCCTGATGGATCATCTACCTCAAAGAGCAAACTTTCAGGATCACTTATAACAAATTGGAATATTGCTTCTACCTGCACAACATTCCCATCACTTGTTAGCATTCTAGACTCTTCAGGTACATCAATATAGTCCGCAGCTGTATCTGTATCTCCATCTGATGATGTTCGATATCCATATTCAAAAGTATTAATATTAGTTGTTGATTTTTTAATAAGTTTTTGAACTATAGGTAACCTGTATCCTATTGTTCCGGGTTGTTTTCTTGCTGTTATCTCTCCAAACGTAAGAATCAAACCCTCTTCTCCTTGGTTTACTCGGTAAATTCCAGTAAGCAAAAACACTACAACTAGAACTATTAACGATATGTTTATAATTTTCTTGTGCAAAATACACACCTCCAAACATAATATGCATATATGTCACTTATAACACTTTATTCTTATCCTGTCTACTTCTGCAGCTTTTGACAAAAAAATAGCGGGAGTCTTGATAAACTCCCGCTTATTTTATCGTGTACGGTTGGAATCCGTGTCATCTAATGCACTTCCTACAATAGTTACATAGTTACTTCTGGTCAATACCCTTGTTAGGTTATAAGTATTATTCTTTGCTGTAATCTCTATACTGATCTTTGTTCCTTTCGGTACATAGAAGTCAGTATAGTAAGTTGCTCTAAATCTGTTAGGTGCGACCTTTGTCATATTTACATTATAACTCTTTCCATTATAGGTTAGTTTAGCTACTGCACTGTCCGCCTCTTCACCATCTAGTTCCACTTCCCAAGTAAATTGATATCCTGCTTTAATGTTAATTGGTAAGTCTGCTGGCAGAACTGGGTTTGGAGATGGTGGGTTTACAATCTTTGTGAATTTAAAAGATTTATAAACCATTGCTGGTGCGACAGTTGCACTTTTAGCCGCACAATATGCTGTGTGGACTCCAGCTCCGTTTATAGATTTCACTCTATAGTAACGAGTTTCGTTTGCTACACCACCAGTATGTTTATAACTTCTGCTTGTGCCAACCCAACCAATGTCTTTCCAGTTAACTCCATCATTACTGTACTGGAGGAAATCATTGCTACCATCGGAATCCCAAGTGATATGCCAATGATATCTGTCTGTAGGATCCCATTCGGCCACAACTTTTAGGTTGGACGGAACACTAGCTAAAGTCCAAACTGTGGATGAAGCACTATATCCGGAATAGTTACCAGCATTATCCCGTACCCTTACTTTCCAAGTATACTTGGTATTTGGCGTTTTGCCTGTTGAAGTATAGCTTGATGGTTGCCATCCGGAAGTATAAGTGTCATCAAGGATGAACTCATATCCATTTGTTGCTATACCGGTACCTGGATAATTTTTGGTCATATACTGGTCAGATGCAGATGGACAATTTACTGTAAACGAAGTCGTTCCTATATTAGAGAATGTAGGTGCTGATGGTACATTCGGACTATCCCTGTCGGGTAGTGCTGTACTTAAATTGGTAGCACCATTATTTGCAATACCAGATTTCCTACCTGCTGAATCATATGCATATACATGGAACCATGCATAATAGCTATGTTCTGTATAGCTTCCTCCTGCCTTCTTATACAACGGGTTCATTGACGATGGCAAGACCTGACCTGATCCGTCCCATCTGAACACATTAGCCGATAGGTTCCAGCTATTGATCTGTGATGCTGACGGATAAATCTTCGCTGAATCACTATCCCATGAAGTCACATTTCCTAGGTCTTTATATTCATAGAACTTACCGTTGTAAACGGCTATTCCATAACCTTTTGCTCCTGTAACCGGCGACCATGAAATCTGTACTCTTGCAGTACCACTATTTGCCGCTCCGCCTGTTACTGTTCTTGTTGCTACAGGTGAAGCTAGTGTGTTACCAGTTACTAATGCACTCCATGGTGTTGTTGTTCCGGAGTTTGTTGCTCTAACTTTATATTTTCTTGTTACTGTGGTACCACCAGCATTATTCGGCAGTTTAAGTCCTGAATGAACATAACTAGTTGATGTTCCGCTGTATATGATTGAACCAGTTTCCTCACACCATAATTCATATACTGTACCAGATGGATTGCCATTGGCATTCCAAGTTATAGTAATCTGCTCACCTTGAGCTGTGCTACCACCTGTTGCACTTAAACCAGTCGGTGTCTGTAAGAGGGTTGTCTTTACTGTTCCCACATGTTTGCTGTTCCCTACATTATCATAAACATAGACTTCTGTAATATACTCGCCTATTTCATTGTTATGGTCGCTCTTATTTACACGGAACCTCCATGTTCCTCCACCTTGATTAGTTCCTCGAACAGCAGTACTTGTAGACCAGTTAGATACTAGGTCATCTTGACCGTTTTTAGTTGTCCATGTCGGGAACTGCACACGGTTTACCCCAGAACGAGCATCTCCTACTCCAGTTACAACAACATCATATCCTGATGCACTTACATTTTCTACAGTAACTGCACTAGCATATGGAGCTGTACTATCAATCTTTATAACCTTACCAGTATCTTTCCAACCGGATTCGTTTCCTACACGGTCAGCAGCATAAGCATTGATATAATGGTCATCTTGAGCGCTTCCTACTGCCTTGTATGTCCATTTAACTCTTGTTGTTCCTCCAGAGTTATATGTTCTGGATGCTGCCGTTACTGGGAGGTTGCTGTTCTGATAGTAGTCTGTTGACTTGGATGTATTTGAACCATCAAGGCTTTGATAAGATCCAGAACGCCATGAACCATTTACTTTAGAAAGAATATATAGAGTCTTGTTTCCTGAACGAGTATCAGTGAAAGATGTTTCTATATATGCCTCTTGTCCGGGTTTTAACCATAGAGTATTACCAGACAGATAGCTTCCTGATGAACCACTAAAACTTATCGTACCATTCCAAGTTGGAGCACTACCATCTACTCGTAGTTTTAAACCGGTACCTTGATACCCGTTTGTGGTTCTTCCCGCCGTGTCTGTATAGTAAACACCTAGATCAAAATCATAGTTGTTTGTTTTAGGTGTTACTTTCCATGTTACCTCTCGATAACCACCACTATTATAAGTTCTCGATACACTATCTATACTGATATGAGAACTAGTCATCCATTCGTTAATATTTGTCTCTGTTCCTGTCCAGTTATGGCTTGCTCTGTTATCTACTCCCGATGCAGTATTTCGTAGATAACTTAACCTAATACCAGAGTTAGTATCATAACCCCTTGCCTTTACGCTTACCTGCTTACCGGGTTTTACCCAGTAGTTGCTTCCAGAAGCATAATTGTGACCACTTATAGACTCTGAATATCTAGAAGGATTCGATAAGTCTATATTGTATTGAGCTGAAGTTTTTGAACGAGACTTACCAATAATATCGGTACCTTGACATTCTATTTTATAAATTCCCGTTCCACTTAATGTAACGCTTCGGCTACCTCCTGTTTGATAAGAGCTCCATGAACCATAGCTGCTACCATTGTTAGAGGATATTCTATATCTCCAGCTTCCCATACCAACAGTACCTATAGTGATAGAGCGAGATTCAGTATTCCAAGTACTGCTTGAACCTGCTGGACTGAAAGTGAATTCAGGAACATATACTGTACCGCTATAGTTTATAGTTGTTTTATATACTGGCACACTACCTGAATAGTTTTGGGAGATCCTCCTATAATCAAACTCCTGATAATATGTCAATTTAACTGGTTTTCTATAACGATACCAATTACCTGTATCAGATTGCCAGTCTGATCTTCCGTGCATCTTAATGAGCATATCTTTGTATGTTGATGAATCCGCATCATGCAAAGAAGAAGATGCCCATGTGCAGGAACTTAAAGTCCAACCAGTTGGATTCGTACCGTACCTTGGACCATAGTAATCAGAAGGCTTTCGAGGAGCATCGCTGAACTTATATGTTTTCTCTATCACATAAGTGGATGTGTTATTAGACATATACCCTAGAGTTGTATGGTCTTTTTTATATTCACCATTACTAGTACTGTAATGTTTTTTCTTTACCGCAGTTCCACTAAAGTATTGAGAACCGGACTTTCCTATACTGCCAGTTACAGTTTGTCCTGATCCACTATCTGTTACAGAAACAGAACGTGTGGCTGGTGCAGTAACTTGATTTACTCCGTCCATAACTAAATAGTATCCATCTCCGTATTCACCACCAGTTGTAGAAGTCCATGTTGCTGTTGCAGACACAGTACCACGCTGGGTTACTTTACGAGATGAATCCTGTCTTTTTAAAGTTCCTACATATCCTCCACTGTCATAGGTTACACTTCCAGGGAAAGCACTAGCATTATGAGTCCCGTTCTTCGATTGAGAAGTAGTTGCTGTTTTAGATGCAGCTAATGCTACATCATTAACAGAAAAGAATCCGATAAATATTGCAACGAAAAGGAAGGCTATGGTAAGTTTTTTCAACGCTCTACTCATTTTAATCGCCTCCTTTCTTTGAATTAAGTCAATTATTCATTATTCCCCTTTTTTTCAGGGACAAGTTCTAATTTTTCAGTTTTTATATTGTAACGATAATACTTGGTGTCACCAAATTCAACAAAATACATCCAATCTCCTATTCTACTAATGGAATAACAAGGCTTATTATATGGCTCTCCTGTTTCGGAATCTATAATCTGTTTTATGTTTTTACCATTTAGATCTGCTTTGTAAAAACCTAATAACTCTACAGACATGCCCGTAAAATAAATGCTATCATCTGTAAAATAATAATGCTGAATTGGTTTATCAATAATCTTTTCAGGTTCCCCGGAACCATCTTTTTTTATCCTGTATAAAGGTCCTTGTTCTGTTGAGTTTATGAAATACACATAGTCTCCACGAGTGCTAACACACCAACTCACCATATCGGCAACTTTTTGTCTTCCTGTGCCATCGGTCTTAATCTTATATAGATGTGAATGTCCCTCTTCTGCTGTGTTGCCGTCAAAAGGATCCGATTCATTTGAGTAGTATATCCAGTCTCCATCTATCACAAAATTAACTGATGTGTCGTCAGTTATCTTTTGTAGTTCAGAACCATCAAGCTTCATCTTATATATCCTAGCTAAATCTTTTGTGTTGCTAAAATATATCCATCTGTCCTTTATAACCATTGTGTTAGCACCTATACTATCATTAACGGGTTCTCTTTCTGTACCATCCTTGTTTATCTTGTAAATCTTAAAATCATCACTAAAATTTACATAATAGACTTGGTCGCCTATAACATTGATGTATTTTGCATAATCGTTGGTTAATAACATTTTAGAATCATCACTATCTATTCTATATAGCCTATTTCCTGTTGCATAGTCATTCATAAACACACTACCATTCTTTTCGGCTACAATACCCAAGTTAACCAAGTTCTCTTGGCTGTTGCCTACCCCGCCTGTTCTTATATAATCAGATGATAAAAACGCAAAAATTGATACAAGCACTATCAGGGAGGTAGCAACAATTATATATGTTTTATTTATTTTCTGCTTTTCTTTTTTTTGAGGCTTCATTTCTTATCCCCCTCCTTACTTATCTTTTTCACTAACTTATTCTAAATTTAGTTGCGATGAGGCAAAAGCACGAACATCTACCTTACTGCCTGCCAGTGTTGTATATTTAATTTTCGCTACAGCTACTACAGTTGGACGATATATTATAACTGTCGGGGATTCTGTTGTAATGCTAGATGGAATCTCCCCCGGACTAGGCCTTACTATAGATGGTTGTGTAGGATCATGATTGTATACTTTGAAGAAAACTTCGGGTGCTTCCTTTAGAACACTTCCCGGTAAAGGCGCTAGTGTATCGGGATCAAGGTTAAAGTTAGCTGCAAACACTCTTCTAAAGGTTTCGATAGCCATATCAGTATTTATTTTCATATACACAACGGAACCGCTTTCCACAATATCTTCTGGCGTGTATTGATTGGATGCTGCTATGACTGCCCTGTTTAGTGCATTTTTGAGGGTATTTTTGTAGTGGATGCCGAGAGTAATATTTATAATGGAAGATAAAACAACCGCAAAGAGAATAACACATAGTAGTGTCATTACCAACACATCGCCACGCTTTTGTCTTAATATCTTTCTCATTACGGTCTCTTCCTTTCACTAGTTGTATATCCCCCAGCTTTGTAATACCATCCACCCTCAAATCCCTGATTAACTGTCACAGGAACTAAAGAGCCTCCTACATATTTATAGAATGTTCTGCCTGTTGAATCTGCTTCCTTGTCTGATCCTGGTCCTACTAATTTGCTAATGTTTGAGAGCAGACTAGCCTCTCTATCCGCAGGGTAAATCATCAACACTCTTAACAATTGCGGTTTCCCTTCCCCGTCTAAATCGCCTTTGTAACGAATTGGCTTTGATAATACTCCTGCAAAATCACTACCAGACCAATAAAGAACTTCATCAGGATCAAAACCTGCATATTCGAGATTCTCTCTGGTTCTTTCCAGTACTTCAGTTGTAACTCCGCCTTGTAGGCTCATCATTTGAACTGTCGTATTCCCGACATCTTGAAAAACATTACTTCTTTGAATATATGCAAAATATGCAACTGGCATAAAGACCATAAATGTAAGAAGAAATGTAACTAATAACATCTCTAATAGTATGCTCGCTCCTCGTTTTGACATAAGTTTCTTTTTTAGGCTATTTCCAGATCCCATGCCAATCACCCCTTCCAGCTTTTTATTTATAAATTACTTGAGTAGGTCTTCCGTACTAATATCGCACACATTGTATGGAATCTAGCCTGTCTTGTCAATTTAAGATACGCTTTATAACAAAAAGAGTGTGGATTCTTTCTCCACACCCCAGCCATTGTCTATTTTATTTGTTGTGCTGAAGGAGCAACTTTTTCAATTACATTAGTACTTACAGAACTTTGTGCTGTAGACATAGATCCTTTAAGTCCGTTCATGATTCCGAATCCAGCAACGCCGACTATGGCTATTACGATTAGTATAGATACAAATTCATTACCACGTTTTGATTTCAATAGTTTTTTAATCATAGTATCACCCTCATTTCATTGTATATTTTTAGTTTATAACTTGACTTCCGGGAGCGATTTTTTCTATAACATTAGAACTAACTGTGTTTTGAGCTGTAGACATGGAGCCTTTTAAACCATTCATTATTCCAAATCCTGCAACGCCAACTATAGCTATTACAATCAGTATAGAAACAAATTCGTTCCCTTTTTTAGATTTTAATAATCTTTTAATCATAAAGAACCACCCCCCCTTGCGGTTTGATTTAAGTATCCCGTTTAAGAGAAACGTCTATTTTAAAACCCTATATTACACCTTGCCTAATCTGCGCAGAATATAGCAAAGCTAAATAATCGTGTCAACAATTTTTTAAAAAATTGCACCAGTTCCAAAACTTTTCATTTGGTTCATAGCATCTACAAACCATGGATACATCCATATAAGCAAACACGATACCAACGGAAGAGCCAAGAACAACACAAAAATCAGTGGTTTCTTCTTAATCTTTTTCTGTATGTTCATATCCTTTATCTTCCGGATAGATTGAATGTGCTGGTTCATGAATATGACGGTATATTCAGAGTCCATATCCACTGCTTGTTTCAGACCATTAACAATGGTTTGAAACTCTGCATTATCCACTTTATCTGCCATGTTTTGCAGTGCTCGTTTGTGATCTAAATAGAACTCATTTATGCAAGCAAGTATGTATGGTCTAAAATAAACCGTAACATTTGCCAGCATGTTTAATATATCAATTATTGTATTGCCTGCTTCTAGTAAAATGATTATAAAAATCTCCATTGTATATAGTTCTTCTTCCATCATCCTCTTTTTAGTTTTTACAATTTGTCCAAGTACTAGATCAGGCAGAAAGTAAGCACCAAGAGCTGGTAGGAACAATACCATGATATTTATATTTCCTTTTGGTTGAACAGGTTGTGTCTGTTCGGTGACTGAAATAAAAGCATCTATGGATTCCGCTTCAGTAAAGTTTTCAACAATGGTTTCTGTTTGACCAACAAAGTTTGAAATAACATTGGATCCTATTACAGAGATTACTAGCATTATGCTAAACACTACCATTGGCAAAAATAACTTAAGAGTGTTTATGTGATGCGGAGTTATATCCAGATTGAAACTTGCTTGCTGAATTTTTTTTGCGTACTTTCTATATTCGTTAGATGATTCTTTTATAGGGAAAAGGTTAAATGGGAACTTATTAGCCAGATTCTCAAGATACCTTAAATACTTATTTGTGTTCTTCGACTGTTTTTGCCTTTTAATCAACCTAGCCAAATCTATTCTTTTCTTTACTTCAGCAGGCCATATTAGTCCAATCAGTAGTAATGTAAAAGCTATTCGCAAAGACCAAGTATAAAACATTTCACTCCACCCCCTCTATACATCTTTTTTCATCTGGCTTCCTGCGGTAAGGGATATTATCGAGGCTATAATAATATACACGACAATGGTTTTCCCTTGAGGGGTTGTGGTAAACAACTTGTTCCCTTCAGGGTTTAAAAACCTATTAATAACAAATACTATGGGAACACAAAGGTTCAGGACAAAGTTTACTGTGGACACACCAGATAATTCTGTTGAGTTAGTCTCCTTCATGATAACCTCTTCGTTCATAGAATGGGTAATCATCTCTAACTGTTTTTCAAATGCTGCTCCTGTACGATTATTCATAACCATCAGTTCTGCAAATAACCTAGCCCACTTGTTCTGAAGTCTTTCTGCAAACTCATACATACATTCTGCAAACTTGTCCCCGGTATTGGCACCCGAGTTTATTTTTCTTGAAAGTCGTTCATACTCACCCCGTATTGGATCCGGTAGAGTCTCACAAACAGAATATAATGCCTGTTCTACACTCCCGACTGTAGTGTATTCAGTTAAAAAGTTCTGAAAAGACTCTTTTAGCTGGTCGTTTAGCAAAGCTCGTCTTTTATCTACTTGTACACTTTCTATGTAATATAGAGGTAGATAAAAACCTACGAATGCTAAAGGCAGAGCTGCTACATAGTTCTTTAAAAACACAATACCTGTAATTAAACCACCAACTCCTAATAACAATCCATACTTAACTATATCTCTTTCCGTATGCTTACTGTCCAGTAACGCCATTCCTATTCTCAATCTTTTCTCCAGCTTTTGAATTGCTGGGATCTTATCCAACAGCAAATCTAACTGACTCTTTCTCTGTCTTACATAATTAATCCGCAATATCTTTCTTTTTTGGCGGAGTCTATAAAGGTGGATTACACCATATATAAGGAGGACAACGGCCAAAGTTAATACCATAATTATTGCAATTAAAGTTAAGTTCATAACCTTCCTCCCTCCTTTTTACATTTTATCAAGTACATTTGCAGGGATTCCGTAATAGTTTAAGTGTCTTTTTAATCTGTCTGATATATTATTAAGTTTTACGAACTCGCCCTTGCTTGGATCATCAGGATCAACTTCGTAAGAGAAAATATCAACTACATCATACTCTCCTGTAATCGGATCGGAACGTACTTCCGTTATTTTTGTCATTCTTCTTTTTCCATCCTCAAACCTACGCATCTGTACAATAATATTTATTGCCCCTGCTATACGCCTACGAAGTGAGACTGGATCACGGGTACGACCATCCTCCTCAATCATAGCTGCTATATCATCGACAACCATATCAGGTGCAGAAGAATGGATTGTACCAATAGAACCCGGATGTCCACGCCTCATTGCTTTTATCAGCTCGTCTGCTTCCTCGCCACGCGCCTCACCCATGATAATAATATCTGGAGTTGAACGCAGGCATGTTTTAAATAAATCCAGTAGAGTGATCCCCAAACGTTCATTTTCCTCATAACTGAATATGTTTCTTGTATCTCCATATTTCTCATCAAGTTTTAGTTCAAAGGAAGACTCAATTGTACCTATTCGTAGCTTCGGATCAATAAAGTCTATCATCCATTTTAGTGTCGATGTTTTTCCTGAACCAGTTTCACCTATTACAATTATGTTAGCTCTTCCTCTGACTAATGTTTTAATATAATCAACCATTTCCGGTGTAACAGTACCTTCTTTAATAAGGTTTTCTGTAGTGGGATCGAATGCATTAAATTTACGAATGTTTATATAAGGTCTTTTCCCAGCAGGCGGGATAATACAAGTAAGACGGTCACCATTTAAACGCCTACACTCTACTATGGGGTTGCTTTTATTAATTGTCTCATTATCAAACTTTATCATTTGTCTTATAACACGAATAACTTCTTCATCGCTCTCAAAGGTCACATCGACCTTTTGTTTAAAACCACCCTTTTCTATCCATACACTCTCCGCACCGTTTACCCAAATCTCGTTAACTGCCTCGTTATCCAAATCATCTATAGCACCAAGTCCATAGTTGCGTATATAGATCTCTTTTGCATACATATCTATTAGCTCCGCTGGCACCAGTTTTTCGTCTGTAAGAATTGTTCTAATCATAGCTTTTACTTGTATTTGTGCTGAAGGATCACCTGCAGCACAGTTTTGCAACAACTGGTTATGGTTCTCTATTTCTTCTTTTTTACCAGTCGGATTTGTTAGCTTATCTACCACAATGGACTCTGCTAGCTTATAGACATCTGGATCTATGGAAGTAGTAGTTGTTGTTCTACGAGTTGTTTGTGCAATAAACTCGTTCAGATCAAATTTTTGTGCATTAATAGGGACTATCCCTGTAAGCATTGCTAGGCTCTCCATTCTTCACCACCTCCTTCTTATCTAAATAAACCTTTTTTTTCTTTCTCTTGTTCTTTAGGGGTAATATCAAATTCCTTTAAGATAGATAAAGCCATCTCTTCTATAGCAGTCCAATACTCCCGCATTATCTTTGAGTTATCTTTCAAAATTTCATCTGGATATTGTCCCATATTAATTATGTTAACTATATCTTTTTTAATTAGGGGAATTATATGGCTTATCTTAATTCCAAACTCATGTTCTATATTTAGTTCTTTTAAAGCTATGTTTTTATCATATTTATTGATTACAAACCTAAAGTTAGCAAAGGGGAAACTATTTTTAAGTATAGGGAATATTTTGTTTAGCATTTTAAGATGCAAGATATTTTGCTCTAGCAGTACATATACAATATCTGCATTTTGTAATGCTAGACAAGTAGCAGCATTATCCAGTTGATTGCAGACATCCACTAGTAATACTGATGCTGTTTTACTGGTTTCATCTATAATAGGCTGAATCTGGCTAACGGAATAATACTCTGCATTCTCTGGTCGTAGTGTTCCTTGGAGCAGGGAAATACCATCTTGGTTGACCAGATTAAGCTGAATAATCTCTTCGTTTAAATTCCTACCTTCTACGAAAGGCATTAGATTATCTAGGTTATGGATTGGATCTTCAATATTTAGATACTCATGAACCATAGGTGTCTTTAAGTCCAAATCCAAAAGACGGACATCTTCAGTTAGTCTGCTTAACCGATAAGCTAGACTAATCGCAGTAACAGTTTTTCCTTCCCTCGCCATAGGTGACCATATTGCTACAACTTTATTCTTCATTATTCACCCACCTCCTGTATTTCTGTCTCCATTGTGTTTCCATTTAACTGTTCTCCTTGAGTATTAACCTCCTGACCATTGCCTAGAGAATTTTGAAATTCTGTATCATTTTCATTTATTGGTGTTTCTGTTTGTACATTCTCTTTGTCACTATCGGAGAAATACCCTTTATCCTCAATTTGAAGCGGGGTTTCATAGTTGTCGCCATACTTCATACAAAACAGTTCGCCTCTTTTGGCCATAGATCTTAATAATACAATCTCGTCTACTTTTAAGCGGAATACAATCATGCTGGGTATCTGACCGGGTGCTGTAATTTCAACTCCATTTTGGTCTTTTATTGCTTGAACTCGCTTTCCACCTAAAACGGGTATAGGCTCCATCCCCTCTTCGGTAGGATCTAAAAATATATCTACATAATCTCCAACAGTGATTTCGCCACCAACACTATCTCTATAGGTAGTTTCAATTGCATAATCACGCTCATCAGGCTTATAGTCGGGTTCAGCTTTCTTTAGCCTATCAAGTATTATCTGTTCCCCTGCATATATGGGATAAGCGACCTTTTTACCGACAATCAGTTCCGCTTGATCTGTAGTTCCTACTAGAAGGTCGGCCTTCTTTACATTTTTCATGACTAACATATTTGCATCAATAACCGTATTCGCCGGCAAATCCTGTGCTGCCGTAATTACTTGCAGTTCATATGATGTTGCGTTTGCTAGAATGTCTTGGTCTATCAAATAAAAAGCCGCAGCAACAACCAAGACACCTATAATGCCAAGAATTATCACGATTCTTCTTAACATCCAAAACCACGTCCTTTCGTTAGAAATTTATATAGCTTAAGATAACTGCTGAATTATCAGGACCACCTCGTTCATTTGCGCCCTCTATGAGCCACTCACATGCTTTGTCTGTTGAACCTGCACTTATGATGATTTCTGCCATCTCTTCCTCTGTCATCATGTCATATATCCCGTCTGTACAAAGCATCAGAATATCATCTGTCATCAAAGTCCCAGGAAAAAGGTCGATCTTAACATCTTCAAAGCGTCCTAATCCATTAGTCAACGAAAACCTTTCCGGTACTTTTCTCATTTCTTCTTTTGTTATTTCATTTCTATCCACCATAGCCTGTGCTTCTGTATGGTCGGTGGTTGCTTGAAGCAGAGAGCCATTTCGCAAAACATAGATCCTTCCATTACCTACATGAGCTACTGCAATTTCACGCTTATCGGTTAGAGCAGCTACAGTCAGGCTACAACCTATCCCTGCATACATCTTGTTTGCAGACCTATAATTTATCAAAGCCCTGTTTGCCATATAGACTGCTTTCCCCATACAATCCAGAATTTCCGGCATACTATTCCCTGTTAAATATGTATCTATATACCTTTTAAACTCGCTATGAACTACAGCACTTGGGACTACTCCGCCTTTGGGGGTTCCGAATCCATCTGCTACCATGAGAAAAAGGACATTAGCACTATGCAAAAAACCACTACCATAATCCTCGTTAATTTCCTTAACCATCCCCCTATCAGTCTTGCCATGATAATTTAAGGCCATCTTGGATCACCTCACTGCTTCTAAATTTGGATTCACATTCTAATATGTTAAGTGTAAATAAGCAAGTAAAAACATCACTTTACTCTCACCTTTCCTATGATAGAAAAGCTACTGGAATGTGTATTCCCACACCTTATCAGAGATTTGATTGCACTTTATGCCAATATCTTTAAAGACTTTCTCAAGTTTGATTTGAACTTGATTTTGATACTCCTCGGTTTTATCTGCAAAGAGGATATAATCTTTTTCTGCTTTGCTGTCACCGGTTTTCACCACATTTTCAAAATGTGTTAGCATTGCATAATGGAATAGACTAAAATTTTTTACCGCTTCCGAATACTCGGTAAGTTCTTCTGGGACATTTATACTTGAGAGTTCGTGATAAGTTTCTGTAAACAATTCTTGTGCTTTAGCAAGCTCTATCAAAAACTCCTGCTTGCTTATCTCACCTGCATTTAATCTCTCACTTTCTTCTGCTAGCTTTATATTGGTTGTATACATGGTTTTTAGGCTAGATTGTATTTTGTTAATTGAACTAACCACTTCCTTGGCTGATACATCTCCTTTATATGAACGCTTGATGAAAATTGTAATTTGTTCTCCATCTACTCCTAAAAGTTCGTCTTGGCCAGTTGTGCTTCCGTAAAACATAAAATATAAGGAACAGAGAATTATAAAAAGTAGTGCAATACATACAAACACAAACACTCTCCTTCGTTCCTTCATCTTCTTCTGATGTTCATCGGCTGCTATGTTAATACCAAGATACTTAATCCTTTGTTTTCGTAAGTTATTGCTATTGTATAGGTATATATTTTCTTGATCTATCCAGTTATCATTTCCCATTTCAATACCACCCCCTTAAATCCGCTTATACACTCTACTTAAAGAAGTCCAATTTTTCAATAAAAAAGGCAACTATTCATAAAAAAGGGTGAGCAATTAAGCCCACCCTACTCTCTAGTAATGCCATACTCCAAAATTTCGCTAAATTTATATATATCCTGCAACACTCGTTCCTTTTCTTCTCCCTCAAGGGGTGTCGGCTGGTAATTGTTTCTCTCATTTGCCGATGAGATACTGCAAGGTATAATGTTACCTTGGGACTCTTTTACCCCCTCTTCGGGTACTACTTTAAAAGTGTTTTGAAATATGAAGGTATCTTTATATTTAGGATTTCTATTCCCTCCAAAACTCCAATTTGCCAAGCTGTATACAATGTACCTATCCTTGTATTTCTCTATTCCTTGTATAACATGGGGGTGGTGTCCTACTACAACCGAAGCTCCATTGTCAATACTCCATCTGCCTAGCTCCATCTGGACTTTGTTTGGGTAGTGACTACGTTCTTTACCCCAGTGGAATGATACTATCACAATATCCGCTTCTTCAGCCTCCTGCCTTATCTTCTCGCCTATTCTTTCCTTATCCCAAGTTCCCCAGCCAGTGAAACCTAGGCTTGAAATCTTGACTCCTTTTATTTCGAATCTGGCAACATGCCCTTCTCCAGAGTATAGAATTCCTGCATCCTCCAAGACTTTGATAGTATCATTAAAACCTTGTTCTAAATAATCATAGATATGGTTGTTTGATATATTGACAGCCTCAACACTTCCTTCAAGCAAAATGTTAACCCATTCAGGATCTCCTTTAAAACAAAAAGTTTTATCAGCTCTTTCAGTCGCAGTTGTGAGAGTGGTCTCAAGATTTACAAGGGTTAAGTCATCCTTTTCAAATATGTCTTTTATATTTCTAAAGAAATAACCATAATCTCCTTGTCTTTCTACTTCTTGTGCAAAAGACCACTCATATCCACGGCTGTCGTCATAGCCGATTGTTGTATCTCCAGCAAAGCTAATTGTTATCTCAACAGGTTCGGGTTCAGGTTCTGGCTCCTCTTCAATAACTGGTTCATCAATAGATGGGGTGGTAACTAGCTCGGGAATTGATTGTTGAAGTTCTTCAGGTATATGATTTTGTTCAACATCCACTATATTTTTTTGATGTATACATCCCTGCAATAATGACAGGATACATACACCTATTAGCATTACACCCAATAGTCTGTATCGTATAAGCCTAGTCATGTTTTTTCCTCTCAACATATAGACCTGTAAAACCTCCTATACCGCCACCCCGAGCAGTTTGAGTTCTAGCAACCCCATCAGAATCATATACTCGGTACCCTTGGCTATAGTTACGACTTAAATCTTTCCCATCATCCAGCCATTTATTACTCTCAATCCCGCCAACATACTTTAGTTCGTTATCGACTTCAGGTTCAATGTTAAATGCAACTTCCCTTTTATCTCCTGTCTCGGATAACAAGTTGTAGAATATATACTCAAGGCAATCAACTACTATTGAGTTACCTGCCATCTTATACATCTGTGAGTTAGATCTATCTCTACCTTTATAGAACTTGTTGATTAAGGCTTCCCGTGCTTTGAAATAATCTTCATCGTCAAACCCCATTAAACGAAAACATTCAAGGGGTGTTAATCTTCTAATTCTAGTAACAACATTATTAGCTAACGTAGTATTAATTGGTGTATATTCTTTCTCTAACAAGAAATGTTCTCTAGTCATGCCAGTTGTGATACAGTTGCTCATTCCATCTGTTCTTGGTACTACTTTTTTAGCTCGTCTTGGACTGTAATCTCGACCTTCCTTTTTCATATGTTCCCTGCGAAGTCGTTTTGCTTCTTCAGTCCTTGCTTCTGTTAATGCTACAACCACTTTCGGCTGCCTATTCCCGCCTTGCATGGATGTAAGTGTTGGGGACAGTCCTTCTGTATCGTACACTCTTCTAGTCTGGTCATTCCCTTTCATATCAAGCATACCTATCTGATTAATGGTAGCGGGATCCTTCCTAGTTACAACTTCCTTATTATGTTCCAGGATAGCTGTTCTAGCACCATGGTTATTAATTCCTTTATAATAGTTGGCATCCAGACAGCTAGAGATCCCATCTTCCTTAATCACTAAATTGCCTTCTCTTATTAAAACTCCATGCCTATCTTGTGTATTTACGGTAAAAGCAGGCTCACCATCTTCCTTAAATCTCCTACCCAGTTGCCTTTTATTAAGCCTATCAGGAGTTAAGCAAGGACGTACCTCGATTATTTGGCTATTCCCATTGCTGTAATTTGTACGGAGTGTAGTTGTTCGCATTTGATCTTTAGGTACGGTTCTGTTATAGGGATCATATAATACAACCTCTTTTTCACTATTTAATGGTGATTTCCCCGACTTAAGATTGAGTTCTTCAAGGAGTTTCCTAGATAACTCATCTGAAATGTAATACTTTTCATCTACTTCGCTTTCAAGTATGTCTTTTAGGCGCAGGCCACTGTCAAACCCAACAGGGAAAGTGAATTTTCCGTCATCCTTTTCTTTTAAAATACTAACTACAAATATCCGTTCTCTATTCTGCGGGACACCAAAATCTTTTGCATTAATGCAGGTATACTTCCCTTTTGAGTTTATCGGAATATAGTTGTTGTAGCCCATATCCTCAAGCTCTTTTATAAATCTTTCAAAGTCTGCCCTAAATTTCTTGCCTACTAGATTTTTGACATTCTCTGCAATTAAATAAGTAGGCTTTTTAACTCTTGCTATTCGTAAAGCATAAAACAAAAGTCCGCTTCTTGTTTCAGGTTTAAGATACCAAGACTTACATCTTGGACATTTTACCAGTGAGTCCAAATCTTTTAGAGAAAACTTTGAACCACATTCAATACAAGCAATTTTTATTCCTCCTTGGCCTCCTGCGATGGAAATGTCGGTACAAGGAAAACCATAGGTCAACATATCTACGTCGGGTAGTTTATATGGATCCACTTCTGCAATATCCCATAAGTTGAGACTCTCTGGGACAGCGTGAATTGCAGAGTAGGCACAACTTGCATACTTATCAATCTCACAATAAAACGCCAGTTCAAATGGAACTTTCAATCTCGTCAATGCCTTTTCAAAAGCACCAATCCCAGAGAATAGACTCCCAAGTCTAATTTTTTCAACTTTCCAACTCGTACCAAACCAGCGTGTTGTTTTGTATGTTGTATCCACGAGCATCATCTCCATTTATGCGTGTTTTGTGCGTGTTTTTTCGTGTTTCATATTTCTGCTCGCTTAATTCTTCTATTGATAAGGATTAACCCGGTAGATTACACTATCGGCAGTTATCCTAAACTCCGGTACGATAAATTCCTTTTCTTTCTTAAAATTCTCTCGAACAAACCAAAATAGTCCCGCTGATACGCAAAGCATGATTATTGCAATTATAAGCAACAACGCCTTTTTGTTTTTTTTCATTCCCATCATCCACCCACAATATATTTTCAAGGCAACCTTTATAAAAAGTCGGTTATGACACTTTTAATTAGTCAAAATCTTCTGCTGTATACCGGTCTGGATAAACAAATGTGATTAGATCCAGCATAGAGGTAAACAGAAGGTTTAAGAGGATCTTTAATTTGTATTTAGCAAGAACCTCTTCGGTAAGTTTTTTAGGTATCTCTTCAGGTGAGAGTTTAAGAACTTCTTCACACAGATACCGAATGCAAATCACTGCCCGCTTCTCGCCTACAACTCCATGAAAATATCCTCTTGGAAAACTCCTCCGTTTCCCCTCTTGAACCTCATGGAAGGTGTCAATTACACGTTCTTCGAAGGATTTTTGAGGGAGGTCTGGATACACATAGTAGATTAAATGATAAACATCATTAGGCATGGCCTCTGGTGGCTTTTCTACATATTTAAGAAGTGAGTGTAGCCGCCATTTTTTTAATGTGGCTAAATCTAGTTTCTCTAGTGCTTCTTCAGGAGTCATATGCACTTTTTCCTTTAGGAAATAGTCTACTAGATCGCAGATCCGTCTCTTACGGTATTCAGGAATAAAAAAGGAAGGTGCAAATGACTTGATCTTGTTAGCCAGTAGATTTTCATAAGCCTCTATCGCTTCGTTGTTAATTTTTTTCATGTTATCACTTCCTTTGTATGTTTGTACGTGTTTTTGCATGTATAAAAGTGTTTTAAAAACAAAAAAATACTGTCATTCCAACAGTATTCTTACAGAGTATAGCACTTTATTCTTGATTTGTCCAATTATTCTTCATTTGTACTTATTTTCTTGAAATGGTTAAAGTTTGAGAGAACGTAACATCCCATCTATCTCTCTAAACATATTAATGGAATTGTTCATTGGTCCTAATATGGGTGACGAAAGGAGAAAATAACAGGAAGTTGCCTGACCAGAAGCAAAAACATAAAATGTTACAACGGCAAACATGAGCCATAAAAATAAATATATCTGAAAGTTTTTTCTCATACTTATATCTGCAAGAGTATAGGTAGTAAAGCCAGACACAAACCCTATCATCAACACCAGCATAATGCCTATTCCAAAGGTGGCTGCTATGGCACTTCCATTGAACATCATCCCGGCGAATATTATTAAGTTTATTGATTTTGTAGCTAGCTTTAATAAAAACAAAACAAATATTAAGATAATCGCCAGCTTTGGCAGTTCAGCAAATAGTAAGACGGACATAGAGCCACCCCCTTTACTTATGCAAATTAATTTTATAATAATATAGCGCAACTATTATAATGGCGCGTAATTTACAAATTCAAGTAAAAAAATAAGGCAGGCTTCTCCTGCCTTACTTGCGCACCTAAAAAGGCTTAAGTTGAATTGGGAACCGCTCTCCCTTCTTATAAATAAACTTACCTTCAAACTTTTTATTAGTTCTTGGAGATACTAGCCCCTTAATGATATTGGTTTCTCCCTTTCTTAATAGTTGTTTGACATTTGCTTTAGTTAAAGTCTTGCCAAAATGTTTCTGATCTTTAAATATTACAAAGTCGCATGTTCCGTTTTCTAATTTATTATTAACACATCTATATGTCTTTTTTGTTTCAATAACATCGGCTCCACAATGTAGGCATTTCCCAAGCACTTCTTTTTCAAATGGCATATTGCCTTTTATGCCTTGGCCACTATTCTCATTCTTGATTTTATCTACCATCAACCTAACAAAGTTATAGACCTCGTTTAAGTACTCCTCTTTTGTCAGTTCACCCTTCTCTACCAAAGATAACTTATACTCCATCTCCCCTGTTAATTCCGCCGACTTAAGCTCATCCACAGGGAAAACCTCAATTGCCTGAATTCCTTTTTCTGTTGGAGTTAGAGTCTTACCCTTTCTAGTTACATACCCTACCCGTATGAGTTTCTCGATGGTTTCAGCCCTTGTAGCAGGAGTACCTAGTCCCTTCTTCTTCATTATCTGTCTCAACTCTTCATCTTCAATCTCTTTCCCCGCAGTCTCCATAGCATTTAATAGTGTTTTCTCGGAATATCTTTGAGGAGGTCTTGTTTGTTTTTTTACAACATCTAACTTCTGTGTATCTACTACTTCGCCTTCGGTCACTAGTGGCAATTCTTGGTCGCTATTGTTAGGTCTTCCCAAAGCAGCTCTCCAACCCTCTTTTAGAAGCATCCTTCCAGTTGTGACAAAAACCTCGTCATCTATCTGGGTTTCTAATGTGGTATTACCCCATACTGCATTTTCCATAAAAGCAGCCAGCAAACTTCTTGCTACCAAATCATATATTTTTTCTTCATCAGGATTAAGGTTGGATGGCTTTTTGTAGGTTGGGATGATGGCGTGATGACTTCCTACCATAGAGTCATTGATGATTCTGTTCGTAAACTTCAAGGGTTTTGCTTGTATATCATCTGTAAACTGCTTATAACTATCTGATAGCATATTAATTATTCTGGGGATCTCGCCCTTGATGTCTGAACTTAAATATCGAGAGTCAGTCCTCGGATATGTAAGAAATTGATTCTCATATAGTCCTTGTACTATCTTCAGAGTCTTATCTGCACTAAAACCAAACCTTGAGTTAGCCTCTCCCTGTAGTGATGTTAAGTCAAATAACAGTGGTGGCTTTTCCTCATGTTTTGTATTTTTTGCTTTTATAATAGTTCCAGACTTACCTGCAATTTTACTTCTTATTCTTTCTGCCTCGGCTTTTGATTTAAAGCGGTCTACTTTATCTTTCTGCCATTTTCCTATGTATTCACCGCTATCTGCTTTAAAAGTCGCTTGCAACTCATAATAGTCTTCAGGTTTAAAAGTTCTTATCTCAAGCTCTCTATTTACTAAAAGTGCCAATGTAGGGGTTTGCACTCTGCCTATAGATATCATACCCGCTCCTTTATATTTGGCTGTAGTTACCGCTGTGCCATTGCCGCCGATGGCTAAATCAGCTATACTCCTACACCTTCCTGCTGCCTCAAGCGTTAACATCTCTGATTCGTCTTTAAGGTTATTGAATCCCTTTAATATAGCCTCTTCTGTTGTTGAACTAATCCATAGTCTTTTAACAGGTTTCTTACAACCAATAAGTTCCCTCACATAAGCATGGATTAACTCTCCTTCCCTATCAGCATCACAGGCATTTACTATAAATTCTACCTTTGGATCATTCATCCACTTTTTTAGTCTGTTTAGATGGTTTACTATATTTTTTGATTCTTCCTTTGTCCTTCCCTCCATTGGCTTTAGTTCCCAGTTGTAGTTAGGTGGGAAGAAAGGAAATATATCCAATGTCCATTTTCGGTATTTGGGATCATAATCCCACGCTTGTTTAAGTTCTGCTATGTGACCAAATCCCCATGTCTGGATATACTCTTTACCCTTTAGTGGACCGTTTTTAATGACACCTTTAAAGCAACCATTTTTATATCTTTCTGCTTTAATAGCTTTTTCGTATTGTTTATTTTTAAGTAAGTTAGGAGTCAACTCAACTCCAGAACTTAACATACACCCGCCTAGTGTTGCTGCAATCCTCGTACCCTGATCAGGTTTTTCGCTAAATATAACTATCATAGACATCACTCCATTCTTTTGTACTTTTGAATGTTGTTATTGGCTTTTTTCTCTTCTAACAACCTATAGTTTAAATATAATGAAAACGATAGTATTAGTGCAATAATATCATCGACTTTGTTTGGTTTCATTTCACCAATCAGCAGTAGCTCAATAACTACCCAACTAAAACAAACATAGATATATATAGTAATAATCTTTATAGTTTCATAGATTAGCTTTTTCAGAAACATTCCCTCCTGTTAATTAAAATAATCACTTATCTTATTAGCTCGTCTTCGAAGGTCTGCATATTCAAAGAATTCCTTAACCTGGTTTTCCATACACTCTTTTTCATATTTCTCTCTTTCCAAGGGAGTCATTTTCTCCAGCATTGCCTTTCGTTCTGCTTCCCGTTGTTTATTTCTTTTATTAGCTCTTTTAAGCTCTTTTAAGCTCTTTTAAGCTCTTTTAATGTAATCTTTCTCATTTCTTCCATTACCCCTTTTATTATTTTTTACAACCTTCCCCTTACCCAATAGGTCTATAAAGTTCACATCATATACTTTTCCCCCGCTAACACATACTAGATATTTCCCTTTTTGTTTGCTAGCCTCATCCCATTTATCTTTATCTATTAAATGTTCTGGAACAAACACCAAGCCTCTTAACCATTCGAAAAAGTTTGGGTATTCCTTACCTGCCTGTTTAGCTACATCTAAATTCTTCTTCCATACCGGATATGCTTCCCGTACATCTAATTTGTTTTTCTCAAGTTCTTTGTATCTATTAACTATAGTCTTCATAAGCTCCTCCTAAAAAGCATCTACTAGTTCTTAAGTATCTACTGGACGAAGTATACGACCAAATTTAACAAATGTCTAATCCTGCAAAAATCATCTCTTAACAAAAAGAAGAGCCGAAAATCTAGTTTTCAGCTCATTCGTCTAGTTTTTCTAGATCCTCTAACCATGTTCCTGGGCCTAGGATAACACCTATGTCGTTATCTTTAATTATCTGCTCCATGTCGAACATACCCTCATCTATATCAAAAGATTCTTTATGCTCACGCTGTTTGTTGTTGCTATATTCTCGAAAATTTCCTAGCTTGTCTTGAGCTTCCTTTTTAAATTCTTGGATATAATCCTCAAAAAACTGGTCGTCTGGCATTTCCATATCAATCTCCAACACCTTATTCTTATACATTTCCCCGTTCTTTTCTTCGAATAGTTCTTGTGCATTTTTATTTGATGATTGGGGAATTTTAAGTTCAAAATCCTTGTCTGTAAATTTTCTTTGGCCAAACCCCTCTTTTATTAATTCTTCTTTTAATTTATTAAAGTCCTTTGATAAACGATATTCTGGTAACTTGGGTTTTGGAAGCGGTGTTAGGGACTTAAGAGTTAGTGGCTTATGCATAAACACTGGCTTCTTTATCTTCATATCTATAACTGCTGGTCTATTAAATGCCATCAGTCCCGATAGTTTTTTCATTTCCCTAATATATACATCACGCAGATTACTACGCTTTTTATCAAAATCTATTTTCCTTGAGTCAATGTTCCAATTTGGAGAATCTGAAATTTCTATCACGTTACCCTGTTTAACTATTTCCTCATCAAAACCCACCAGTTCTACTACACCAGAATGGCTACTGCCTGCAAGAACCGTAGTCGTTATAACACATAAGATAAGCACAGGGGATATGACAGCAAATAGTTTTTTGTTCATAGCAATCACCTCGCTGTCATTTAGTTTTGCGGTAAATTTACCGCTATGTAATAGGAGGCTGGTGCCTCCTTTTTTAACTTAACGGTTCCTTTTTAAAAAGGGTTTTTAGTAGAGTTTTAAATGAGAAAGTCTGCCTTTTGTTGCTACCAACATTCCATAGCCGTCCATCAGCGAAGAATGAATAGTAGCCGTTTTTAGTAACTATTAAGTGGTCTACAAGAATCATACCGTGTTTCCGTAAATCCCGACTTAATCGCTCCGTTGCAATTAAATCCTTATTGCTAGGAGTACATGGCGAATTTTTACCAGGATGATTGTGTACCAGAAGTACTTTTGTTGAGTTAGTCTTTTTAAGTTCAGCAAGTATTTCTTCTAAAGGAGGTAATACACACCCCATAGCATCGCCACGATACTCATTATAAGTAACGATATGAATTTTCTTGTCCACATCACTAATATAGAAAAATACCGGAACCTCCCAAGGAAGTTCCAGTATTGCTTTTACTTCCTTGAGATTATAGAAGTAACTAGGTGTCAAAATAGGTTCCGACATTTTTCTCCTCCTAACATTTAATTATTTTTCATATTTTTCTAGACTCTGCTTAAAAGCGTAGAGTCTTTTAAGAATATTTTCTTTACTGTCCTGCTCATCTTTTAACTTTGTAATTTCACAAAGAGTATCAGCCAATTTTTCCTTTTCACCATCCGGTACTAGTTTGAGAAGTTCTTCTATCGCATTCATCTGGCGACAAAACTCCTCTGTCATCCATTTGCTTACTGCTTTATCTATATATGCAATAACTAGTCCGTTTTGTGGGAAGCGGTCAATCTTGCTCTGAAGGGTTTTTCTAGCGTTTCTCAAATACCGAATCCCCTCTGCACCATGTTGTGCTATCTCCGAGGGTTTCATTTGAGAAACTTGTCTCCCTCCGAACAACTTGTATCCAAAACCAAGAACTGGCTCTTCTTTGCCGTCTATCAAATCATTTTCTTTTTTCTCTTCTTTTTTCTGCTTAAGTTCGTCAATAAGGTCTTCTGTCTCTTTGTTTTCATCTACCTGAAGTTCATCAGGTAAAGTTCTTTCTTCAACAACCTCTCCATCTTCATCCGGGAAGGTCCCATCCTCCTGTGGAGTGAGATTGGTGCAGCTTTCCAATACGCCTTCACTTGTGGTCTTTGTTGTAGTTACCGAGATTTTGCCATCTACTCCATTAGAGGCAATTCTCGTTGTAAGAACATCCACATCAGGCTCCATAGGATCAATACCGGCAAGAATAGATACAGCGGAATATAATCTATCTCGTATCTCCCGTTTAGCCTCCTTTGGAAGTCCAATCATATGTCCATCAACTGATACGATTAGCCTCCCATTTGCACTTACCTGCACCTTGAGGTCGATTAATTTTTCCATTTATTTATTCCCCCTTTATTTCCTTTCTCCTTCTTATTTGATGTAAAAAATTAGTACCATAATGTTATGACGATTATCAGCAAACCAGCTTATTTTTTCAAGTTTTTGACCATAAAAAATGTCCAGGATTAGATCCCGGACATTACAATTAGTTAACGAACAAGTTGTCTTTAATAATTCTTATGAATTTGGCAGGCAACTCCTCTAGGTTTGGCACTCTAATAAAGTTTCTATACAGCTTATCAATCTGCATCCTAGGGGCTTCAGGTCCTATAGCAATGCCAAGACATTCGATACCATGATTTTCAAGTTCGATTCTGGTTCTTAATGTATCCTTCATTGCTACTTCTCCACGATAATCTCCATATAAGTGCATTGGATCCCCGTCTGAAATGGAGATAAGGATCTTGTCCCGTTGTGGCTGGCTTTTGAGTATTTCCCCTGCATACTTCAGCGAATAGCCTTCACGGGTGTTATTGTAGGCACCTAGATAATGTGCCAAGTTATATTCCACACTAGGTGAGAAACAGTTGTGGAAATTAATATAATTATCGTGGAACACTGTGCTTGAGTAGAAGTCCGCTTGACAACCAATTATACTATGAGGAATCCGTAGTTGTTTACACACATATTGGAAAAAGACCAAAGCTCGAAGTGCTTCGCTTTCGTTCTGGTACATACTACCAGATCTATCCACTATCACCATAATTGCTAAATCCTTTTCTTCACTTTTCCCTTTACGCTGATAGAAAATATTAGTACCTACATCTTTTCGCCATACTCTCCCAATATCGAGTGTCCCAACATCCAAGCCTGTTAGCTTTTCTTCCTCATTAAACCTTATTTCGTCCTCTAACTGCCTAGCAGTTAATTTTGCTAAAGACAGTAGAGACTCCAGTGTACGATTGTATATATCCTCTTCTCGGTGTCCATTGTCAAAGTTTAATCTTACTTGATTCCTTACCCCGTAATGGATGTTATTATACTGAATGCCATTTATATCATTTAATAACTTCCTTTCCTGCGCAGCTGTTCTTCTTTTTTGTACCTCTTCATCTTTAACCTGTTCATTTAGTTCCTTGATGTCTTTTTCAAGATCTTCAAGAAATTTCTCACGTGCCTTGCGTTTGGCTTCCTCTGCCTCCCGCTGGATGTCTTCACGAGACTTCTTTTCATTATCTGTTCCAAATTGGTTACTTGACGGAGTACCCTTTGTGTTCTTATTGCCTCCATTCTTCTGCTGGCCATTTTCTTGGCTAGAATCAGTATCTTTATTTGCTCCGCTATCAGCATCGGATTCTGATTCTTTATTTTCACTACCTTTAGCTTTATCAGTATCGGTCTTATCTTTGCTTTTAACCTCTTTATCCTTGCCATCACTTTCTGTATCCCCATTTTCAGAGGAACCTGAATTTGCTTCCTGTGATTCGCTGTCTGTTTCTTCTTGGTCTTCTGTCTGGTCTTGCCACGGATCAAAAGTAATCCTTGGCGATGTGACCGGTTCATTGGACGGATCATTAGAGATCTCCATATTCTTCGGGTAGAAGAACTGGGAAATCATATTCAGCATTTCCGCCTCTCCCACAAAGTCCATAATCAATTCCATTATCTTGTTTGTGCATGACAGCCTATCCCAAGAGGTTTTCCCGTATCTGCCTCGCTTCAGCCACTTTTTAGCTTTATTAAATACTTCTTTTACCTCGGCATCAGGTATTTCTCCTTTGAGCTTACCTATGATGATATACTGGGCACTTGCTGTCAAAAACAAATCCAGCCTTGAACAATTTTCAAGTTCATCAAGTGGCTTCATTTCTTCGAAGGCAAGTTCGTTTAAATATCGTATTGGCTCAACCGTTCCTATAAATTCATTTGTACCTGCTAGTTCTATGGCACTGTCCTCAATAATATTCATTACATTATGTGCTATGTTGTAAGTGAAACTACTGATTGGCAGATACTTTTGTTTTAAAGCAACTAGCGTTTCAAAGTCTGTGTACCGGATGTGGAAGGCCTCATGGTCTATCTGTCCCTCACATCCCATGATGGTCGTTGCAATGTCTAAATCTTTGAGTTTGCTCCAGAAAGGATTAAATTCTATTATTTGGCCATTGGTACATATCTTATTAGAAATCTTAACCTTAATATCCGGCTTACCTGTTATAGCAAAAGCATGTTTCCACATATAATTTACGAAAGCCATGCTTTTTAAAAACATCTCTTTATCTACCTTAATATTATTCCGATCTATATACATAATATTTTTACCTCCTGTTTGGACTTAAAAGGGGGATAAATCCCCCAAACATTAAGCACCAAATTTTTTAACCACATACATCTCATATAAAGTCTTTTTCATATCGCTATCAAGTGTTGTTCCAGCAAGGATTGTATCCCAAGATGCATCTTGAACGCTTTCGCCAAGGAAAACACTGTTAGCCCATGAGATGCCGTGTCGTACTGTACACCATGCGTCTATTCCAGCCTGTTGCATATACTGATTAATGCCGTTTATAACCCATGCCATACCATCGGCTATATTTTTGTCGTCAAGTGCAGACTGGGTTAGGATTATTTTGCTAATTTGGTCTTCTCTTAATGCCTCAAACTCAATAATTAGGTCGTCTCTTGATAAAGTAGCTTGGTTCATCCTTCTAGTTCCTGCTAGATTCACGTTTGTAGTAAACAGAATATAGCAGTTAGGATGCCTCTCAATTATCTCTCCGTTATCAAGCTCCAACAACCTTGTGGTATCCAAAGCGGAATGCAGTCCACCAATGACACCAGCATCAGCGAAGTTGAACTCTTCCATTAACACAATTCCGCCATTTCTATAGGCTTCTGTAAATTGACCATCCTTCCAGACAAACTTGTTTGGCTGTTGCGGATCGGGTAGCCATCTGCCAATAATATTACCCTTTTCTGAATTCTTCTCTAGGTTAATGACATAAAGAGGCAATCCCATTACCTGTGCCATAACCTTCCCCATTAAGGATTTACCGGTAGCAGGTGGTCCGTAAAACATAGCGTTATTAAATAACCCTTTTACCATACCTTTCATCAGAAGATAGATTTTGGGGTGGATTTCTATAGTTGATAAATCCAGTTTTGGCACTAATGCCTCCTGTCTCTTGGTTAGTTTAAGACCAGACTTATACTCATTTAAGTCCTTGGGTATACTGTTCTTTTTAGTCGTTCTTCTCTTTCGTGTTTTAATAACAGTAAACTTACTTGGTACACCCATTATCTCCGGGAGCAAATCCTCTTTCATGACAAATGATGAGAAATTAGGCTCCTCCTGCACAATATCGTACAGATTATTACAAATATGACCATCCCTTGCGATGAAATAAAAGCTATCTAACGCTCTGTCACGACCAGCCTGTGAATTGTTGTTCATATAATCCCTAAAACTCGTCTCAAACTCCTGGCATAAATGCAATCCATCTCCATCAAAATTATTAAATTTCTTATACAAAAGGACTTGTATGAACAGGGGAATAAAAATATGGTACGAGATATAGTTACTGTCATATGGTTGCTTTTTCGGTTTATAAACAATGGTGTCAAACTCCTTGGTCGTCATAAAGATATGGGAATCAACACCATTGTGGCTTTGCATTTCTATCAGTATATCTCCTTTTTCATTCATCCCTACCCCTTTTATTAGTCCATCTCTGAAAGTATCAATAGTGTCTATTAGTATTTTTGCTATACTAGCTGCTCTTTGATTCATAAAACTCTTGTACTGTGTTCTCTGGGCTCCGCCTACCTTAAATGCAAGGCTGATCATACTCATTTTTTATCCTCCTTCTTTTTCATGTTAAATTCATGTTCTAAAGATAGTCTATATTCCTCTCATGCCAACCTTTTAAATCGCATAGCCATTTTTATCCTCCCTATCCTTCTTTATAATTCTTAAATTCCAAAGTCCTAAAGACTTTGACTTTGTATAGACTGCGTAGATTATCTTTAATGCAAAAGCTGTTTTCAAGTTTTCTTGAAAATTTAGTAACAGGTCGCTACATGTGTTATTGAGAATCTTAACGCAAAATTTGATAAATAAAATCAGTGATGGTATTGTACCGATTGTAATTCATTACTACTTACCAAGGAGGTATTTATTTATGAAGAGAAAATATATGACTTTAATTTTAATTTGCATAATCATTGCAAGCATATTGCTAGCAGGAGGATGCAAACAATCAGGCAAAAAAGAAAAAGGAAATGATGTTGACCAGCCAGCCACCAAAGAGATTCAAGCCATAAAAGATGAAAACACCGAAACAGAAACTCCAGCCGATGATGCAGAAAATGAAACTCCAACTGATTCTGAACCCCTCCCAGAAAATTCAGAAGCCAAAACCGAAGGAGAAACAAAATACCAATTGGTGACCGAAGAGTTGGAGTTTATTGAGTATCTTCCAGAGGACTATCCTCTAATTAAGGAGATTATGAATGTGGTTGAGCCATTTAACTATGCCTACTTCAACGCTGACTATAAGAACTTTGAAGGAAATGAATGGTTTGACTATTTCTGTAAAGAAAGGCTGGATATTGCACTAGAAAGCAATGAACAGGAACTAGCAAAGGAAGCGGTAAATAAACATAAGCTAGTTATGAACTGTTTAGATATGACAGTAGATAAAATAAGGATTATTGAAGGTGAGAATATCGCAGTGGTTGATATTACCACCAATGTAAAAATTGAAAGCGCTACAGACGAATATCTCAAAAACAGAGAGATTGAGGCCGGAGATGTAATCCCTACATCAATGCAATATGTATTAATATATGAAGACTCACAATGGAAGATTAACTTCACAGAGGCTAGATAAGTGACCAATTATATAGGTCACTTATTTTACTATAAAAAATCCCTACTATTATATATAGGTGATTTTATAAAAATCACTTTATACCGCTATAGAAAAATACCCAAGACAATACTGCCGTGGGTATTTTTTATTTTCCCTCAACGTAATAATCTTGCATTAATCATCTCTCTTTGTATATCAAAGATGCTTTTCAGTGGCACCATATCTCTTAATACTTCACATTGGAATTTTCTTATGTTTTCAAGAACTGAAGGTGACATCTGGTTTTTATTAGTAAGCTCATCATATGCACCAAGCGAAGGTGCTATAGGTTTTGTCATTTTTTTCAAACGATAGCCTAGGTTATAGGTAGTTGGTTTTTCTGGATCATGATATGTCCCAACATTCTCTCGCTTCATAGGAAAATAGGGATTTTTATCTGCATCATTAGATATATAATTCACTTTTTCTCCCCTAGCTAATATCTTATCGGTTGATGCACTCAAATTATCTATTTCTCTTATGCTATTCCTATATTCAAGTCCTATCCAAACTCCCATAGCTCTATCTGGCAAAGTGTTAACACTTTTAGCTGTGCGACATACATATGGTTGTAGATCGGCTACTCTCATATGAATCACCCCCTTGCCATCAGAGTAATTATTTAATTTCTATAATATTTTTTCAAGTGAAATGCAGTATGTATAATTTTTGGCATTAGAATAGGCGGGTTTCCCCGCCTAAATAGAACTAGTTAGCTTTTTTTGCTTCGTAGAGTTTTATGGCTGCATCTTTTACAGCCTCAAATTCTGGTGTAGCTGGTTTAAATTTAGTTGCTAAAAACTCTAAATAATAATCCGGCACTTCAGCTAGGGTTTTATTACGGTTTACCCCAAAGCCAACCTTCATAGATTTTAATTGTTCTAGGTCAACTTCTTCAAGATTGACTTTCGCTTTGCCAGCCTTGGTTTCTGGTCCTTCTTTAGTTTTAGGTGTTTTATTTGCGTTACCTTCCTTTGGTGTGCTAGATGTTGCCTCCTTTTTGTTCTCTAGCTGAACCTTTTCTTGATCTGTTACCTGCTCTACTATTTGTACCGGTTCTTGTATCTCCTCTGATAGTATCCCCGTTGGAGGGATTTCTGAATCACTGTAGACCTTTCCTGCTAGTCCTAGCTTTTGTATTAGATACCTGTCAACAGCCCTTTTCTTGGCCATAATCAACGGGTATCCTTGGGCTATAGGACTTTTCCCCAAATTATTAGGGTTAGCTTCACCATCACCATAAATTCCGTCCTCATCCTCAACTAGGAAAGATATATAAAAATTCCTATTACTGCTCCAGACAAAATTTGTCTGTTGAGGTCGAGGTATTTTAATGCCTAGTTCTCTTGCTTTCTTAACAAGAGGTTCGTGTTTAATTATCGGACCTTCTGTGACTTCCCCGTTTCGCTCTTGCCGAAGAATATAATATTCCTCTGGGGTAAATACGAGAACCTGGCCTGTTTCTGTTGTTAAAGTTAACTCCTTATCTGGTACTACAAAATTAGACATTTAACATTCCTCCTATTTTCCTTCTTTTTTTATTTATATATAAAATCCTGTGGTAAGACAGGATATTATAAACTGATATGTAAGGGGTGGGAGAGGAATAAGGTTCCTCTCTCCCTACTTTATAGCGTAATCAATATGTGTACGGACTACCTGTAAGTATTGCTATTAAGTTAGCTAGTAATCCTAATATTTTTGGAGTGCACACTACAATAATACAGAAAATAGCAAAGATGTTAAAAAGAACTCTCAACAGACTTCTTTTCTTCTTTGGCGGCACTCTTTGTGCTACTGTTGCGGTAGCACTGTTTCCCAGAGCATACTGTGTATGCTCTGTTTTGATTGTTCTTTTTTCATTACCAATGGTAACTTGTTTGCCACTGGTAATGACCATCAATGCAGTCTGATATCCTTGTAAATAGATATCAGACCCAGGACTATTCAACAAGTTCATGTCCACAGGACGCCCTAATTGAGCGTCCTCGACTCCCTCTAGGAATCTCTGTGCCTTGAATCCACTGTAAGGATTATTGATCCTTACAATATCGGTAGGCGCATATGCTTGGAAGTCATAATCGTCCTCATCCCCAATGGGATCAATTTCGATTACGTCATCTTCCCCAGCAAACAGCTTTTCAAGTCCGCCTGTTAGTAGGCGGATAAAAGCCATCGCAGCTATGCCTAGAGGAATTAAGAGTAGAATTCCCACCAATTTCCTTGTTCCAGCAAATTGCTGAAACTGGGCTTGTGGGATTGTGTTGTTCATCAATAGCTGAATTAGAACTACGAAAGCAAGCCCTCCTACAAAGATACCTGCTCCTTTGTTATTACTTTTTTTTTCTTGATTTCTTTTCATTTCTTTCTCCCTCTCTTTTTTTAATTTCTCTGTGTGTTAACAGATGGTAAAACCCCTGTCCTGCAGGAGCTTTGTCATCTGTTAACACTTGACACCTAAATGGTTAGTTTAGGCGTTTCGAGGGAGATAGTCTATTTGTTGCTCAACTGGTTAGGTATGAGCGTAGGTTACTACTTTTTTGGTTGGCTTTATGTTATAGAGCGTAAACAATCTAATCAAGTATTTTTTAAAAAATAAAACCGGGACACCATCCCGGTTCCCGGTTAATTTTTTCATCATTTATCTTTGCTTGGCAATTCTAAATCTATCTTATAATCCCAATGGAGCTTCTCTGCACTTGAAACTTTATCTATTTTTACAGTAAGGCTTGTTGCATTTTTTATATCAACACCCTCAAACACTTTAACACCCGAAATTTCTTCTCCGGCTGGAATTCCTTTTCCATAAAGTGCTGGGGGGACATCTTCTTCATCTGGTCTTGGAAGGAGTAGTTTACCTGTATTTTCTTCAATAGCAATACTATTAGATGCTACATATACCTTGGACTTCCCACCATTTCTTATAGAGAAGAAAAGATAGGTTTTTTCGGGGGTTAGGCGAAGTTTTTCTATAGCCAGCGTAACATCATTGATAGTTTGAGTAACCTCTTCTGACTCTCCTCCCCGTTCCTTTTTGTTCTTTATATTGAACCTTGTCTCGTTTCTTCGAACTTTATTTTTAAGTTCGTTTATTTCCTGCGAAATCTTTTCCATAGAATCTTCTATCTTTAAGGTAGCTTCTCTATTATCAGATACTACACATAAAAGTCCATATAGAAGAAATGTATTCAATATCAGAATAAGAGCCAGTACTATAGCTACGGTCAAAGGACGTATCCCCTGCTTATGCCTGTTTGAAGGTACACGCATCTTCGGGATTTTAATTTCTTTCAGAATTCTATCTCTTTCATCCTCATATTTTTGATCTTCATTTTGATTATCCTGTATGTTTGATCCTTCAGTGTTATTATTATCAATTAAATCTTTTTTCTCATCTCCTCCATTCATACACACCACCCACTTTCTATAAAGGTTGTAAAGTAATTTTATTGTGGTGTTACTGTAGTTTGCGAGGCTCGGTATAATTCAAATACTTTTTTACCTAATAGAGATTGTGCAATAATCGTATCTACCTTACCCCAAACACCTACATCGTACTTTGCGCCATAATACATATATTTAGTATCGGCATAATCCGTTGCACCAGTCTTCCATTTTGTAATTGTTATATTTCCCATATACTTCTTATTTTCGTTTAATACTTTTGTAGCTGCAGCATTAGCCTCTGCGGGTTTTACTATAGCTCTTTTTACACCAGTACCGCTCCAGAATCCGTAAGCACCAGCATTAGCTCCAGCTGTTGAAGTAGCATCCGCCACCTGTTGCAATTTCGACTGGGCAACATAAACACTCCCTATATCAATTACAAAAGCAAATAGGAATAGGAATACGGTCATAAACACAGCCGTTAATATAAGCACATTACCTCTTTTTTGCTTAAGTTGCTTTAACACCATATTCATCACCTCCCTACTTTTCTATTCTCATTACTACCGTATCTGTTATGGTTTTCTTTGTTCCCCAGCTACCGTTTAGTGGCAATGGCATTATTAAATTCACATCCACTGAAACTTTGCATGTAAGTAGTTTACCCTTCCCCCATCCTGATGGGGCTGATATAGTTGCTTTGGGGTTAGTTATTCCAATAGCGTTATTTAACACAGTTTTAGCCGCAGCCCCTCCATCTGTTTTAGCTACAGCGAAACTTCCACTGGTAGCTGCCTTTCTAGCGGCTGCATGTGCTGCACTCACAGCGGTAATTTTAGCGTGATATAGCTGACCGAATGATACTATCCCAAACAATATGATAATCAAGACTGGCAAAACAACTGCAAGCTCAACCATTGCCTGTCCTTTCCGTGATCTTATCCGTTTTCCCATTCTTTTCATGTCCGCCACCACCTTTCTTATTATGTAGGTATATGTTTATATATATAGCGCAAAGTTTCAACTCAAATTATTGGTCCAAATAGAATAACAAGTCCGGTACCAATTGCAACAGGGATTAGGTAAGGGAACCCTTTTTGTTTTTTATCTACCGTCATCTCACCTAAACGAAGTGTCAGTATCATTGAAACAAGGTCGTTTTTTATATTTTCAAGTGATTTTGTTTTCCTCCTATTTACGATAGCTAGTATCAGGGACACTATACCACCTATAACCATAGATATTAATACTGCATTTAAAGTGAGTCTCCATCCCAAGAAGGTTCCGATAACACCACAAAACTTTACATCAGCTCCCCCTATCCCATTCATCGAAGGAGGATATAGAAGGAATAAAACAACAAACATACCGATGCCTGTCCCCAAACCAAGAAGGCTGAAAACAACCCCATCTATCCCCGTATTATAAAAGCAAAGACCTATTCCTGTTAGCATCATCAGCAAAATAAGCCAGTTCGGTATTCTTCTATAGAATATATCTAGGACTACTCCTATCACTATAAAAAGAGTCAGCATAATACTTATCAACTTCATCTTCCTTCCTGTCATACTAACAAGCCTCTCTCCTGTAAAGAGAGAGGCTTTGTACTCACTTTTAGACTATTTTAAAGCATTACTTGTTTGGGTGAACTTCTTCTTCATTTGTAATCCTATTGTAGTTACGATACCAATAACTACAACTGCTATTAGAGCGATTACAAGTCCGTATTCAACCATACCTTGTGCTGATTCGTCCTTTAGAATTTTTGCGGAAATGGCTTTTATTTTACTCATAACACATCGCCTCCTTATTAGCATATTAGGGTCCTTGTGGTTTCCCCATTATAGGTAGACAAGACACAAGTGTCAAGAAATGTCGCTAAATTAGTGTAATGAGACTTTTTAAGCATTATAGCCCAGTAAGTTTCGGTAACATGGGTGCTAATAAGATTACTAGTAATGGTAAGAAAGTAAATAGTGCTAGTGGCAACAGCATTAGGATTGACCTACTTCTAATAGCAGCCTCAACCCTTGCTTTCTTCATATGCCTCATCTGTTGAGCATGTTTTTTTATAACCTCTGCTGTCGGCGTACCGTGTTCTACCGAAAGTAAAATATCAGATACAAGTTCGGATAATTCATCTACGCCATTTCTGTCTGCCATATCCTCCATAGCCTTTCTCCATCTACCACCATTTAACTGTGTTTCCATGGTTACTTTCCTAAATTCTTCAGCTAGAACTCCATGATATTTTTCTGCAACTTCAGCAATTGCCATTTGAGGAGTTAGTCCAGCCTCCAGAACAGAAGCTAACAGATCCTCGAAGTCATCTAGGCTTTTTACAATTTCCATTTTTCTAGCTAGTATTTTTCTATTTATAGTCGATGTCGGAAGCAAGAAGAATATCATACCCAAGCAGAAGGCACACAATGCTATTATTATGTTTGCACTAACCAATATCAAGAATAATCCTATTGCACTAACTAAACCAACCATTTTAATTAGAACTACTTGCTCGGCTGTTGTGTTTTGTATTCCGGCGGTTTCAATATTCCTTTTTAGTTCTTCAAAGTTTATTCCCATCATTCTACTAACTCTACCAGCTAAAGAGTTGTCTTCACCAGCCTCATCCTTTATAGACTGGAGTATCTGCCGATACAATGAAGACTCCTCTTTGTCCACAGAATTGATACCGGATATGTTTCGCTTTTGCATCTGAACAATATATGTTCTTACAACCACTATAGTCCAAACCACAAATATTCCAATTAAAATAGCAGTTGCATCTATAATGGACTTACTTATACCCATACTTATCCCTCCTCCCTTAATAATCAATCTTCATGATCATCTTGTTCACATAAATTCCAAAACTCATCCAAACAATACAAAGCAGAAAGGTAAGTTTGCCTGAAAATGTGGACAACATTTCGCCATAGTAGCTAGGGTTCATAAGCCACATCCCGCCCATTATCACAAAAGGTAATGCAGACAGGATTTTAGAGGATGTTCTAGCTTGAGCAGTCAAGGCTTGCATATCCTTCTCAAGTCTCATTCTTTCATTTATAGTACTGACAAGATTATCAATGGTAGTTAGAAGTCTTCCTCCTGTCGGAGCTAAAATATCAACCGATATTGCAAATAACAACATATCCTTACTTCCGGTCCTCTCGTAACAACTATATAATGCTTGGGGAAGCGGAGTATTGTATTTTATATCGGTTAATATCTTTTGGAATTCTTCTCTAACTATATTAGACATTCCAAAACCCACAGCTACTTCTTGTACCGCTTGAGTAATATTACCTCCTGAATGGAGAACAGAAGAGATCCTTCGCAGTGCCTTAATAAGCTGGTAGTTAAAGTTCTTCATAATCTTATTAGACCTGCTTTTTACGATTTGTTTAGGGAATATTAACCCTAAAAAAGACATTGGTAAGGCTATTACAACAGAGTCCATGATAAGATTGACTCCTATAAAGATAGCCACACAAAACAGTACACACATTATCAAGTAGTTGTTCACGGTTATGCCTGTCCTAGAACGCTCTAGTTCTAACTTCAACCTTTCCAAATATGACTTTTGCTGTTCTTGTTGTTGCCACATTGCTTTACTTATTTGGTTTATATTGCCTTGAGCCAAGCGATCTTGAAGACCTATTAAGGAGGAGCGCCTATACAAATATATTGTCAACCCTGCAAACATAACAAAAATAAAGTATACCAACCAAATAACGGCTTTCATATTCACCCGAGATCACTCCTTCCTTTTATGGGGTGGTAAAATAATTTTCAGGAAACTCTATATTGAAATTACTAAATTTCTCTAGCAAGACTTTTGTAGGTGGATGTACCGGAACATATTCTCCCACAATCTTTCCATTGACTACACCTGTTTGTTTGAATCTAAAAATGTCGTTTAGGTAGATTTTGTCTTTATCTACTTCCTTTAAGCGAAGAAGTCCTTTGGCTTCATTACCTAATCCCACAACTTCGGTTATACTAATTATTTTTCTGCTACCATCCTTAAATCTTTGCAATTGTACAATTAGATCAACAGCTCCAGATATCTGTTGTCTAATAGCTGATACCGGTAGTTCTGTTCCAGACATTAAAACCATGGTTTCAAGTCTTGATAACATGTCTTTAGGTGTGTTTGCGTGTCCCGTGGTTAATGAACCGTCATGTCCAGTATTCATAGCCTGTAGCATGTCCAGTGCCTCTCCTCCACGACACTCACCGACTATTATTCTGTCAGGCCTCATACGCAGACAGTCCCTAACCCCGTCACGAATTGTATACTCACCCATACCTTCACTATTAGCTGGTCTTGCCTCTAGTCTAACTTTGTGTGCCTGCTGTATCTTAAGCTCCGCACTGTCCTCTATTGTCACGATACGCTCATCATCTGGGATATAAGTTGACAAAGCGTTTAGGAGAGTGGTTTTACCTGATCCAGTTCCCCCGCTTACTACAATATTTAATCTAGAAATTACTGCTTTCTGGAGAAAATCAAACATCTTCAGAGAACCAGAACCAAACCTTAAATAATCTTCAGGGGTAAACACTTTATCTCCGAATTTACGAATGGTAAGTGCGCTACCATCTAGTGCGATAGGAGGAATAATAGCATGAACACGGGATCCATCAGGAAGTCTAGCGTCAACCCTTGGAGATAATTTGTCTATACGCCTTCCTATTGGAGCTACGATCTTATTTATTATTGTTTGAATTTCCTCATCCGTATCGAAAACAACATTAGTCGGAACTAGCTTACCTTGATCCTCTATGTATACTGGTTGCCCGGGACCAATTACCATAATTTCAGTAATCTCATCGTTTTCAATGAAATCCTGTAACTTCCCAAATCCTAATATATCGTCAAAGATTTCTTTTCCTATTTCGTTCTTTTCATACTCACTTATGTTGATTCCTTTTTGTAGAATAAAATGACCGATAGCTTCATGAACTTGTTCGAGGAATTCCGGATCTTTATATTCAGTTAAAAGTCTTTGTCCATAGTAATTGCGAAGCTGTGTATTAATCTCTTCCTTTAATCGGTTTCTTTGTTCTTTGGTCAATACCGTACGTTCCGTAGTTTCTTTTTGAATCTTCTCTAGTCTTTGTGTTTCCTCAAATTTATGTCTAAAAAGGCTATTGGTTTGTTTGTTTTCGAAAAAACTCGCCATGTCTATCACCTTCTTTTTTGTGTAGTTATATAAATGTCGTCAGCCACTTTCATAGTGGTTTTTGCTATATGCTAATAAGCCCTCCTCCAATATTCATCAGGAAGGAGGGCGATGCAACTCTATTTCTTACCTAACTTTGACATAAACCCGCCTTTTCCCCCTCTGCGAATCTCTTTCTTCCTCATGAGAATCGGCGCTCCCATTATTTTGTTACCTATCTTTTTGACTGCTATTGTAAATTCATTATCTCTGCCAAGAACAAGTCGTTCACCTGTGTTGTTTGCATGAATAATTTGCCTTGGTATGTCAGGCAATACATCTATAACATTCATGCCTAGGGTTTCAGCTATATCCGAAATGCTGATGGACTGTACCCCTTTAACAACTTTATTGACAACCAACTGCATTCTGTCTGTTCCAAACTTTATATCTCTTAAAGCATTCATGAAGTTGTTTATGTCATTAATAGTTGCAACCTCTGGAGTAGCCATTACCAAAGTTAGGTTAGATCTTTGATATGAGATAAGAGTATAGTCACGAGTGTTATTACCGGTGTCAATTATGATGACATCAAAGTCACACGCTTTCAGGTTGTCTATGATAATTCCCATAATATCCGCATCAATATACAGTGCTTCTGCTGGGTTTGTGGGTGCTGCCAATACCTTTAATCCTGTAGGCTGATATGTCAGTAGGAAATTATCAATCTCCTGTTGGGTGTAAGTTATATCCCTAGGTGATACACCGGGTTTTTGTAACCTCTGTTGGATGTCTTTAGTCCACTTTGTTATATTAGGCCATGCATCCAATTTCATAAGTATTGCAACATCACCAAAATCAAAGTCAGCATCCACTAGTACCGTTTTTAAAGGTTCACCATTGATTTTAGTTTGAGCAAAGGCATTGGCTAGCTCAACAGCAAATGAGGTTTTACCTACCCCACCTTTAGGAGAACCTATGCTGAACACCTTTTGTTTGATATGGATATTCTTGCTTTGTTTTGGAGTTTGGGGAATTCCAAGGTCAATAGCTGGCTTTGGTGGTGCTGTAGGTTTTGGTTGTCCGGATGGGATACTAAAACCACCCTGTCCCATCGGTGGAGTCCCTGCTCCAACCCCTAGTGGATTGTTGCTAGGCATAGGACTGCCTAGTGGGTTATTGATAGGTGGTGTGCTACCTAGTGGATTACTACTAGGAGTACCTCCAAAAGGTGCAGTCCCCGCAGGACTACTTTGTGGTATACTTCCTAATGGATTAAAGGCTGTGGGATTATTTTGTCCTACCCCTCCCAAGGGATTTGACCATTGATTATCTCCAGATATGCCTTCTCCCGCTCCTTGACCATATTGATTCATACCATCTGATGGAGTTCCAAGTCCCCCTGTCTGAACTGGATTTACTCCTTGTTGCCAGCTTCCAGTAGGTGTTGTATTTTGCGTTTGGTTAGTAGCGGGATTGGGTTGATTAGGAATATTTACTTGTCCATGCTTTACCAAGCCGTATTTTTTAGCTAGCTGATCTAAACAATCTCCAATCTGCTGGACAGAGGGTTGTATAAGAATTTGAGTTGAACCCGCTTGAGCCAATTGTCCATATATCTCTGGATGATTTGCATCCATTACAGCAACTATCTTCATTTGCGGATTAATTCGCAGAAGATAGGGGATTACTACTGAACCTTGATAATCAGGGAGGTTGGAATTTACTATTGTAATCGCAGGCATTAGCTGTTGGGCTTTTGTAATGGCATCGCTACCATTTAAAGCCATATCAACTACTTGAAACGTGGGACTGATTCGAAAATATCTTGAGATATCTTCGCACCAGAACTGATCGCTGTTTACTACAAGAACTGGTATTCTCGTCATGTTAATCACCCTCCTTATTCATTCTCGCCTGTTTCAACTGTAGGTTCATTTTGGTTCTGTTGCACATCTGTACCTGTCTGCTCTGTGTTGAAATCTACAATATGGTTCTTTATGGCATTGAACTGCTGAATTAGATCCATAGTACTTGTTGTTACATTGTTGGCATCAGGTCTGAATATATCCACTTCTTTATATCCTGGATGAACTACTGCTAGTCTGACTTGTCCTTCCTCAAGACCACATGCGAGTATCACCGCTTCAGCTGGAGTCAACCTCATATCTACAGAAAGGATTTCTCCACTATCATCTCTTTGAATGTCCAATATCTCCTTGTTTTGGACAGTCAGCATAGTTGTAGTAATCTGATTTGAACCCGTTCCTTCAGGCGACATGGCAGATACGTCTACCTTTAAGGTAATAATGGCGTTTACCTTATCCCCTATATTTAATCCGGAAGGAACTCTATGCTCTCCTAATGCTAGGTTTACTGGCATTGCGACTTCGTTTTCCTCCAGCTTTAAGGATAAAGTGCTACCTTGGGTGCCTTCACCTGCTAGTCGTCTCATATTTATAGGTTCTTCAGCTTTAATATCGGACACCACAAGTTTTCCAATAACGCTATTAATATCTGTAGCAACTGCCTTATGTACACTATCCTTCGAGTATTGCATTGTTGTTACCATGCTTGGCTCAATCACAGTACCCGATTTAAGGTCAGTTAGTGCTACAACAACTTCTACTTTGCCTTGTAGTAATATTTTTGCTGATAGAGTAGCTACAGCAATTCCGATAAGAATCAGTATGATTAATGATAATAAAAAACCTTTTTTCTTATGTTTCATGCACATCACTTCCTCTATAAAATTTATAGATTACATTTTTAAAATTGCGAATATATTATACTCCGTTTCTTTTTTTGTGCAACTTTTCTTGTATTGACACTTTATGCACAATTCGCCACATTATTCAGGTATAAACACTAGCATTTATCACCTCTTTCTCACGAATGTGGTGGAATATAATAAAGCACTCAACTAGTGGGAGCGAATATAGCACATACAAACCCAAGATGCAATGTTTTTAGTTGTTATAAAGTAAAAAACAGGGACTATTATAAGTCCCTGTCTAATTCTGTTTATTTTGTTCTTGTAATTGTAGTAGGCGAATATTACGCTGTTCGTTGATTAGTAGAAGTTCGTCATCGGTTGGTGTGCTAACATTAAGCATCTCTACTTTAACCAGTGATGGTTCAGTTTCTTTAAAGTCGAAGTTTCTAGAGCTTCTGCATACAAACCAACCAATCGGACTTCTCGGGAACCATTTTGCAAGGTCACGGTTATCGTAACGCTCTTCACGAGCGATTTTTCTGATAACAGTTGTCACGTCTTCAGCACGGGAAATCTTCCCTGAAAACACTAGACCAGAGTTAGCTATGACGGAAGCGGGCATATCAGCGATCTTTTGTGTAATTGCTATAATAAACAGTCCTAGTCCAGCAGCTTGGTCTACGATCTTCTCAAATTCTGATGGTCCTGATAGAGGTGAACTATTATTGTCTCCAGAATCCTGACCTAGCAATACTTCGTTGGCCTCCTCTATAACCAGTATGGTTTCATACTGATCTTCGGCTAAAAATCCACCGGGATGTGCTTGTGCATACTTAAAGAACCCGGAAGTAATAAGACCGAAGATAAAGGATTTGAAAGTAGACTCTAGACCATAGGATTCAAGTACAACAACATCGTCTTTCCCTATCAAATCATCAATCCCCATACCGTCTTCCTGTCCAAAGAGCCTTGACTCAATGGTAAAGTCCATACCAAATACAGCCAACCTATCAAGTACACGGCTGTAAGCATCACGAACATCGTTACCTACTCTTCCTTTCCCTGATTGTTTGGGATCCTCTAATGCTAGCTTATACTCCATCATACGCTTATAGATCTTCGGAAGGGTTACCTTTGCACTTCGCTCCGGAGCAACCTTTCTCCACTCCGGCACAAAAACACCAGCCTCTTTATACAGGTCATATATGGTTTCTCGAAGAACAGATTTACCTCTTTCTCCTAGACCGTATGCACGGCAGTAGATTTCGATAAGTCCATCTATATACTGTTGTGGGTACACATTCTTTGGGATCTTACATACATTTAAGTTTATAGGTAAGAATTCAGGATTTCCTAGGCTGTAAAATTTAAACCGTTCTGGTTCTACTATTTTACCCAGCAATCTCCAATCTTGTTTTGGATCCATGCACACTATTCGCAGTCTCTTACCTGATTTACGTCTTACCTTCATAGCAATTTCACTTATAAAACGAAGTGCTGCAACAGTTTTCCCTGATCTTGACTCTCCTGTAAAGAAACCATGCATTATTTCATCTGACTCTAATCTATACTCAAATGGGGTTAGGTATCCATACCTTTGTGTATATCTCTCTCCGGAGATAATACGTCCCATGTAAATTTCACCTTTTCTTTGGCTAGGAACTGCCAATACAGGGATATTTTCAACATCCGCCCAAACTCCACCTTCGGACATTCGAACTGGGTGAGAGTAGGCAGTTACCTCTTGGGATAATAGTACCGTGCTATATTTATAGCTTTCCAGTTGACCTTTTATCCCCTCTCTTTCGGTACATGGTGAAAAAGCATTAAAATGGTACAATAAATGCTTTTCTACTTCTGGAGGTAGATCCAGCACTTGCATAGGACATGCTAATGCATCTGGGTTATACCATGCGGATTTAGCTACGGTTTCGGCAGCAGCCTTTGTCTCTTCATCCGGGGTAGCTATATACACATCTGTGAAAAACGCTCCTTGTCCGTTAAGGCTTTGCATGAGTCTTTCTCTCTGGAATTGAAGTAGCATAGTGATATTTTCAACCTCTACATCAATCCATTGATAGGACTTGGCATACCCGATACTTGCTGTCATACCAGTTGATGCAGAAGTACCGTTTGTAAGAGCACCAGTAAATCCGCTATTTCTTCCTACGCTATTTGACCAATTGTCGCTAACACCTTGGGTTCTTCCCTGTCCCCAAGTTTGTCCTCTGCTAACACTGTGGCTTTTGCTTACGCTCTCTGAAACCGTTGTGGAATGGCTAATACTTTTTGATACCCCTGCACTAAATCCATCAGATACATTTCGTCCCAAAGAACTAGATTGTGATAGGTTTTGTGATACAGAACTTGATCTGGATATAGATTCGCTACTGGATATACCTTTGCTCCAGCCATCTGAAGAACTAATTCCACTTGAACTTGTCATGGAATTGCTAACATTCGTTGACCAACTTTGTCCTTTAGAACTTCCTTGTCCCTGCGACCAACCTTCGCTTGTTCCTCTGGAATGGGATGTACCAAAAGTATCAGTAGAGGTTACGCCATGACTCTGGCTGCGGGAGCTTCCAGTAGACCAACTCTCATTAGTGCCAGAACTTGTAGAGTATGATCTGCCACTACTGTGTGAGTAGCTTTGGTTTGAGCTTACGCTGTCGGTAGTCGTAGTCGTAAGTGATCTTGATTTGCTTTGGTTCCAGTTAGCATATACAGAAATACCATTACCTTCACTGTCTGTTACACCTTCGGATATTGATGAGGATTTAATACTTGATGTTCCTCTTGTATGGCTATTGCTTACATTCTGACCAAAGCTAGTACTTGTATTCCTACCAACACTATGGCTTGAGTTGCTACCTACTGTGTTAGTTACACTGGTACCTGAACTATGGCTTTGAGATTGTCCTACACTCTCATTTATGCCTCTACTATAAGAGGAGTTGACACTCTCCCCTTCATTGTAGGAATAACCTTCACCTTCAGTTCTTCCAACAGACTGACTCGTACTTCTCCCATCGGTATGGCTAATAGAATAATTCTCACTAGTTCCGAATGTATTTCCTGCGGTTTCCCCGGTTGTTATGCCCTCGCTTATGCCTTGAGAAACACTACTGCCTTCTGTATGAGAAATCCCTTGATTCACTCCTTCACTAACACTAGTGCCACGGCTTACCCCGTGAGTTAAGGTTATTCCATCAGTTTCAGTTATGCTTTCAGAAAAGTTTTCGGAGATACTCTCGCTAACGCCATGACCTTCACTATCTCCATCACTATAGCCACTGTTATAACCTGAACTTGCTGAAAGGTTTGCCATAAACATCATTGGCAGAGCCAAGTTAAAGTTAAGGGACTTACTTCCCTGCTTTAGACTCTCCCAACGTGTTGCTTCTCTGCTTGTCGCTGTCAGCCACCCCTGCATAGTTTCTGGATCTATAGGCGTAGCAAGTATCATGATTACATATTCTCTGTCAGAGAGACCCGCAATTAACTCCTCTGTTGTTTCTACAGCTTCGGAGTTCATGTTACTGCTTCCAAGCATCCCGTGGGATTTCTGTCCTGGTGAATTCCTTGCCAAAGGTATCCCTCGAACAACCTGAAGATGTTTCATGGAGTGCATTTTCTCCCTTAACCATTCAATCTCTTGAACATTTGGAGGACGAAGCTCCATATTACGATATGTGCCTTGGATAGCAGCTGTAAGACCAGCATAGTCATAGTCTGCCTGTCTTTTTGCCTCCTCAAGTGTTTCCCCTACTCCTTGGCAACCGTATATGAACAAGAGACCAATAGGTTCAGGCTCCAGCACATTAGCTATCATGGTAATAAAGTTTACCCCACGTTCCCAAAGTCCGCTTAATATATCTTTGTGCATTTCCATTATGTTGTCAGCTAGTTTTAGTTGGGACGGGATACGAATTAATCTATATAATTTGACTGCTTTAAAAATGTGAACATAACCACCATTGCGATCCTGCACCTCCATCTCGTAGAGAATATAGTTAAGTTGTCCATCTTTTCTATACTCTACAAAACTACGCAGGACATTGATGTCGTCGTGGTTCACTTGTTCAGTCTTATATCTTTTTCTATTTAGGATTCTTGATAATGGTGTCGCCATATCCAACACCTCCTTTGTTAGTTTTTCTGCCAATCACCCCTCCTTTTTCTAATCTATATCTTATTCTTAAAATGTTTGTATCCTATCAATATATAAATTTTCTAAAATGAAAATACTAGCGGTAATTTTTTTGGCTATATTTGGTGTATCCTTTTTTCTCTGCAAAAGTTTCTGCTTTACTCTTCCCGCCATGGAACACTTTATGTTTCTGTACTAGAAAGATAATAAACCCAATAGGAGTCATAACGCTTACGAAAATAGATATATTATATAGCCAACCTATTGTTGCATAGGCGGCTGCATCTGGCAGATTCATATCAAAGATTGCACCCATTTGTGAGGGTGATACAGTGGAAATAATGTTTATTACATGCTTATATAAGAACAACACACCCAAATATGAAAAAGTTGCCCATTTTGTTTCTTTGATAATAGCTTCTCTATCTATTGGGACCTTCCATGCTGTAAGTGCTCCGCCAACCAACATAACTCCGCCAGCTAATTCTATCCAGACCTTCCCAAAACGCAGGTATGCACCTGCTGTAGCCAACCAAAGTATAACTAGAAGAATATAACCTATAATAATTTTCAAACTATCTTTTATCTGTTCATCTATCAGTTCGCTAGAAAAGGCTATTCTCCGCCTAGTTTCAATTGTCTCAAAATCTATTCGTTCATCTCGCATAGGATCACCCCCACAAGGTTGTTTTAGCAACTCTACTATAAAATCCGCCTTCTATCATCTACATACTCCGCTTGTTTTACTACTATCTCTTGGTGTGCCATGTAGATAATAGCTACTAATACAAGAAGAAGTCCCATATTCTCTTTAAAAAAATGTACAATTGCATAAAAAGCATTAATATGGATTGCTCCTATTAGATGAAATATTTTATTTATAGTTTCCATGGCAAATCACCGCCTTTTTTGAGTTTTAAAAAGGGATTGATCACCAACCCCCTAGTTTTAGAAAATAAAATCGTGTTCCCAACCGCTCTTTGATGTCTCGTTATTATGTCCATCCGCCTTCCCCTTTGATAGTCTATCTATAGTTGTAAGACGGATCCTTGTTCCCTTTAGACTATCTTTACCCCTGTATATTGTCCACATGGTTATCTGTTTTGATAATTGATTGTTCATAGTACTTTTTACATCTGTTACTATGTGCATCAGGCTTGTTACTTGATGCATCTTATCCATCTTGTCGTTCCAATCCTCTTGAGTATGATGTCCTAGATCAACCTCAAAATAATGCTTTGTGCCATCTGGTAGAGTTGCAATTATATCTGGTATATATATCTTCCCGTTTGGTAGCACTATAGTACATTCTTTCCTATCCATGGTAACTTCCTTATATCCATACTGCTTTTCCAGTATGTGTGCGGTATCTAATATCAGGTATCCATGTTCGGGAGTAGTATTCTCCGCTCGTAGTCGTTGTTTTTCACAAACCACTGGTCTTTTCCCAAAATGATACCTAAATATTTCTTCACCCTTTTCGCTTAATTCATAGGTGTAGAACCATCTATAAGCACCATTAGTTATCTTATCCTCTATTAAAAGATTGGCACTTTTTACTCCTGATAAAGCATTGTTTATTACCGTTGCTGTATAGTCTTTTGTTACACGCAGGTATTGCTGGATATCCTTGGTCTGTGAGTATCCTTTAACTCCGATAGCTTCTAGGATATCCCACATTGGTTCGGTCATATTTTTAACAACATCATCTATCAGTTCGACAGAAATTGGGTTTGTTGGTACTGGTGGTTTCCCACCACCAACTACTAATAAATCGCTTGTATTAGTAGTGGTATTAAACTCATTCCTGTCTTCTGCAACATTTTGGCTTATGCTAGCACCCTTACTCTGGTTTTGCAAACTTTTTTGAATAGCTTGTTCATTACTTCCAGAGACTTCTGTCGTCTGTTCAGGTGTCATATTTCGTTCCTTTACCTTTATAAGTAGCTGTGCTATCTGGTCTTTTAGTTGTGCGTTTTCCCTTCTCTGCTCTTCTATGGTATTTCGAAGTGTTGCAAGCATTTTTGCCTGCTCAAGTCTCTGTTTATTTAGGTTATTTATAGTGTAATCTATTGTCTGAATTGCGTTCATGGATATAAGGGTATTTGCTCCTCCTAATTGCTGAACAGCATATTCATTATCTAAAACCATAGTACACAGCTTTTTTACTCGACCTGCCAGCTCATCCCTTTCGTTTTTATATGCATTAGCTATTTGCTGGAGTTGTCGTAGCTGATCTTCCAATTTCATAATGTTTAGCTTTAATGAATTGTTTTCGCTTTTTAGATAATCGTTTGTTATTGGATTGTCTAACTTTCTGTTGAATAACCCCTGAAAAAATCCCATGTTCATCACCTACTTCTACTCGTTATTGATGTCATTTCGTATGCCGGTTTTATTCCTTTCGAGCTTCACATCTTTTGCCATTAAATCAAGGGTTTCGTTTATCCTGTTATACATAAATTCAAACTCATTAAATGTTGCCTGAATATTATCTCTGGCAGTCTGATTCCCGCCCTGTGAATAAAACCTTCTTGTTCTCTCTAGATATAAGATTTCCTTATCTATACACGATAGTAAAAGTTCATTTACCGAAGCAAATTCTTTAGGCGGACTTATAGAGTTTACTGTAGTTAACTCTTTCTTTAATGTGTCAATCAATGTACCATACCGTGAAGCTAGTTCATATCTAGGCCCAGTATTAAAATTTTTGTCTAGGCTATTTTGCATAGCCCAGTCTATTACTTCAAAACGCTCTTCGGCAAAATAATAGTAATTGCGTAGTTCTCGTAGCTTTACATCCACGATTTGTGCTTCCCATCCATTCACATAGGTGGTAGAAAAAATCCCAATCACTACAAACAATAAATAGCCAAGGGTAACCAATATAATCTTTAATTTCTTGTTCTTTTTCTTCTGTATCTGTGCGATTATGTCTTCATCGTACTCATAATCCATCGGCAAATCATCCGCACCAAATCCAGAATCATACGGTTCACCATAATGGCTATTGTAAGTATCATAGGTAGCCCGATTATCAGATGGCATTTGTTCCATAGATGGTATCTGTCTTTGTCTCTGCCTTTTATTTGTTTTTCGTTTATTTTTAGTACGAGGAATGTCTTGTGGTTGTCTTTGAGGGGGGATATGATGAAATCCTGGTCCGTAAGGCGAAGTCCCCATGATTTCCTCTTCAGGTTCTGTCCACTCATAATCATCATCTAGGTCAACCCACACAAACTCCTCCTCTTTCTTCTTCTTTTTAAATAGTGCCATCTCATGCCACCTCCTCCTCTTGCATTTTGATAATGCGAGTATAAGCTGCTGATAGTGCATCAGTCACATGATCCTTATCGCTTTTAATCAATTCTTTTACAGTAAACTCTTCAACCACCACCTTGTTGCGAACAGTCCGTTCTAGTATAAACTTTTTTATTCCCAGAGTATTGCATATTTCTGTCGCTACTTCAAGTTTATCTGCTTTTGTATTATTGGTAGCAGCTTTTTTAATCACATGCGGAGGATAGATATGGATGGGAATGTCTTTATGGCTTAACTGTATAGCTGCTTTTGCAACACCAATTGCTTCTCTAACAGATGTACCTCCACCACCAAAGCGTGGGTTATGAAACGAGTTTTCCATTGCAACTTCATCTATTTCAAAATCATTTATAATTTTTTGGGTATATCGAAAGATTTGCGACAGTCGATCATCATATCGCTTACTCATCTTTGTTCTAAACTCCGAATAAGCGATATGCCTAACATCAGTTATCTTCTGTGTATTCTCATCTATATCAATCTCTAGGACAGCATATCCTAGTTTAGTTAACGCCGGATCTATACCTAAAATTCTTTTTTTCATTATGACCACCCTTCCTTCCCCAACAAAAAAGGGTATGTGAAAGCCACATACCCTTTTGCTTATAATTTATTGTCGAATAAAAATATCTAAAAAAAGGCTAAAACCCTCAACAGCAAGCCTACGGCTACAAAAGGATAAAGCTTTTTGTTCTCAAGCAAAGTATTCACAAGGTGTTTGGGATCTACATTCTTCCGGAAAAATCTAGAGCAAATACATTCCACCGCAACTTTAAAGATAAGGATTATAGCTACCAAAAAGGTAATGTTTATGACCAGTGAGCCATATTCACCATTCAAACCTAAATACTCTTTAATTATTGCGGGGTTTATCACGATAACACTCTCCTATTAGAACTTGCAATTATTTAGATACTCAACCGCTGTAGCAACTACTTCTGTTGTTAAGTCTTCCATCTCGAACTCATGCTGACAATGTAAGCAAGTAATATCTCTTGTAATCTTTCTTGTCTGAATTTTTCCGTTAATCATACATTGACTTCCCGTATCCATCCGCTTTATATCTTCCTCGGCTTGCCTCTGGAATGAGTTGATCCATGGATAATCAGTACCTCTTTGGAATTTTCGATTTACTGCCATTTGGTACCTGCTAGAATATACAGTTGAGCCGGGTAGAATTCGGATGTCTACAGGCCTACATAAAGAACCTAGTAATATTACTTGATTTAAAAGTTCTTCCTCCAAAAGGTTTTTATCAGTAATTGCTAGTGGAATGGTCTTGTACGACTGTATTTCTGTAACATTAAAGTCGTAAGTTGATTTTTCTTTACATTCCGGACATTCTATCTCCCTGCTGTCTTGCCTTGTGAGTACCGAGCCGTCAATCAATACATATGTACCTTTTTCCAGCTTGGCATCATATTTTGCTTGCCTTCCATAACACCGAACCGTTGGTGTGCTAGGTTTGCCATTTTTTTTAAGATATTTAATCCTATATTTTGTCATGGGATAGTCACTTTCAGAATACTCGGGGGTATCAATCACCTCTCCAATAATTATTACTTTATTTTCTTTCGCCATATATCGCCACTTCCCTTCGTTATGTTGTTTATTCGTGTTAAATGCGTGTTTATTCGTGTTTTTGAAAGGGAAACAGTTATTATCATCTTTATAACACTGTTTCGTATACCAATAATTGATTATTTTACCACAGGGGAATCTATAATTATATTGAACTGATATACTTTCCACTCACCATCAATTTTCTTCAACTTATAAAGAAGTGTTTTCTCATCTATAACCGTACCATAATCTAATATGTCTGTAGTCTTAACTAAATGAACTATTGCTTCTGCTCTCGTTCCCTTCTTATTCATTTCCAATTCTTTTACCTTTAATAAATTTATCTTACCATTTACTCCTATCTGTTCAAAGGATGGAACCAATTGTGTGTAGATTGATAGCTGATCACCAGTTGATTTTTGTAGGACTTGATCCCATTTTCCATTAACAACATCCTCGACATACTGTTCAATAAATTCCTCTACTTCTTTTTTATTACCAGAACAGCCTGTTAAGGCACTAAACATAATAACAATTGCCAGTAATAGAAATAGTTTTTGACTTTTTCTCATTGCATCACTCCTTTTATAACTAGTGTGATATCCGATACAACTGTTGTTGTGCTAGCAGTTGGTCTTGCCAACTGCTTTTATAATGCTAGGATACTATTTTTTAATTTCTTCCCGAAAATGTTTGTAGAAATCAGATACACTTACTTTGTATAAGGTACCTATACGAAAGTGATCTATATGTCCAGCATCGCATAGTCTAGTAAAACTTCTTTTGCTACATCCAAGAAATTTAGCAAATACCGTAGCGGATTTTAATTGAGGTATTTCAGTCAGTTTCTCTTTATGAAGAGTGAGTGTTGGCTCAACATCTGTTCTCCTTCCTTTATGATTTGTCGGAAAGATTCCCTCATCGCCCTCTTGTCTTTTTGTAAAATGTCTAGCATTTAGATAATCCAGCACGGATTTCTTCGAAACCCAAGTTTTGGTGCCTAATTTCCCTATTTCTATCTCTCCTCTCATTCCCATCATAGTAAGCATCCTTGTTGTAATATCCAATCTCTTTGCTACATAGTTAATATCCAGATATAAACCTAATGGATCAATGGCACCGTCAAATAGCTCTGAAAAGATATTATGAGCGGCATCCTTATCTTCTATATTTTTCAAGTCTTCAATCTTTTCAATCAGTTCAACTTTTCGGTCTATTAATTCATTAATTTCTTCTTCGGTTAATTCTTCACCAGACTTTTCATGCTCTAGCTTTTTTATCTCTTCAAAAAGTTCCGCAACTTCAGGATCTAAAACAAGATTTTCGACTTCTGTTAATCCTTCGGTCTGCTTTTTAGGTTCTATAGCATGAAAAGAATTGTCTTGACCACCAACACCGCCAACTAACCTTTCGTTCATCTTATATCCCCTTCCTCCTTCTTATTTACTAACATACCTTCATACGTCAATTATATACAAACAATGCATAAAAGTAAACATATTTCAATTTTTCCTAATTTGTTGTTACTTTATACATTATGTGTCTCTTTTCGTATATTGTCACGGTATCTAGCTTAAGCAAGTTTCAAGGGTATAATATGAACTCTTTGCCAGCTATGGGTGCTGGCAGATGTTTTATTATAGAACAAACACTCTGCTTAATAATTTTGCCACCTTCTTTGTCATCTCTGGTCTGGTAAACAGAAGGTATTCCTTATGAGTGACAAAGCCTCGTTGTTCTAACTCTTTCTTGAAAGTCTTTTCGTCTAGCTCATAACGGCTCAAGCCATAGATACCATCATCACGCTGAAATTCATATACACTATAATCGCCATCTGCCGTAATCATTGGAGCTACTATCCCGGTTTTCGGATCTTTGTATTTCATTACACCACGGCATTTTTTAACATTAAGTTCATACACGCCGTCCCATTCATTACCTGATAGAACCACCTGATATATAACATTCCTTCTTTCTGACTTGAAATGCTTATAAAACACGGGTTGTTTGCATATTTCTTGCATAAACCATTTGCCTAACAAAACATTAAAAACTCTTTCGGTTTCTGCTTCTTTGAAGAACATTTCTCCTTCATCATAGCGATAGTTGCCTTTCTTGTCTATTAACACAGCAAGTCCGTTGTTCATAAACAAACTCATCTGTTGTTCCGCAGACACTTCTTGGGTAGCCTTGATAATAGCTTTTTTTCTGGGTTTCTTCTTGCCAGAAATAACCATTGAAAGACCACTTGTATTAACTCCTACTGGCAATGGCATTTGTAATTGCTCTACCATCATGTTTATACATCTCCTTTGCGTGTTTGTTCGTGTTTAAGATGTTAATTTTCGTGTTTGTAGAAGCAAAATGTCACATTATTCAATTTTTGACTTTATATTCGTATTATATCGTATAATCCTTTATTTGTCAATCTATTCTATGCAATTTTTGTCAAATTTTTAGGCAAAAAAAGAAGAAAACCAAATTAATTGGTCTTCTTCCTTTTATTAAGAATTTGGTTCAAAGTACTGCTTTCACCCTTTGGTCTCTGGGTAGGTCTGTTGATTCCGGTTATGAACCTGCTAGAAAGAGTACTTCCTATTCCGCTATAAGTTTTCTGCTGATTAGCAAATTGTGTTTCGATAGTTTCCATATGTTCCTCCAGGTCATTTCTTAATTGCTCTAAACTTCTATCTGGGAAAGGTAATCCTACAGCTATAACATACACATATGCCTTTTTCTTTCGATTATCTTCATATATTCCAGTATAAGTCTCAAATGGCATTCCCATCTCTTGTTGCATTTTCTTAAGAGATGCATTAGTTAGTTTAATAGCTGCAGAACTTGGAATATCGAAACAGAAAGCAACTCCTTTTGTTTGTGTGAAGTCATAATCTGCAAAGAAGGATTCATCCAGTTTCTTTTTTAGTGCCTGTGATAGAGCAATTTCATTCTCAAGATCATTTACATCAAGTACTAGTTTTGTTGCAACCGCACAACCTCTTTGAGTTAACAGTGTTAGATAATCTTTTGAGTCAAATGCTACCTCACTTGGTAACACGCATAGTTCATTTAACCTGTCTATAACTTCTACACTAACTTCATTAACCACACGATACATTGCTTTTACTCCAAGGTCTGGGATCAGCCTTGAGGCTTTTGCATTATCAATTACGAAAAGACTACCCAATCCTTCTAGTGCAGACAATTCAGCAAAAGCAGTATCCGCTATAATCTTATTTTTCGGTGACTCTATATCGCTTGGCAGTGTAACCATGGCACCTACCTGATATCCCTGTTCAATAAGCACCTGTGCTAATAGTGGCATCATTCCGCTTCCAGTACCCCTACCTAGTCCTGCTGTCATTAAGATGTAGTTGGACTTATCAAAGGTTTTTTCGATAAGGTTCATGATCTGTTCAATATTTTTCTCTACAGCTTCCCTTCCTACCTCGGGGTTAGCACCTGCACCCTCAACTGAATCAGCAGGTGTCCAGAGCTTATTTTCTCGAGGGATATGTCTTAATTGGAAAAAGTCTGTTTGGGAAGTATTTATTGTAATGACATTATAGCCTAGTCTTCCCATTTCATTGGCAAGGTTACCTCCACACTGCCCGCAACCAATTACACCGATTTCCAATCCTACATTTTTCTTCATACTTATCCTCTCCTTCTTTTATTTCGAATTTATTCTTTAAATAATCTCATTACTTTTTCTCCGGCTGGTGTTATATAAAAACATTCTGTTCTACCAGACCGATAGCTTTCTGATAATCCAACAAATGCCAATCTTTGAAGGGATTGATAAATATTGTGTCTGCTTATTTCTATACCTTCCTCTTCTAAAGATTGCTTAATATCTTTATAGCTAATTCCACGCATCTTCCCTGTTTGTTCTAGACTATGAAGAACTATTACATCATCTTCTTTTAGTCTTGAGGCAATCTCCTCTAAACAACTGTTGCAAAATGGCATCTTCATACCTCCTATATTGTTTTTACATAGCTTTGAAGTTCTCTTACTTGTCCTTGAATAATTCGAATAACTCCTTGTATATTTTCAACATCCTCTTCCATAAGGATGGCTTTATATTGATCAAGTGCACCGCTTATATTAGCCAAACACACCAAGACTTCTGGAAGATGGTCAGTATACATTACCGGGGGTTTTAATCTTTCAAGCTCTAGGTAAGTCTCTTCTACTAGTTCAGATGTTTTTTCAACGCTAGCTATGGCTTGACTAAAGGAAATCTCTCCTTTGCGTACCATAACTGACTGCTCTGCTAAATTTCCTGTGTAGTTTGCTATTGGAATAATTAGTCTATTAACTCGGGTTAGGTAATCCATTTCGTTCAAAGGTCTTGTATCTTTATCAGCAGGTACATATGCACCTAGGTCAACTATGGGTTCATTTGCATTACAAGCAACCATATTAAGTCCTAACAGCAAGATTAGTGCAAGTGCAAGTAATGACTTTGTTTTTCTTTTTGTTTTTAAAGTTTTCACAGGACCACCCCCTGTTTTTTGAGTTCTTCTTTGATTTCACTCAATCTTTCCTCTGACACCCCTTTTGCTCTCATCCTCTTTATCCCGTATTCTTTTTTTAATTCCAGAATGTTGGCTATGTTGGTATTAAACAGTTCCGCCAATTGTACTCCCTTAACTCTTTCATCTACATATAGCTTCTTGAATAATTCGGGAGTTAACTTTTCTCGAAGCGGTCTGCGCATTTCTTTGTATATCCCGTGCTCATATCTAGCTCTCATGACAGTGTTAGGGGAGCAATTAAACATCTTCCCAATAGCTTCATCATCCAGTTCTTTGTCTACATACAGTTCCATTAGCCTTTCTTTGGTAAGAATGTCCTTTACGAGTTTTTTCTTTAAGCCATGCTTTTCTAGGATTTTTTTGAGTTCTGTAGTAGTTAAATTAAAGTCCTGCATTATCTTTGTATATGAATCCCCTCTATCTAGAGCTTCTTTAATCACTTCCCCTTCAGGGATTTCCTTTTCTTTAAAAAGTTCAGGATACTTTTCTTTGTACTCCTTGTAAATCTGATGCACTCTCTGCCTCGACTTGCCGAATTCTCTAGCTATAGATCCAAAAGATCTGCATTGGGGTGGATTAACCATTTCAGCCAAAACCTGTGGTGGTAATTGTTTTTTTAGGCTCATATGCATCACCTCTTTCCGTGTTTTTGCGTGTTTTATCCGTGTTTGTGTGTATTCGGTTATTTATATCTTGCTAAAAAAAGTGGCTATATGGTTATGAAACTACTTTTTAACCCACCATCCCTATTATTCTGCCAATATCAAGTGCAGTTACATAGACTATCACTCCTAAAAGCAATACAAATCCTGCGACAGATAAATAAGTTTCGACCTTCTCTACCTTGGGATATATCTTTGAAAGCAGAAGAATCATTAATTTTCCTCCATCAAGTCCGGGGATTGGCAGTAGGTTCATAACTGCTAGGTTTAGGTTGAGGAAAATTATAAGATAGAATATGTTTATAGCTCCTTCTCCTATAAATGCTCCTCCCTCGGTTACTATCCCTAAAATACCTGATAGAGTCTGTGGGTTATTAAAGATTTGTGGTATGCTAATTATAATTTTATAAAGGAGCCGAAAGCTCATTACTACCGGTTTTATAAATATGTTGTTTACTGTAAAGCCGTTTTTAATAATGATGAAAATAGCAAAAGATATTATTGCTACCAATATGTTTGCAGTTACTCCTCCTATAAAGAAGATAGCTCTTTTATAAGGAGGTATCTTATGAAATTCATCTGCGGATTTAACATCCGGCATTACATATCCGCCTAGTGGTATCATCGACACCATATATTCGGTATTGCCACTCTTCTTTGACCATAGCTTTTTTCCGAATCCTACGGAAAATTTGGCTATGGGTATCCCAGTCAATTTTGCCATGAGATAATGTCCAGCTTCATGGACAAATATAATAAATCCTAAAATTAAAATAGTTATTATATATTTCAATTAGTATCACCCCTTACTTGGCCATACAATAAACCTCATTACTCTTTTACTTTTGTATCGTCATATTAACTTGTTTGTTTATTGAAGTACTCGATTAAAGGTTGTTCTTCCTCAAATATTCTAGGTATTTTTATGGTTTTGACCTTCCCCGAATTTCCTTGTCCTTCTGGTTCAACCATGCCTTTGATAACCAAGGTAGTCTTCGTAAGTGAGTATGACTGGATATTTTTTATTGCAACAACTTTGTGTACCCTCCTCATTACCGCCTGAAATGCGTATGAGTAAATAATGGTTTCAGGAAACAAATGCAGTCTTTGTGAACCAGTTGCCTCTATACTAAACAACAGATTCCCTATAAGAAAAACGAGAATTGGAACCCACAACACTAAAATGGAAGAACGCAGCCTATATAAAAATTCTGATGCTACAACATTTCCTATAATTGTTGGGGTGAGCCAGCAGATTGCTGGCATACACACCCCAAACAGTAAAAATAATCTCAATTTATATCTCAAATATTTCTTTATTTTCTCGCTACTTGTTTTTAACTCCATTGAGTACCGCCTCCCTTCCCCAACCACTACATTAGCCTTAAGGCTTCAGCTGCAATTGCAGAACGCTCTGTTTCGCTTAAAGTGATATGTCCTGCTAATTTTGATTGCTTAAATCTTTCAATTGTAAAGATTAAACCATTAGATTTCTCATCAACAAGAGGGTTATCTATCTGGTTGTTTGAAGGATCTCCTAATAAAACAATTTTTGTATCCTTCCCGGCACGAGTTAAAAACATTTTAGCCAGGTGTGGCGTGAGGTCTTGAACCTCATCTATGATCATCAAAGTCTTTGCAAAGGACCTACCCTTAAAATAAGTTAAAGCATCAATCTCTAATAACCCTTGAGACTCAAAACTCATAACAAGTTCTTCGATATCAACATAATCCCTACTATACTTACCTTTCTTGCCAGTGTTGGCTGATTCACCAGCAATATTGTAAATAAAGTCTAGATTGTCAAAGTACGATGACATCCAAGGTCTTAACTTTTCTCTTTTTTCTCCCGGTAAAAATCCTAGGTCTTGTCCTGTTGGTACAGTAGGTCTTGTAATGATAACTTTTCGATAGATGGTTTCCATCTTTTCTAGTGCAGTAGCCATTGCAAGAAGTGTCTTCCCTGAACCTGCTTGACCTGCTAGTGTTACTAGAGGAAGGGAATCATCCATCAACAGCTCCATAGCATATTTCTGTTCAAGATTTAACGGTTTAATCTTTTTAATGCCATTTCTCTCTATCCTCTCGGCAAATTTCAATGGTACTAACCTGTCGTCTTCAACTTTGGTCAAAATGGTATGCTTTGGGTTAATATTATTTATTACCTTTACAAACTGATTAGGGTACAGGTTATCAGTTTCCTTTGATAATAAACTGATGTAACCTTTATCGTTAAACTCTTCTAGCCTATAGGAATCAAGCTGAAGACTGGTATGTCCAGAATAAATTTCGTCAACGGTTACTTTGTCGTTTTCAAAATCCTGTACTTCTATCTCTTCAGCATCAGCCTTCAAAGTCATTGCTAGATCCTTGGTAACAAGGATGGTTTTTATCTGGCGTCCTTTTCTTTTGTTTTCCATTGCGAGATTTTTACATACTGCTAGTATTCGATTATCGGTTTTTGATCTATCTAGTCCATCTGATAAACAAGATAAATCTTGATGATTCCTTTCTATCTTTACAACACCGTTGCTAGGTAATCTTACGCCTTTATAGAGATTTCCTAAAGCTCTTAAGTTCTTTAAGTTGTTGATCGCTTGACGAACATGGTATCCAACTAAATCCTGCCGGTTTTTATTGTTATCCAATTCTTCTATACATGCGATTGGAATTATCACTTCATTATCTTCAAATCTCAAAAACGCCTCGGGTTCATGCATCAATACATTGGTGTCCAATACATATTGTTTTATCATTCAACCACCCCTTGTTTGCGAGTTTAGGTCAATATTATACACATAAATTGATTTTGTCAAATTTTTCGTATTTTGGTGTATTAAATCACTATTAGACACATCTTTCCAGATATTTTTAGTATAATTGAGTGATTTCTAAAAATGTACCATCAAACGGTTTAAAAACCCTCGACTTGGAAACAACTATAAACAATGTACTATGTACTATTTACTATGTACTATATATTAAATTTACCAGATATAGGTGCATAGCCTTTACATTTGTGATATAATGTTAAAAAACATAATAGCCAGTCGAAAGGTGTGGTACTAATGTCGGATTTTTACGGCGGGAAGAGATTATCGCAGATATTGAAGCAGTTTGGCCTGCTATCTTCTACCGTCCACTATTACATACGAGAAGGCTTGCTAACACCAAAGAATAAAACAAAAGGTGGTTTTTATATATTTATGAAAGAAGACGAGGAACGCCTTCGACAGATTCTTAAGTGGAAAGAAGAAGGCTATTCTATCAAGTTAATGAAACAAAAAATAAAAGAACTTGATGGTTCGACTTCAGATGTCCCGGCTGATCCTAGCGAAACGGAGGTATAACACTATGTTAAGTTTTGATTTTTTAACATTTCACTCCCTAGATACAGAACCTTTTCAGAATTATTTTGATAAAAAGTTTGTCTTTTTCTCAAAAGACTACACCATGGCAATGAAAGAATTAACAAAGTATTCTATTTTAAAAAACTCATCATTTTTTCTGTTAAGTGGAGATGTGGGGATAGGCAAAACCTTTTTAGTAGAATCCTTTAAGGAAGCTATAGATCGGCGTGTTTTTTTACCTGTTCACCTAAAAGAACCTAAAAGTACCGAGGAAGATCTAATAAAGCGTATATTAGAATACTTATATACTCCAAAGGAAAGAAATTTAATATATACCTATTCTCAAGGTCACTGTGAGTCTCTATTCGAAGATTCCTTAAAGTCCATATATGAGCAAGGTCGCTTTCTACTCTTGTTTATTGATGAATGTCAAGCCTATGATAAAAAAATGCTTGATTACATCCGAAGGCTTTCCAATATTCATGTTGACCTTGATGGAAAATCTGTAGCAGCTCATTCAACTATTTTAATCGGACAACCAGAAATATTTTCCTTGGTACAAGGCATAGATAATCTTTATTCTCGGGTCACCCACTCCTACTTTTTAAACAGGCTATCTGAAGAAGAGGTAAGGGATTATATACAGTTTCGCTTAACTCAAGCTGGACATCCTACGGGGGACATCTTTTCAAAAAAAGAAATTATCAGTGAAATATGGAATTACAGCAGAGGAATTCCAAGAGAAATCAATAAAATAGCAACAGCGGTTCTTCAAGAGTCTGCATTCCAAGAAATACGAGAATTCGATGAGGAGTTTGTAGCAGAGATTCGAAGAACTTTAGAGAAGAGATGGTAACTTGAAAGGAGGTATAGACATATGGGATTTGATAATGAGAAGGAAAATGATAAGAAAAAGAAACTAGAAGACCAAATACGATTAGCTTTTTTAAAAAATGAGAATATAGAAGTTAAACCCTTGGAACTCTCCCATGTAATTACCGGGAGGAAAAGATCGACAAATAAAAAACGCAAAAATGTATTCTTTGTAGAAGATTCAGATATTGCAATTGAAGAAATGTATATGTTTTTTATAAAAGAGTTTGGGGAAAAGCTCCATAACTGGCAGATTATCAACCTATCAATACTATTAACAAAAGAATTATTGATAGATGAAGAAATGACACCTGAAAAATATAAAAGAATAAAAGACCTTATAGATTCTTTGAAATAAAAAAATATCAAAGCGCATATTTAGGCGCTTTTTTATTTTTCCTTTTTCTGGGATTGTGCTATATGTGCCATATGTGCTATATGTGCTATATGTGCTATATGTGCCATATGTGCTTATCGTGCTATAAGTGCTAATGGTGCTATTAATCACATGTGTGTAATATGTGCAATATGTGCTAAAGATGTCATTTTGCACATTTTGCACCATTTGTACATAATTGGCCATATTTTCGATTTTTGTTACGTTTTTCGTTATACTTTGCATATTTTATTTACATACAGAAAAAAATATGGTAAGATATTCTTGTAAAAATAAAAAAAGAGTCTCGCTTTTGCAAGACTCACCAAAAAACAAAAAGAGCCTTGTTCTAGCAAGACTCAAAAATCTAAAAGTAATTTACATTTAATTGTCCCGGCTTCATAAGGTTGGCGCCCGGTGAAGCCAATAAACTAGGAAAGTTGGTGATACTTTAGATCTAGTGTTCCGAATCCTCTTCCTCAATCTAGTTGGCCGCTAGATTGAGGAAAAGTTCGGAGAATGAGTTGAATATTAGTTTAAGTCAAGGACTATTCCAAAAAAACCCAAACAGAATAGCCCCGGGTATTCTATTGTCTTTTTTAGCGCAGTTATATTATACCCTAATTTCCTCATAATATCAAGCTTTTTTTAGGATTTTTAAAGCATTTGGCTAATTTTGATTGCTATTTATTGATATGAGGAAAGGGTGTGAATTATGTCTTTATTAAATGATTTTATTTTCGATAAAAGAATTCTTGATATGGCTACAGATAAATCTTTTAGTCGTTCAAGTTTATTAGTTTGTTTATATATGTACCGGGTTTGTGATCCTGATGGGAACTTGCATCAGTTTGATCGTAAGGAATGCAGTGAGGAACTAAACCTCCACTATAATACTGTATGTGAAAGCATAAAGCAGTTGGAAATTAAGGGTGTAATCATAAATAAAGACAATCAGTTTACCTTGGCTAATTACACGGATCTCTTTATAAAAGGCAAATCCAAGGGATATGTTAAACTACCCTCCTCTCTATTCTCACCGGAACTTCTAGTCCTTTCAAAGACTTCTATTCTACTCATTCTCCGACTGTTATCCATAGAACCAAAATATAGAACCAAGATTTCAGATAAAAAATTATATAAATGGCTTGGTCTTAATAATAAAAACCGAAGGCAGTTATTAAAAGATGCAATTTCTAGCATTAGCTTCGCTTTTGAGGTATCAACTCAAGAGTATATGAAGGTTGTCTTTGGTGGTGGTAGAAATATGACTACCCATTATTGTTTCGTATCAAAACTACCATTTAAGACAAAACCGTCACCTGTTAACTTTATAACCTCAAAAAAATCTCGTTATTACTTCATATACGAGTTAGTAAATAACTATGGATTGGTACATAAATTAACTGTAAAAAACTTTGAAGACCTTATTGCTTTGTATAACGAATACAAAGACCGTGATTTGTTTGTTAAGGCTCTTCATTCTGCACTACAAAACTTTTATAATATAACTACGGAAATTGGTAGATACCTCCGTGGTATACTAAAGAATCTGACCTGTTCCAAAGAAAAGAAAATGGCTACTGAAGAAAAGCCACAAAATAAAATTGAACAGGCTGTTCAGAGTGTCAAAACATATATACATAAGAAAATGGCTCCTAAACATAAGCAAAATAGAGATACCAATATTCCTCCAGATCTAGATGATACCCTTGGTTTTGATTTTAAGCAGGAAAGTAGCTTTAGGGAATCGGATCTTGAAATGCTTTTTGCCACATGAAAGTAAACAAACACATTTTTTGTGACTGCTTTCACAATATTTGTGAACTGCTAAAGCTCTATTTTTGCTTAAGTTTAGCTATTTTTTGCTGTTTTTGTGACCTTATATAATTCTTATCTGTTCTATAAATTTCTTCTGTTTTAAAAACAGGGTGACAAAAAATGGAAGGTGTTGATATGGGTGTCTTATCAAGAGATTGTTAGAAAGGTTCTACGAGAATATGACTTAAAAAGGCAGGTAGTAGAATCTAAAGCTAGAGATCTGAAAATAAAACTATATGAGAAATATCCTGCTTTAGCTGAATTGGATAAAGAGATAGCTAGTATTGGTGCTAGCATGAGTATTAGTATTATCAAAAATCCTGAAAAGGCGGATGAAATAAAGAAAGAATCCTATGAAAAAATGAAAGCTATCTCAATAAAGCGGGATCAGATCCTTAAGGAAATCGGTATATCAAACGAACAACTTGAGCCTGATTATGAGTGTCCTATCTGCAAGGATACTGGTTTTATTGATAGCGAAAAATGCAAATGTTTTACCCAGCGAATAATTGATGAGGTGTATCAGTTATCTAGCCTTAAGGAGAACATTAAGCATTGCACATTTGAAAATTTTGATTTCACCTTATTTTCAGATGAGCCTTATATGACCGACAAAGGTCCCAAGCCATCGCCTCTGGAGAATATGAAGGTAATATATAAACGTTGTAAGGAGTTCGTAGAGAACTTTGATACTGCAACTAGAGGATTGTTTTTTGTGGGTAAGACTGGTCTTGGCAAGACATATCTCTCCTACTGTATTGCCAATGAACTTATGGCAAGGGGTAAGACCGTAATATATCAAACCGCCTTCACCCTATTTGATATTATGCATGAGTCTCGTTTTGACAGCGAAAAAAGTCGCTCCGAAATACTAGCCAATATACTTGAGTGTGATTTACTTATAATTGACGATTTAGGGACAGAGTTTTCTAAAAAAATAGCAAAAACAGAGCTTTTTAACATACTAAACACTAGGCTTATACATAAGCGGAAGACGGTTATTTCAACCAATCATTCCTTAAGCGAAATAAATGAAATGTATGAAGACCGTGTGATCTCCAGAATGTCAGAGTCTTTTGACTTCTATAACTTTTACGGTAATGATGTGAGATTTATACTGCGCCAAAGAGAGCCTTCAAAAAAGGCATCCGAATAATTGCATTTTTAAACTAGAACGGTACAATTGAATGCATCAGCAAAACACGCACAATAAACTTTTTAACTAAACACGAAGAAATACGCAAAAGGCTGGTGGTAAAGTGCAAGTAATGAAGGATGTACCTGTATTCAATAATGCACAAATTGAATTACAGGTTAAAAAGCATATTGAGTTTTTAAGTCTAGTTCATCCATTTCTTACTGATATTTTAAGCTATCACAAAGAATGTGTGGAAGTAAGAGCTATCTCTAGGAAAAATAACTCCGCAAGGTCTTTTAATTTTTGGAGGCTAGACAAAACAGGAATAGAGAAATATACAAGATTTATTAAGTCCATAAACGGGAAGCCATATTGTGTTTATTATTCTCTCTATACTATTGATTACAATAAGCGACTTATTAAAAGTGATGGTACTCCCTACTCCAAGGGGAGAATAAATAATCGCAACGCACTGTATACAACAACTCTAGGTATGGATTTCGATGACATCAGTGAAGATGAGCATAACGAGTATCTTGAAATTTTAAAGTCTATTGGCATAGATACAATAGTTATTAATACCGGAAATGGCTATCAAGATCTAATATTGCTGGAGGATAAAGTTCATGATCTTAATGCTCTAAAAAAATTCACGAATCTTTTACAGACAAAAGGCTTTAAAGTTGATGGTAGCATTATAGATCCCGCAAGAGTTATGAGAATGCCGGCAACCTTTAACTGCAAGAACTTTGATAAAACAAGGTCATCTTATGACCCTAACAAGGAGTGGGCTATCCCCGCTAAACTCCTAAAAAAGACAGATAAACGACTAAAATATTCTGAAGTGATGTCAGCACTCAACAAGTTGCCAGATAAAAATACAATTTCACCAATTCAGATAGATGTTTCTAATCTTAAAACATCTGATAATAACTTTATAAATCAAGATGTTGCATCTATGGATGTTCCCCAAGAGAGTGTCTACACAATAAGTAATGTCAGAGATCAATACAACATGATTGATTTTGACGCTCTCCCTGAAGCAGTTAGGAATATGCTAATAGAAACAAAGGATGGATTTCGCAACAGCGTACTGCTTTTCTTGGTACCATTCTTCAAGAATAAAATAGGATTGTCGCTGGATGTATTAACAGATGTTCTTTGTATATGGGGTTCCCGATGCAACCCTCCCCTCTCCCCTGACTTTATCAAGTCGGAGGTCAGGAGAATATATAAATATAACTATCAAGGGTTCGGCAAATACACAGGAGAAATGGCTGGAGAATTTGGGAACATAGATTTTGGTCAATACAAACGGGAAAATAAGATTATAATACAGAACAGATTATTTGACCTATACTCTATCCTGTCTGATACATCTGTGGTAATCTACCTCTCTATGCTATTGGATCAGAAACTTAATGATAGAGAGGTTTGGACAAAAAAGGATTTGTCTCAACTAACGAGAATGAGTGAAAGATCTATCGAAAGAAATGTAAAAAGTTTGGTCTTATATAAGTTTGTAAATAAAGTTAATGGTAACAAGAGATTGGGAGAAGAACACATATATCAACTGAACAAATTCTTTAAAGCTAAAGACGGCTTTACTGAACTGGGAACAGCTCTTATAGACAATATTTTGTATAACGAAAGGAATAAACTCAACAAAGGAGAGATAAAACTTTATACTTATTTATGTTATGTAGTCGGCTGGTCTCCAGAAGGTGAGTGTTTTATGAGTAGAGAGACAATCGGGAAAGCAATTGGGAAAAAAGAAAGTTCAATCAGCGGACTTACATCTTCTCTCCAGAAGAAAAAGTACATCAAAAAATACCTACACTACAAAAACAATGTACCTCATTGTAGTTATATTTTAAACTACTAAACAGACTTATTTCATAATTTAGTCGGTATGGGAGGGATTACACCGATGAAAAAGTTAACCCTTGAAGAAATTAAGAAGATTGCAAATAGCAAGACATTACCTATAAAACCTATGCCTGTTATCATACCCAAAAACATAAAAAAGTATGATAGGATCTATTTGTCGCAGGAGCGTATAAAAAGGATTTTACAAATACAATCATAAACTTCAGAATAAATACAAAGAGAGCTTTCGGTCTTACCAAAGCTCTCACTTTATGATACCAGTTTCCATTTTTTTCTTACGACAATATTTGAGGGTATCGACGTATCGCCTATCCCTTGAGAATACAAGGTTTTAATTTATTAATCGACATTTTTCAACCCTATTAATATACAGGAGAGGGAGGAGGAGGGGGGTATATATATCTATATATTATTGTGTAGATACATTTGTTCTATAGTCTGTTGTACCTGTCTTTGTGACTGAAGCATTTGATGAGTATGTTGTTCTATTTCTCTTTCTACAGACAATCTATTTGTTTCCATAAAACTATCCTCTACTATTTGGTTTTGTTTTAGCGATGTTTGGTGGCTGGCTAATGGTCTGTGAGGATTAGAACGATAATCTTCTAGAGCAGGATTAAATCCCTTCCTGTCATCCCAAGGCACAATTATAGATTCTCTATTCTTCTCCTCCACTTGCGATTTTGATAATACTACATTCTGTTCAATCGTACTAATACTAATATCGTTAATCCTTTGAATGATATCTTCCTGGATTTTTACTATTCTCTTACTAACTTCATAAAGTCCACTATCTTTGTTTAAAGACATTCTCACTTCTAACCTAGAATCTTCATCAAGTTCATTAAGAAGTTCGACTTGTTGTTTTGGGGAAAGATCTATAAAGCTATGAAGAATACTTACTCGATTCATAACTATTTTAAGACGAGTTTTGGTATGTTTGTTATATGAATACCCAAATATACCTAGCGGAACAACGAATGATGCTAGAGAGAACAAGAGAACGGAAAACAGCTTGTTCATTACCACACCTCCCTGAACTTCCAGATTACCGATATGCTACAACCCTTAAATTTGCTAATCAACCTAATATATAGACTGTGGGTAAGACAACGGCTACTAGATAACTCCCTTCAGCTTATGACTAATATAGATCTAAATAACAAATAGATCAAACTATGGGTAAGACAAAGATTAAAAAAAGGAATTCGGAAATGTGTAAGAAATAGATTGGCGGTGTTTTTCTTTGTGTTCATTTTTTATGTGTATCTAACGAATCCATAATGTTTAGATGTAATTTGTTAGTAGCTGGCTGTTTGGCGGCGAATTAAGAATAGGATTAGTCAGCTAAACCTTAAGTTATAAAAAGACATTTTTGAGATTCAAAGAATTTATTTAAGACATTAAATAGGTATTTCTCAAGATTGTTAATTAGTAAAGAAAGATATCCATACGAAGAACTGGTCTCTTTTATATTAAAAATAGGATTAAAAAAGGATTTGTAAAGGATTGATGATATCTTTAAAAGTTTTGGCAGATTAGGTTTACAAAATGAAATATATGCAATATAGCAGATTTATGCCAATAAAAACACAAATGCTTTGGTATATGTAGATACTGGTTTACGAATGCGATAATTTATCTCCTTTTTTCTTTAGTCTTTCTTTTTTCTTTCCTATAAGACTGTCAGGATTTTGAAATCTCAAAAACCTAAAAATGTGGATATTTTTGGATGCTTTACACAACTTTTAGAGGAACAAAGAGCAGAACACGATGACCAAATTAAAGAGGCGTTTTGCAAGACTCCCCTCGCCTTTTTATAAGGTCTGCTATTTGGTTGTGATTTTAAAATCATATGACAAGGCATTACTATTACATTTTTTAGAGTTGTTATCTTTTACATGTCATCTATACTGATTATGGTCTACTCAAAACATCCTTCTAAAAAACAGAAAAACATTTCCTTGTTTGGTGCGTTGGAAAGGCATATTGCTAGCGAAAGTTTTAGCCTTTAAGGAGTGTTTGGATATATTTTGATGTGTTTAAATGTATCTAAATATATTTATATGTATTTAGATATTATTTTTGTGTAATGCATCCCCTAATGCAAAACTAAATGTAAAGCAAAAAAAATTATGTGTATAATATAAATATAGAGACTCTTAAAGGACCATAAAAGTATGATTTCACGAAATTGAAAATGCGTCAGTCTTTAGGATAGAAAATAGAACAAATTTAGAAAAAAGCAAGAAGAATGATACGAATTAGAGAATCCAGAAATTAAACCAGTTTTTGTTCGATTATTGTGGCCTGACTTTATAAGAATTAGATTTATACAGAATGAAAGGAAGGATATAATGAACTTATTATTTGGACTACTCATATCGCTTATGTTAATATATATAGGTGCATTAATATTTGAAAAACGCAATATAGGGATTATTTTTACCATACTCGGTAGCGGTATATTTGCCTTTTCAGTAATTCAGTTTGTAAAGACTGATATTGGAATAAGTATGTCAGATAGTTTTAGAGAGGCAGTTTTAATCATTCTCATAGCCTGTGGTCTCTCCTACTGGATCATTAAGAAGATGGGTATAGAAAGAGCAAGAGAATATAATCGCAAGAATTTGGAATATAGGTTTGATTAAGATATAATAACTCTCTGAAAATTACATAAAAGGGAAGCGTTGTCTTACCCATAGTAAACACGAATTAAACACGTAGAAATGGGGTTTTAAACATGAATATGAACACGCAAGAATATGTAGAGTATTTTACATTTTTGGATCCAGCCAAGGTAGCAGCTATTAAAAACAACCTTTTTGATTACTTGGTCTATTGCAAATACCGCAGTAAAGATTATCAAAAAGCAAGTCCTGATGCTATGGCATCATTTTGGATTCAGAAATGGAAAAAGCAAGAATGGATGCAGGAGATGACAAATGACATAAGGTTTGTTGCTCATGTATATTCATTTATAGAAACATATAAGAATGAAGTAGATGTGATTATTAAAAACAACAGTTCTAGATATGCTAGGTTTCTCAAAAATTAAGAGAACCTAGCTTTAATATTATGATAAGAACTTTAGCAAGCCAAAATGAATAAAGGAAACAAAAAAAGCATGTATATATTTCTATACATGCTTTATCTATAACTAATGTTCTAAATTATTGATTTCAACAACCTCCGGTGATGTAGGTGGACTTGGTATTTGACCAAATCTTTTCTCATACTCTTCTATATGAGATCCTATTAATTTTGTAAACTCAAAAATGCTTTGTATGCTTGTACGCACACTACCTAGTATATGAACCTGATTCTTTGCTATTTTCTTAAATGGAGGAGCTTTATCTATTTTAGCAAACTTAAGAAGACAGTCGTAGTAAGAGATGTCAACAAATGCATAGTTTGCATATATCTCCGTAGCTCCATTATCTACAATGTTTAGTTTTTTGGATTGTGTGAACTTATCTTTTGGTATGGCAACTTCAAAGTTTTCTTTATACCATTCGGTCTGTTCTTTAAGTACCTTATACAACTCTTTTAAAGATTGCAGACTCATGCGGACATATCCCCATACCACTGTTTCCTTATCATACCCCGTAGCAAACCCCATAATGGTGTCATAATAAGTAGATTCAATAAGTAGCATATTACTATAAAATTCAGCTACATTACTGGGTACTACCTCAATTTGCTTTAAGTTTTCTATACTCATATTATCACTCCTTTTTGTGTTAGCAAACTTATGTAAACAACTGCGCAAACGCAGTTGTGATGTTTAAGCGATTTTATATTCCGATACTGCTGGCTCCGCTGTCTTACCCATAGTGGCAAGCCATGGATAGTTTGCTTCTAATAGCATTTTCATTTGGTCAACAAACTGTGCAAACTTCTTCCCTGTGTTTTCATCAAGGCAACCCTTCTGTATCAAATTCTTTATTCTTTCCATCTTATTAATGAACCCATTTTTGATATCTTTGTCAAAGGATAAGGCTGATGGATACAATCCACAGTACATGGCATAGTCAAACAAGCTGTAAATTATATGTTCTGCACGATTAACGAGTACAGTATCGAAACTTTCTGGATCGTCTTGTGCCAACTGGTATAGCGAGTAAGGCACCACATAACTATCTTCATCTGTTAAGCTGGGTATATAGGCTGCAACAGTAACTTGGATTCCTAATTCTTTAATTTCCTCATAAGATAGTTTAACTAGTTTTTTTACTTCTTTAACCGTATTAAAATCTTCATCGGATAGGAGTTCATAATTAATATGCGGAAAGTTCTCTATAAACCACATCATCACCTTCGGAAACTCTGTCCGATCTTCAAGTCCCAGCACTTTCTGGACGAGTTTGATGGTACCTACTACAGTACCACAAGAGAAACAGGTAAATATATTTTTCTTACCTCCCACTATAGCAGATCCAATTTTTCTGTCATTATGGAAGGGACAGAGAGTATAGACTCTCCCCTGCTTCTGTACCAGATGCATACCAAGTTTTCTGGCTACATCAATGATATTCACATTTTGACACTGTTCCGTGTCAACATGAAATCTTCCTTCTATATAAAGCATTTCTCCCCCGTCCTTTCATAAGTTTTTATTAAATATCATCTGAAGACCATCGCTTTTTCCGCTTGTAAACTTTTTTAGAAGGTTTTATTCTCGTATGCATACTAATTTGTATACCTAGAGATTCATTAGTTACCCTTCCTCGTAACCTTTTCAGCTTTTCGGCTTTAGTCAGGCTTAAAAAATCTTTCTTTTTCTTTTTCTTTTTCCTTCTTCTCTTTTTGCTCATATTTAAACCTCCCTTGTTCACGGAGTCCTATAAGAATGTGTGTATAGATAATTGCAAATGCAAAACGGACTTTCAAGTTATAAAAAAGAAAAAAGGCACTAATGCCTTTCTGATATGTAAAAGGTTTCAGGACTCTCCTAATAAGTGACCAACTTTTCGGAGAGTCCCTCGACCTAACCCAACCCGTTCCTCTAGTAAGTGACCAACTTTTCGATTCCCGGGTTGAGAACGCCACGAACTGTATTCAGGTTTAAACTATTGACCGAAAATACCTAATAAGTGACCAACTTTTCGGTATTCTCTGCCACAGTTAACCATACAGCCAGTATAGCGTATATATTCCGCGCAGCTAACATGGTCGCCACCCATGATTTCGGCCACTGCATACACACCTCGGCGTAAGATGGATGACTCGGACCGAAACACTGCTTATGGATTGGTGGTCCACCGGAATGGAGTAATAATAGAACAACAAGTAGCAAATGTCAAATAAAATCACAATTGAAGAATAAAAAGAGAATGCAAATATAATTGCATTTAGAAAATGCGGCTTATATCCTATAAGTAACTATATAAAACCGAGACAAAAATGAAGGCAAAGGGGGATGATCAATGGCTAAAAGTTATGATGAGATGGTTATAGATGAAATAAACCAAATAAAGAAAAAGATTAAAGAAGGTAAAGAGTTAATTGCCTCAAAAGTGTCATCTGACGAAGGCACTATCGTCTTAAAATGGTTGAAATGTGGCAAGACTGATTGTCACTGTACCCAATCATCAGGTCATGGACCTTATATTTACCATCGTATATATAGAGATGGGAAAACCAAAGACAAGTACATTAGCAGAAAAAAAGCTAATAGCCTAGGCATTAGCAATGATATTTTTAATAACCTAGCCAGTTTGCAAGCTAGGAAGAAACTATTAGAAAAAATACAAAAAGAAAGAGGAGTTTAGA
>ERZ773359.265-NODE-265-length-71662-cov-12.588699_pt1 | contig 71662 bp, 67 predicted proteins | sample MGYA00374955_ERZ773359 | MGnify/ENA primary metagenome ERZ773359 (study PRJEB29098, sample SAMN04486028) | biogas fermenter metagenome | study: EMG produced TPA metagenomics assembly of the Biogas fermentation microbial communities from Germany - Plant 4 DNA1... | reverse complement strand
ATGCCCGTGGAAAACTTCGCTGTTCGTTTGCCCTTAGTGTCTTTGAGATTGACGATTTCTAGAACGCGGCCGATTTCGCTTTTTGGCAAACCCATGAGGGTTGTGTGAATAGAAAGGTTTTCTTCAGCGGTGAGGTTCCCGTATAGTGCTGGTTCTTCAATTAGTGCGCCGATGCGCTCTAGGTGGCTGCGCCTCCAGGGTTCCCCGAAGAGCTCCATCTGTCCGCTGCTAGGCCTTATCAGGCCCGTAAGCATCTTCAACGTCGTGGATTTTCCAGCCCCATTTGGCCCTAACAAACCATAGATTGCGCCTTGTGGTACTTCTAGGTTTAGTTCATTCACAGTAACGTGTTTTCCGTAATACTTGGTCAGGTTTCGAGTTCGGATTATATACTCTGCCATAGTAAAGCCCCCTTCACAGTTGTTCAGACTCAGTGTAAGGGGCAGAAATCAAGAAATCATAAAGAGCACTAAGAAATCGTCTGTTGACATAGGGCAGAGCTCAATCGGTAATCCTATCTGCACAAAGCACTTGAGGAGGTAGGAAAGTGACGCAGCTGAGAATGGGGATTATTGGGGTGGGCCTTGCTTTTGAGAGATTGCATTGGCCGGCTTACCAGCGCCTTAGCGACAAATTCAAGATAGTGGCGATCTGCGATATCGATACACGGCAGTTAGAGAAGTGGAAGGAACCGCTGGGTTTATCTGGGGCTGATCTTTTCACTGACTACAAAGAGATGATGAAACGCGAAGATATCGATGCCTTCGACATCATGCTGCCTATCGAGCTAAACTTCGACGTCACGAGTGATGTCGCACAGGCGGGTAAGCCCATCATCTGCGAAAAACCATTGGCACCAAACAAAGAAGAAGCACTACAAGCGATGCGTCTGCCGCGGAAGCACGACGTACCCATAATGATTGCAGAGAACTATCGTTACAGCGAAGAGAACAACATCATCAGAGATTTGGTGCGAACCTGCGAAATCGGTGATGTGTACTACTTCATCCAAAACCGGGTTGTTGATTTCCCGGCCGACATGCTCAAAGGCGGATTTGCCTCCACTGAATGGCGCCAGCATCCTGAGTATCAGGGTGGAGTGTTCTTAGATACGGGAGTTCATGATATAGCTGCTCTGCGCCACATTTTCGGGCCCATCGAAGTGGTACAAGCCGTTGGTGTCGAGGAAGATGCGGAGTTTGCACCCTACTCGGTAGTGCAGGCTAATATGAAGTTCAAGTGCGGTGTAGTAGGTCATTTTTCCTTCTTCTGTACCGGACGGGAACCGCAGCGGCCCCTCGTTGGGCTGCGCATCTTCGGCAGTGAAGGTATGATCTACTTGGAAGAAAGTAGCTGTGGTGTGGTAAATGTGTTCTACAATGATGGCAGCAGCAGACAGATTCCGTATGAGCCTAATCGCGGTTTCGTCAATGAGCTGCTTAACTTCTATAAGGCTGCTGTGGGAGAAGAACCGCTGGCCGTGACTCCCGAGCTGGAATATGGTGATGCCTTAACAGTGTTTGCTATTCTAGAGGCGATTCAGACGAAACAGAGTGTAGAGGTAGACTACGAACCGGAGTACGAACCTGTCTACTAAGCCGTCAATTAAAACCCTTTCCTTAAGCCGTGTTAAGCAGGGCTTGAGGAAAGGGCTATTTTATTCTCGTTCAATCTACCAAGGATAGGAGGGTGCTGAATCTGAAAAATAGACTATCTAGTAGAAGGGATGGAGATACCAGGAGCGACCCCTTCTCTCCAGGTATCAGTGGGTGAATTAACACTGAATCAAACCTGCTGCCGCCAAATTCTCTGCCAAAGCAGAGTTTGGAGAAAGTAACGCAGGCATCCGCCTTGCTGGTAAATACATCACCATAGATCTCGTTGAGCGTGGAGTGGTCCACTCTAATCAGCTCTTGATATTTGGCCAGCAATGCAGGATCGGAGCAAGTATCTAGATGATCAGTCGGGCTGATCCACTGAGGCAAATCCCTCAGTTTACTGCACACGTGCTCATAGATTTTGAGCTGAACTTGTATGTCCTCTGGGCTGAGCGCAAATGTCGAAGCATAACCCTGGAGGCCGTAGAGGTTGATTGTCTTCTCAAGACAACGGACTGTTCCTTCGAGTTGACTCTGGTACCTGTGGAGCATCAAGAAAAGTGTCTCGACCTTTTTCAGTAAACGTGGCTTTTCTACAGAAGAAGATACCACCCCCTCTCGCAGGAGGCCGTTCACGGTGCGATACCTCTGCAGTAGTATTTCTCTCTCCTTTGGTACTGGACCTAAATCATTGAGGTAAAGAATTGACAGACAGCGTTCGACGACAGACTTCGTGTAACTTAAATCCTGCAACTTTGAAAAAACTCCCCTTCGATTCGGCAATTTGGACACACAAATACTGAAGCATTAGACGAGAAACATCAAAATCCTTCTCGATTTGAAAAAATATACAACAAACTGGATAAATCGGTTAATTCAAAGGGAAGGAGCTGTCTCAGGAGTACGCAGGATTTGCACCTAGCAGTGATTAATCCTATGGTAGAAGACGAAATGAGAGGATGCGCTGCATGCGGAAAATAGATCGAGCGAAGGCCTTTATTCGCTCACACAGTGGATTGTTAATTTGCCCCATCTGCCGTGACAGGCTAGAGCTCCAGGAGCCTGCAAGGCTTACTTGCTCTAAGCGGCATTCGTTTGACATGGCACGCACTGGTTATGTGAATCTGCTGCGGGGAAGTCAGGGCAGTCAGAAGTACGGCCGAGCACTCTTTGAGGCAAGGCAGGAAGTTTATCAAGCAGGGCTTTATGGGCCAGTGATTGAGCTTCTGGAAGAAAAACTGAAGGCGTGGATTAAGGCCCAGGGGCTTAGTCAGCTGTCGATCTTAGATATGGGTTGCGGAGAAGGTTCGCATTTGGCGCAGACCGCGGCAGCACTGCAGGGAGAAGCCGAAGTATTTCCGGTGGGAATTGATATCGCTAAAGAAGCGATTCATTTGGCCGCCCGGGAGTATGCTGGATGCCTGTGGTGCGTTGGTGATCTGGCTGATGCTCCCTTTGCCGACAAGCAATTTGATGTTATTCTAAGCATTTTTTCACCAAGCAACTACAAGGAGTTTGCCCGTCTCCTAGCCGATCCCGGTTTGGTAGTTAAGGTGATTCCAGGTCCTGATTATCTGCGCGAGATCCGCATTGGGTTGTACGGCGACACAGAAAAAGAGGACTACTCCAATGAGGATGTAGTCCGTCTTTTTGAAGAGCAATACGAGCATGTGGAGAAGGCCAGTCTGCGCTGCATCCAAACGATTGAGCCTGAACATCTGCCGGCACTGTTGGAGATGACGCCGCTGACCTGGGGCGCTTCGCCCGAGGACAAAGAACGCCTGCTCCAAGAGGGCATCTCCCAGGTGACAATCGATGTGGCAGTATTGATTGGGCAGGGCTCCACCTTACTCGTGTAATACGTTGAACAGCTCGTCATGGATAAGCCCGTTGGTGGCAAGAACATGTTCTACCTTGGTTGTCAGGGGCTTTCCATAGAAATCTGTTATTCTGCCGCCTGCTTCTTCGAGGATCAATGCACCGGCTGCTACGTCCCAGAGATTGATGTTCTGTTCCCAATAGCCATCAAATCGGCCGCATGCCACGTTGCAGAGGTCGAGGGCAGCTGAACCTGTGCGCCGTACTCCCTGCGTGAGGCGGGTTGCACGAGCAAATTCGGGCATATTGTCTGCCGTCGTTGTCTTGATATCATACGGGAAGCCAGTGACTAAGAGACTGTTCTGCAGGTCCGATGTAGCCGAGACCCGGATCGGGCGGCCGCAGCGATATGCGCCTTTACCTTTTTCGGCAGTGAACCATTCGCGCCACACCGGATTGTAAACGATGCCTAGAACTGTCTCGCCTCCTCTTGCCAGGGCGACAGAGATAGAGAAATAGGGGAAGCCATGGGCGAAATTGGTGGTTCCGTCGATGGGGTCGATGATCCAAACTCCAGCACCTTGTTCGCCTTCGACCCAGCCCTGTTCTTCTGCGTAGAAAGCGCTGCCCGGGAACTCCCGGGTTAGTCTCTCGATGAGGAACGCCTCTACCGCTTGGTCAGCATCGGTTACTAGGTCAATGCTGCCTTTCTTGGTGATTGTAAAGCCCGATTCCATCTTACTTATGAGGATTTCGCCTGCTTGCAGTACAATTTCTTTGGTTCGTTCTAGTAGAGACATGTAATACCTCCGCAGCTTCATAGTAATGTGTACTGCAGATCTTCGTTCTGTACAAAGAGAACCCTTCCGCGTAGATAAGCCGAAAATCGGCTTCCTTGAAGCTTTTTTGTGAACATGATAACATGGAACCGGAGCTGGGTAAGGGAGGGCTTTTTTTCCAATGAACATACTTGTTACGCTTGATTCTAACTACATGAAGCCGCTTGTCGTGATGCTGTATTCGCTTTTCGCCAACAACCCTGGAGAGCAGTTCACTATCTATGTGATGCACTCCAGCCTCACAAGCGAAGAGCTCACTCTTCTGGATGAGTACGCAGCCGGGCTTGGACACAACCTCGAGGAGATCAAGGTCGATGATGATGCCTTCAGCGAAGCACCGACCCTGCTGCATTATACGAAGGCGATGTATTACCGGCTCTTAGCGCACACGGTGCTTCCCCAGGATCTAGACCGCATTCTCTACTTGGATCCAGACATTCTTGTAATTAACTCGGTCAAGGAACTATACGGCTTAGACATGAACGGCCATCTTTACGCTGCCGCATCACACAGCATCGCCAGCAGGCACCTCAATCAGCTGCGGCTCGCTCCATACGAGATTGTGCAGTACTACAACTCGGGTGTCCTCCTCATGAACCTCCCCCTATTAAGGGAGCGGGTTAATGAAAACGAGATCTACGATTTTGTTGAGAAATTCCGTACGCGGCTGGTCATGCCCGATCAAGATGTTCTCAACGCCCTCTATGGCAAAGAAATTCTGCCGCTGGATGAAAAGTTCTATAACTACGATGCCCGCTATTATCGTTACTATAATTTCATTACCGGCGGCCTTTGGGATATGGATTACGTTATTCGCAACACTGTTATCCTACATTTCTGCGGAAAGAAAAAACCTTGGAGAAAGGATTACTCTGGGAGATTCCACGCTCTATACAAGCATTATGAGTGGCTGACAGAGGGTTTGGTAACATTGGACTAGGAAAAATCGGCTGGGATTTCTGGCCGATTTTTTCTGCTTTGGTAAAGGACGCGAAAAACCTTTTCGTTAAGATCACAACAAGGGTGAGGAAAAATCGTTCCCTGAGGCGTCAAAATCCGGATTTCACCCCAAAAAGAGGAGAGAAATTTACGAATTAAGAATCATTCCTATTAATATTGACACTCGATGGTTAAGATGTTATTATACAAGTGAAATCTCCGAAGCCCGCTGAGGCGTGGGGGACCCAATCTCTCGGGGTGAATCTTAGCCCATAATAGAAGGCTAAGTAGGGCGACTTGGACGTCCGAACCCGTCAGCTAACCCCATAGGAGTGCTCCAAGCGTATTTCTTCCGGCGGGCAGAAGCCCGTTGTGAAGTGGTACGCTTTTGTTTTCCCCTTATTTCCCTGAAAGGAGAGGTGGCATGGAAGACATTCTCGTACGCGTGCACACTTCTTTTAGAGATTTGATGAGATTGGGTAGAGTAAGAAAGTCACAACTCGAACGCTATTTCGATCTAGAGAGTCACCCTCGCCACAAAGTCCGTCCTCGCTCGGAAGCTGTCCTTTTTGAACAGACAACTTGGCATAATATTCGTTAGGAGCGAGAACAGCAAGAACCGGCCATCCTTCCTGGCCGGTTTTTGCTTTTTCTGAAGGCTTCCATCCCTTAGGTTGCGCACTATTGCGCAACCTTTTTCTATATTGGACGCGCAATTGGCGCGTTTTTTCGCGTAAAATGCGAGAAATAGGGGAGGAGTTCCAATAATGCGCTCGAAATATAGCAATAATGAAGTTGTTGTTGCGCAAAATTTGCGCAACGAGGAGGCAGTCATGAAATGAAGCAAACATGCAAGCAGCTGCTTGACGAATATACGAAGCGGCGCCGAGTCTATGAAGCGGAAAAACTGGCTTTTTCAGGTGTGGATGGTAAGGATGTGTACAACATCGCCGCACCGATCATGCACAATGATGAGTTTCTCCTGCCCGCACGGGTAGAACCCCGCGAGAGTGAGTATTCGGAGGTCGTTTTCTTCGGTTTTGAGAAGGGCACATGGTATCCCAAAAAAGATATAGCCGCGTTTCGGCTCCAGGATCCGTTTTGGGCCGAGATCAAGGGAGAGCTCGTTTTCGGTGGTGTTGAGGTTTTTCCCCATCCTACGATTCCTGGTGCACTAGGTTGGCGCACTAACTTCTACCGTGGGCCCAGCCCAGATAAACTAGAGTATTTTGCTTCGGGGCCAGATGGGATGAAAGATATCCGCCTTATTGAACTTCCGAACGGCAGAATCGGTGTGTTCACTCGCCCGCAGGGAGAAGTAGGCGGCCGGGGTACCATCGGCTATGTGGAAATTGATGAACTAGATGATCTTACACCCGAAATCTGCGCAGAGGCTGAGCTACTGCATCAGTTCATTCCCGAAGAATGGGGTGGAGCCAATGAAGTTCACCTGCTCAAGAACGGCAAACTTGGCGTGCTGGCTCACATAGCCTGCTTTGATGACCAGCAGGGGAAGCACTACTACGCTATGGTGTTCGGATTTGACCCGGCCACGAAGAAAGCAACCCCGATGCAGATCATCGCCACAAGAGCCGACTTCCCGCCTGGTGCGAGCAAACGGCCCGATTTGGAAGATGTCATCTTCAGTGGAGGCTTAGTAAGGCTCCCTGACGGTAAAGCCTGGTTCTACGCTGGCCTCAGTGATGCCGAAGCGGGCCGCATCTTGATTGATGATCCGTTTGTGGATTATGAGAATGCAGTTTTTTAGGAGGCTCAGACTGTGGGAGTTACCCTGAATGATATCGCCAAGGAACTTGGAATCTCTGTAACCACAGTATCCCGTGCCATTACAGGGCGTGGGCGGGTCAGCAGAGCCACACGGGAAGCTGTGTTGAGCAAGGCCCGCGAGATGGGCTATGACATCAAGGATGCGGCTCCGGTTGATGAGGCACCTGCAGCTAGAAGGAACATCTGCATTGTGTTCAACTCCCGTCTCCAGTCACTCACGACTGACCCGTTCTATGGGACGGTAATGGTAGGGGTCGAAACGGAGTGTCAGAAATACGGCTACCAGGTGAGTTTCCAAACCATATCGTCGGCTCCAAGCGGTGAACAGCAGGCGCCACTGCTAAATGGGCTTTTTTCCACCGGTGTGGACGGCCTCATCTTAATTGGAGCTGATGTTTTCCCAGAAATCGTGGTTCAGGCCAAGGCCCGCAGAATACCAGTCGTCCTAGTCGACAATTGGCTGCCCGATATCGATGTGGACAGCATCGTGACCGACAACAGGGGCGGAATCATGCGGCTGGTCAACTACCTAGTTAGCCAAGGTCATACACAGATCGGATTTGTCGGTGGGCCGCTTTCGCACCGTTCTATTCAGGAAAGATATGACGGTTACCGGGCTGCCCTGCGTGAAAATGGTATTGTGCGCAACCGCCAATGGACTTGGCTGCATTCGGCTCCTGGCCCGCAGGTCGAAAAGGGTAGGGAAGGGCTGCTGGCGATGATTGAGCGAGGAATGCCGGTAACCGCTGTTATAACAGATAACGACAGCACCGCTCTCGGTGTCTTGAAAGCCTGTCAAGAGCAGGGGATTAAGGTACCCGAGGAGCTTTCTATCGTCGGTTTCGACAATGTGGAAATCAGTGAGCATGTCAATCCACCATTAACGACGGTTCACATACACAAGCGCCGTATGGGCGAGATTGCCGCCAGGCGCCTCCATGAACTGATGACCGGCGTCGATGATGACGTGCCCATGCGAATCACACTAGGAACAGAACTGATTATCAGGCAATCGGTGAAAAAACTGCACTAAGTTGAGGGGGAATAGAATGTTTAAGCTGCGCCGCCTATCGGAACAACCAATTCTAGAGCCTAACCCAAACAATCAATGGGAACAGGCGGCTGTGTTCAACTGTGGCGTGACCTACCACGATGGCAGAGTCCACATGTTCTACCGAGCAGCCGATCGTGACTTTGCCGCCCTGGCTGATGAGAATCCCGATCCAAGCAAACGGTTTGTCTCGTCGATCGGTTATGCCGTCAGTGCAGATGGAATAAATTTTGAACGTGAACCAGAGCCCATATTTGTTGGCGAAGGCCTGCAGGAAGCGTGGGGTGTAGAGGATCCCCGCATCAGCCGCATTGGCAATACCTTCTACATGCTCTACACGGCCTTTGGAGGGCGGGACTGGGATGACCACCGCATCGCCATGGCCAGTTCGCGCGATATGAGAAAGTGGGAACGACATGGAGTCCTTTTGGATGAACCCAATAAGGACGCTGGGTTGTTGGAGGAAACAGTCGACGGGCGCTATATGCTCTTTCACCGGCGGATGCCCCACATCTGGGTGGCGTTTTCATCCGACCTCAAGCACTGGGAAGACCATCAGATCATTATGGAGACCATCCCTGGTGGTTGGGAAGAGCTGAAGATCGGAATTGCCGGGCAGCCAATCCGCATTGCCCAGGGTTACTTAATGATCTACCACGCGGTAGATCGGCATAAGACATACCGCCTAGGAGCAGCGCTGCTCGATGGTGAGGACCCAACTAAAGTGGTGCGCCGCCTGCCCGAACCCATCCTCGAGCCAGAGCTCGAATGGGAGAAAGAAGGCTTTGTACCTAATGTGGTCTTCAGCTGCGGGCAAGTGGTGAAAGATGATTTTCTCTATGTCTATTATGGTGCGGCAGACCGCGTAATTGGTGTCGCTGGCATCGAGTTGGATCAGATCAAGTTCTAAGGAAGGAGAAGCGGCGTGAGACATTCAGGGCCCACGGTTAAGTTCATATTGCTTATACTGGCAGCTGTGCTGACCTGGGCTGCAGGTGCGGGCCCGGCACTTGGCCGCGAACTACGCTACCACGAGTACATCGCAAGCTTTGGTGATGCCAGCCGCCCTGAACTGGCGATCTACGTGCCCGCGGCTGAGTACACCAGCGGCGCGGGCCTGAGTCTGGCCAATGAAGGGCATATATTCATGGATGAAGCGGGTTACATTGAGTGGGAAGTGGATGTTCCTGCAAAAGGCTTGTACAATATTGTGCTCTCCTATTACCCTGCGCCTGGCCGCGGTGGGAGCATCGAGCGGGAAGTGCTGGTTAATGGGGAGCGCCCGTTTGCCGAAGCAGGTTACCTCCTGCTTCACAGGGTGTTTCGAGATGCCGGCCCAATTGTCAAAGACAGCTTGGGCAATGAGATCCGGCCTGCGCAAATCGAGTATCCCATGTGGCAGCAGGTACCGTTGAGAGATTCTCGCGGTTATACTCAAGAGCCATTTCTCTTCTACTTTGAGGAAGGGAAGAACACTGTTCGGTTAGTGTCAGTACAGGAACCAATGATTATCAGTGGGATCACCCTCTGCCAGGTCCACGGATCCCCGAGCTATGCTGAAGTGAGGGCGGCGTACGACAGTCAGGCAGACGCAGCCCGCGGTGTTTTCATCAAGATTCAGGGAGAAGAAGCTCTCTATCGGTCTCATGCAACTCTGTTTCCTGTTTCTGATACCGGGGATCCAACGGTAGAACCCTATCATCCAGCCCAGATCCGGTTGAACACCATTGGCGGATGGCGGTTCAACCAGCCTGGCCAGTGGATTTCATGGGAATTTGAAGTGCCAGAAACAGGCCTGTACAAAATCGCATTTAAGGCCAAGCAGAACATCCGCCGGGGAATTCACAGCAATCGGCGCATCTTGATTGACGGTAGGGTACCGTTTGCCGAGCTCGAAGCAGTCGAGTTTCCGTATTCTAACCGCTACCGTATGCACGCGCTCGGAGACGAGGAAGGCCCTTATCTCTTCTATTTAGAAGAGGGCCGTCACGAAATCGCTCTAGAAGTTGTTTTAGGCAGTCAGTCCAGCCTGATTCAGGCCGTAGAAGATAGCCTCTACAGGTTGAACGGTATCTATCGGCGGATCATCATGGTGATTTCTCCTGATCCTGATCCACTGCGGGACTATCAGCTGCCCGAGCGTATTCCGGAGGTTTTGGAACAGATGGCGGAGGAGGCACGGTTCCTGCACGGCCTGGCTGATTCTATGGAAAGCGAGACTGGCCAGATCGGCGGGCATATGCTTACGGTTCGGAATCTAGCTCTACAGTTGGAGAGCATGGCTGAAAAACCTGAGTCAATCCAGCTCCGCCTCAATGAGTATCGCGATAACTTGAGTGCGCTGGGTACGTGGCTCCTCCAGACTGTGGAACAGCCTCTGCAGATCGATTACTTCATTGTGGCCAGCCCAGAAATGGAGCTGCCTCGGGCAGAACCAACTTTCTGGGAATCGGTCAAGCATGAACTAGGCAAACTGGCCGCTTCGTTCACACATAACTATGCTGCCCTGGGTGACCTCAGTGAGATGCAGGCAGCCGAGCGCAGCATCAAGGTCTGGATCGGGAGCGGGCGAGACCAGGCCCAGGCTCTGAAGGCAATGATTGAGGATTCGTTTACTCCTCAGACCGGAATTAAGGTCGAGCTCGAGTTGGTCAACATGAACATCCTGCTGCAGGCTGCTTTAGCGGGAAGGGGGCCCGATGTGGCACTCGGCGTTGACCCCTCTCAGCCCATGAACTTCGGCCTGCGCGATGCTGTGATCGATCTGACCCAGTTCTCTGACTTCGAGGAGACCGCTGCCCGGTTTGTGCCCGCGGCTCTAGAACCATTTACCTTCCGCAGCCATGTCTTTGCTCTACCCGAGCAGCTGCCGTTCTTCATGCTGTTTTATCGGCAGGACATCCTGGAGGAACTGGGCATTGAAGTTCCTCAGACCTGGGATGAAGTGCTGTTTATCATCCCTGAGCTGCAGAAGGCCAACATGAACTTCGGCCTGCCCTATACGGTTGTCAATCGTTCTGTGGGAGGGAATATCGGTGAAGTTCCAGCTGGCGGCGGCAGCCTGTCTGCCAGTCAGGGCGTAATTACGTTTCTGATGTTCCTCAACCAGAAGGGTGTCGAGCTTTTTACCGACGATGCCCAGGCAACGAACCTCAATACACAAGAGGCCGTGGAGGCTTTTCAGTTCTGGACCGACCTGTATGAGCTCTACAACCTGCCTGTAGAGTACAACGCGGAGAACCGTTTCCGCTTAGGGGAGATGCCCCTTTTGGTGGCATCGTATACGCTGTACAACACGCTGACGGTGTTTGCTCCAGAACTGCGGGGTGAATGGGGCTTTGCCCCTGTGCCGGGAACACGGCGCCCCGACGGTACGATCGATCGGACAGTACCAGCCAGCGGCAGCGCGAGTGTGATCTTAAGTGGCTGTAAGGACCCAGAGGCCGCGTGGGAGTTTCTCAAGTGGTGGTCTGATTCAGAAACCCAGACCCGCTACGCCTTAGACCTCGAGGCATTGATGGGAAAAGCTGCACGGTATCCGGCTGCCAATCCAGAGACTTTGAGGTCACTGCCCTGGCCTGTAGAAGACCTGCGCAAGCTAGAAGAACAGCTCGAGTGGGTCCGGGGAATACCAGAGGTTCCTGGTGGTTACATGGTTGGGCGCCATCTCGACAATGCCTTCCGGCGGGTTGTGGAAAAGCAGGCGCCAGTCCGGGAAACGCTCCTAGACTACAACCGGGTAATGAATGAAGAGATTCGATCCAAGCGGATTGAGCTTGGGTTAGAAGGAGGCAGCGGACAATGAGAGCTTTTTTGAGGAAGTGGGGAGTGTCCTATCTCTTCGCCCTGCCTTACTTGGTGCTCTTCTTTGTGTTCACCGTGATTCCGGTGCTGATTGCCATTGCTTTGAGCTTCACTTCGTACAACATGCTGCAGCCTCCGGTTTGGGTCGGTTGGGATAACTACGTTAAGCTCCTCTTTGGAGACGATGTTTTCTTAATTGCGATTAAGAACACGTTCCTTTTTGCAGCTATTACCGGGCCAATCAGCTACTTTCTCTGTTTGATTTTGGCGTGGTTCATTAATGAACTAAAACCGGCGATGCGTACTTTCTTTACACTGCTCTTTTACGCACCGTCCATTTCCGGAAACGTCTTTATGATCTGGACTGTATTGTTCAGCGGTGATGCCTACGGCTGGATTAATGGGCTTTTGCTCCGGTGGGGCATCATCTACGAACCGGTGCGCTGGCTGACCAACCCAGATACACTCCTCTGGGTTACGATGATCGTTACGCTGTGGATGAGCTTGGGAACCAGTTTCTTGGCGTTTATTGCTGGCCTTCAAGGAATTGATGAAAGCCTCTATGAAGCTGGTGCCATTGATGGTGTGCGTAACCGCTGGCAGGAGCTCTGGTATATCACTCTTCCCGCCATGCGGCCACAGCTGCTGTTTGGAGCTATCATGTCGATCACATCTTCTTTTGCCGCTGGCAAGAACATAGTGGCATTGGTTGGCTTCCCCAGCACCGATTACGCTGGGCATACAGTAATTACCCATCTGATGGACTATGGCAATATCCGTTTTGAAATGGGATATGCCACGGCCATCGCGACGCTGCTGTTCTTGACCATGATGGCCACTCAGCAGTTGGTGCAGCATCTGCTGCGGAAAATCGGTTAGGGAGGGAAAGGAATGGCACTGCCAATTTATCGCAAACGGGTCACCCGTTCGTCAGGCGGCGACTTTGCTTCACTAGTGATGCTGCTGGGCCTAGGCGCGTTCATGGCTCTGCCCATGGTCTATGTAATCAGCAGTGCGTTCAAGCCGCTCAATGAGCTGTTCCTGTTCCCGCCGCGCTTTTTCGTGAAGAATCCGACGCTGGATAACTTCAAAGACTTGGCTATCTTGATGTCTGAGTCGTGGGTACCGTTTTCGCGCTATCTGCTTAATACCCTGATCATCACGATCTTTGGGACAGCGGGGCACGTGCTCCTGGCTTCGCTGTGTGCTTTCGCCATCTGTAAACATCGGTTCCCGGGCTCGCGGGTGATCTTTAACTTGATTGTCATGTCGCTGATGTTTGCACCAGAAGTTACAGCAGTACCCAACTATCTAACTATTTCGTGGTTGGGCTGGGTCGATACCTACTGGGCGATCATCATACCTTCTTGGGCTTCGAGTCTTGGATTATTCCTGATGAAGCAGTTTATGGAACAGATGGTTCCGGACAGTCTCTTAGAAGCAGCCCGGATCGATGGGGCAAATGAGTGGCAGGTATTCTGGCGGGTGGCTATGCCCACTGTGCGACCGGCCTGGCTGACTTTGATCATTCTTTCTTTCCAAAGCCTGTGGGGAAACACGGGCAGCACCTTCATTTACAGCGAGAACCTTAAGACGCTGCCCCATGCCCTCAACCAGATTGTGTCGGGCGGAATTGCCCGGGCGGGGGTAGGTGCAGCGGTCGCGCTGATGATGATGATTGTACCTGTCACGGTGTTTATTATTAACCAGCGCAATGTGGTGCAGACCATGGGTACATCGGGTATTAAGGAATAGGTAGTGAGGAAGGGGGAGAACATCATGCGGAAACAAGCTCTCTTAATCGCAGCGGCCGTGCTGCTCTGCTGCGCGCAGGTTTGCGCTTCCTCACCATCTGTGATTGAACCCTACCCAAGTTACACTTTTGACTTCTTTGGGAATCCTGTTCCAGCGGCCCAAGCCTATATTGCCCGCAGCGTAGTTGATGGAAACAGCCTGGGCATCACACCGCTGCGTGAACCGCGCGACATTGCGGTCGCCCAAAACGGAGAGGTCTTCATTGCAGATACCGGTAACAACCGCATTCTGCACCTAGACAAGAATTTTGGCCTCATAAAGATCATTGATGGGTTTAGTGTTGATGGACAGAAAGAGACTTTTAGCGCTCCTGTAGCTCTGTACCTTACCGAGCGGGGCCGGCTCTACATTGCTGATCGTGATAATGCCCGCTTGGTAGAGCTGACTGTTGATGGTGAGTTCATTCGGATTATTGGCCCTCCACAGACCGACCTAAAGGGGGTTCTGCCGGAGAACTTCACTTATCGCCCTTTCAAGGTAGCTGCGGACCAGGGCGGGCGGATCTACGTTTTAGCTGACGGTATCTACGAGGGCCTCTTAGAGTTTGACGTAGACGGGAACTTCCGAGGTTTCATTGGTGCCCCCTTAGTACGGCCCTCGATTCTAGAGCGTTTCTGGGCTCGTATCGCCACAAAGGAACAGCGCAGCCGCATGGCCCTGTTCCTGCCAACGGAATACACCACGGTCGACCTCGATGAGCGTGGTTTCCTTTATGTGGCAGAAGGAAATGAAGTACGGCGCCTTAACCCCAGTGGTACTGATGTACTGCGGCGCAATGGCTTCTTTGAACCAATCGGTGATGTGCCGACTGCCAAGGAATACCGGATTTCTGAAGAGATCCGCTCGACGGCCTTCATCGACATCGTGGCCCGCGAATATGGGCTTTACTCGGTCCTTGACAGGCAGCGCGGCCGTGTCTTCACCTACGACCAAGAAGGGCATCTCTTGTACGTGTTTGGCGGCCTGGGCAGCACTACCGGAACAATGAAGGTGCCTGCCGCCATAGAAGCCCACGGTGACAACCTGCTGATCGTTGACCGTGGTGCCAATCGCGTCGTCATCTACGAGCCCACAATGTATGCGCAGCTGATCCACGCGGCGATTGCCAAGTACCAAGAGGGCGATTATGATCGGTCCGCCGAGCTGTGGGGAGAGGTACTCAAGTACAACCTCAATTCAGATATGGCCTATACCGGCATTGGAACCGCTCTGCTGCGCCAGGACCGCTTCGCTGAAGCGCTGAGCTATTTTAAGCTGGGAAGTAATAGGCCGCAGTATTCGGTGGCTTTTGGCCTGTACCGCAGAGAAGTCATGGCGGAGAACTTCGGCAAGGTAGTAGCGGTGTTATTTGCCGCCGCTGTAGCGCTGGTGTTCTTTATTAAGGTACGTCCGCGACTGGGGCAGATGGCGCTGAAAGGGCCGCAGGCCCAAGAGACTGCAGCAGTGCGGTATGTCGCTGTTAAGAACCCGCAGGGATACCTCACCAGCCTCGCTTATGCCTGGCATGTGATATTTCACCCGTTTGATGGTTTCTGGGATCTTAAGCATGAGAAGCGCGGCACCATGAAGGCGGCCTTAACGATCGTAGGGCTGGTTGCGCTTACGTATGTAGTGATGCGCCAGTACACCGGATTTATCTTCAACCATCAAGACCTGGCCCGCCTGAATGTGGTTATCGAGCTCGTAAGTGTGCTGGTACCTTTCTTCTTGTGGTCGGTGGTCAATTGGGCTCTGACGACATTGATGGATGGGAAAGGTACTTTCAAAGAAATCGTGACCGCAACAGCCTACGGCTTAACTCCGTTTGTGGTAGTCAACCTGCCGCTGACGTGGGTGAGCAATTACTTAACCCTTGAAGAAGGCGTGTTCTACTACTTCTTCGTTGCTGTGGCGGCCCTTTGGTCGGCGGCGCTGGTGTTCATCGGCATGATGACGATTCATGACTATGATTCTTCTAAGAATTTCTGGACTTGTCTGTTAACCATAGTAGGGATCGGTATTGTGCTGTTTATTGCCCTCTTATTTGTAAACGTCGTCAACGTTGTCGCTGGTTTCATTTCATCCGTTTATGCCGAAATGGTTCTCAGGCTCTAAGGGGGTGAAGGAGATAGAAAATTTCAAGAAGTGGATGCTGATATTCAGCCAAGCACTGATTGTGATGATGGTTGTGTGTGGTGCATGTGCGGCTGGCCTTGAGGAAATGGAGCTGGTGGCCGAAAACGCTCACTTGGCCCTCTATATTCATCCTGATACCACCGAAATCGGAGTCTTCGATAAGACCGCTGAGGAAGTCTGGTACTCCAATCCCCCTGGGCGGAACATGCGGCAGAGTACAGCCCATGATGTGATCCAGATTAGATATGATACTCCAACAAGCCCTGATAAGCAGATGGACAGCTACAACCACAGTGTACAGCTGGGCCAGGCTGAAATCATTCGTATTGAAGGGGGCGTGCGGGTCGAGTATCTCTTTGGTGCGGAATATGACCCGAATGCAGTTGGTGTTCCCCAGATGGTGAAAATGGGCCGTTTTGAAGAGATGCTGGCGCAGCTGTCTGATCGGGACCGCAGCACGCTGCTCCGGTATTATACACCCATTGCTCTGCGGCAGCCGTATCCCTTTGAGCTCAAGGTTACAAATGCCGCCCAGAACCTCGAGAAGCGTCTGTTTGGAGACCTAGTGATTGTCCCGTTGACCGAGGGTTATCAGGAGCTGGTCGAGAAGGCGCTGGCGGGGCTCGATGACCAAGAGATGCGCCGCTTAGAAGAGCAGATTGCCAAGCAGCGGATGGACACTCTTTACGGCCTGCTGGAGAAGTTTACGGGTTATCTACTGGGAAGTGGCGAAGGTGCCCGCTCCCCTGGGTTCCGCAGAGATATTGAGATGGTTGAAGAACTCACACCTGCTGACTTCGCCCACCTGAAGGAAGAACCGAGTTATCTCCTGGGGCGCTTGGCTCCGCTGCTGCAGGGACAGGTGCAGAGTATCTTTGAAAAGCTTGGTTATGGGGTAGAAGACTTGGCACTGGACCATGTGCAGAACCGCCTAGATCCACCGGTACCCCTCTTGGAACGTTTCTTTATTCCGGTAGAATACCGCCTTGATGGGGCAAGCCTGGTGGTGCAGGTGCCCATGGCCGAAGTGGTCTATCCCATCGATCAGCCCAGTGCCTATGAAGTAAATTGGGGTGCTGAGGAAGGCGACGAGTTTCTGATATACGATACCACCAACGAACTGGTGACTTATCCTCTCACGTCCATTTCACTTCTGCGGTACTTCGCCGCGGCTGATACTTCTGCTCAGGGTTATATCTTTGTACCAGATGGCAGCGGGGCGCTGATCTACCTCAACAACGGCAAGACCGGTGAAACTTTGTACAGCGAACCGATATACGGACGCGATGGGGCTCTGCCTGTAAATGAACGGCTGCCTTACGAAAAGCAGGTAAACCACCTGCCCGTCTTTGGGTTCAAGCAGGGAGATAAGGCCCTATTGGCCATCATCGAAGAAGGTGAAGCGATAGCGTACATCCGGGCCGATATAGCCAGGCCGACCTTTGCCTATAATGTTGCTTATCCAGCTTTTCAAGTGACAGCCAAGAGTTGGCGCCGATTAGACCAGTTTACACAGATCAATCTGTACCAGTCTCGGGCCTACCGAGGGAACTTGACCGTTAGATACGAGTTTCTTTATGGCGAAGAAGCCGAGTATTCTGGGATGGCCCGGCGCTACCAAGACTACCTTGTGAGCCGGGGTAGGCTCATGGAAAGGGCTTCGCAGCAGAGTATCCCTCTCTTCTTAGAGGTCTTGGGTGTGGTCCCTAAGGTGCAGCCTGTCCTGGGAGTCGCACGAGAGGTCGAACTGCCCCTGACCAGCTTTGAGCAGGCTCACAGCATGGTTTCGTACCTGTTGGAGGAGGGTGTGGAGAATCTCAGTCTGCGTTACTCTGGCTGGATACAAGGTGGAATTAATCATCGCTATCCGAGCCGTGTGCGGCTCGCCTCTCAGTTGGGGAGTAGGGAAGAGCTCCTTGACTTGAGCCGATTCCTGAAAGAGCACGACGTGTCGTTTTATCCGGCGGTAGAGCTTTTAACAGTGCAGCGGGCAGGAGTGCTCGACGGATTTCGGCCGTCACGGGATGCAGCCCGGGCGGTAAATGGACTCTATGCCCAGAAGCCCGACTATGATCCGGTCACTCTTGCTGCTCTAAGTAAGCCTACTCGCTACATCTTGTCAGCGCGGGTCTTAGACAGTCTAGTAAACAGCTTCTTGAAGGATTATCAAGGGCTTAATATTCCAGGGTTGGCAGTGCCGAGTGTAGGAAGTGAACTTCATGCTGATCTGCAGCGTGATCCAGCGCGCGTCCTTGACCGTGCCGATTCGCAAAAGCTGGTGGAACAGGAGCTGGTAAAGCTGGCGAAACAGGGGTTTGAGCTCCAAGCAGATGGGGGTAACGCTTACGTGCTGCCCTACGTCAGTTCGCTCTTGAATGTGCCGCAGACCGGCAGTGGGTTTAACTTAGTCGACGAAGAAGTACCCTTCCTGCAGATGGTGCTGCATGGTTTCATAGATTACGCTGGGGAACCACTTAATCTAGCCATCGACCCAACTGAGGCCGTGCTCCGATCCGCACAAACGGCCAGCGGGCTGTATTTTCTCCTTATTTGGGAAGATCCATCTGTGCTCAAAGGTACAGAGTACGCACACCTTCTCAGTGTCGAGTGGGAGCACTGGGGGCCTCAGGCAGCGGCCGTTTATCGTGAATATAACCAAGCCTTGGGAGATTTAGCAGGTGAGCGGATTTGGGCACACAAAAAACTAGCCCAGGACTTGACCGTGACCTGGTTTACCAATGGTGATGCCGTGGTGGTTAACTTCGGTGATAGTGAAGCTCACGTGGGTGAGACAAGAGTGCCGCCGAGGTCCTATCGGCGGATTCGAGGGGGGGAATTATGATGCGCAGGCCGCCTAGACTCAGCATGAGGGCTCAAAAAAGCCTCTTAGGGCTGCTCTTTACTCTCCCATTTATCTTGGGATTTGGAGCGTTCTTGGCCTATCCCTTCGTTCAGTCTATCATCTTCAGTCTGAGCAAACTGACGATCGTGCCCACAGGCTATGAGCTTGACTTTGTCGGGTTCGAAAACTACCGCCACGCTCTGTTTGTGGATCCGCGCTTTCGCCAAGTATTTGCGGAGACTGCGGTCACCATGCTGACGCAAATCCCGGTGATCCTGATTTTCAGCTTCTTTGCGGCCAACCTCCTCAACCAGAAGTTTCCGGGCAGAGCTTTAGCGAGAGTGATCTTCTTTCTGCCGGTGGTGATGGGTGCAGAGATCACATTGAAGATGCAGCAGGCAGATTATATGCAGCAGGCGATGAGCCTGTCCGAATCGGGCTTGATTCCCTTATCTGTACTGCAGAGTTTCTTAGTGAATCTCAAACTACCTCTCGGCTTTGTCAACTTCATCTTTGAAGCAGTCAATGCTGTGCCGGTGATCATCCGGTCGTCCGGAATCCAAATTCTGATCTTCCTGGCGGCACTGCAGTCCATTCCGGGTTCGCTTTATGAGGCAGCTCATATGGAAGGGGCCACAAGCTGGGAGGCCTTTTGGAAGATTACCTTCCCGATGATTTCACCGCTTTTATTAGTAAATGTGGTTTATACCATCGTGGATTCGTTTACTGCCCCTGACAATGTGCTCCTAGACCTGATCAAAGACACAGCCTGGAGCGGGGCGGGATTCGGGGTCAGTACGGCCATGTCATGGATCTACTTCCTATTGATTATTGGACTGTTAGTGCTCACTTTTGTGTTCGTCTCGAGGGGGGTGCATTATGAGACCTGAGCGGATGGCAGCAAGACTGTGGGGTTTCACACGTTTCGTGCTGATCACAGGCATTGGGTTCATTATTCTTTACCCGCTGCTGCGGCAGTTATCGGCAGCTTTGATGCACCCTGAGGATATGTACGATTTGACGGTTAACTGGATTCCCCGAACTTTCACTACATTGAACTTCAGAGTGGCATGCGAAATGCTTGATTACCCAAAAGCCGTCCTGACAACACTTGGTTTCGCACTGCTCCTCAGTACGCTGGAGCTGGCATCCACCATGATCATCGGTTACGGCTTTGCTAGGTGGCGTTATCCAGGTTCGGACCTAGTGTTTGCTCTGGTGGTCCTCTCCATCATCATCCCACCACAGATGGTGATGGTGCCGCTATTTCTCAACTTCCGCTACTTCAATCCTTTAGGGCTTCTGCCAGAGCCAGGTATCAACTTGCTGGGCAGCTTCTGGCCTATGGTTTTAATGGCGCTGACGGGGACGGCAAAGAGGGGAGGATTGTTTATCTTTATCACACGCAACTTCTTTAGGGGTATGTCAACGAGCCTCGAAGAGGCAGCCTATGTGGATGGAGCAGGACATCTGCGCACGTTTTTCACAATTATGCTGCCCAATGCCATTCCCATTGCCATGATCGTGTTCTTGTTCTCGTTTGTCTGGAACTGGAATGATTTGTTCTACACAGACTTGTTTATGCAGGGGAAAAATCTGCTGCAGCTTGCCTTGATGCGGATCAATGCACAGTACAACTATCCATGGGCCAATAAGGCAGTCGAAGGAACCTATATTCAGTTGGTCAACAATGCAGGGATGCTCCTGTATGTACTGCCCGTTCTGGTGCTGTACGCGTTCCTGCAGAGATACTTCATTGAAAGTATTGAGAAGACAGGTTTAGTCGGATAGGGGGGATGTAGAGAAAGCGTAGTTAGCCGGAATGTGCATCATTGTTGGAGCGGAATGATTTTTAAATCACATAAGGAGGTTTTTGAGCGTGAAACGGTTGCTTGTAGTCTTTACTATGTTGGCTGTTCTTTTGATGAGTGTTTCGGCGTTGGCAGCTGAGTATGATCTCGGCGGTAGAACCATTAAGATTGCCGGACATGCCGCTGACGGCATGAAGAGCTACTTCACCGATGGTGAAGGGCGTGGCCTTCTCGAAAAGGTAGAAGAAGCGTTTAACTGCAAGATCGAGTTTGTTCAGATCGATTGGGATGGCGCAGAAAACCGTATTCTGACCAGTATTATTGCAGGCGATCCAGTAGGTGACCTGATCTATATCTCCAACCGCTGGCTGCCTCTTCTGGCTGGCAACGGAGCTCTGCTGCCGCTTGACGATGTCCTGACAGACGAATACTATGAGAGCCTGCCTGGTTCTCACAAATACATGCGGGAACTTTATTCTAGCTACCAAGGCAAAGCTTATGGTATCTCCGTAAACGGAAGCTACCAGCGGAACATGGATATCGGTTCTGCTCAGGGTTGGATCTACAACCGCGACATGTTTGTCGAAGCAGGCCTGCCTACTCCCAACGAACTTCAGAATGAAGGCAAGTGGAACTGGGAAACCATGAAAGAACTTGCCATTGCCCTGACAAAGGATACTGATGGCGACGGTGTGATCGATGTCTATGGCGTTGGTGCCAGACTTGATCCATGGCCAATCGAGCAAGAAATGGCAGTCTATGCTAACGGTGGCGGCATCTTCAAGATGGTTGATGGAAAGGCTGTCTATGCCATGAACGAACCAGAGGCGATTGAAGCCATCGAGCTCTGGAAAGAGCTTGACCAAGTTCATGGAGCTGTAATGGTCGGTGATAAGTACGACATCCGGGCTGAGTTCAATAAGGGCAAAGTAGCTATGTTCCGTCTCGACCTGTATGCTCTGCCTGATCATGCTAACGAAGTAGATTTTGACTTCGGCTGGGTATTCTTCCCGATGGGGCCAAAAGCTACAGACTTCGTCAACCCAGTTTGGGGCTTTGAAATGTTTGTTCTGCCTGTAAGCGAAAAGGAACCTGCAGCTTTGGCAGCCCTGGTTGATATGCTGTTTGAAACCACCGGCAAGTACCGGGATCTGGATGCCTATGAAGATGAGTTTGTCGAGTTCTTCCTCCCTTATGTTCGTGATTGGGATTCGCTCGAAACTATCAAGGAGATGCTCCACAAGGCTCGTCTGTGGGATAACGTCCCTGGCCTGGGTAACGAACTGAATGAAGCTCTGGTTAAAGCAACTATGGGTACGGGCAGCGCTAAGTCCGAAATGGACGCTGTGGCACCTGTAATTCAGTCACTCCTCGATGAAGCCTACAACAGATAATCCTCGGACGAAAAAAGAGGGCTGCTGGTTTCGCCAGCAACCCTCTTTTGATCAGCCTACAATAAGTTTCTGCCCTGCAAAGATCATGTCAGGATCTTCGAGATTGTTCCATTCTACAAGCTCGGCAAGGGTAACTTTATACTGCTTTGCAATTTGGAACAGAGTCTCACCGATTTCGACTACGTGAGTAGTCTCTTTTTCTTCAGCTGGTGGGATATATAAATGCATCGGAATACGAATAGTTTGGCCAACAGTGAGCTTTGTGCTCTTCAGGTTATTGGCTTCCATCAGCCCCTCGAGGGGTACCCGATACTGCGCTGCCAGCGACTTAGCGTTGTCACCCGGCTGAACCACGTGGTAGCTCCAGAGAACGTCTACAGGAACCGCAATCTTCTGGCCGACTTGGAGGCGGTCAGGAGTAATGCCTGGGTTGAGATCCAGCAGCTTAACAACGGTGGTATCTAGTTCGTTCGCAATGGCCCACAGGGTGTCACCAGCCTTGACGGTGTACTGTGCTGTTTCTGCAGCCTGCGCTGCGTGCAGGGCACCAAAGGAAAGCATCATGACAGTCAATAGAATTAATAGCTTTTTCATAAATGCACCTCCAGGGCAATTATCTACCCAGAGCCGGTGAATTGCAAAGGTGGCTTTTTGGGTACGTTAACGGTTCTTCCCCGGAGATGGAAATAACGGTGCTCCTGGAAAGGATTCGGAGCTACGCGAATTGAAACAGTTCTTTCAACCACTCGATACAGAGGCCGATCCAATGACCCACATGGGGGCTGATGCCTCTGCCATCGTCTGTTTCTACAGTGGCAAGGGACAAGCCGTGGGGGCCGTGGGGAAAAACGTGCAGCTCGAATAGAATATTGTTTTTTTGGAGCGCCGAGGCGAACAGCAGGCTGTTTTCCACGGGTACCACATCATCCTCAACGGTATGCCACAGAAATGTAGGTGGGGTATTTGGATTAACCTGCTTTTCCAGCGACATTTCCTCAACCATTTCCGGTGTCGGGTTGGGGCCTAATAGGTTCTCAAATGAGCCAGCATGTTTGTGTTCCCCAGAAGAAATCACAGGATAAGACAGGATCAGCGCATTCGGTTTGTTCATCGGAGCGTCTTCTAGCTTGTGCCAGTGCACTCCAAGGCTGGCTGCCAAATGTCCACCTGCGGAAAAGCCGCATACAGCGATGCGGTCGGGATCAAGGTTCCAGTCCGCCGCGCGCTTTCTAATTTCACATACAGCTTGCGACAGCTCACGCAGGGGAAGATGATAATGGTCTGGGGGCACTGTGTAAGTAAGGACAAACGCATTGAACCCGGCTGCACAGAACTGTAGAGCAACAGCTTCTGCTTCACGCGGCGAGATGAAGCGATACGCGCCACCCGGGCAGATGAGAACTCCAGGCCTCTCCCGCAGGCCTTCTACCACATAGGTGGTGAGCTTGGCCTGACTATGGTCTCGATTGAGCGGATTGATAGAAATAGTCTCGACTATCAATGGATACCCTCCTTGAAATGATGATACATCAGCTTGTTTATCAGAAGGAGCAATGCAAATGCGCAGAGTCATTTTGGATGTAGATACGGGTCATGATGACGCAATGGCGATTCTGCTCGCTGCCGCCCATCCAAGCCTCAAACTCGAAGCCATCACAGTGGTGGCCGGGAACCAGGTACTGGAGAAAACACTGGCCAATACCGTGAACATCTGCAGCTTGGCCCGGATTGATGTGCCCATCTATGCTGGCATGGCCCAGCCTTTAGTACGTGACCAGGTTATCTCACCTGCTATTCACGGCGATTCAGGTCTAGGAAGTGCTGTCTTCCCAGCGCCCCTGCGGGAGCCAGAAGATGAACATGCCGTCGATTTCATCATCCGCGCTTGTCTAGCCGAACCTGGCGAGCTCACTTTAATTCCGGTGGCGCCTCTCACTAATCTAGCAATGGCCTTTCTTAAGGAACCCCGCCTGAAAGACTGTGTGCGCGAAGTCATCTTGATGGGCGGGGCATATGGACTCGGGAATTATACTCCCGCAGCCGAGTTTAACATCTTTGCCGATCCCGAGGCGGCAAAGATCGTGTTCGAGAGCGGTGTCCCCCTTACTATGATCGGGCTTGATCTTACTCATCAGGCTATGGTTCCTCCAGAGGTAAGGGAGGAAATCCGCTCCATACAATCTCCGGTAGCACAGTTGGTAGTGGAACTGCTGGAAGATTATGGGGAAGCATATCGGCAGGTCATGGGGTTTCCGGCTCCGCCCATCCATGACGTCTGTGCCGTTGCATATGCAATCGACCAGACACTAATTGAGACTAAACCGATGCATGTCGCAGTAGAAACAGCGAGGGGCCTTTGCTTTGGCCGCACTGTATGCGATTTTTACGGAATAACCGGCAAGGCCCCCAATGCCAACGTAGCTGTCTCACTCGATCAAGCTCGCTTTTGGCCGCTGTTTGTCAATGCGTTGAGATCCTACTAATTAAGGAGCCCTTTTTCTGTCAACAGTGCCTCAATTTCTTTAAGCTGTTCGGCTGATGGAGAAGCCGCTGGTTTGGCGGGGTAAGGTTCACACAGCCCCAGCATGTGCAGCGCTGCTTTTAGGCCGCCGTAGGGCGATCCTTGGGACAGCGAGAAGACGCGGCATACATCATTGATTTCCCGCTGTAGGCGGTTGACTTCGTCTTTATTTCCTGCGACCGCGGCGTTGTACAGCTGTACACAGCGGGCCGGGTCGAGGTTACCGATGCCCGGCACGATACCATCGGCCCCAAGGAGGACAGCCGCACCCATAGCCTGCTCATCGCCTTGAAAGACAGCGAAGTTGGGCAGAGTTTCGGCGGCACCGATCAGCTCTTGGACGAAGTTGAAACTGCCCGAGCTGTCTTTGATACCAATGATTTGATCATATTGAGCCAGTGCTTTAACCGTTTCTAGATGAATCGGCGAACGGGCTCTAACCGGCACGTTATACAACATGATGGGGATGTTGGTTTGTCGGCATACCAGGTCATAATGATGCAGGAGCTCTGCTTGAGTGTACGGGAAGTAATATCCTGGCGAAATAACAACACCATCGGCACCTAGGTCTTCGGCCCTTTTGAGATTAGCGATAGTTTGCTTTGTACCTACGCCAGTGACACCGACCAACACCGGAACTCTCCCTGCAGTATGCTCTACAATTACCTTCACCGTTTCTGCATGGATGGTCTCATCCAGCGCGGCGAACTCTCCTGTGGAACCCAAGGCAAAGAGTCCGTGGACTCCACCGTCGATCAGGTAGTCCACCATCTTTTCGAGGCCTTCCCGATCCAGTTCTTCCTTTTCTGTTAACGGGGTAATGATCGGGGGGATCACGCCTTTGAGTTTCGTTTCCATGAAAGTAAACCTTCTCTCTATCTGATGTGACTAAGTCTTATGGCGCCTTCAGATTAGGCCAACGTGCTTATTTCCATACTCGTTAGCGTTTTCCTTTCAACGTCTGGTTAGGGCCGCAGAGCCCTGTACTGGCGTTAACCCAGATGGTTTGTGAATTAAATAACAGCGGAGAAAGTAGTGAAAATGTTTCGTGTCGTGAAGGATTTGCGAGCATCAAGCCGAATAAATTAAAGCCTAGCAGTATAATTAGAAAGGAGGTTAGGAGTTACGTCAAGCACAAACATGGAGCATATCCCCAGCTTAACGGGGTACTTCGCACGGCTTTAGAAAATGTTTATGCTTGACTTTATGGTTACGCACGCTTAATATCAAATAGGGTGGTTTTAAGACAAGAATATTGTCGGAATATGACAGGAGGGACTATTTTGATGAAAAAGTTGTTGACCTTGATGCTGGTCTTAGTACTGGCACTATCTGCAACAGGATTCGCGCTTGCAAATCCTTATGAAGTCACAGAGCCAATCACCATCCAATGGTGGCATGCTCACGAAGATCAACTTACTCCTTATCTGACCTACATGGTCGAGCGCTTCAACTCTGAACACCCATATGTGACAGTTGAACCGGTTTACATCGGCAGCTATTCAGAAATCGAGACTCAACTGATTGCTGCAGTTGCTTCTGGTCAAGTTCCTGCATTGGCAACTGTAAACAGCTCTGAGCCAGCAGCATTTGCTGAAGCTGGTATTCTCGAAGTCCTGGATCCATACATCGAGGCCTTCGGTTACGACATCGCAGACTTCGGCGAGGGTCTCATTCTGTCCACCAGCTACAACGGTGAGCAGATTGCCCTCCCATATGTTATCTCGACTCAAGTAATGTTCTATAACAAGGACGCAGCCGCTGCTGAAGGTATCGAACTGCCCAAGACCTTCAACGACCTGGACGAGTTCCTGGAGAAGGCTACTCTCTTCAACGAAGACGGTACAACCAAGCGTTACGGAACAGTTTTCCCAGGTTGGGACTACTGGTACTATGAAACCTTGTTCCTCAACAATGGTGTAAAAGTGATTAACGATGACGGTATGACCACCGACATCAACGGCGAAATGTCCGTTTACATCACCACCAAGATGAAGGAATGGATCGATAAAGGCTATGCTTACTATGCCTACGGAACCGGCGCTTCTAATAACATGCGTCAGCTGTTCTGGGACGGCGGAGCTTTCAGTGTACTTCACACCAGCTCTCTCTATGACACTTATGTAGACGGTGTGGAAGGCAAGTTCGAAGTCGGTATGGCATGGCTGCCCGGAAGCATGGACGGAACCAAGTTCCTCAGCGAAGTTGGTGGCGGTATCATCATTATTCCAGAAGTTGCTTCTCAGCGTCAGAAGAACGCTGCATGGCAGTTCATGATGTTCATGACCAGCCCTGAAATCAACCTGTACTGGGCTGACAAGACCGGTTATTTCCCAACACGCCAGAGCGTAATCGGAACTCCTGAGTACGAGGAGTATCTCAATCGCAAGCCTGAAATGACAAACGTTGTTTCCATGAGCGATTGGATTAACCCACGCAACCAGCATCCTGCTTACAAGGCGATTGCGACCGAATGGCGCCATGCTCTGGACCGCATCTTCAACGGTGGCGCTCCAGTTCAAGCAACCCTTGATGAGCTGGCTGAAGTGATTGAAGAGATTCTCGAAGACTACTAAGTTCTGCAGAAACTGATCTTGAGGGGGACGCTGTTTATCCCCCTCGATTGTATTTGAGGTGGATAAAAAGTGAGTATTGAGACCCGTAACGGAATCAGTAAAGCTGCGAAGATCGCTTCTGTGTTCTTGCTTCTGGCAGGAATTTTTCTGATGGTTGTGGGTGTTTATGGGTATCTAATGGGTGACCTATACTACGGTCCGCTTCAACCGATAGCAAAGGAAGTCTATGCAGCCCGTCGTGCTGCACGTGCGGCTGAGACAGCTATCACCGGCACCGTTGACCTTTTTGGTGAAGGTAGGGGAACGGTGCCTATTAGGCTCGTAAGCATCTTGATGGACAACGCGATTATTGTCTTCCTGGTTGGGCTTTTCTTTGTGTTCAACGGAGTTATGCTCCGTATCCAATCTTGGGAACGTATGAAGGACTTGTTTACAGTACAGCCGGCGCTGTTTTTCTTCCTGCTGTTCGTTTATTACCCTGTAATTGATCTCGTACGGATCAGCTTTACCGACATGCGCATGCTTGTTGCTGACCCACAGCCTTTTATCGGCTGGAAGAACTACGAATGGCTGTTCTTTAAGTCCGGTTGGGACCGTTTCAGCGAATCTCTAGTGATTACTATGCGCTACACATTCTGGGAGCTCGTGATTACCCTGGCGGGTGGTATGCTCTTAGCGCTCCTCTTTAACCGGATGACTAAGTCATTCCACGCTATGCGGACTGTCGTGTTCATGCCGAAATATATTGCTGTATCGACCAGTGCAATTGTCTTCATCTGGATCTTGAACGGCAACTATGGTATCTTGAACTATATCTTATCCTTGTTCGGCATTAGAGGGCCTAATTGGTTGGCAGATGCGAATACGGCTCTGACCGGTGTGCTGTTTTTGACGGCTTGGCGTGTGGTTGGGTACGCTATGATGATCTATCTCTCCGCCATGCAGGGAATTCCGAAGGATTATTATGAGGCAGCGGCGATCGATGGTGCTGACTCAGTCCAGCGTTTCCGCTACATCACCATCCCGATGCTGGCGCCGACGACCTTGTTCCTGTTCGTAACCACGTTTATCGCAAGTATGAAGGTCTTCCAGTCCGTTGACGTTATGACCGGCGGTGGGCCTGGTACGGCAACAAACGTGTTGGTCCAGTGGATCTATAACTTGTCATTCCGCGATTTCCGCTCAGCCCGTGCCGCAGCTGTATCAGTTATCTTCTTCATTATTCTGCTGATCTGTACTGCTGCGACTATGCGCTGGTCTAATCGTTCGGTAACCTATGACTCATAAGCGGAAGGAGGAAGCTAACTTGACAGATTCGTTACTGCTGAAAATGCGTCAGGCTGGTTGGTTCGATATTCTTGTCTATGCTTTGATTGGCTCTGCAGCACTGCTGTTGCTTGGAGCAGCCGGCCATATTCAATACAATGTGCAGATGAACAACATGCCCGAAGGCTTGACTCCTTACGAGATAAATCAGTCATTGGGATGGTTGGCCAAGTCTAAGGGTAGCTTTACCTTGGTGGGAGGGGCTTTCTTAGCGGCTGTTGTTGTGGGGTTTGTCCTGCTGGCAATTTCGTGCAGCCTCAATGACAAGCTTTCCATCGAGTCTAAACACCGGATCGCGAAGGCGAAGGTTGTCCTTCAGTATGCTGCAGCTATCGCTCTGACCTTGGTGATGTTGTTCCCGATTTACTGGATGATCATTTCGTCTCTGAAGACTAGCAAAGAACTGCTGCTGCCCGTTCCTACTTTGTGGCCGCGCGAGTTTCAGTGGCAGAACTTCCCCAACGTACTGCAGCGGGCTCCGTTCGCACGGTACCTGTTCAACACGCTGATCACAACATTCTTTATTATGTTGGGTGAGATCGTCTTTGGTGTGCTTGCTGCCTACGGATTCTCTAAGGGTAACTTCAAGGGGCAGAACGTTCTGTTCTTGCTTGTGCTGGGAGCTTTGATGGTCCCCATCCAGGTTACATTTGTACCGATCTATGTAATGGTATCGAGGATGGGTTGGATCAACAGCTATCCTGGCCTGATTGTACCCAACTTGGTGAGTGCGTACTTTATCTTCATGCTGCGTCAGGCCTTTAAGTCCGTGGACGACAGCTACCTGGATGCAGGTCGCGTTGACGGCTTGGGCCGCATTGGGTTGATTATCCATGTGCTCTGCCCCATGTGTGCGCCAACGCTGATCACAATTTCGATTATTTCGTTCATCAACGGTTGGAACAGCTATTTCTGGCCTAAGATGGTTGTCACACAGGATCAGTATCGTACTGTAGCTGTTGGTGTGGTAAGGCTCCGCCAGACCTTTGCAGGAATGGAAGTCGCCAACTACAACGAAATCATGGCTGGTGCGGTCATGGCAATTATTCCTATCGTAGTCTTGTTCTTGGTAATGCAGAAGTACATTATGACCGGTATGAGTAAGGCGGCAATGAAATAGGGAGGTTCGGCCATGATAGAAATGCTTCGGCGCAGTGATCTGCGCCGTGTCTCCATCCTTGTTCTCAGCCTCATTCTTGCCCTGGCCGCAGTGGCTGTGGCGAACGAGCAGGTTGATCGTTATGCGGAGATATTTGATCCAGCGCACAACCCAGGCCGTTTGACTGTCAGGTTTCTGCAGCTCACCACGAGAAGCGACGATAAGAGTGGCGATTCGACCATTCTCATCTCCCCTGACGGCCTAGTCATGGTGATCGATGCTGGTAACCCTACGACGTACCCAGATGTTGACCGGGCTCTTAAGACTCTCGGAATCACTAGAATTGATTATCTGGTGGCTTCGCACCCACATGTAGACCATGTAGGTGGCTTTGCGCAGCTGATCTACAACTACGAGATCGGTGCTGTGTATACGTCTGAGTTGGAGTACCCAAGCTCACATTATCGGAACTATATGAAGGCGATTGCCGATACGGGAACACCCCACATCATTTTGGCGGAAGGCGATACCTTCATGTTTGGTGATAGTGTCTTTGTTGAGGTCTTCCACCCGGCGCCAGGGATTGAGTATTTCGATGGGTATCCTGACAACAGCACGCAGTTTGTCAATAACCACTCTTTGGTCATGAAGCTGACTTACGGCGATTCTACCTTCCTCTTTGGTGGCGATATCTACACAGCTACAGAACGGGAACTTGTGGACCGCTATGGCGATCGGCTCCGGGCCGATGTACTGAAGGTAAACCATCATGGTGCAAACACTTCATCAACGAAGCGTTATCGCGATGCAGTGCAGCCCAAAGTTGCAGTGATGATGAATGACGGTATCGCTGACCTGCGGATCTACCAGAACTTCCAGAAGCTTGGTGCCCAGACATTTGTCACCAGCATTGATGGGGCGGTTCTGGTTTCTACCGAAGGTGATGGGGAATACTTCGTTCTAAGTCAGTATGACCGGGCAACCAGCTTTTTAGACTAACCACAAACCACAAGCTCAAGACCCTGCCGCGGGACGCCGGCAGGGTTTTTTTGCCTCTTCAGCTAATTTCTTAACTACAGGAGGTGCGTGAATGGCGAAGGAAAAAGGGTTGTCGAAGAAGTTTATTGCTCTGGTTATTGGTTTAGGGGTGTTAGGCTTTTTATGGATGGTATCCACGTCTATCCGCCAGGAAACCTTAGTTCGGATTGATGGCAATACTGTCTTCTTTTTCAGCGTTTATGGTTCGGCAATTCCGGCGGGAGATATCAAAGAAGTCGAACTGGTAGAGTCTATTCCTAAGATCGGCCTCAGGGTGCGGGGTGCTCGTCTAGGGCGATACCTAAAGGGGGATTATCAGGTCGAAGGCTGGGGTACATGCCGGCTGTATCTGCATGACACCAAAGGGCCGTTCCTGGTCGTAACAAGTGCGCAGCGCCGCATCATCCTAAATTTCCGAGACCCGGCCAAGACCCAAGCTGTGTATGAAGAGATCAAAGGGTTTGTAGAGGAATACCGCTCATAAGAAAGGCCAGCAGTCAGCTGGCCTCGATGTTATTCTACTCTAATTGCCATCGCTTGCGCTTTCAGGCAGAGCTCCGCAGCCTTAAATGCGTGTTCTTGAGTCATGGCATTTTCAGTGCGGTTGATGCAGTCTAGAATCAGCTGGCCGAAGAAGGGGAACCCCACTTTGCTTGCCACATTCATGTGGTATACGCCTTCGTGGTTGACAAGGTAGACATGATCGGGTGCATTGTCCCGCCCCACGTCGAGATATTTCCGCAGTTCGATATAACCCTCGGTTCCCATAATTATGGTGCGGCCATCTCCCCAGGTAGGGAGCCCATCGGGCGTAAACCAGTCGACCCGAAAATAGCCCGTAGCGCCGTTGTCAGCCACGAGAGTGGCATCGCCGAAGTCCTCTAGCCCAGGGAACTCCTTGTGGTGGTAGTTAGCTACCTTAGCGTGGGTTACTTCGGCATCCTTGGCACCTGTATAATACAGGAACTGCTCAACTTGGTGGCTGCCGATGTCCGCTAGAATCCCACCATAGTGTTCTTTTTGGAAGAACCACTCTGGCCGGCCCGGGATGTTAATGCGGTGCGGCCCAAAGCCTGCTACATGCAGCACTCGGCCGATGGCGCCTTGTTCGATCAGCTGTCCTGCGTATACAGCGCTTTCCACATGTAGGCGCTCGCTGTAGTAGACCATGTATTTCTTAGCAGTTTCTTTCACCACAGCTCGAGCTTGCTCAAGCTGTTCTAAGGTGGTGAAAGGCCCTTTATCAACGAAATAGTCCTTACCGGCAGCCATCACTTCTAGCCCCAACGGGCCGCGCAGCGAGGGGATGATGGCGCTTGCCACCAACTTGACCTCAGGATCCTCAAGAATCTCGTCCTTAGACGCCGCTGCTTCGGCCTGGGGGAAGGATTTTCGAAACTGCTCTACCTTAGCTGGGTCCGGGTCATAGACCCATTTAACCTCAGCGCCAGCCTCCGTTAGGCCGTTACACATGCCGTAGATGTGGCCGTGGTCCAGCCCGATTGCCGCAATCTTGAACTCACCGGGCTTCACTACCGGCTGAGGTTTGCCTTTGGGGGCATAGAACATACCATCTCGCATCCGCTTTACCTCCATGTATTAGTTCGTCAAAACCTCCTGCAGAACCTGTGGGTAGTTCGTGATAATGCCATCGACTCCCATCTGCAGGAATCTCAGCATATCTTCAGGGTTATCAACTGTCCAGGGGAAAACCGAGAGCCCATTGCTGTGAGCCAACTGCACAAGGTCTTCAGTCACAAAATTGTACCGTACTCCCAACCCATCGGCTTTGTAATAGAGAGCGGTGTTGACCATGGCCTGAGGCGTCAGATCCTGGCGGATGAGTATAAAGGCTGGTATTTCAGGTGCCCGCTCTTTTGCTTTGCCCACCATGCCATGATCAAAAGATTGAATCACGACCTGGTCTTCCATCCCTAACTGTCGGACAAGTTCGACAGTAGGCCGTTCGGTCAGTGGCCCTTTGAGTTCGATCAGCACAATCGCCCGATCGCGGCATGCCAAAAGTACTTCTTCGAGCGTGGGGATGGGTTCTCCAGCAAACTCGGGCCCAAACCAGCTTCCTGCATCTAGCTTCGTCAACTCTTCATAGAAGAATTGGCTGACTAAGCCCGTGCCATTAGTAGTGCGGTCTACTGTCTCATCATGAAGCACTACAAGTACGCGATCCCGGGTTCGGTGCACGTCCACCTCAATCCAGGGGATACCTAATTCCAGCGCTTTCTGTACCGCTGCAAGAGTATTTTCTGGTGCCAAAGACGATGCACCCCGATGCGCGGTGATGATTAGTTCTTCGCCAAGAGCTGTGCCGGCTAGAGTAAGTGAAAGGATCATTACTAGAAATAAGACTAGTTTTCTGTGCATATCTATTAACCACCTTTGCTGTTCTCTGTGACATTATTCCAGGTAATATTCTGGTTTCCTTTCACTTCCGCGCTTTTCCTGCCGATGCCTGCTGACTCCTAAAGGGAAAATTAACAAGTGACAAGAAATATAGCTTATCGGCAGAGGCGCAGTTCATGCAGAAAGGGTATGTAGATGATTGATGCGTTAGTTGAGTTTATTTACCAGCACCTTGGTGCCGAACTAGCAGTGTTCATCACATCAGCACTGCCTGTGGTGGAAGTTAGGGGGGCAATCCCGTTAGGGATTTCTCTGGGGCTCAGCCCTTACGACACGTTTGTCGCGAGTGTGGCAGGTAGTATGCTGCCTGTTCCGTTTATCCTTCTAGCTATTCGCCGCATCTTTCAGTTCCTGCGGAGGTTCAAACCCTTAGCCCGCTTGCTGGATCGCCTTAGAGAGCGCACACTGCGTAAAGGTCGACAGGTTCAGAAATATGGGGCGATGGGTTTGGTGCTGTATGTGGGAGTCCCCCTACCAGGCACGGGTGTTTGGACTGGCAGTTTTATTGCGGTACTCCTCAATATTCCTTTTCGCTGGGCGCTGCCGGCAATTCTTGTCGGTAATCTGATTGCTGCATTGGCTGTCATGACTATCACGCAGGGCATTGCCGCTCTGATCTAACTTGGCAAAGGAGGCTGAAGCTGATGGATCGAGTGAACCAGATCCTCGAGCAGCTCACGCTAGAAGAAAAGGCATCGCTCTGCTCAGGCGATGGCTTTTGGCATCTCAAAGGTGTCGAACGTTTAGGTGTTCCGCAGATTATGGTTACAGACGGGCCCCACGGGCTGCGCAAGCAGGATTCAGGCCGAGAAGACCACGTCGGGCTGCAGCAGAGTGTCCCTGCGACTTGCTTCCCGACAGCGGCTGCAATGGCCAATTCGTGGGACACCGAACTCATCAAAGCGGTTGGACGGGCCATTGCGCAAGAAGCACTGCAGGAGCAGGTGTCAGTGGTGTTAGGCCCGGGTGCCAACATCAAGCGCTCACCGCTCTGTGGGCGTAACTTTGAGTATTTTTCCGAGGATCCTTACCTAACTGGCGAGTTGGCAGCCGCCATGATTATTGGCCTCCAGAGTGAAGGTGTGGGCGCATCGCTCAAACACTATGCCGTCAATAATCAGGAGAGGCGCCGCATGACCATCAACGCAGTGGTCGATGAGCGTGCACTGCGTGAAATCTACCTGGCCGGCTTTGAAAGGGCAGTCAAGAAGGGAAAGCCTTGGACGGTCATGGGTGCTTATAACAGGGTTAACGGCACCTATGCATGCGAGCATAAAGAGCTCTTGGTAGATATTCTGCGAAACGAATGGGGCTTTGACGGAGTAGTTGTGACTGACTGGGGAGCCTGTAACGATCGAGTGCTGGGCCTTCAAAGAGGGCTCGATCTGGAGATGCCCAGCTCGGGAGGGGTGACAGACGCCCAGATCGTCGAAGCAGTCCGCAGCGGGTATCTGGATGAAGCGGTGCTGGACGAAACCGTGCGCAGGCTGCTGACTCTGGTTTTCCAGGCCCAGAGCAATCTGCTTCCAGGATATCGGTATGATGCGGATGCTCACCATGAACTGGCGAGACAAGCAGCTTCCCAGTCGTTTGTGCTGCTGAAGAACGAAGACTCTATTTTGCCGCTTGGGCCCGATATATCGGTGGCGGTAATCGGGGAATTTGCGCAGAAGCCGCGGTATCAAGGGGCGGGCAGTTCCATGATCAACCCCACTAGGCTGGACAAGATTTGTGATGTCCTGCAGGCAGAAGGTATTGATTTTACCTATGCCCGTGGTTATGAACTGGATGATTCGGATCCTAATGACGAACTGATCGAAGAGGCATGCCGGGCTGCATCTCAGGCCGATGTGGCATTAGTCTTTGTTGGGCTTCCGCCCAGCTTCGAATCGGAGGGGTATGACCGCCAGGATATGCGCATGCCTAAGGCCCACAATGAACTTGTCCGCAGGGTTGCTGCGGCCAATCCGAAGACAGTCGTGGTTTTGTCCTGTGGTGCACCAGTAGAGATGCCCTGGCTCGACAAAGCCAAGGGGCTGCTCCATACTTACCTTGGTGGCCAGGCCTGGGCGCCGGCAGTAGTAGATGTGCTGTTCGGACGGGTTAATCCCAGCGGTAAGCTGGCAGAGACGTATCCATTTTCGTTGATCGATACGCCTACTGCCAAGACATTTGCTCAGGAACGCCATCATGCTCTTTACTTGGAGAGCATCTATGTGGGCTATCGCTACTACGAAGCCGCTCGCAAACGAGTGATGTTTCCCTTTGGCTTTGGGCTGAGTTACACCACATTTTCCTATTCAGACTTGACCCTCTCTCAGGCGGAGCTTCGGGAAGGGCAAGAGTTAACGGTTCAGGTATCTGTTACCAATACCGGTTCCATGCCCGGGAGTGAAGTAGTACAACTCTATGTCTCTGATGTCGAATCGACTGTATTCAGGCCCGTCAAAGAGCTGCGGGGATTTGCCAAGGTTCATCTAGAACCGGGCGAGACGCGCACAGTAGAGTTCACTCTTGATATGCGTGACTTCGCCTATTACGATGTCAACGCCAAGGATTGGGTAGTAGAGGAGGGCGAGTTTCGGATCCTTATCGGGGCTTCTTCGCAGGATATCCGGCTCGAGGATGTGGTTTATGTATACGGGCGAGAAGGGCTGCAGCCGGTGGATCTGCGCCTTGCGGCGCCGAGCTATTACAATCCTGCACAGGGTTTTTCCCGGGATGACTTCGCTTTGTTGTACGGTGGTGCTGTCCCTGATGATGAACCGGTCCGGCGGCCCAACTTTGATTCGAACTCAACCCTAGAGGATATCAGCGGTACACTAGCAGGACGCATTACTAATCGGATTGTCGGCATGGCTGTGCGGAAGATGGCCGGTACTCCTGATCCCAATGATCCCACGTACCGAATGGTGGTGAGTGTCATCCGTGAGGCTCCCCTGCGGTCGCTGGTATCAATGAGTGGCGGCGCCTTCAGCCCTAAGATGATGCGCGCTGTTGTACACTGGGCCAATGGCCGTTTCTTCGCCGGCCTGCGAGAAGTTGCAAAACGGTAGGAGGCAGATTGATGCGTCACCTAAGAGCGGTCTTAACGGTGATTCTAGCGGCATGTTTGCTGTTCAGCCCAGCTGTTTGGGCAGACGATTTGCTCACCATCGGCCTAATGCCTCGTTCGCTCGGGAACCCCATTTTCTTGGATGCATTTGAAAGTGCACAGCAGAAGGCCCAAGAGTTGGGTGTGCGGGTCGAATGGCTTGCCCCATATGATTTTTCTACGGAAGGGCAGGTAATCGCGATCGAGTCCTTCATCGAACGCGGCGTGGATGGCTTAGTAGTGAGCGTCAATGATGAACCAGAAATCAGAGCAGTGATCCGGCGTGCCATTGAAAAGGGCATTCCTGTGGTTACCTTTGATGGTGACAGCCCAGAAAGCGGTAGACTGTTTCATATCGGCATCGACAACTTCAAGGCCGGCTGGGAAGCGGGACAAGCTATGTTGAAGATTGTGCGAGAACGGGGATTGGATAATGAGCCCCTCTCACTTGTGATGATGAGCGGAGTACCCGATGCGCTTCATCACAATCAGCGCCTTGAAGGATTCACAGCAGCCCTTGAGGGCCAACTGGAAGTCACAGTTGCAGAAATACTCCATAACCAAGATATTGTTGATCTAGCTGTGATTCAGGTGGAGGATTATCTTCAGAACAACCCTGAGGTCGATCTGTTCTTCTTTGCCGGCGGGTGGCCCTTTTATGTTCCATCAGATGCCATGCCTTACTTTAAGGGATGGGCCCTCGCTGGTGGAATTGCTGTAGGAATCGATGTTTTCTACGATGCGCTGCTCCTTCAGCGTGATGGGATCCTGCAGTATCTGGTGGGGCAGGACATGGCGGCTATGGGTGCCCTGGGAGTAGAGCTGCTTGTGAATTATCTGCGTACCGGGGTGCTTCCACCAGAAGAGTTTGTCGAGGTAGGCCTCACCTACGCCAGCCGAGATAATCTAGATGAACTGCTCCGGATCTACGAACCATGGTTGGTGAAATAACAGTGAAGGGACGATGACAGTGCAGAATACTGGCAAGAGTACTTGCTGGGGCATACAGTCCATTCGCACGCGGCTCCTTCTATCGTATCTCGCCATCGCCTTGCTGCCCCTCTCGATCTTGGGCTGGCTGTCGGTTAATGTCTATTTGGCCAGTATGACAGATCAGGTCACCAATTACTCCCAAGAAGTTGTCAAACGCGTCGCTCAGGATATTGATGAGTATTTCTTGGATATAGATTTCCTTCTAAGGCGAGACCAGGACTTTTATATCGATCAGTTCATTAAACTTGTGCAGAACAACAACATCACCAACAGCCGCAAATATGTCTTTCGTATCTGGGAAGACTTCGCCAACCTGAGGCGGGTCAAGCCGGGGCTCGAGGATCTGGCTATTACCTTTGCCGATGGGCTCGTCTTAAGCAGTTATGGCTTCTATTACACTGATCAAGTCCCTCAGAGCTCTGAGGTGACTATTCTCGGCCCGCGCCTTAATCGGATCGGGAGAGAAGTAGTTACGATGGTTAGGCCCTATGCGGCAGCTGACAGGGGCCAGGTCTATATTAGTGCCGATATTGCGGTGGAACGGTTGGCCAGTATGGCAGACTTTAAGGCCAGCCCGCGGGGATATGTCTATATCACCGACGCTGAGGGCCGCATCATCTTCAGCCCACACCAAGATGTAGTGGACGACTCCGAAGCGATCTTGACCCATTCGGCTGAGTCTTCTGTGACAGGATGGCAGATTGTGAGCGTTGTTTATGCCGATGAGGTCGAGGCTGAACTGACCTACTTGAAAAGCCTAACATATACTGCCATAGCTCTGGTCTTGGCCGGAGTGTGCTTCTTGGTGGTTTTCCTTTCCCACACTTTTTCAAAGCCGATCCGGCGCCTGCAGGAATTTGCCCGCAAGGCTAACCTGGAGGGCGACGGCGCGGCTGAGGACCTGCCCATTAGGGGTCAAGATGAGATCGCACAGCTGGGCATGGATTTGAAGCGTATGCTGGCCCGCATCAGGGAACTGATGAGCCAGAACCTCCAGGAGCAAAAACTCCTGCGCAAGCTGGAGATCGAGAGCCTGACCAATCAGATTAAGCCACACTTCCTATACAACACCCTTGATATGATTATCGGTCTCTTGGAACAAGAACAGACTGACCAGGCAATTCACCTAATTGAGGCTTTGGGTAACTTCTTCCGGCTCAGCCTCAGCCGTGGTCAAGAAGTGGTTCAGGTCAGGAATGAGATTGAACACATCCGCAGCTATCTGTATATTCAGCAGCTCCGTCACGGTCAGGGGTATCAATACCACATTCAGGTCTTGGATCCAGAAGTCTTAGAATGCTACATGCCCCGTTTACTGCTGCAGCCCTTGGTGGAGAACGCGATCTTCCATGGGATTCTGCCATCAGATGGCCCCGGGAGAGTAGATGTGGTCGTGCGGCGGAGCAATTCGGGTGTTGAGTTTACGATCTCAGATAATGGGGTGGGGATTCAGCCAGAACGATTGGCTCAAATCCGAAGTCTCCTATCCGGTGAGACAGAAGCGAACGACGACATGCCCTGTTTCGGCCTCCTCAATGTACACAAACGGGCACAGCTGGTTTTTGGGCCCGATTATGGTGTTTCGTTAGAGAGCGAACCGGGGCAGGGTACCACGGTTACCCTAGAAATCGGGTGCTTTGAACAGACGACGGATTTTGACATAAAAGAGAGTGCTTTGGGTTAGGGGAGGCAGCCATGCTGGAGTGCAAATTGCTCGTGGTCGATGACGAGCAGTATTTACGTGATAAAGTAAGCAGCAATGTGGATTGGGAGCAGCACAACTGCCGCGTTTTCGAGGCGAAGGATGGCTACGAAGCGCTTTCCATCCATAAGAGAGAAGAGATCGATATTCTGATCACCGACATCCGCATGCCAGGGATGGATGGCATTGAGCTGATTCGGAGGGCCAAGGAGGAAAGGCCTAATCTGCGCGTGATTGTGATCAGCGAATATGCTGACTTCGAATACGCCCGTGAATCGCTGCGATTGGGGGTAGAAGACTATGTCCTCAAACCCTTCCGCACGCAGAGGCTATTGGAGATGGTCCAAAAGCTTAGGGCTGAGATCGAGGCGGATCGTGGTTCCGCTGAAGAAGATGAAGAACTTCAGGCCCGTAGCGAGATGTATGAGGCGATCAGCAGGAGCAGTTTGCCGGGAGCCTTTCGCTGGCTGATTAATCGAGGCTTATTTATCGAGCAGTCTAATGCCTCTGCCATTCAGAAACTGGAGACAGTGTTAAAGTCCGGTCATGGAGAGGATCTTGAGGCGGAGTACGCTTCTTACTGCCGCCTTATTGACCAGTTTCGAGACGATTCACGTGGTCTGTACACTTTTATGAACAGCTTGATGATTGCCGTGCTCAGTGCGCTGCGCCAAGTTGGGCTCGCATACGATGAAGGGGTTGCGATCATGGTGCGGCACCTTCCTCATCAGCCGAAAGACAATGGGAACCCTGAGATGCTGAAAGAATGGCTGCAGAACGTCTTGTGGGATACAAGCCGCTTGATTAAATCGGGCCCACAACGTCGTAAAGCCCGTATGATGCTGGAAGTTAAGAAGTACGTCGATGAAAACTACCGCAAAGGGATCAGCTTGAGCATGTTGGCAGAAGAGTTCAATGTGAGTGCGGGCTACTTAAGCCGCTTGTTTCAAGAAACTGTTGGCCAGCATTTCAGCGATTATGTCAACCACCTGAAGGTGCAGAAAGCAAAGGAGCTCTTGCAGACGACCGATCAGCGCGTGTACGAGATCGCTGATTATCTAGGTTTTCAAGACTCCTATTATTTCAGTGCGTGGTTCAAACGTGAAGTAGGCGTAGCGCCCACCGAGTATCGCGCCAACCCTAGAAGTATAGAAAACTAGAAATCCGCATGAACCTTTTCGGCCTTATGTGCGACATATAGGGTAGAGGCGCCTCTGAAAAAGTGTGGGGGGAGGTGGGCAGTGTCCTTTGAGGAGATTTTCTACGAACACTCACCAGCAGTCTACCGATATCTCTGCTTCAAACTCCAGGATGAACGGCTGGCGGAAGATCTGCTGCAGGAGACATTTTTAGCTGTGCATCAGCAGATGGATCAGCTCAAAGAGGTTCTAGACTTGCGCTCCTGGATCCTGGGCATTGCTCACCACAAGATGGTGGATTACCTGCGGAAGCGCAGACTATCCACTCTTGAGCTCGAGCACGACTTGCCCAGCCCACCGCAGAAAGACTCGCTGGAGTTGTGGGAGATGCTGCGAGAGCTCGACGGTGATGCTCGTACCATCATCTATGGGTTGTACGTGGAAGGCTTAACCTACGCCGAGTTAGCGCATATTCTGGACATACCGGAGGGGACGGTGAAGAGCCGGGCCCACACGGCTAGAGCTAGACTGAGGCGCTGGATGGAGGGTAGATAATGGAACGATATGATTGGGAAGAACTAGCCTTGGATTTCGTTGTCGGCCGGCTCGATGCAGAGGGGCGCAGCGTCGTATACCAGCTTATTATGGAAGAGCCAGAGTTTGCCAAGCTCTTGGCCTATGAGTGGCAGTTGAAAGCACGTTTTGATGCATTCCAACCAAAACTCGACTCAGCTGTCCAGGAGCAAATTCTGGAGAAGATAGAGCGCGGCGCCGATAGAGCAGGCCTGCGCTTCCTCCACGCCCTCTGCCGAACAGTGCTTCCTCCTGTCGCCCAACCGGTGGTGCACTTTATTGAGAAAGGTGTGTTGACGTATGTCTGATATCCCAACAAAGGAAATTGGTGAACTGCTCGACATCGTTTCGTCGAAACTGCCGAATCTGATCAAAGAGATTCATGCCACGATCTTTTCTGAGGAAGGTGCTTCCCAGTTAGGTAAAGCTGTGGCTGCGTTCTATAAGAATCTGATGGAAGCCGGGATGAGCCAAGAAGACGCTGTCGCTCTGACCAGGGATTATATGCAGACTTTGAGTGCGATTACAAATCAGTTTAAGGGATGAGGACAGTGCTCAAGGTTTTCGGTGGTGGCGCTAAGCTGATTGGCGGATTGGCGCTCAGCCTGCCCCAGCTGGCTCTGATGCGGAGGCGGGCAGCTGCCGCCTTCCGACGGGAGATGCGCCAGCAGGGTTTGGATGAGGCAGTTATCGATGAGTTGACGAAAGTCTACTTGGACATGGGTGCCCAGCTGAGTGATTGGAAAAACTGGGTAGAATAAGCTCCAGTAAGGGTGGCGCTCCCGTTAGGGGAGCGCCGCAGTCATTTCTAGGCTGCCCGGGCCATGATTTCTTTGATGCTCAGCGCAAAAGAGACTGTTGTGACCGTCGATGCGATGGCATCTGCGATGGGTTCTGCCAGAAGGACTGCAGACACCTTGTCCGCCAGGAAGTTAGGTAGAATATAGACCAACGGGATGAGAAGCACGGTTTTGCGCAGCAGTGCCATGCAGAGGGCAATCCTTGCTTCACCCAAAGCGATAAACGACTGCTGACAAGCTACCTGTGCACCCAACATAAAGACCGCGGCCATGAAGATCCTCATCGACCAGACAGTTTGTGCCGTAAGTGCAGGGTTGGTTGTAAAGATGCGGGCGAATACTCCAGGTATAAGCATCATCAAGAGCCAGCATCCAGTTGAGAAAGTGAGGCAGGCTGCTATGAGCAGTCTAAATGTCTGCCTGACTCGATCAAACTGCCGCGCACCAAGGTTGTAGCTCATGATGGGTTGTGCTCCTTGCGTGATACCGTTCAAGGGCAGCATGATAAACTGCAGCAGGCTGGACATGATTGTCACTGCGCCTACCGCCAGGTCACCTCCGTACTTCTGAAGGGAAGTATTCAGCGAAATGCTGACCAAGCTCTCAGTACTCTGCATGACAAATGGAGCACTACCCAGGAGCAGCACCGATCCAATAATTGACCAGTTCACTCGAAGGTTATTCGCCTTGATGCGCAGCTTAGTCTTATCGCTCAGAAGGAACCGCACTACCCAGAAAGCAGAAATTGCTTGGCTGATAATAGTCGCCAAGGCAGCGCCCGAAACGCCCATATTAAGGAGATAGATGAAAACAGGGTCGAGAACAACATTTGTAAGGGCACCAATCACAACTGTGATCATGCTCTCTTTCGCAAAGCCCTGTGTTGAGATAAATGAGTTCAGGCCCAGTGAAGCCATTACAAAGGGTGTACCGGCTGCATAGATTCGTAGGTAACTCGCTCCGTAACCTAAGGTTGCCGGGCTTGCACCGAAAAGCTGCAGTAGGGGTTTGGTATAGATGGCAAATACCAGAGTAAGAACGACTGAGAGCACCATCAGGGCAGTGGTGCAGTTGCCAAGAATGACTTCGGCTCTGTCGTTTCGCCCTTCTCCCATCCTGATAGCAGCCAATGGTGCGCCCCCCATTCCAACCAGAGAGGCAAAGGCTGAGATGATCATGATCACGGGGAAGGTTACTCCCACGCCCGTGAGGGCCGTCGCCCCAACCTCAGGAATATGGCCAATGAACATTCGGTCAACTACGTTGTAGAGCATGTTTACTAATTGTGCTGTAACAGCAGGAACCGAGAGCCGAATGAGTAATCGCCCGACGCTCTCGGTCCCGAGTGCGTTATCTGTAGTGATGTTTCTCATCTAACTGATACTCCTTCTTATTCATCTGCTGCTGTACTGTCCTCGTCTGCATCTCTCCTTGGCACCAAGATATTATACCATATGAATATTTTACAAGCTTTGGACCCAGCTGCGGCCGCAGGAATTACAGGTGAGCTGCAGTTGTTCGCCGAGCCGGGGAATAGATTCTGTGTCTCCGCACTCGGGGCAGGCCACGAAAGTGTACTCCACAGGTGAGCTGCTGATCACGTAGATTGTAAACTCGGTATCACATGCATGGCACCGTACCCGCCAGCTCCCCTTGAGGTCAAACGCCATATCCTGTGTATGGCCGCAGCCAGGGCACCGCAGTCTAGTCACTGTTATTCTCCTTTTCAAGATTATTCAAGTATAACTGCCAGCAGGACCACAAAGACGAGCGCTGCCACGATTATGAAGGCAGCCAGGGTAGAGCTCGGCTCCGGTGGTTGGTCAGCGACTTGTATACAGTTGCCTCTGTTTGCAGTGGAAACAGAGAACATCAAACTCACTCCTCTGTATCGCAATGCAAGGTGATGGGAGCACCCATCACCTTGGCTTTCACTATTGATTTACGGCTACGAAGACGATATCGAATTCAATTCCCACCCCCTGGACAATATTGCCTGCATCCACAGGTAGGGAAATTGCAAACTCCACATCTTCGTCGGCTGCGTCGGCCAGAGCACGCCCGGCTGGCGGCTGGCTGACGAGCCCCCCAAGGGGGCCGGTATACAAAACCGTAGGAGTTCCGCCGGGATCGGCTGTAACCGTCACCTCCAAACGTTCTGCCAGCAGCTGGGCGTCCTGCGGGGTGCCTCCGGCGACAGGGCGCCAATCAAACGAAACGAAATAGTTGACATCGACACCACTCGTATTCTCCACATTGATGACGCTGTTTGCAGAGTCACCCGGAACCCAGTCTGTTTCAGTGAAAATCGCGGCAACAGGATCCAAGGTCAGGCTCAGAGACGCGTCCTCAAGGGTATTTCCCGTGTTAAGCTGTTGAATTGAAAAGGCCATGCTTTCACCTCCTTGCCTTCGGCTAGTGCATTCTATGGCACAGCTCAGTGCAGTGCAGATCAGCCTAGAATCCCGTTTTTGGGCATTTTGTAACAGGAAACACATAAACTTTGCCGAAGTAAAATGGTCAGAGAGGAGGCATAACACTTTGAAGAAAGCAGTTACGTTTGGAGAAGTCATGATGCGCCTGTCGCCTCCCGGACACGGCCGCTTTGTCCAGGCAGACAGTTTTGATGTGGTCTACGGAGGAGGAGAGGCTAATGTAGCAGTGTCATTAGCCAATTTCGGACTAGATGCTCATTTTGTGACAAAGGTCCCGAGCCATGAGATCGGCCAGTGTGCCGTTAACAGCCTGCGCCGCTTTGGCGTAGGCACTGATTACATTCTTCGGGGAGGAGACCGTTTAGGGATTTACTTCTTAGAGCACGGCGCGTCACAAAGGCCTTCCAAAGTCATTTATGACCGAGCTGGTTCCTCTATTTCGCAAGTAGAGCCAGGCGAGTTTGACTGGCACACCATCTTAGAAGGTGCCGATTGGTTCCATTTTACTGGTATTACCCCGGCGCTCGGCGACGGGCCGGCAGCGGTAACTCTCGAGGCTGTCAAGGCTGCAAAAGAACTTGGTGTAACGGTCAGCGCAGATCTCAACTACCGCAAGAAGCTGTGGTCTCAGGAACAGGCCAACCAAGTTATGAGCGGGCTCATGCCCTATGTCGATGTCCTCATTGCCAATGAAGAGGATGCAGAAAAAGTCTTTGGTATCACGGCTGGAGAGTCCAACATTACTGAGGGCAAGCTAAGTGAAGAAGGATACAAAGAAGTCGCCCGCAAGCTTGTGGGCCGGTTCGGGTTTAAGAAGGTTGCCATCACTCTCAGAGAAAGCATCTCGGCTTCGATCAACAACTGGTCAGGGCTGCTTTATAACAACGCCGAGTTTTACAGTTCGCAGAAATACTCAATCCACATTGTGGACCGCGTGGGCGGTGGAGATTCCTTTTGTGCAGGATTGATCTATGGGCTTCTCTCCGGAATGTCTGATCAGGAGGCGTTAGAATTTGCCGCGGCAGCGTCCTGCCTTAAGCACACTATCTTCGGCGATTACAACCTGGTCACACCTGAAGAAGTAAAGACGCTCATGGCCGGTGACGGGTCTGGCCGCGTGCAGCGTTAGTTGAATGGAGGGAACACAATGACCAAGGAGCAATGCCTGCGGGCGATAGAGGAAAGCGGAGTTGTTGCAGTCATTCGCGCCAACAGCGCCGACGAACTGATGCAGATAACCACTGCTCTAAATAAGGGTGGTGTTAAAGCGTTAGAAATCACAATGACTTCTCCGGGAGCACTAGAGACGATTAGGGCTGCCGTAAACGAACTTGGGGATCAAGCGATCATCGGAGTGGGCAGTGTCTTAGACGCCGAAACGGCCAGGATGGCCATTTTAGCTGGTGCTCAGTTTGTGGTAAGCCCCGTGTTTAAGCCTGAGATTGTGGAAATGTGCCGCCGTTACAGCAAAGCGTGTATTCCCGGTGCCTTTACTCCGACTGAGATACTAGCTGCTTGGGAAGCAGGTGCTGATGTGGTTAAGATTTTCCCCGCAACCAAGCTTGGCCCAGGGTACATCAAGGACCTGAAGGGGCCCTTACCGCAGATCAAGGTTACGCCCACAGGAGGCGTGAACCTTGAGAACACCCCTGATTTCATCAGAGCTGGTGCGGCCTTCGTCGGGGTCGGCGGTGCGCTCGTAGACAAGAAGTTGGTCGCGAACCAAGACTGGGACGGCCTCGCAGCTCTAGCGCAAAAGTTCGTGGCGGCCGCCCAAAGCGCCAGGCAGTGATGCGTTAAGGCCATAGTCCGGCGTTGGTGCGCAGGAAAAGCTGGCAGGGGATGGAATATATAAAAGTGATTCAAAATGCAGCATATTGATGGAGGCGACTTTACAGCAATGAAGAACATTACTGCTCGGCGTCTTGCGTTAGCCGCTCTCTTTTTAGCGCTCGGGCTGGCTCTTCCCTTCTTGACAGGGCAGATCGCCGCTCTCGGGCAGGCTCTCTTACCCATGCATCTGCCCGCTCTTTTGTGTGGGTTTATTTTAGGGCCAGAACTGGCACTGGTCGTTGGGTTTGTCATGCCCTTACTGCGTTCGGTCATCTTCGGCATGCCGCCGCTTTTTCCCACCGCAACTGCCATGGCCTTTGAACTTGCGGCTTATGGCTTTTTAGCTGGGCTGTTGTACCAGAATCTAGCCCAACGAGGCCGTGTGTATTTCAGCCTGATTGGCGCGATGCTGGGAGGGCGGGTTGTTTGGGGCGTAGTCAGCCTAGTTCTCTATGGCCTTCAAGGAAAAGCCTTTTCATGGCAGCTCTTTATTGCAGGAGCTTTCGCTAACGCCCTGCCAGGGATCGTAGTGCAGTTGATCCTGATCCCTTTATTGGTAATCGCTCTAGAGAGGGCCCAGTCCTCCAAACAGTATACTGGGAGATATTAGGATAGATGACGGATTTTCAGCAGATCCTGCTTACACATTACGAACGCTATCCTGCAATGACTGGGCAGGATTTTGCCAAACTGATATTCCAAAGTGAGTTTGGTGTTGCCCATTTTGTCTCTCCGGGGGTTGTATGGCAGCGGCTGCAGGAGGAGTACACAGGCTGCCAGCGGAGGCCCGAGCCTGAGGTTGTACCGCCAGTTTTCGAGGATATCGGCGGTGGGTATGGCCGCGTCAATCTACTGCCACTACCCGGCTCTGGCCTGTCTCTCACGACTGTTTTGCAGTGGTTTACCCTCACCGCAGAGAAGCCCATAAATGCGGCGAGGGCTGTGGAGGAAAAGCTGGAACTGCTGCTTGATCTCAGCCGGAGAGGTGAAATTAAGCTGCCATACTCTGAACTCGTGGAGTTTATCAAGGATTTCAGAGAAGCTGGATACCCGGCACAGCACCACAGCGAGGTGTATCGGGCGCGGTATCAACCTGCTTATCGCGTAGTGGACCGAAGGTTTATTGAATTCTCGCAGGTTTTCGCTCAGATAGATTCGCTGTTAGGAAGAAAAACGCACGTATTAGTGGCGATTGATGGGAACAGCGGAGCAGGCAAGAGCAGTTTGGCGCGTCTTTTGAGCAAGGTTTACGACTGCAGCGTCTTTCATATGGACGATTTCTTCCTTCCTCAAGAGATGAAGACGTGCAGCCGGCTCAATGAACCCGGTGGCAATGTGCACTATGAGCGGTTTTACAGCGAAGTTATGCTGAATCTAGCTGCGCAGCGGCCTTTCAAGTATAGAGCGTTCGACTGCCGGAGCCAGTCCTGCGCGGAGGAACAACTTGTGGTTCCTAAAAGGCTGAGTGTAGTTGAAGGCGTCTACAGCCTGCATCCTGTTTTGGCACGGTTTTATGATCTTAAGATTGTAATTCACGTGGATCCCAAGACACAGCGCGAACGCATTCTTGCTCGCAGCGGCCCAGCCCTATTGGCTCGCTTCGAAGCAGAGTGGATCCCTTTAGAGAATCGTTATTTTCAAGAACTAGCTGTGAGCGACAAAGCTGATTTAGTTCTAAACACATAGACGAAGGTATAATAAAAGGACTCCCCTTGTGACAAAAACGGTACACAAGGGGAGTTCTTCTACAGTGAGACGCTTTCTTTAAGCATCAGCCGCGGTTTTCTGAGCGGCTGCCTGCGTATTTCTTCCCAATGACTGTCTCAAAGAGGTGAATGAAGTGGGTCCGAGCCATGTGGGGGCTCCAGTTGCCTTCCCAAGAAAAGCCTTCTGGATAATCACAGTTCCCGGTAAGCCAAACAACGTTTACGTGATCTGGAGTCTGCTGAGATAATTCAGAGTTATACGCACCATGCATCGAAGGAGCATCGGTTATCCCGTCATGAGTTGTCCAGATAACGATGGTGTTATCATCGGGACACTCGTAATTATGTGCCGCAACTTCATCCATACAGTATTTAACGATGGCCTTCCACTCTTCCGCGTGAACCAAAGCGATAGGAGTGAGTGTCCTTATCATAGTAATCCACCTCGTTATTTATAAGTATCCATAGTATAACACAATAACGTTAAAGTGCAAAGGGGATATAACGTCATTGTGCTTTGGTGTTATTGTGGTATAATAGGAAATGTGTTGAAATGCTCATGGGAGGAATTGTTGTGGAGAAGGCAAGGCTGAATGGTTATATTGATCGCTCAATATTTAAAGAGGCTAAGATTCAAGCCGTGAAAGAGGACATTAGCTTGTCAGCGCTGGTTGAGAAATGTCTCTACCTATATCTCAAACAGGGCGGCCGCGATGGGGCAAGCCGAGAACAGATTGTATCTGAGAAGGAAAGCAGCTGATAGTAGGGAACTAATCAGGGACTTAAGCCAAAAAGGAGGACGATGCAGTGAATACGGCGCCCCAGAGCTATGCCTGTTGGCTGGGCTACGATTTGGTCAATCCACAGACTTCGCAGGATCAGATCAAAAGATATTTGGAGAAAATCTGCGTCCGCAGTCAAGGGCTCATTGTCGACTCGATCAAAGAAGAACTCACTCGAGCAGCGGAAGGCCTGTTGGGCGGCAAACCCGAGTTTGTTAATTCGCCGCAGGAGGCGGGCTTGGTTGTCAGCTTGATCAAAGACATGCCCGGCCAGTGTGGGAAGGGCCTCGAGGAGTCAGTAGAACTCAGCGATGAAGGTTTCTGCCTGAGAAACTGCACCGGTGCGGCAGGCAAAACGCTAATCGCGGCAAGAACTGAACGGGGCCTGCTGTACGGCGTATTCGCATTCTTGAGAAAACTTAGGCTCGGTGAATTAGGTGAAGAGCTTACCATAGTCGAAAACCCCAAGAGTCCTGTGCGTATGATCAATCACTGGGACAACATGGATGGCAGTATAGAACGTGGTTATGCAGGTAAGTCCATTTTTTGGGAAAACAATGGCTTAACTTCTAACCTCAGCCGGGTAGAAGACTATGCTCGCCTGTTGGCGTCGCTGGGCATCAACAGTATTTCAGTTAATAATGTCAACGTCCATCAAGTCGAAACCCATCTGATTGGGGAAAGACTACCCTTTGTGGAGCGTTTGGCTGATATATTTCGCCGGTGGGGAATTCAAGTATTCTTGAGTATCAACTATGCAAGCCCGATTGAAGTGGGCGGCCTTGAAACGGCAGATCCCCTTGATCCGAGGGTGGAAGCATGGTGGGCGGAAAGGGCAGATTACATATACAGCCGCATCCCTGATTTTGGCGGCTTTGTGGTGAAAGCTGATTCTGAGCACCGTCCGGGGCCGTTTACGTATGACCGGGATCACGCACAGGGAGCTAATGTGCTGGCCCGCGCCTTAAGGCCCCACGGAGGCCTTGTAATTTGGCGGTGCTTTGTATATAACTGCATGCAGGATTGGCGCGACTACCAAACCGACCGCGCTCGGGCTGCCTATGATAACTTTATGCCGCTCGATGGCAAGTTTGAGAGCAACGTACTCCTGCAGATTAAGAATGGCCCGATGGACTTCCAAATTAGGGAACCAGTCTCTCCGCTCTTTGGTGGTTTATCCCAGACCAATCAGGTGCTGGAGCTGCAGATTACCCAGGAGTATACAGGGCAGCAGATTGACCTCTGCTACTTAGTTCCCATGTGGAAAGAAGTCTTAGATTTTGATACCTATGCCAAAGGCGAAGGTTCCACGGTCAAGCAGATCGTGGCCGGCAAGGTGTTTCCTCAAGAGCACAGCGGCATTGCGGCGGTAGTCAACGTCGGCGACGACCTCAACTGGACTGGTCATGCTTTGGCACAGGCAAACCTCTACGGTTACGGCCGTTTGTGCTGGGATACAGATCTTTCTTCGGAGAGAATTGCCGATGAGTGGATCCGGCTTACCTTCGGAGGCGATGAACAGGTAGTGAAAGTTGTTTCGAAGATGCTTCTCAAGTCTAGGGAGATCTACGAAAACTACACCACGCCCTTAGGGATTGGCTGGATGGTCAATCCGGGGCACCATTACGGCCCAAACATCGATGGTTATGAATATGACCGCTGGGGTACTTACCACCGGGCAGACCGGGACGCGATTGGAGTGGATCGCACAGTCAAGAACGGGACTGGCTACGCTGGCCAGTATCATTCACCCAATGCCGAAATGTACGAGTCGAAGGAGACTTGCCCCGACGAACTGCTGTTGTTCTTCCACCGAGTGGCTTATACCGAAAAGCTCAAGTCTGGCAAGACTTTGATTCAGCATATCTACGATACCCACTTCGAAGGTGTAGAGCAGGTGGAATGGTTGATCACCCAATGGGATTCTCTTGAAGGCAAGATTGACCAAGTGACCTTTGAGAATGTCGCTGAAAGACTTCAGAGACAGCTCAAGAACGCCATCGAGTGGCGCGACGTGGTTAATACTTACTTTTATCGGAAGTCAGGCATCCCTGACGAGAAAGGACGCAAGATATACTAAGAATCTGACGCCGAGTGCAGTTCGACCTGTACTCGGCGTTTTTTAGCAGGTAGAATAGTGATTAAGCCGAAGTTATATAGATTAAATATCAGTTTGGAGGGATGGATGTGGAAAGGGTCGGCTTTGGCGTCGTTGGTGTACGCAACTTCGCCCAAGACCATATAAAATATATTTCCAAAATAGAAGAAGAAGGCTTAGGTGAACTGCGCGCTGTTGTGGTGCAGGAACACGAACGCGGCCTTGAGATTGTCGAGCTGTTGAGAGACCGGGGAGTGCGCATCTTTTCTCACTACCAGGACCTCCTCGATAGCGGTCAAGGCCTAGTGGATATTATCACGCTTCCGGTGGCGATTCACACCCACTATGATATGGCAAAGCGGGGGCTTGAAGCGGGGTATAACATCATTCTCGAAAAACCGCCTGTGCCCACTGTGCAGCAGCTTGATGATTTGATGCGTGTGGAACGGGAGACTGGGAAGTTTGTCGCGGTTGGGTTTCAGATGATCTATTCGCGTTCACTGCGCCGCTTGAAGGAGATCATTCTCGAAGGCAGACTAGGTGAGATCAAAGAGATCACCTGCCGTGGGTACTGGCCCCGTACTGACGGTTATTATAGGCGCAACGAATGGGCAGGCAAGGTGATCGTCGATGGCCAGCTCGTTTTGGATGGGCCGATGAACAACGCTCTTGCTCACTACTTAAACAACATGCTCTTCATAGCTGGCCCTGATATGGACAGCAGTGCCGGCCTGCGCTTTGTCCGGGCAGAGCTCTATCGGGCACGCCCCTACATTGATTCTCCTGATACATCGTGCCTCGAGGCAGAGACAACCCAGGGTACGCGCCTCTACTTCTACGTGACTCATTGCCCCGAAGAGAAGTTTGATCCACTGATGGAAGTAGTCGGTACTGAGGGCACAGCTCGTTGGCGCTATCCTGAGAAAGTGGATGTAGTGTACAACGACGGGTCCAAGGAGCGCTTTGATAGTGGTGGTACCGATCCATTCCTGGAAGTGGTGCGGACAGCAGCTTCGGTTCATCAAGGCAAGGCTGCGAGGCCCTATTCTACACTAGAGAATTCCCGCAGTTTCGTGGTGGCCATCAATGGCGCCTATGATTCAGCACAATACATCACTCCCATCCCGGAGCACTACGTCCGTTATGTCGGGCGGGGTGATGATCGCCTGGCGGTTGTGACAGGCATCGATGAACTCTTCGATAAGGCCTGCGCCGAGCGCAAACTCTTGTCGGAGTTGAACGTCTACTGGGCGCGCCGTACCTGGAGAGTTAGCGTCGAGGACTACCGAAGCTTTAACCCATTTAGACGTCCCCACACCATTCAATAAGAATGGAGGCGAACTGATGGAGATCATGGTAGCGGGCCACCTCTGTCTCGACATCATTCCCAAATGGCCTGTAGGGAGCCTCGAAGCTCTGCAGCCAGGCCGGATCGTGCAGGTGGATGGGGTAGCCTTTTCCACAGGCGGAGCAGTCTCCAATACCGGGATTGCCCTTCGGAGGTTAGGATTTGCCCCTATTCTAGTGGGCAGGATTGGCGATGACTATTTCGGCCAGATAGTGCGGCAGATTTACCACGACGAAGGGATCGATGCGAGGTACCTAGCTGTTTCGCCGGGGGCAGGCACGTCATATTCGATAGTGCTCAGTCCTCCGGAGTCGGACAGAGCCTTTCTTCACTACCCGGGAGCAAACGACAGTTTCTCGCCCGAAGACGTAGATTTTACCGCCGTTCCTGGTGGGATCTTCCACTTTGGTTATCCACCGCTCATGGCGAGAATGTATCAGGAAAGTGGCGCTGCCTTGGAGGAGCTCTTTTCAAAGGCCAAGGAAGCTGGGATGATCACTAGTTTGGACATGGCCATGCCCGATCCCAATTCTCCGGCTGGCAGAGCTCCGTGGCGCGCGATTATCGCTCGTACGATGCCCTTAATAGATATTTTCCTGCCCAGCATCGATGAGCTCGCCTTTATGCTGGAGAAACACGATCAAGAACTGACTTTGCCCCTAGTCCGTGAAGCCGCCGCTGAAATCCTGCAGATGGGAGTGGGAATGGTCGGGATTAAGCTGGGCGATCAGGGGCTTTACTTGCGGACAAGCAGTCAGGCAGGGGAGGCCTTTGGGCCGGCTTGGGCTGAGCGTGAGCTGCTTGCACCCTGCTTCTTGGTGGAGGCCAGAGGTACAACGGGCGCTGGTGACACGACTATCGCGGGTTTCTTGGCCGGTATTGCCAGGCAAAAGACTGCTGAAGAGACACTGACCTGGGCAACTGCGGTGGGTGCTCATTGTGTAGAAGCCCTCTCAGCCGTTGGAGGGATTCCTCATCTAACTCAAGTGGAACAACGCATCGAGAAAGGTTGGCCGCAGAGGCCGCTTAAGCTGGACTTGGAAGGCTGGACGGCGGCGGATGGTCTGTTCTACGGCCCCCTCGATCAGAAAGGATGATTGGATGCCCATAGTTACATTGCGGGATATATTGCCTCTCGCTCAGACGAAAGGCTGTGCTGTAGGTTCCTTTAATGCGGCAGATGTCAGTATGGCTGACGCAATTCTTGACACCTGTGTGCAGGAAAACGTGCCCGTGATTCTGAGCCTAGCTGAGGTGCATTATCGTTATTTTGATCTGGCTGACTTCTTGACTTATCTAAGGGCTAAGGCAGCGAAACTTCCGATCCCGGTAGTACTGCACCTTGATCATGGTACCAGCTTGGGTGTAATCAGACAGGGCCTCGAGCTTGGTTTTTCATCGGTAATGATTGACGGATCTGCTCTCCCTTACGAGGAGAACGTGGCTTTGACTAAAGCTGCGGTCAAGGAGGCTGCCTGTTTCGGTGCCAGTGTCGAGGCTGAACTCGGGCATGTGGCAGGAGGCGAAGGGAATCTTGTAGAAGGCACCGCCGCCAATCCCGCGGACTTCACCGATCCGGAGCAGGCCGCCCGTTTCGTCGCAGAGACAGGAGTAGATGCCCTAGCGGTAGCTATCGGTACAGTGCATGGGCCTTATCAGGGGAAGCCACATCTAGAGCTTGAGCTGCTGGCTAAGATACGAGCTGCCGTATCTGTTCCGCTAGTTCTGCACGGTGGTTCTGGTCTCAGCCCAGATGACTTTCACCAAGCCATTGCACGGGGTATTGCCAAGGTGAACTTCTTCACCGAGAACTCCCTCGCCGCGGTTCAGGCAATCCAGGAGCTCTTAGCCCAAGGCAGACCGGTCGGCTATCCTGACTTGATCACGGCGGCTCAAGCCCGTGTGCGAGAGGTTGTAGCGCGACAGATAGAGATCTTTGGCACGAGGAAAATGGCAGAATAGCTAAGGCCTTTGCCCTTCGGTAAACAATATGTAAAATGAAAAATTAAGCAAGGAATATGCATAATCATGCAGAATAACCCTTCTTATAGTTTCTAGGGCCCGGAACGGCCGGCGGGCACTTGGATATCTAAAGGAGGGTTTTCTATATGAAGAGAATGGTATTGGCCGCAATCATTTTCTGCCTGGTCTTCGGTGCGGCAGCCGCTGCGCAGGAGCCACAGTATGGTGGTACTTTCCGTTACGGTCTGACCACCAACCCACGGGGCATGTTTAACCCGGTGCTGTATACAGAAGCTTATGATGCGTATGTCATTGATCTGGTGTTTGATGGCCTTATCTCGATTGACAAGAATCTCCAACCTCAGCCTAAAGTGGCTAAGTCTTGGGAGATCTCTGAAGATGGAAAGTCGATCACTTTCTACCTCCACGAGGGTATCAAGTTCCATGATGGAGTAGAACTGACTGCAAAGGACGTGGAGTATACTTACAAGACCATTCTCCATCCGGAATATACCGGTGTCCGCTACGGCAGTTTTGCCATCTTGAGCGGGGCAGAGGACTACAAGAATGGCCTCACAGACGACATACCTGGAATCCAAGTGATTGATGATTACACCATCAAGTTCACAACTGATGAGCCATTTGCACCACTGCTGGTACAGTTCGGTTATGGAATCCTTCCGAGCCACCTCTTAAAGGATATCCCTGTAGGCGAGCTGGAAACAGCTGATTTCAACCGGAATCCCATTGGTTCTGGCCCGTTCAAGTTTGTTGAGTTCTTGACAGACCAGCACGTCATCTTAGAGGCTAACGAAGATTATTTCTTTGGCCGCCCCTATCTTGACAATGTCGTGTTCCAGAGAGTAGCTCTCGATGCTCTTCCCATTTACCTCCGTCAAGGACGGGTAGATTATGCAGAGATCTCTCCTGAAAACTATGCTGAAGTAAGTGCGATTCCCGGAATCGACACCTACATCTATGAAGCTTTGAGCTACAGCTACATTGCGTTTAACATGAGGCAAGAGCGGTTTGCCGATCCTGTTGTCCGCCAGGCGATCACCTACGGATTTGACAGGGAGACCTATGTAGAGGTCCTCAGAGAAGGCTTCGGTATTATTGCTAACGCACCGATTCCGCCTGCATCATGGGCCTTTACTACAGAAGGCATCAACGAGTACCCATACGATCCTGACTTGGCTGCCAAGATGCTGGCTGACGCTGGCTGGAAGCCTGGCAAGGATGGTGTGCTCGAAAAGGACGGCATGCGCCTCGAGTTTGACTTCCTCGTTCCAGAAGGCAGCCGTGTAACCGAACAGATGGCCCTGCTGTTCCAGCAGAACATGGAAGACATCGGCATTAAGGTCAACTTGGTCTTCATGGAGTTCAGCGCTGCGGTAGACCGGGTAGATGCACGTGAATTTGATACCTTCACCATGTCTTGGTCCCTCTCGGTTGACCCTGACCCATATGGTATCTGGCACTCTTCGGTACCGTGGAATGACCCAGGGTTCTACAATGACCGTTCTGACGAACTCATTGAGATGGGCCGTCGCGAAACTGACATTGAAAAGCGCAAAGAAATCTATGCCGAATGGCAGCGTCTGATCAACTATGAACTGCCCACCATGTTCCTCAACTACGGTGTCACCATTGCCGCAGTCAATGAGCGGGTACAGGGCATCGAAACAGAGCCAGGCCCAACAGGCCCATTAGTAGACATGGAGCAGCTGACAGAGATCTGGCTGAAGGACTGAAGGGTTCGGTAAGAGATATGGGGAGGCAGCCTACGCCAGGCTGCTCCCCATTTACATGAGGTGAATCGTATGTGGCGTTACATTATCAGGCGGGTTTTTCTGCAGGGGATACCTGTCCTACTGGGCTTTACTTTCCTGCTTTATCTGCTTCTTACTATTGCTCCCGGAAGCCCGGTCAGCCATCTCCGCGGAGTCCCCAATATTGATGAAGCGGTCATCGCCCAGCGCGAAGCCCAACTTGGGATCAATGAACCATTCATTGTGCAGTACACCAAGTGGCTGGGCCGTGTAGTCAGGGGCGATCTGGGGCTGTCTTTTGATTCCTCGCGCAGGCCCGTTGCTGAGCTGATCTTGGAGCGGATGCCCGCGACTATTCTTTTATCGGTCTGTGCGATAGTTGTGGGATGGGGGATCGGGATCCCTGTAGGGATCTTATCTGCTCGTTATCAGTATTCCATTTTCGATTACATCATCACGTTCTTCGCCTTTGTAGGTATTTCCATACCCAGCTTCTTTTTTGGCCTTATATTGTTGTATATCTTTGCACTGAAGCTGAATGTTCTTCCCGCGGGAGGATTCTTCTTGGCGGGTGAGACCAAGACCCTGCTTGGGTATTTCCAGTATCTGCTGCTTCCGACCCTGACTCTCGGCTTGAGCGATATCGCGAGCGTCGCCCGTTATATGCGCTCTAGCCTCCTGGAAGTAGTGGGGCAGGACTATCTACGAACTGCCCGGGCGAAGGGCCTATCTGAAAACATCGTGGTCTATAAGCATGCTCTGCGCAATGCGCTTCTTCCGATTCTGACCCTGATGGGCTTTATGATTCCCTCTATCTTCTCGGGAGCGGTTATTGTGGAGAGTATCTTTGCTTGGCCAGGGCTGGGGCTTCTGGCTATTCAAGCAGTTAATGAGCGGAACTATCCAGTGATAATGGGGATCAATTTGATGTTTGCTGTGTTAATCTTCATCGGCAGCCTGATCGCAGATATCTCATATGCGATCGCTGATCCTCGGATTAGGTATGAGTAGGGGGTGGGGAGATCGTGAACAAGTTCTGGCGGCGCTTCCGCCGCAATAAGCTGGCCATGGCAGGCCTTGTTATCCTTGTATTATTTGTCTTATCTGCCATTTTTGCCCCCTTCCTAACGCCCTATGATCCTAACCGCGCTAACTTAAGGGAACGCAATCAGCCTCCTTCAAAGGAGCATCCCTTCGGTACCGATGACATGGGCCGGGATATCCTTGCCCGCACACTCTACGGAGGGCGGATTTCTCTTTCGGTTGGCTTGGTGTCGGTGGGCATCTCGCTCAGCATCGGCGTCGTCTTGGGGGCCATCGCCGGATACTTCGGTGGTTTTGTGGACACGCTGATCATGCGGCTGGCAGACATTTTCTATAGTTTTCCATTTCTAATATTGGCTATTACCATTTCGGCTATCTTTGGGCCATCGATCTACAACACCATGATCATCTTGGGTGTTCTTTCATGGCCCGGCCCAGCAAGGCTTCTGCGGGCTGAGTTCTTGAAGCTGAAAACCACAGATTTTGTAGCGGCGGCCACCGCCCTAGGAGCAAGACCCGGGCGGATCATGTTTCGGCACATTCTGCCCAATGCTTTTTCGCCCCTCCTGGTCTCGGCAACGCTGCAGGTTGCCTCATCCATTTTGTCAGAAGCAGGTCTGAGTTTCTTAGGCCTCGGTGTGCCGCCACCTGCACCCAGCTGGGGTAACATGCTTAACAGGGCACGCCCCCTGCATGTCCTGGCTGGAATGCCCTGGATGTGGGTAGCACCTGGTATCGCGATCTTTATCGTGGTACTCAGCATCAACTTCGTGGGCGACGGCCTGCGGGACGCCTTTGATCCCAAGCAGGAACTGCAGTAATTGAATATGTGAAAGGGTTCCCAGTTTAGTACGGGAACCCTTTCTGTTCGGGTGGCTGAGGCTGCTGGGCCTGAGCGGCCATCATCCTTTCAGCTCGCTCTATCGCGGCTCGCACCAGCGACCCTGCCTCCCGGGTCGTGATGTTGCCCCAATCTCCGTCCTGCACCTTGTGGTAAAACCCGAGTTCTGCAGCTAGTTCGTACTTCAGACGATCGGACATAATCCCACGACGACGCGGCATTCCCATCACTCCCATCTCTAGTATGCCCTGGCTGAGTTCAGGAATGCCCTATCTGCCCTTGGGAAAAGGATCCGGGTTATCTTTGTTGGCGGCGTGCCTTAGCATCCGCGATTGCTTTTGTGTACTGCGGCAGCCACTCTTCTTGGGCGATGAGCATTTCATCTACCAGTTCCCAGACTTCGGGTGGGTTGCAGACTGCTCCAACTAAGGGATCCATCAGCATTGCTTGGCGGAGCAGCATATCGTCACCTGACACTGCTGCTTCAACAGCTAGGCGCTGGACAGTGATGCTGGCATTGCATACTGCTGCGCAACCCAAGGGTAGGTCGCCAATTACCGGGATATGAATTCCAAGACTGTCTACATAACCGGGTACTTCTACCACCGCATCAGCAGGAAGATTGGTGATTACTCCATGGTTGACTACATTAAAGTGGCCGCGATAGACCCGTCCGGTTTCTAGCCCCTCAATGATGTAAGAAGCATGCTCTTGACTGCGGCCTTCTGGCTTGAATTCATAGGGCGGCTCAGCGAACCACTTGGGGAAGTCCTTGTCAAACAAGTCGCGGGTTTCGCGGCAGACTCTGAGGTAGCCGCCCGTCTCTCCATCGATCCAGTTGCCGAGATGGATCCAATCCTTGATTTCATCACGGCGCTTACGGTACCAAGGCAGATATTCACTGAGATGTCCATTGGACTCGGTGCTGAAATAGCCGAAACGCCTGAGCATGTCGATACGCACCTTTTCGGTCTGGCTGTACTTCGGGTGCTTTTCAAAGGCTTCTAGGAGCTTGCCGGTCAGATCTTCACCTTTGTGCTGCACCTTGATGTACCAGGTTTGGTGGTTGATACCGGCACAGACAATGTCGACCTCGGACTGCTTTAAGCCCAGCACTTCTGCGATCATCATGTGCCCGTGCTGTACTCCGTGGCAGAGCCCAATGGTGTGTACTTGGCCATACTTGCTGCAGGCCCAAGTGATCATGGCGTTGGGGTTGGCATAGTTGAGGAGGATGCAGCCTGGTTCAGCTACCTCCCGTATGTCTCTGCAGAACTCCAGCATTGCTGGAATACCTCTCTGAGCATACATGATTCCGCCAGCGCAGAGGGTGTCGCCGACGCACTGGTCGATTCCATATTTGAGGGGAATCTCAATATCTTGGGCGAAGGCCTCCAACCCTCCGATCCGCACTAAGTTGAAGACATAGCGGGCGTCTGTCAAAGTCGCTCTTCGGTCAGTAGAAGCTTCTACCTTAATGTTAAGGCCGTTGGCGTCAATGTCCCGCTGTACCAGTTGGCGGACGCGCTCTAGATTCGTCTCATTGATATCAGTAAACCCAATTCGGATATTCTGAAACTCGGGTACCGAAAGCAGATCTCGCATCAGATTACGGGTAAATGTAATACTGCCAGCACCAATTACTGCGACTTTAAACGACATGTAAACACCTCCGAAAATATTATTGCTTTTCTTTAATGTTCGGCGAAGTCTGTGATGAACCTGCTAAAACACCCTTGTGGGACTGTCTTTTCTTGACCCGAAGGGTGCCAGGTGTTACTATGCGTGTGAGAAGGAAAATTGTCAGAAAAGAGGTTAGGAATGACTTATCTGTATGATTGTCACGTTCACACCGCTGAAACGAGCTGGTGTGGTAGAGTTCCCGCTGGAGAAATGGCTCAATTGTACAAACAAGCAGGTTATACAGGGATTGTCATTACTGATCATTACTTCAAGGAATATTTCGAAGCGATGCCTGAAGACTGGTCCTGGGAAGCCAAGATCGAGCATTACCTGGCAGGCTACCGCGAAGCTTATAGAGAAGGGCAGAGAATCGGCCTTGAGGTGCTCTTAGGGATGGAACTGCGTTTCCACAATCGAATCGAGGACTACCTTGTTTACGGGCTGACACCGGAGTTCTTGGTGGAACACCCGCATCTATATGATCATACCGTCGAGTCGTTCATTCATTTCAGCCGAACGCACAATCTCTTGATTATCCAGGCTCATCCATTCCGGACAGGACAAGAACCAGCACCAGCCGATTGTCTCGATGGGGTCGAGGTCTACAACGGGAATTCGGGGCATGACTCTCGCAATCATCTAGCCCTGGACTATGCTGAAAAACACGGTTTGATTCAAGTGTCGGGTTCTGATGCCCACAGAGTAGTGGAAGTGGGTGCTGGGGGCATCTGGATCGACAAAGTGGTGCATACATCAATGGAACTAGCTGATTATCTGCGCCAGCATCCGGTTCCGAAGCGCAAAGCTGCATAAATTCGCCTTGTTAGACAGTGGGTCGAACTACAAATACGATCCACTGTTTTTTTCTTTTGCAATTTACTGCAAGATTTGCAGGATGTTACAGAAAAGTATATAATTATTACAGCGAAAACAACAATGAAAGGAGGTGCTTGGGTGAGTGTAACTCTACGAGATGTGGCGAAAAAAGCGGGCCTCAGCATCGCGACCGTTTCTCGAGTTCTGAATGGATATGATCAGGTCAGTGAAGAAACCCGGCGGAATGTCCAGAGTGCAGTGGAAGAGCTCGGTTATGAACCACCCCATAGACGCCGAGGTGCAGCTGCTGGCACAGTAGCCATTGTTATGCCCAACATCAACAGTTTCTTCTTTACTGAGATTCTGCGGGGGGCCGAGTTTGTGGCTTACCAGCGGGGCTACACAGTGACACTGTACACAACCGACGAACGATCGCTCCAGGCCATCAACGATCGGCTGCGTCAGGGGGAATATGCCGGCCTTGTACTGGTCACCACCGGTCCTGAGCAGTTTAACACTGCTATGAAGGGCAGGCCAGTGGTGGTAGTAGATTATGGAAGTGAAGGAAGTACATTCCCACATGTGACAGTTGATAATCTCCGTGCAGGTTATGCCGCTACACGGTGTCTGCTTGAAGCCGGGCACAGAGAAATCGGCTTGATCACAGGCCCACTCAACTTGCAGTCGGCTCAGGATAGGGTGCGGGGTTTTCGCCTAGCACTGGATGAGGCCGGGATTAATTACCCGAAAGCGTGGGTGCGTGAATCGGACTTCACCGCTCAGGGAGGCTATGACGCGGCTCAGTCAATATGGGGCGAGAGTCTTGCGGTACCTACAGCTCTATTCTGCTGTAATGACTGGATGGCTATCGGAGCGATGCGCGCCCTGGGGGAGCGTGGGCTGAAGGTGCCTCGCGACGTTGCGCTGGTTGGCTTTGATAATCAGCCAGTGAGCGAAGTTGTTACTCCTGCCTTGACCACTGTGGCCCAGCCAATGTTTGAATTAGGCGAAACGGCCTTGAAGGTACTGCTGCGTCTCGTAGGAGGTGAAAACTTAGAGACAAACCGCATAGTACTAGAAACCCAGGTTGTAAGACGTCACTCAGTGTAATCCAAAAATCTAAGGGAGGTACACCATGAAGCGCGTTTTATTAACCAGTCTGGTTTTGGTGCTTGTGTTCAGTCTAGCAGCAGGTTTTGCAGCTGCCGAGACTCCAAAACGGGGCGGAACAGTGCGCATTGCCGGCCAGTGGGGAACTATCACCAACAACTTCAACCCCTTCTTGGCTTCTGGACAGAATGCACCTGGTACACGCTCGGCTTTATATGAACCGCTGATCTTTGTCAGCGTCCTAACAGGTGAGACGACTCCGGTTTTGGCAGTGTCATATGAATGGAAGGACAATCTCACTCTAGTCGTGGAAACCAGGGAGGGTGTGACCTGGTCCGATGGAGCCCCATTCTCTGCACACGATGTGGCATTCACTTTTAACTACATGAAGGAACATCCTGCCCTCGATCTTTCAGGCATTTGGGCAAACGGCCTCAGCACTGTTACTGCTCTCGATGATCGTACTGTCGAATTCAAGTTTGAATCGCCAAATACTCCCCTCTTCCAGTACATCGCCCACACCCTGATTGTGCCGAAGCACATTTGGGAAGAGGTCGACGATCCAAGCGCCTTTACCAACTCTGATCCAGTGGTCACCGGACCGTTTGTGGTCGGACGCTTTACATCGCAGGCGGTCACCTACCAGCGGCGCGATGATTATTGGGTCGAAGGTAGGCCCTATGTGGATCAGGTAGTGTACCAAGCCACCAGGTCCAACGACAGTGCACTTCTGCTCCTCTTACACAAAGAAATTGACTACTCCTATCTCTCTATCCCTGACCCAGAACGGGCCTTCGTAGCTCGCGATCCACAACACAACCATTATTGGTGGCCAGTTACCAACAGCAATATCCTTTATTTGAACATGAGCAAGGCACCGTTTAGCGACACAGCATTCCGCTTAGCCATGGCTTATGCGATCAACAAAGCCCCACTCTCTGAAAAAGCATACTACGGCGTAGTACCCGTTGCACATCCTACCGGAATCATCCCGGGCCAGCAAGAGACCTGGCTTGATCCTTCACTAGCAGACATCACTTATGACTACAATCCCGACAAAGCTCGTGAGATCTTAGCTGAAGCAGGCTACACTTGGGACAGCTCTGGTGCTCTTGTGGAGCCGTCGGGCGATAAGATCCCGGCTCTGCGTATCTTGGTTGGCGCTGGTTGGACTGACTTCATCAGTATGGCTCAGCTGATTTCCGAAGATCTCAAGGCAGTCGGTGTAACAATGGTTATTGAACAGGAGCCCTGGAACAGCTACATCAACAGCCTGATGGGCGGAACTTATGATACGGCGATCTGCTGGGGAACTGGCGGTGGGCCCACTCCATATGACTTGTATTACCGGACTTTGGCTTCTGAGTTTGCTGGGCTTGATGGTGGGCAGGCTGACTCCAACTACTCCCGTTTCAGCAGCGCAGTAGTCGATGAAGCTCTGGCAACCTACCGCGCCAGCAGCGATGAACAGGAACAGTGGGCAGCTATTGCCGCTATCCAGCGCGAAGTACTGACCCAAGTTCCCTATATTCCGCTTACTTACCGCACCGACTTCAACTGTTATCAAGATGCAGTTTTGATCGGTTGGCCAACTGAGGACAATCCTTACAGCGGCGGCAACCCCGGTGATGAACTGGGCGCACGCTTTATGCTCCTCGAACTGCATCAGCGGTAAAGCTGTTCTATAGGAGGGCTGCCTGCGGGCAGCTCTCCCTAGACAAGGAGGATTTTTGGATGCGGTACTTCGTTCGCAGAATTGGGTTTTTGCTGTTTACGGCGTGGGCAGCGCTTACGATTAACTTCATCTTGCCCCACATGATGCCGGGAAACCCAGCCCAGGTGATGCTGGCCAAATTCCAGGGGCGGCTCAGCCCGCAAGCGCTGAGCGCGCTTACCGAAGCTTTTGGGCTGAACATGGATAAGAGCCTATTTATGCAGTACATCGATTATTGGAAGCGCATCTTCACAGGCGATTTTGGCATTTCGCTGACCTATTATCCATCGCGGGTCATTGATGTGCTGGCAGAATCAGTCCCTTGGACGATTGGCCTGGTTGGCTGTGCGACGATTATCGCCTTCACCTTGGGCACACTTCTCGGAATCTTCTCGGCTTGGCGCCGCAATTCGGCTCTAGCTGACGCATTGGTTCCGGTAGCGCTGTTTTTCAACAGCATTCCATATTTCTGGCTATCTCTCTTGTTCTTATATCTGTTCGCCTATTACCTTGGCTGGTTTCCACTGGCTGGTGGATACAACATCTATACGATGGCGACGGGGTTCGCTCTGCTGCCCTCGATTATTCATCATGGCGTGCTGCCGCTGTCCACAATTGTGATTACAGCATTAGGCGGTTGGATGCTCACCATGCGCAACAATATGATCAGCGTCCGAGCCGATGATTACGTCGCCTTTGCCCATGCGAAAGGCCTGCCTGATCGGGAGATCAAATACCGCTACGCTGCCCGCAATGCAATCTTGCCAAGCATTACCGGATTCTCCATGTCCTTGGGATTTGTGATCGGTGGTTCCCTATTGACCGAAGTGGTTTTCTCTTATCCAGGCTTGGGGTATATTCTCTACCAGGCTGTGACAAGCCTCGATTATCCCTTGATGCAGGCCATCTTTTTGTTCATCTCCCTCGGTGTCCTGATTGCCAACTTCTTTACTGACATGATTTATGCGCTGCTCGATCCGCGTGTCAGGGATGGGGGTGTATAGCGTGAGAAAATTGAGTTTTATACTCTCCAACAAAAAGGCTGTGGTAGGCGGCTGTGTTTTGCTCTTTCTAGTCTTAGTGGCCATTTTTGCACCTGTGATCGCACCTTACGGCCCCAATGAAACCAGGTTCTTCCCCAGTCTACCTCCGAGCAGAGAACATCTTTTAGGTACTACTTCGCTCGGGCAAGATATCTTTTCGCAAGTGGTTTGGGGAACCCGCCTTACCCTGACTGTGGGCCTTGTGACCGGCTCCATTTGTGCTTTCATTTCGACAACCATCGGGCTCGTGGCAGGCTATTTTGGCGGTTGGGTCGATGAAGTATTGTCTTTGATCACCAATGTGTTCTTGGTGCTGCCGGGCCTTCCGTTGATGATCATCATTGCTGCTTATATCACAGTTCAGAGTGTGGTTCCGATTATTGTGGTCATCTCCATTACTGGCTGGGCATGGGGAGCCCGGGTCCTCCGTTCTCAGATGCTCACCTTGAAAAGCCGCGACTATGTGAAGGCTGCCATAGTCGCGGGTGAACCTCCCCTGCGCATCATCTTTGTCGAGATTCTTCCCAATATGTTGGGACTGATTGTCGCGAACTTCTTCGGAGCGGCTTTGTATGCGGTGCTCAGTGAGGCTGGCCTTGAATTCCTCGGGCTTGGCAATGTGAATGCTGTAACTTGGGGAACCATTCTGTATTGGGCGCAGAACAATCAAGCTATGCTGCTTGGCCAAGCGCAGTGGATGGTGGTACCAGGCCTTTTAATTGCCATTTTGGGTATGTCATTTGCTCTCTTGAACTTTGCTGTTGACGAAATGACCAACCCGCGGCTCAGGAGGTGAGTCTATGTCAGTGCTCCTGCGAGTGGAAAACCTCAATGCTGGTTATGTGCAGAAGGATCAAAGAATTATCGCCGCCCGGGATATCAACTTGGAGGTGGCGCAGGGTGAGTTCCTAGGGCTGGCAGGAGAATCGGGCTGCGGCAAGACTACACTCGCCTATGCGATTACCGGCCTCTTGGAACGGCCCGGTGAGGTGTTCAGTGGGCGGGTTGAGTTTAACGGAGAAGACCTCCTCAGCAAAAGCCCACAGGAGATGCGTCAGATTCGCTGGAAAGAAATGTCCATCGTGATGCAAGCCTCAATGAACGTACTCAATCCGGTAATGCGGGTGCGCCACCAGTTTTATGACATGATGAGGGCACACCTCGGCCACAATGATACCCAGCATTATGACAGCCGTGTCCTGGAGATGTTCCGTATGGTTGGGATCGCTCCAGAGTATTTGGATGCCTACCCACATCAGCTGAGTGGTGGGATGAAGCAGCGGGTGGTAATTGCTATGGCGCTGGCGCTGCGGCCTAAGCTCGTCATTCTAGACGAACCGACCACAGCTCTGGATGTGGTGATTCAGCGGAGTATTCTCCAGCAGATCGACAAACTTCGGCGGGAACTTGGCTTTTCCATCATCATGATCACCCATGACCTTTCGCTCTTGGTGGAAATCGCCGATAGTATTGCCGTCATGTACGCTGGCAGCATTGTTGAGCGTGCAGCGGCTGAAGAACTGTATAATGAACCACTCCATCCCTATACTTACGGTTTAATGAACTCATTTCCACCCTTAGTGGGGAGACGAAAGCGCATGCATGGGATTCCTGGTCACCCACCTGATCTGAGCGGGCTGGGTCCAGGATGCTCATTTGCGCCACGCTGCCCGAGGGTAATCAAGGGTTTGTGTGAAATCGCTGCACCACCACTCGAGGAGGTGACCCCAAACCGCTATGCTGCCTGTCAACTCTATCGCGATGCAGGCTCACGAACAACAGGCTAGTCCTGAAAGCGTCCTCGAAGTTCACGGGCTGACGAAAGAATTTGTCATCGGAAGATGGGGAAGAAAGCGGATAGTGCGGGCTGTGAGCGACTTTAGCCTCACCTTAAGAAGGCGTGAGGTTGTCGCCCTAGTTGGAGAATCAGGATCGGGCAAAACAACTGTGGCCCGTGTAATCGGACGGCTGTATGCGCCAACTGCCGGAACCATCAGAATCAATGGAGAAGCAGTTCCCGCCAAGATGAACCGCCGCGAACTGCTTGCTTTCCGCCGGAAGGTGCAGATGATTTTCCAGGACCCATATGCGTCGCTAAATCCGCTTCACTCGGTGGGTTATACCATAAGCAGGCCGCTGAGGATCCACAATCTGGCTCAGGGTGATGATCTGAAAGCTCGGGTCCGGGAGATTTTGGAACGCTGCGAGCTGAAACCAGCAGATCTGTTCATCAACAAGCTGCCGCATGAGCTTTCGGGAGGTCAGCGCCAGCGAGTCGGAATTGCGCGAGCTCTAGCGGTAGGCCCAGAGTTGATTCTGGCTGATGAACCCACTTCGATGTTGGATGTTTCTATCCGGCTAGACATCATGAATCTGATGCTGGATCTAAAGGATGAGGAGGGAATATCTTATCTGTTTATCACCCACGACTTAGCTGGTGCCCACTACATGGCGGATCGGATCGCAATTATGTATGCCAGTTATTTAGTGGAACTTGGCCCGAGTGATGATGTGATTAACGAACCTCTGCATCCGTATACTGAACTTCTGAAGTCGGCGGCACCTAAGCCAGAATCTGGCCTTAAGCCAGAGGAAATCAGTACTAACTACGACATTCCTGACTTAACAAACCTGCCTCCTGGCTGTCCCTTTGCGCCCCGCTGTCCGCTGGCTGAGCCTAAGTGCAAGGTAGTTGTTCCGCCTCTGCTGGAGGTAAAGCCAGGGCACTATACTCGGTGCATTCTACATCACAACATATAGAGGATTTCCTTAGAAAAAAAGAAGTGAAACAACCAGCTAGTGTTACGAAGACCGCACTAGCTGGTTTTTTGAAATAGCATTTGCGGTACAAGTGTGATATACTATTATAATATTCATCAGGCCTAATCAATATAGGGGATAGGAAGGGACATGAGGTATTACAATGGCTGAAACTGTGGAACGACTTCCGTTGGCGTTGGATCTGGTTGAAGAGGGTACTACCGCTTCGGCCCAGGAGGTGGGTGCCAAGCGGGTGGACAAGCGGCTCCCAGAAGGAGTAACATCTGGACATCTCTATCGCGATGTGGTGCGCATCGCATGGCCGTCATTGGTCGAGCTGACCTTGACGCAGCTTACGTCCATGGTAGACCTGATGATGGTCGGCGGGCTGGGAGCTGTCGCAATCTCTGCGGTCGGGCTCACTACCCAACCGAAGTTTTTGCTCATGACTATGTTTCAGGCGCTGAACGTGGGTGCAACCGCTTTGGTAGCTCGCTATAAAGGGGCTGGCAGGCGCGATAAAGCGAACGAGATCCTCAGGCAGGCACTTCTTCTTACGTTTATAGCTTCTGCAATTGCCTCGATCTTGGGGTACATTTTCGCTGAGGATATGGTGCGCTTTATGGCCAGCGGGGACGCGGATGCTATTCCGGATGCCACGGTCTACTTGAAGATTCAGATGGTGGGCTTTATTCCATTCGCCTTGACAAGCACGATTACAGCGACGCTGCGTGGTGTGGGCAACACGCGGACTGCAATGATCTATAACATGATTGCCAATGCGGTCAACGTTTTGGGGAACTATGTGTTGATCAACGGACACTTCGGTTTTCCACGCTTGGAAGTAGCTGGTGCTTCATTGGCAACCATCATCGGTCAAGGTGCTGCATTTGTGATGGCGCTGGGAGTAGTTCTCCGCGGCAACAGCTACCTGCATCTCAGGCTCCGCGATGGCTTCAAACCTATAGTGGAAGATGTCAAAGCAATTTTCAATATCGGCATGCCCGCCATGGTGGAGCAGCTCTTGATGAGAGCGGGGGTTGTTGTCTTCGTGCGAACAGTAGCTTCTCTCGGAACCACCGCCTTTGCAACGCATAACATTGCCATGAATATCCAAGCCCTTTCGTTTATGAGTGGGCAGGCATTTGCTGTTTCGGCGACTTCACTTGTGGGGCAAAGCCTAGGTAAGAAGCGCCCCGATATGGCCCAGGCCTATGCCAACCACACCAGGCGGGTTGGGCTCTTAGTAGCCTTGGCGGTCGCGGCGGTGTTCTTCTTCTTCGGGCGTCAGGTTGTAGGGCTCTATTCGCGTGAAGCAGAGATTATGGCCATGGGGGCAATGATTCTCAAGTTGGTAGCGATGACCCAGCCCTTCCAGTCGTCGCAGTTTATTTTGGCTGGTGCTCTGCGAGGAGCAGGGGATACGCGAGCCACTGCCGTAATTACCTTTATCACTGTGCTTATCGCTCGCCCCACTTTGGCGATTATCAATGTGAATTACTTAGGTTGGGGACTTATGGGTGCATGGATCGCGCTGGTATCTGACCAGCTCCTCCGTTCTCTGTTGGTGGTCCTTCGCTACAACACGGGCAAATGGAAGACTATTCGAATCTAGGTGGGTGACTGATTATGTACGTTCGGAGACAGACCAGGAGTTCTTGGAAAGCTCTAGGAGTATTCATACTAACATTAGCTGCAATTGTCATTGGCGCTGTTACACTTGAGAACGGAAACCCAACTCGCGAACCGCTTCCTACCGCAGTCCAAAACGGTACAGCTGATGTGCGGGCGTATTTCCCAAGTTCAGTAGGATTTACCCAGCGTTTTGTCGGCTATGGAGCCGAATATGCTAGTTTCACCCGTACAGTCAGCGCTGTAGATGGTGATTTGGTGCTGGTGCAGGATCAAACGACTGGAACTACAGTTCGGGCTGTTTACAGCCGATCACCCCAGCGGGTGGCTCTGCTCGCCAGTGTCGAGGAGTATTCGCCCGAAGCAAATCTCCTGGCTGCGGTGGATCGCTCTGCATCGCCGAAGCGGATACCGCTGCAGGCACCTATCGCCGTGGGCAACCGCTGGGATGATGGGTCGGAGGTCCGGGAAATTGTGCAGATCATCCCAGAAATGAGCGTGCCGGCTGGTACGTTTTATGACGTGGTCGTAGTGAGGTCCCAACCGAAGTATTCAACTGAGTCTGAGATGACGGAGTACTATGCCTTGAATATAGGCCTCATTCGGCGAGACTACGTCTCCAATGGTGGTGGACAGTCACAGGCTGTTTCCACCAATCTCGACTCTTTCGGTATCAAGTTGCCTGAGGCAAAGGTGGTAGAAGAGCCAGCGACTGAGCTAGAAGTGGAGTAAAATATTGAATTCATCCGAACCCAGACAGAGTTTTACCTGTCTGGGTTCTTTGCATCTTGCTGTGGAGGCAAAATAAGGCAGGGATGGGGATCGGCGCTGCCGAATTACAAAAGAGATTGGCTGTAGGGATTGGAGGATCGAACCAATGTACACCATCGGAATTGACGTTGGTGGCACAAATACCGACGGAGCGCTTCTGTTCGGCCACGATATGCTCGCGGTAGTGAAAGTGCCCACAGACCATGAAGACTTGGTAGGGAGCACCCGGGCCGCTCTAGAACAGCTGCTCAGATCTTGCCCTGCGGGGGCAGAAATCGAACTGCAGCTTTCTACGACCTTAACCACCAACACCATTGTTGAGGGGAAAGGTACGCCTACGGCTGCTGTGGTGATCCCGGGCCCTGGCCTGAATTTGGATCAATGTGGGCTAGATCTTCCCTTCCATGTGCTATCTGGTTACGTGGATCATCGCGGGCGAGTCATTGCTGATATCAAGGCAGATCAGGCTGTAGACGCTGCCCTCGAGGCGAAAAGACAGGGGGCAGAGGCGTTGGCCATCGTAGGAAAGTTTTCGCAACGGAATCCCCGCCTCGAAACCGCAGCTGCCCAAGCTATACGAGGGGCAGGGCTGGAGTTCTCCTATATAACCCTGGGGCATGAAATCGCAGCCCGCTTAGGTTTTCCGCGGCGGGTAGTCACTGCTTACCTCAATTCGCAAGTGGCGGCAGCGCAAGAACGCTTCATCCGGGCTGTGCAGGAGCTAGAAGAGTTTCGCACCATCCGGATTCTCAAAGCCGATGGAGGCACCATGACTCTCGCACAGTCTCGCCAGCGGCCTATCGAGACGATTCTGTCGGGCCCAGCTGCCAGCGTGATGGCCGCTCTTGCCTTGACAAGATACACCGAGCACAATGTGGCCGTGGTTGATATTGGCGGAACCACCACTGACTTGGCTGTCGTGGTAGGAGGTCTGCCTGTTTACGAACGTGATGGGGCGGTGATCGCTGGATATCCCACAGCGGTACCCGCCGTCTATTCACGGTCGATTGGCTTGGGCGGGGATAGTGAGGTCCATCTTACGGTTGAAGAGGGGCGTGCGAGTTTCACCCTTGGGCCCAAACGGGCGGGAAAACCTGCTTGTTTGGGAGGGGCTCATGTTACACCTACCGATGCGATCTCAGCGCTTCGGCTGGCGGAGGTGGGTAACAGGGAGCAGGCTGTTGCTGCTCTCCAGGCCTTTGCCTCACCTCACGGCTTGAGCTGGCAGGAGGCAGCGCAGGGGATAGTGGATGCGTTTGTACACCAGCTCTGTCAGGCGATTCACGCTGTCTATGACGAGCTTGAAGGGCGCCCTGTCTATACGCTGGCCGAGTTTCTGGAGAAGCCTGAACTTATGCCCCAAGTGATTGCCTGTCTAGGAACACCAGCTCCCGCAATTATGCCTGCAGTAGGGGAAAAGCTGGGCTTGCCCGTGGAGATTCTGCCCTGCAGCGCCAGCGCTAACGCTATCGGATCCGCTGCAGCACGCCCAACTACCGGAATCACTCTGCATGCAGATACAGCGCTCGGGCAGATGAGCATCCCCGAAATGGGCCTTTTCAAGGAGATTGAGCGCCCCGCTCTCTTTGACCAACGCAGGGCCCGGCGAGAGGCTCTGGAGAGGTTGGTGGAGTACGCTCGGCAGTCTGGGCTCGATGAGGTTCCTGAACTGGATATCGTCGCAGAAGAGGCCTTCAACATTGTGCGCGGCTTCCGCACTGTGGGCAGAATCTTTCACATCGGTGCTCAAATCCGGCCCGGCGCTCGCCGCATTCGGGTAAAGGAGGGAACGTGATGGCAGGTGTCGGACTCATTTTCTTCCCCGCTTTTGATTGGTGCATTACACCCGATCATCCAGAGCGTGAAGAGCGGCTGTTGTATACGCGGGATCAAATTCAAGAAGAGGGCATTTTAGACCTGCCTCAATTTCGGGAATACCGTCCGCGCATGGCGGCCGAGAAAGAGATTCAACGGGCTCATGTCTTCGTGCCGAGCCTCCGAGCTCATATAACTGAATCACATTTAATTGCCGCCGGCGGTGCTATAGCTGCTGCCGATCTAGTCATGGGCGGCAAAGAAGAGCGAGCCTGCGCACTGGTACGCCCACCGGGGCACCACGCGATGCGGGTTGTTCACGGGCAGCGCGGATTCTGTTTGGTCAACAACGAAGCGGTGATGGTCGAGCACATCCGGCAGAAGCTGGGCCCAGAGGCCAGAATTGCGATAGTCGATACAGATGTGCACCACGGTGATGGCACCCAAGATATCTATTACAATGACCCGAATGTGCTGCACATTTCGCTCCACCAAGATGGCCGCACCCTCTATCCGGGAACAGGTTTTCTAAGTGAGCGCGGCGGGCCTGGTGCCTACGGCTTGACTGTCAACATCCCGCTGCCGCCTGGGACCGGAGACGAAGGCATCTTGGCCGTTATGGAGAGCTTAGTTCTGCCTATTCTCAAGGATTTTCAGCCTGACTTAGTTATTAATGGTGCCGGCCAGGACAATCATTTCACAGATCCCCTGGCCAACATGCAGGTCACCGCGCAGGGATATGCCCGCCTTACCGAACTGCTCAAGCCTGATATTGTGGTTCTAGAGGGTGGATATGCAGTCGAAGGTGCCCTACCATATGTGAACCTTGGGATTTTGCTCGCACTTGCCGGCCTCGACTACAGCCATGTAATTGAGCCCGATTTGACCAGGTACAACCTTCGCCAGAACCAGGCTGTAACTGAGACTATCGCTTATCTCATTGATTCTGTCGGTGAGCAGTGGGCGCAGCGCCGGGAGGCTGACCTCGAAGGGATCTTCGGCAGCGGTGATTTCTTTCAGCGCAACCGGATGATCTATTACGACACCGCTGGCATCACAGAATCACAGCGCAGCGGCATCAGGCTGTGCAGCACATGTGCCGGCTGGGAGCGGATCGAGACGCGATCCGACCGCTTCAGGGAGATGACCTGTGCCGTACTGCTCCCGTGGAATTGCTGCAGTAAGTGCCGTTCAGAGGCAGAGGCCGAGTATGAAGAGGCGGCTTTCAGTAGGCGTTTCCGTAAGGTCGCCCTGCACGATCCCCAGAAAGACCACTTCACGGAGTTGAGAAAGTGATTGTTTTGACAGGATTAACTGTTTTTCCCTAGAATATGTAAATTGGACTTTTCAAGGGGGGAAGACGGGTGGACAAATTATCACGCAAGCCAGTTATGCTCGGGA
>ERZ773359.264-NODE-264-length-72197-cov-226.879737_pt1 | contig 72197 bp, 65 predicted proteins | sample MGYA00374955_ERZ773359 | MGnify/ENA primary metagenome ERZ773359 (study PRJEB29098, sample SAMN04486028) | biogas fermenter metagenome | study: EMG produced TPA metagenomics assembly of the Biogas fermentation microbial communities from Germany - Plant 4 DNA1... | reverse complement strand
ACTCTTGGGTCTGACAGCAGCTCTTTCCCCGTACCCGACAGGACCATGCGCCCTGTTTCAAGGACATAAGCACTGTGGGCAATCTCCAAAGCTTTTTTGGCATTTTGCTCAGCTAGAAGAATTGTAGTACCTTGAGCGTTTATTTCCTGTATGGTTTTAAACACTTCTGCGGTATAAATTGGAGAAAGACCCAGGGACGGTTCATCTAACAAGAGTATTTTAGGTCTTGACATCAGACCCCGGGCTATAGCAGTCATCTGCTGTTCACCACCGCTTAAAGTCCCAGCATATTGATTTGTCCGCTCTTTTAAAATTGGAAAGAGTGAATAAACATAATACAGATCTTTTTTTATTCCCTCATGGTCTTTTCTTAGAAAGGCTCCCATCATTAGGTTTTCCTTCACCGTCAAATTAGCGTAAAGTCTGCGACGTTCAGGCACCAGGACAATGCCTTTAGCCGCAGCTTCATGTGCATTGGGAGGGTACGGTTTGCCCATAAATGTCATTGTCCCGCTTTTTGCTTTGAGCACACCTGCTAATGTCCACATAAGTGTTGACTTGCCTGCTCCATTGGCACCCACTATTGTAACTATCTTGCCTTGATCGATGTCAATGCTCAAGTCTTTTAGAGCATGAATTCTCCCATAATATACGTTTATATTCTGGACTTTAAGCATAGCTATACTCCTCCCCTAAGTAAGCCTTTAGCACCCTGGGGTCATTTTGCACTTCTTCTTTACTGCCTTCCATGAGTTTCTCGCCAAAGTTTATCACTACTATCCGAGGACAAAGTTCCATTACCACGTCCATGTGGTGCTCGATCATGATGATGGTCAAATTGTACTCTTTCTTTATCCTCGTAATTAGTTCTATCAAGTCCAAACACTCATCAGGGTTCATTCCTGCGGCGGGCTCGTCTAGAAGGAGCAGTTTTGGCTCCAATGCAAGGGCCCTAGCTATTTCCAACTTTCGCTGGAGACCGTAAGGCAGGCTGTCTGCCCTATTATTAATATAATCTGTAAGCCCTACAACTTCCAGGAATTCTAGTGATTTGTCGCAGAGTTTTTTCTCTATCCTGACTACTTTCGGAGTCCTCAACAATGCATTTGCAAGATTGTAGTCTGCTTTCCGAAATAAGACCGTCCTTATATTTTCGAGGACGCTGAGTTTATTAAAGAGCCTTATATTTTGAAAGGTCCTGGCGATGCCGCTTTTCACTATTGTAACCGGATTCTCTCCAGTTATGTCCCTGCCTTGAAAGATTATTTTGCCCTCAGTGGCATCGTATACTCCGGTTATAAGGTTGAAAATCGTAGTTTTACCTGCGCCATTCGGACCGATTAACCCAATAATTTCATCCTTTTCCACGGAAAAACTCACGTTTTTTACCGCCACGATCCCTCCAAAGACCTTGGTCACATTTTTTAGTTCAATTAGCGCCATAACTACATCTCCTTCCTACCGGCGGTCTTACCACGCGAAATCCATCTTAACAAATTCTTTATAGCTTCAAATGAAAGCTCATGATAACCCATTATACCTGATGGTCTGTATATCATTATAAGTACCAATATAAGGCCGTAGGCTACTAAACGCCACATATTGGCAACCCGCAGCAGTTCAGGAACTGCTATAAACAACGCAACAGCAATAACGGGTCCCGTGATGCTTCCCATACCTCCGGCAACCACCGCAGATGTTAGCCTGGTGGATAATATCGAAGTAAACATTACAGGTTGTATAAAATTCAGATAATGTGCAAAAAGGCCACCCGCAAGGCCGGCGCACATCGCACTGTAAATTAGAGAAAGCATTCTCACTTTGAACAAATCTATTCCTGCCATTTCCGCTGCTACTGCATCTTCCCTTACAGCTATTGCGTTTCTACCATATTTAGACCATATAAAATTTTTAGTGAGCCACAAAACCAAAACCGCAAAGAAAATGGCAACTGGCAAAGTGGTATAATGCTTTATTCCGGGCAAACCCCTAGCTCCTTGAGTTATGCTCATGTTTTCCAAAATAACCCTTATGGCTTCTCCAAAGCCCAATGTTGCTATGGCAAAATAATCTCCGCGAAGCTTTGCCCTCAAAGTCGGAAAGCCTAAAATTATGCTGATAAGCCCCGACATTATCATGCCTGCTATTAGAGCTAGGATAAAGGGTGCGTTGTAAAAATACGTAAGTATTGCCGCAGTGTATGCACCTATCGCCATAAAGGCTGCATGACCAAGGGAGAATAGACCCGTAAATCCCGTGAAAACTGCAAGGCCGACGGTAGCAATTGTTTCTATACATATAACGGCAATTACTCCTAAAATATAATCCATAATTTTCCCTCCCTAGACTTTTTCCTCCAGATGTCGGCCCATCAGACCTGCCGGCAAAAACACAAGGAAAATTATAACCATGGAAAAACTAAACACGTCTCTGATAGTCGATGAAATATATACAGAAACAAAGGTTTCTATTACCCCCAATAAAATACCTCCGATTACCGCTCCGGGAAGGCTTCCCAATCCACCAATAACCGCCGCGATATATGCTTTATTCGTTATCCAACCCATAGTTGGATAGACCATGTATTTGATTCCTAAAAAAATCCCAGCAAGGCCTGCAAAACTGCCGGCTAAAATAAAAACAACGCTAATTAGCCTGGACATATTCACACCATTTAAAGACGCTATGGTCATGTCATAAGAAGCCGCTCTTATGGCAGTGCCTAGTTTTGTCTTTGTAAGAAAAAGGTGAAGGCCATATATGCTTATAAAAGAAAAGACCAAGGCCCACAGGTCCAGCGGACTTATGTCACTGTTAAAAAACTTAATAGATGTTTGCTTAAATATCTCCGGAAAGGAGTAAAAGTGAGAACCCACCGTTACATATACCATGTTTTCCAAAAAAATGGATACGCCCATAGCTGTAATCATCAGGTAAAGTGAAGATGCTCGTCTGTTAATTAGCGGTGTATAAGCCAGCTTGACGTTCAAAACCGCAAGAATGGCAGCTCCTATAATAGCTCCCACCAGCGAAAAGGTGAATCCAAGTTTGAGATTAGAAATAATAAAATATCCTACATATGCACCTAGCATGATAATAGTACCGTGAGCAAAATTACTGAAGTTAAGTATGGAAAACACCAGCGAATAACCTACCGCCATTAGGGCATAAACCCCACCTATGGACAATCCTGTTACCAATGTCTGCAAAAACATAGTTTTGTCTCCTTTCTCTAGCTGGTGCAAGGCATAGCTTATTGGCAGGGAAAAGCAAAAGGCTTTCCCCTGCCTTTGCCTTGAATAGTAAATTTCGTATTACTTTGTCACATATTTTTCTACAAAGATAAATTCTCCGTCTTTAACCTGTTGAATTACGGCCGGTTTGTTGAGGGGATTATGGGTCTCAGGGTCTATTGTCAGGATGCCGGTCAGTACCTTAAGATCTTTTGTATTTTCCAGGGCTTCGGCCAAGGCTGGTCCATCAGTCGTGCCGGCCCTCTTAATCGCATCGATGAGCATATACAGGGCATCGATGGCCATAACCGGATTAGGCAGAACCGGGTCTGCACCGTATTTCTCCCTGTATTCTTTTACAAAGTCCTGGATATCCGGGTCTTCCAAGGAAGCCAAGTTGACAAAGTACCCGCCTTCGATTGCAGAACCACCTAGTGTAATAAGGTCCGGGCTGCCCCAGTTATCTCCGCCCATTAAACTAGCCGTGATGCCCAAGTCTCTAGCTTGTTTTGCTGCCAGAGCCGCTTCTTTCTGAGCGGTGGGAATAAATAAAATATCGGGATTCTGTTGTTTTATCTTTCCAAGCATTGCCCTGTAGTCCAGCTCTCCTGAACGGAAAGCCTCTTTGCCCACTATTTTGCCACCCATTTCAGTAAATGCTTCTTCAAAGTACTTGGCAAGCCATGAAGAGTAGTCTGATCCTACATCATATAATATGGCAGCATTTCTTGCTTCCAGCTTATCATAAGCAAACTGAGCAGCTACTGTGCCCTGGAAGGGGTCAATAAAGCAGGTCCTAAAGGCATATTTTTTCACTGTACCATCTTCAGTCACAGTGACCAATGGGTTAGTGGGAGTAGTCCCTATAAAGGGTACCTGCTTTTCTTCTGTAACTGAAGAAATCGCATTTGCTACACCGCTTTGGGCGGGGCCAATGATAGCCACTACTTTGTCCTGCTCGATTAATCTTTTTGCAACGTTAACCGCTTCGACCGCATCCGCTCGGTTATCGTAAGAAATGAGCTTTAATGGCCTGCCGTCAACTCCTCCGGCAGCATTGATCTTTTCTATTTCCATATCCAGCGCATTCTTTTCCGATTGACCCCACATCGATGCATCGCCAGTTAAAGCAACTTCATGACCTATTTTAATAGGTTCGGCTGCCTCTTGTTCCTGTCCTTCAGACTCTGTTGCAGGAGGACTTGATTGTTGTCCACCGCAAGCACTCAAAAAGACGCTCAACACCATTGCCGTAATTAGCAGTAAGCCAACTATTCTTTTCTTCACGCTCTCTCCCCCTATTTTATATTTTCGTTAGTACTTTCCTGGCATATAATCCCTTTGGCCACATACACGGCCCTTCCCTGGATGCTTATCTTGCATTCGGATAAGTCATCTTTTAATTCTACAAATACCTTGTTCTCACCCCCCAGATTAGTCACTCTTATCGGGCTTTCCATGCCGCGTAATACTGTAGATACTATGGCGCCTGCTGCTGAACCGGTGCCACAAGATTCTGTCAAATCTTCAACGCCTCTTTCATAAGTAACTAAATAAATACGATTCTTGTCTAAGATTTTTACAAAATTGACATTCGTCCCCTTTGGAAAATGGGTTTTGTTATTTCTCAACGACCTGCCTATCCTCAGCAGTTCTTCCCTCGGAGTTTTCTGTGCATCTAAGAAAACTACACAATGGGGAACTCCTACTTCTAAGAAGTTATATGTTAATTCCCTATCATCTAAAACTATTTTCTGATTATATCTAGCTTTGCTTAGATCTATTGAACCCATATCGACCTTTACTTCACAACCGCAGACCTTTGCCTTATAAATACCCGCTAAAGTTTCAAAAGTCATCTCTCCTGGTGCTATATTATGATCGCTGGCATATCGGCATATACAGCGAGCTCCGTTGCCGCACATTTCCCCTTCAGAACCGTCACTATTGAAAATCCGCATCTTAAAGTGGGCCTTTGCAGACTTTTCTAGCAGCAGAAGTCCATCAGCACCAATAGAATATTTTCTTTTACATAGAGTCCTTGCCAGCTTTGAAAGTTCCTGATCGCTTGCCTCATTATGAAAGTTTTCAACGACAATAAAGTCGTTGCCATTGCCCGTCATCTTCGTGAAGTTCAACAATGCAGTCTCAGCTTTACAGCAATCTCGATATGTTCGCATCTCTATCTCCCCAAAGAAAGTCTATCGGAGGTATTTCAAGCAATGTATAACTACCGGGTTTTTGCTTCATACTTGCTCTGGCAGCAGACACCATGAGCTGGGCTGTTGCCGCAGGGTTTGTTACAGACATTATAAATTCCATCCGCTGATTATGAGTTTTTCCAGAAACACCCTTACGTTCTATCCGTACACCGTGACCCATGTCTACTATTGCTTCCACATCATCCACTTTGAACACATAGGTATGATCCCGCACAAAATAAGGATCTCGCTTAATGATTTCTGCTACTTCTTCAAAATTCCTATTCTCTTTCATCTTCACATAAACTAGCCTTTTATGCTCTCCATTGCCTTTGGGAACGGTAATTGATACAGCATCTTCAACTCCATCAATAGCTTTGACAGCTACGGTGTGGCCTAGGCTTATACCGGGTCCGTAGTTAGTGTAAGTAACTCCCCTAGGTGCTATAGCTTCCATTAAAACTCTCACTACAGAGTTGGTCCCGGGATCCCAACCAGCCGATACTATGGCAACTGAATTATTGGCCCTAGCGATGGGACCAAGATAGTTTTTTAACTTCAGTATAGAATTCCCGTGAATATCAAAGGCATCTACAGTATTGATTCCTTTCTCCAGATACTGGGGTGCTATCTCCTCAACACTCCGGCTGGCCACTGCCAGTACGGCCACATGAACTTCTTCCAGCTCTTCGACATCGCTTACAACCGGAAAACCACGGACACTTCGCCTAATCTTTTGAATCTTTTCAGGAACTTCTACAATGCCAGCCACTTCCATATCCCGGCTTTCAAGGACAGATGCAAGGACCTCATGACCAACATTTCCAAATCCGACAACTGCAATCCTTATCTTTTGCATATATTTCCCTCCGAACCCATAGGTACCGTTTTATTCGATTATCAATGAGCAAAAATCATGCCAAATATGTTTGGATGCGGAGGAATACAGCAGCTATTGAAATTTAAGAGGATACGAACATTTGCTATAAATGCAATATTCCGTAATTTTGAACTACATTTTACATGGTTTTTTCTAAGACCGCATGCAATCGAAAAATATAAGTCCGCTATTGCGAACCTTTGAGTTCACTACTGCGAACTAATTTTAATTTTTTAAAGAAATTTGTTTTTTTCATACCCAGTAGATTCATTGCCTGAGTTTTGTTTCCGCCAGTCATAATTAGAGCTTGCTTAATAGCCTGTATTTCTGTCTCTTGTATAAGATCTTTTAAGGGCCCTAGGCTCTTTATTTCCACTCGACCTGAAGTCGGCACAAATGAGGATTTTTTAATGTATTCCGGAAGATGGGAAGGCAATATAACAGGTCCATCTGCCATTACACATGAACGTTCTAATACATTCTCCAACTCTCTTACATTCCCGGGCCAATCGTATCTAAAGAAAATATTCATTACGTCTTCAGATATTTCAGTGCAGGCCTTGCCTGTTTGTTCCTGAAGTCTTGGCAGTAAGTGTTTTGTCAAAAGGTATATATCCTCTTTCCGCTCTCTCAAAGGGGGTATTTTAATACAAATTACATTAATGCGGTAGAATAGATCATCCCTGAACTCTCCCTTGGCTACCATAGACTCCAAGTCCTTGTTGGTAGCCGTGATAATCCTAATATCCACCTTAATCGGCCGCACGCCCCCTACGCGAGTAAAACTTTTGCTGTGCATAACATGGAGCAGTTTAGCCTGAAGGGTTAGGGGCAGCTCTACAATTTCGTCTAGAAATATGGTTCCCCCGTCTGCAATCTCAAACTTCCCCTTTTTTTCGGAGACCGCCCCTGTAAAAGCACCTCTTTCGTGACCGAATAGCTCACTCTCTATTAAGGCTTCAGGGATAGAAGCGCAATTCACATAAACAAAGGGTTTATCCCGCCGGGAACTTGCCCTATGAATCGCCTCGGCAAAAGCTCCCTTCCCGGTCCCGCTTTCACCCAATAAAAGCACCGTTGAACTGGTATCCGAAGCCCTTTTTGCCAGCTCAATCGCATATTTAATCCCTTCACTGTTGCCTATAATATCCTTGAAGGCTTCCTCCTTTATATGAAACGTCTTTAGTTTGTTTTCCAGGGTCTCCAAAGTTAAAAGCGCCTTTTCCCTCTCCTGCCAAAGGACTTTTATCTCCGTAATGTCAGTCAACTTTAGGAGGGCACCAACCCTTTTTCCATCTTTGTTCAAGGGTTCAATCGAACAGCGGACGGGAATACCGTTTATAGATGTTTCCATTCCCCTTATGCTACAATCTTCGCCCAGGGCTACATCTGTAAGCTTTTTTATAATATCAGAGTCGGGATGCAGTTCACTTATATGCATATGTTCTACGTCAATAGATTTGCCGTAAATACCCTTTCCCATAAAATGACCGCCATAAAGTATGGTCTTCATATCTTCATTGCGCGCCGTGTAACCCCTGCTCTGATAAAACTTTACCTGCATATTCTTGCCGTCAACAATGACCATGTGACCTGCAGACCACAAATAAATGTAGTCAAAATTTTGCTCGCCAACAGTAATGCGCAAAAGCTTTAAATCATAATTAATCATCGACCGAAGTTTTATGCCGTTTATATATGTTTCAACAAAAAGCTCTTTTTGAGCTGTATGTTTCTCGAGTCTTTTATAAATTCCCTCTCCTAAAAGACCACCTTTCCTGCCGATAGCAACTATAGAATCCCCTTCCATGATATCTACGGGATCAACTCCTATGACTTTAAAGTCCTGCGCTTTCATGCCTCCGTCATCTTCACCCAAACCATTATCCGCGATGAGAACCCAGTCGCCTTCTACACATTTTCCATCCCTATGGCCGGGCCCATCAGTTAGATTAATGCCAAAAAAATCCCGGGCAATCTTATTGTAAGTAGTTATATAGCCGCGACTGTCAACGGCTATTATCCCTTCATCTATGAGATCTATTATCTGGTCGGTATGAGCCATAGACCCACCCCTTAAAAAGGACTGTTGCTACTTTTAAATAATTCTACATTGCTTGAAAAAAACCTTTAAATAGTTAAATAAAAATACTCGGACATGTTGTGATGAGTGCCTACACAAGCAGGAAAGGATAAAATCAAACCAGTAACGAAACTGCCGATGTAATAAAATGCAAAAAAAGTATCGCAAGACTGCTATTATATTATTAGTAGTCTTGCGATATATTCATTGTCCTCTTTATTTCTTCCTGCAGACACATTTCCTCTTTCCATCATCCTCACACTTGAAAGAATCCATTGCCTCCTGCAGACCGATTTCAAAAGCTTCCATGTCACGGCTGGGCATTCCTCCAGAGCCGGTCACACACCGTTTTCCTGCAAAGATTGCGTATTATTTATGCTTTCCTGAGGCGGCCTAGCAAGTCTTCTATGAATTGTTTGGCAGTTCGGCCTGAGCGGCGATTGTGCCAGAGTTCCCACTTTAGCGCCATCTGCCGGAGCTGCTCCGGCTCTACATCTATTCCCCTGCTTCCTGCTATGCCCTGGACTATCTTTAAGTATTCCTCTTGGTCGGGAGAGGGATATATGACTGTAATTCCGAAACGGTCTGACAGAGAAAGCTTTTCCTGGAGGGTGTCCTGGGCCCGTACTTCATCTTGGACTCGGTCGCTGTGGTATTCACGGATTAGGTGGCGGCGATTGGAGGTGGCATATATGAGGACATTTTCGGGAGCAGGCTCAAGGCTTCCTTCAAGGACCGCTTTAAGATACTTGTACTCCGTCTCATGTTCTTCAAAGGAAAGGTCGTCCACAAATATAATAAAGCGATAAGGGCGGTCGTTAAACTTCACAAGGATCTCAGGAAGACTCATCAATTGGTCCTTTGTAACTTCCACCATTCTTAAACCTTCTTGTCCAAATTCGTGAACCAGAGCTTTGATTGTAGATGACTTGCCTGTGCCCCTATCACCGTACAGCAACATATTGTTGGCTCCAAAGCCCTGAACAAATTGCCGGGTATTTCTTAAGACCTGCTGTTTTTGCTCTTCATAGCCTATCAGCTCATTTAAGCGGATGGGATCCGGTTCGGATATTCCCACTAACCGGCCTCCATTTTCGCTATTTTCCCACTTGAAAGCCCAGTATCTTGCAAATATACCGCAGCCTTTTTCATGGTAGAACTTTGCTAATACGTCAATATTCTGATTCCAGTCTGTAGAATTCCCCATCAATTTCTTGACATGATATTTCTCCTTAAAATAGCTCTCGGGGAAGGGAATATGTCTTTGTCCCTCTACGCTGTACATCGCGGGCAAATCCACAGCATGTTCACCGGTTTTTTTCTCAATATATGATGTAAAAATCGAAAAGTCAAAATCATGTAATTTCTGAAGTAATACAAGGTCCCTTTGTGTTAGCGTGATGAGATCCTGGCTTATTCCAGCAATGCCCGTCTTTTCACAGCGGAGACTGAAGGGGTTTTCATCTCCGATGACCAGATTTAGTATATGGTCTTGCCACAGATTCCCAAAAGCCGGTTCTGAACGGTTTTCGCTTTGGCTGACAAGTCGGCTGAAAAAATCATGGTATTTTGTAACAAGTTCCTGAAATGAAGCCTCACCCAAGGCCAGGTCAAGGATTTGCATAAATGTCTCCACTATGGGATCTTTCAATATGCTGCGGTAAATCACTAAAGACTGGGCCGCCATTTGTGCGTCAATTATCCTTTGTCTGATGCTATCCATCACATATCTCCTTTCAATCTTTATATAAGTCAGGCCTACGGTCAAAGCGGAATCCCTTGGAAGCTGCATCCTTTAGAAGCAAGGAAGACCAGTTTATTTGCTCCGCACTTGGCCCCTTTGCTCAAAAACAAAAATAGCAAGGCTTTTTAGCTAGATTATATCAAAAAAAGCAGCTTTTGTAATTAATACATACCTTTACCAGGTTTACACTGTATTGCCTATATGTTACTATAATTCTATAAATTGCAATGTACGGCTTTGCCCTTTGCAGAAAGGAGTTGTATGATTTGCCTTTTCCTCTTCAGCACAAATCTTCGTTCGGCAAGCTGCTTTTGCTGGCATTTATATTTTCTGCAGTCATTTCAGCTCTGCCCCCAAGCACATTTGCCTCGGAAACTTTAACTAATGACCAAGAGCCCAAAATAAAAGTGCTGTGCTATCATCACATTGTCCCCGAACCCTTACAAGATAATAAGGCCACCGTAGTCACCCTTTCAGAGTTTAAAGAACAAATGGAATACCTCTACGAACATGGCTATTATTCCGCTTCATTAGAAGATATTGAAGAGTTTTTGCACAATAAAAAGCAACTGCCGGAAAACACGGTCCTCATAACTTTTGATGACGGCTATGAGTCAAATTACATCTACGCTTATCCCATTTTGAAAAAATATGATTTTAATGCAGTGATTTTCCTTATAGGAAGTAGAATAGCACAAGCTGAGAAGGATCCAAATGCAATTCCGAAGCTTTCCTTCAGCCAAATACAGGAAATGGCCGCAAGCGGCCTTGTGGAATTCGGCAATCATACCTTCGATGCCCATGATTTTCAGGACGGCAAGCCCCTTTTGCAAATCATGACTTATGAAGAGATAGTTGCTGATTTTGAAAAGCTTAACATGCTTTTTGAGGAAATAGGCATACCACAACCAACTAGCATCGCATATCCATTTGGAAGGTACAGTGAAAATGCCATCCAAGCTGCAAAAATGAGCGGCTCTAATATTGGGTTTACCGTAAACTACGGCTTTGTCTATCAAGACTCACCAACAATGCAGCTAAATCGGATTATTGTTCCGTCTAACCTCGAGATCAATGAATTTAAAGCCCTATTGCAGGATGAGCTTTCACCTTTACCGGAGGGCTTTGAGGACTCCATTCTCCTCCCTTTCAACTCGGATACGGCATACGTCATGGGAAAACCCGTGCTCTTACGAGCCCCCATTGAAATGATAAATGGAGTTTGTCTTGCTCCTTTAAATTTTTTCACCGAACAGTTAAATTGGGATTTGATATGGGAACCCGCCTTGTTTCAAGTTGCAATAAAGCCATCTAACAATTCCACCAGTTTTGTTTGCCTTGCTGCTTACATGATAAATGATGAAATCATGGTGCCTGTAATTCCTTTGGCAAATGCAATGGGATACAAGGCTTTGTACCTAGAAAATGACCAAATGATGAAATTAAAGAAGCCGTAAATGTTTGCGGCTTCTTTTCAATGCTTAGCGGCTCTTTAATTAGTTTCTTCTCCTTGCCCTTCTCCTCCTTTCCAGCTATCCATCAGCCTTTTAACGTCATCGGGCATGGGAAGATCCGTAATGGCACCTGATATGCTCTCAATCATATCTGCCATGTACTTTTTCATTTCCGGCGGAAGACTTTCCGTCATCTTCTGAACCAGCTCGGCAGCCCTCTCCGGATTTAATTCCTCGGCATTCAATCCTGCATCTGTAATTAGCTGATTTAGGACCTCTGGATTTTCAGGACTAATGCCAAATTTTTTGAATACATCGCTGATTTCATCGAGGGTTTCCATTGAATCTCTGATTTCCTTTTTCAATTCCTCAAACTTATTACTCATAAAAGAAGCCTCCCTTAGCTTTTTTTATATTAGATACCGCAGCTGATACATTTACCAGGCCTACTCCCTGAGTTTCTTCAGGCAGACCTATATCTTTTGCGGTACTCAATATAGCCTTTTTTACGCTTTCTGCCTTGGTTCCGGAAATTGACATTAAAAGGGCGCAGGCACCTACCACATGTGGACATGCCATAGATGTACCGCTCAAATTTTTGTATTCCTCGTTAATATACGTGGAGGAAACATCCACACCGGGTGCTATGATATTCACTTCAGGACCCCTGCTGGAAAACTCCGCTGCCTGGTCTTTACTATCCGATGCCGCTACTGCAATTACCTCCTGATACTTGGCCGGATAAAGGACTGAGTCACTTCCTCCGGAATTTCCTGCAGCCGCCACCATTATAATATTATGCCTATGGGCTGCCCCAATAGCCCTTTTTAAGGCCCTGCTATTTGTCCCAATTCCAAAGCTCATATTGATGACATGAACCTTGTTTTCTACACACCATTGCAGCGCATCGATTATATCCGATACGGTGCCCCTGCCTTTTTTGTCAAAGGCCTTTACGGAATAAATTTCTGCCTTAGGTGCAACTCCCACCACTCCTATATCATTGTCCAGGGCAGCTATGATGCCGGCAACATGTGTGCCATGGCCATTGTCATCGTCGGCGCTTGCACCATCAACAACAGAGTAGGCTTCCTTGATATTGTCCTTTAAATCCGGGTGGCCCAGATCTATTCCCGTATCAATAATCCCCACCTTTATCCCTTCCCCCTGACAGCGTTTCCACACATCCGGTGCTTCTATTTTCCTAACACCCCAAGGGATGTTTTGCGAAGCAATTTTAAGGGTCTCTGTCGTTGAAGCTAGCACCTGAATCCTCGCAAGATAATCGTCTTCGATAAATTCTATATTGTCATCGGCAGCCAGGCTTTTAAAGCCCGCCGATATTTCATCGAGCAGGCAAAGGCAGGCATTGGCCAGTGGCAAATGCTTTTTTATTTTAATGCCGTAATCTAAAAGAATTCCTTCACCTTCTTCGAAAGTTATCTTATCTTTAAAGCCCACTATTTTGTATTGTGGCCGGCCTTTTTTCTGTTGGCTTAAGCCAGCTTTTATTAACCCAAGTGCCAAAAGATAAAAAAGAAATGAAAACACTTTTGTTTCACCTCTTTAATATTGATAATGTTAATTTATTCAGAGGGGCACCCAGGTGTTACAAAAATACTAACACTACCCAAGGGGGAATTCCTGTTGCACATTTGTCCATTTTCATTATGCAATAAATGGCGCATTATAGCTGACGCTAACTCTCTTAAAGTAAGGTTGGAATTATTGCCATCACGGGCAAGATTTGGTGATAGTGCATATTATAAATTGAGTGAAATAAGAGGGTCGGAGGGGGTAGTATATGACAAGAGATGAATTGGAAGGTAGTCTGGAAGAGATTGAGACTCAGCGGGAGGTATTGCTTAGCGTGTTGAATGAATTAGAAAAGAACGAACCTGAATCAAAAGATTTTGAAATGCAGGAGGAGCAAGAGTTTAAAGCAAAACAGAACTCTACAGGCAAGAATTTAAAAAAAATCATGCATGATGCCATAACTTCGGGAAGTTTACAACAAGCACTTGAGAGACTTGCGGACGGTATGGACCTGACCAAAGTGGCTTTGAAGAGTTTATCCGATATTATTGACAAGACGAAAAATAAACTGGAAGGGAAAGTTGAAGAAGTTGCAGGACCTACAGGTATGCCTATTATGACGGACATGTGGCTGCCCATGCTCCTTTCACTCCTGCAGACACAGGAATTTCAACACCTCATGGCCAATATGTTTGCACAGCTCGTTAAAGATGGCTAAGCATTTAAGTAACACTAAAAAAAAATGCATACTATGTTATCAGAAAGAAAGCTCCCCAGAGCATAGCTAAAAGTAAAAGCTAGCTTGGCAGCTAAACTTTCATACGGATAAATGAAAGGGGGAAAATCACGTGACACAAGGGATTTTCTGGATTTTCGTGTTGATAATCCTCATCATCTTACTCCCTATAATCTTCTTGCTGTTCCCTTTGCTTGGCAAAGAAGAGAAGTAAATATATGTCAAAATGAAAGCCTTGGTAATCCAAGGCTTTCATGTTTTATCATTTAGTTGACGGCAGCGATTGCCTTTGATACATCGATGAGGCCAGCTCCCTGTTTTGTTTTCGAGTGACCCAAGTCCCGTGCAGTATCTATGATTACCTGCTTTACAGCTTTAGGATCTAATTTAGATTTTGACAAGAGCAGGGCGCAAGCGGCAGCCACGTGAGGACTGGCCATTGAAGTCCCGCTCATGGTTTTGTATCCTCCGTCTTTGTAAGTAGAGAGTATCCCCGCACCGGGTGCCATTACATCAATCTGGGGACCTCCGCTGGAAAACCAGGCAACCTTGTCATCGGAATTGGATGCAGCTACTGCTATGACTTCCGGATAACCGGCAGGGTACATCACATTGTTATTTCCTCCCGAGTTACCCGCAGCGGCCACCATTACAATGTTTCGCTTGTATACTTCTTTTATGGCCTTTTCAAGGGCCTTGCTGTTTTTAAAGCCGAAGCTCATATTTATTACCTGGACCTTGTTTTCCACACACCAGTTCAACCCCTCAATTACGTCAGAAACATTGCCCCTCCCGCTCTTGGTAAAAGCCTTTACCGCATATATCTGAACTTTCGGGGCAACTCCTACCACTCCTATGTCATTGTCAAGGGCAGCTATGGTGCCGGCCACATGGCTGCCGTGGCCGTTATCATCCACAATATTTTGGCAGTCAAGCACCCAGCCTGCCATCTTTACATTGTCCTTTAAATCGGGGTGATCTAAATCTACACCCGTATCGATTATTCCCACTCTCACCCCTTTTCCCGTGGTATCCTGCCACACGGACGGGGCACCGATTCGCTTGACCCCCCAGGGAATTTCCTGACCCTGCTTCTTTATTTCCAATGATAGAGTAGGCATGACCTGAATCCAGCCCTCGTAATCGTCTTCGATAAACTCTATTACAGGGTCTTTTGCTAAGCTTTTAAAGACCCCCGCATCCTCAATTTCGCATAAACATGCATTTATCAGGGGCAAACGCTTTTTAACTTTAATGCCGTAGTCCTCCACCAGGGTCTGCCCTTTTCTTAAAGTATAATCGGATTTAAACCCTACAATTTTGTACTTAGGTGCTTTGCTGATATGTTGGTTGAGCAGCATCGCTCCGGCAGCACCAACCAACAGGTAATATGGTATTAAAAGTAGCGGATACAATGCCTTTCCCCCTTTCCTATTCTGATAATAAAATATTCAAAGTAGCAGCTATTGGTGATTACGCATAAGATACATTAGGTTATTTAAATGAAAGGGGGTATTATATGACGAAGAATGAAATCAAAAAGGCTTTAAGGGAAATTGAAAATAAAAAGAGTGAATTGGAAGAGCAGTTAAGACAGCTTGAAGAAGAAAGCGAAAACTTTTATGACCCTCTATCCGCCTCACTGATGAATGCAAAAAATGCAGCCAGAAAATCCTTAACATCGGGAAATATGAAAAAGTTATTTGACAATATATTAAATAATATAGATTATATCAAAATCGCAGTAAAAAGCTTTGCTAACATTGCAGAAAAGGCCCAGGACAAATTGGAGGGAAGGGTGGAAGAAATCACGGTTTCAAGCGGAATGGCCGTTATGACTAACATGTGGATCCCGATGATTTTGGCCCTCATTCAAACTCAAGAATTTCAACATCTTATGGCAAATATGGTGGCTACTGCCATACAAGAAAGCTGACATGTCACCATCAATAAAAAAGTGCATATAATGTATCAGGGGTAGGAAAAGTCAGTTGAAAGGAGGAACACTGTATGACTCAAGCCCTTTTCTGGTTGTTTATAATAATCATCCTTTTGATATTGATACCCATACTTTTCTTCTTGTTCCCGCTGCTGGGTAAATGATAGCCAAAACTTTTAGTCTTTACCGGATTGAATTTAGAGGCTGCTGCGCATATTCGATGCAGCAGCTTTTTATGTTTTTTGATTAGATTTTTACGGAATAACAGGTCTAGGTTTTGGGAGCAGAGCCGTTATCTTCACCCGGATAATCAATGCGTATGTTATCAGAGAGTCAGAACCTTCTTAACTAGGAAATAAATGCGAAATATCATCTTTTCTGGAAAAACTGTTATAAGAGATGTAATGTTTGCTATGCGGTTACTCATTGTTGTATAATCTAGGAAAGCATATATCGGGGTGAAAGCATGAGCAAGCAAAAGAGACAGCGAATTGACAAGATTTTAGCCTCATCGGGCTATGGCAGCAGGAAGGAAGTCAAAAAGCTGATAAAAGAAGGACTCGTGTACGTAAACGGGGATATCGTTACTGATGCGGGTTTTTATGTCAATCCTGCGGAAGACCGTATATCAGTCTCCGGTCAAGACCTGACATATCAAGAATACATATACATTATGATGAACAAGCCGGAAGGTGTCATATCTTCTACTTATGATTCTAAAGATACGACCGTTATTGACCTGCTTGAAGGAGAGTATTCACACCGAAATTTGTTTCCCGCAGGCAGACTGGATAAAGACGCCGTTGGCCTGGTTTTACTTACCGACGACGGCAAGCTGGCTCACAGACTCCTTGCGCCAAAAAACCGGGTAGAAAAGACATATTACGCAGAAGTTAAAGGAAGATTGGATGAAAGCGATGTAAACGCCTTTGCCCAGGGCATGAAGCTTGAGGATTTTGTCACGCTTCCGGCAAAGCTTGAAATTCTGGAAAGCGATGACATTTCTTGCTGTTATGTCACCATATCTGAAGGCAAGTTCCACCAAGTAAAGCGGATGATGCAGGCAAGAGGTAAGGAAGTCGTCTTTTTAAAGCGCCTGTCCATCGGCCCATTAAAGCTCGATGAAACACTCGGCCCCGGAGACTGGCGCGAGCTTACGGAAGATGAGATTTATTCGTTAAATCACTTTGACAGCATGTAAATCCTCAGCGTCGGGCCATTTCCAGGGCATTTTTCACCGCTTCTCTGTATTTAATGGAACTGCTGGTGGCTCCTGTGATGGTGTCAACGTCATAGGAATTTGCCGTGACAAATCTCTTGGGAAGTTCTCTGTAGGCGATTACCGAGGGTTCATACTCATATGTGTCAAAATCCCTCTCCCTACCGTCAGCATCGATGTACTTTAATTCTACATTGGTCATTTGGTCATCCTTTATGGTGACTACGGCAATTGCGTACCCGTGTTCATCGATCTTTGATTTGGCTTGAAACACTCCGTCAAAGTATTTCCCAGCTCTTTTAATCAAAGCAGCCTTCTCAATAGCCCTTTCTACCGCCTGAATGCACTGTTTGCTGCTATACGTGGCCCCCGTCACCATATCAACACGGGGTGATTGGGCTGCCACAAAAGCCCAGGGCAGCTCTCTATTGGCATTTACCGAAGGCTCATACTCATATAAATCAAAATCCTTTTCCACAGAATTTTGATCATATTCCTTTAAATCCACCTGCACAATAAAACTGTTTTCTACGGTTACCCTGGCACTGGAATATCCCAGGTTTGACACATCCGAAACCGCCAGGTATGTCCCATCGATCAAATTGGGCAGATCTTTTTCTATCCTTGCTTTTACCAAGGCGTTTCGCACGGCCTCTTTGTACTTATCGGTGCTGTGGGTGGCTCCGGTAAAGTTATCAATGCCTGCCGAATTGCTCTGGACAAAACGCTCGGGCAGTTCTCTGTGAGCCTGTCTGGACGGCTCATGGGGGTAAGTACTAAAATCCTTAAGTTCTCCCTTCTCGTCCACTTCTTTAAGTTCCACCCTTACAATCCTATCATCTTTGATTTCAACAAGGGCAATGCCGTAGCCGTGATTGTCGGCTTTTGACCTGCCCTGAAAAATGCCGTCAAAGTATTTGTTTTGCCCTTCTTTGGATTTGGCACTCTCTAATGCTCTCTCCACTGCCTGCTTATAGCGGTTTGAACTGGCGGTGGCACCGCTGATCGAATCAACTTCAGTACCTTGTGCTTCTACAAAGCGTTGGGGCAGCACAGTATGAGCCTGAACCGATGGATAATATTCATAGCTGGAAAAATCTTTTTCCACTGAAAGTTCCATAAACTCCTTGAGGGTTACATCGGTAATCCTGTCGTCTTCTAGCGTAACTACTGCCATGGCATAGCCATGGTCCGTTGCATCTGAATAGCCGATATATGTCGTCCTGTCAAGGGGAAGCGAAGATTTGTCAATAGCCTCTTTATTTCCGGGCACAGCAAGGCATCCGGTAAGCAGCAGCATGGCGCCCATAAAAATTATGATAAGATTTTTATATTTCATAGCTTGACACCTCATGTGGCCAAAACCTTAATATTCCAACACTAGCTTGGCCTTTCAATTGAATACTAATATGAATGCGACCAAAAGTCAATCAATTATTGGATAATGGCTGATTGTCAAAATACACCTTAATTTTAGGCTTCGGTGCTTGAATATCTTTGAAACTTCCATTGTTGTTTGTCTGGACAATTTTTGTTCCTTTCTTATCGTTTGTGTTTTTGCCATCCTCCTTTGTTTCGCCGATTTCTCCAGAGTTTAGCTTTACCAGTTTCCCATCATAGTTTAAGCCTATGCTGAGCATGCCGCTTAGCTCTTTTATATCAATGGCATCAAAGTTCAACTCTATTTTTTCGGTATAAAGCCTTTCTACCACAATGTTGTCAACACAAGGCTCTTTTTTTAGGCTTTTTTCCAACTCATGCTGCCGTTTTTCCAATTTTAAAATACGTTCCTGGAGTTCTCGAAACAAGTTTTCATCAAAGACTCCGGTTCTGGTCTTCTTAAATTTGCCGGCAATTTTAAGTATAAACTCTCTTAGGGCCAAGAGTTTCACCTCTTGCAGCTAAATCTTAATCAAGGAGGTCACATCTCAACAGTTCCGTCATAATAATATAGTATGGTATATATGATAAAATACCTGGTTTTTGTCAATGCCCGGCCCTCATATTTTTTTGGAGGTTTTTATATGGCAGGGTTGTGCTTGAAAATCAACATAGGTTCCATAAATATCGGTTCTATCGAAAATGCCTCATCTTTTAACATTGGCAAGAATTTTTTAAGGGAATTTGAAAGCATGACCAAAACCAACCAGGGCTTAGGTAATATCTCCGGAGGTAATAACACATTACCCGGCAATACCAATTATGTAGAAGACCCCGATGCTCTGGATATGTGGTGCGGAGCTGCTGCTAAGAATGAAAAACGGTTAATTGAAGAGTTAAAAGAAATTCTTTGATTTGTCCGGGGGGTTGTATGTGTGTTTGATAAAGAGTGGCTGGAAAGTTTAATAGAGCTTCAGAAAAAGTCTCGGGAGCTTGCTGAAGGAGTGGCCTGGCCCAAGGAGTACCTGGACGCGGTGATGCAGGCTATACAAAACAGCTCAAAAAACCCCGCCTCATTTGGCATGCCCGATTACTCAAGAGAGTTTAAAGGTTTATGGAATGTTGGAACTCAATTTGTTTATGAAGACAGCCATGAACCTAAAATCAGTATTACGGAAACCGCGAAAGCATTTTTGATTAAAGCAGCAATACCCGGTCTTCAGGACAAAAGGGATATTTGCGTCAAGGTGCATGGAAATGTTGTAAACATTTCCGGAAAAATACCGGATAATTCCGGAAAACAAGATAAAAAACCTTTAATGTCTTTTAACAAGAGCATTCCCCTCCCGGCTGGAGTTGACCCGGAAAAATCCACTGCCAAATACTGGGATGGAATACTGACCCTGTACTTGCCCAAAAGTCCTAAGACCGACCTGCAGCACATTGAGGTCAGCTTTTCTTGAAGTATAGAAAATTGTCTATAAAGAATTGAGGGGTTGCCATGACCGTATCCATATTTTTCAATGCAATAAACGTCCTCAACATGCAGACTAGTTCGATCGTGGCTATAGGGGAAAATGCCCAGGCCGGCTGGGATTCCCACACCAAAGCCAATACCGGCTGCACTACTCACGGGATAAGCTTAACTTCAGCCAATTTAATTACGATCATCGACCCTGATGCCATTGACACCCCAATCAACGACCAGGATATTAAGCCTACCGGGCAGGTACAACAGGTCTGAGGTGATATTTGATGCAAAATAAGGCAGAAGACATTGTTGTAAAATTTGAAAAGCTTGCCGTCTCTTCTATCGGGTCTTCCAGCGGGATTTTTATAGGGAAAAACAATGCCATAGGCTGGAGCGCCCACGGCAAAAGTAATCAGGGTTTGGGTTCTGTAAATGGCAATGTCATGCATAACCTAAATATGGTTTTTGATAATGATTTGGTGGATTCACCCATTGATGACCGAGATTTGATAGTTGACAGCGATATGTATCTTTCGGCAAAAATAGAAGACGATGCGAGAATAACATTAGACGAAATCAATGTCACATCCCTTTCCGGCAATGCTGCCATATCTGTAGGGAAAAACAGGCAAAGCGGCTGGGATGCCCACAGCAAAGCTAATACCGGTATCGGCCAACACTACGATGACAGCATCACCTGCAATAACCTAAGTGTTATTGACGATGCTGACCTGATTGATTCACCGATTAACGACCAGGATGTTAAAGCAAGTATATGTAAAAGGTGACAGATTTTTTCTGTCACCTGGGCTCCTAGTTAAATAAAACTCTATCACTTATTTCGCCGATATTGTTGCAGCCGGTCAGAATCATGGCCTGTTTTAGTTCCTTCGCCATGGTTTCCAGCACGAGCTTCACCCCTTCGGCTCCTCCGCCAAAGGCACCGATAATTACGGGTCTGCCCACCAGCACCGCATCGGCGCCCAATGCTATGTATTTTAAAACATCCACACCGCTTCTGACTCCTCCGTCAGCCAAAATAGTGATCTTGCCCTTCAGCTCCCGGGCAATTTTCGGCAGGACCTCTGCCACACCCGGTGTGCCGTCCAAAATGCGCCCGCCGTGATTCGACACCACTATGGCCGATGCTCCGGCTTCCAGGGCCAGCTTGGCTTCATCAAGGGTCATAATTCCCTTTAATATAAATGGGAGCTCTGTGCCGGAAATGATTTCTTTTAGCTCCTGCAAATTTTTTGGTCCAACGGGCTGTCCCATCAAGGCCATCGTAACAAGACCCGCTCCATCAATATCCATGCCTACAGCAGGGGCCCCCGCTTCCTCGGCCCTTTTTGCCATTTCCAAAACTATATGATTTTCCCGAGGCTTTATGATGGGGATACCGTGGCCATTTACCCCTTTTATTGCCTCAAGTCCCGAATCATAAAATACGGGATTGCCGCCGTCACCGCTCATTCCAATAGTCCCTGCATTTTGGCTGCCGGTCATTACCATGCGCACGTACTCGGCCTCGGGCACTGCGCCACCCATGTTATACTCGGAACCCGTAATCGGTGCTGCAAGTATCGGCATCGAGAGCTTTATGCCGAGAATACTCGTTGAAATATCCGGATCCTTGGCGTCGTGAAGGGTCCTCAAGTTCAACTTAACATTTGCCAGGGCATTGACATTTTCAGTAAAGGAAGAACCTGTTCCAACTCCTCCCATCCCCGGCACTTCTCCGGCACATGCTACGCCGTTACATACCCTGCACACTCGGCAGTAACCTTTCATCTTTTCCCGTGCCCTTTGCTTTATTTCATTCAGATTCAAAAGATTTCACCCCTTTCAAAAACCTATATTTAAATTATACACCATATAGTTACAATCTCCCAAATAATGAAGCTTATGACTTTAGAGGATATTTTAGCTTTTTGTAGAATAAACTATTTATAAACATGCTTGTCCTTTTTGCGGGGGAATAAAATGCATTCAACTAAGGGGCTTTATATAGCAATAGCTTTTATTTTTATTTTAAATACTTTTCCTTCTCACTTGATGCTTGGTGCCCAGATCGACGATGTGGAGCAGCGGTTAATCGAAGAGATACTGACCTTAGATGCAAAAATCTTAGCTCTCAGAAATGAAATTGAAAAACTTTCTTTAGAGAATGCAGAGCTAAGAAAGCAACTGGAGTTAAAGCAGGAGGAGCTTTCGTCTTTAAATGTCAGTTTTGAAAACCGCCAAACTGAGCTTTCCCGCTGGATTGTCTTTGCCTATAAAGGCGGCGTCGGCAATATGCTATCCGTGCTGGTAGGCGCGGAGAATTTGGGAGATTTTTTCCGCCGTTTCGACAACATCATGTTCTTCCTGGAATACTATAATAATGTAATAATCGAAACCAGAGCCCTTATTGCTCAAAGAGAACAGGAGGAACGAAATATCATGGAAAAACAGCGGGAAATTGAGGCTTTAGAGAGACAGGCAAAATTGGCCCTTGAAAAAATAACTCAAACTATAGAAGAAAAGCAAGAGGAATTAAGGCGTGCCAGGCTCATATTAAAAGATACCACATTTTTGGAAGAAATAAGTGAGGATTGGCAGAAATCCCTGCCTTCCCTTGACTATCTTCTGAAAAACTTATCGTCACTGCCCTGGTCAAGTTTAAGCCCTGATGATATTAGGGTAAACTATTTTGCCATGACAGCCCGGGCAGAATTTTACGATACAAGTGTCACAAAAACTTTGCTGTCAAAAGACGAAAACTTGAAGAACGTATACTTCACCTTTAACGATGAAGGCATTACGGTTACCGAGAAAAAGCCGGATAGCGATACGCCGGTTTATTCCATAACTTGCACCATGGAACTTACCGATGAGCATAAAATAAAATTTACCCCTATAAGACTTGAATTTAGCGGTGTGACACTGCCGGCCAAAGTGATTGAAGAGCTGATGGCTGATTACGACATGGTATTTACTCCGCCGCCTTTGCCCTATGATTTGAAAATAACTTCTATAAAAACTGAAGATGGCAAACTCATCATGTATTTTAAAAAATCCTGATTTGATACTGCCGGGGGAATTCCCCGGTATCTTTTTTTCCGGATTTTCCCTTGGTGAATTTTACTTGATGAAATAGACGGTGGACCTATAGTATAATCATGCCAAGGAAAGGGGATGGTATTTGGTGCATTTTATCAAAAAACTAAACACGGTTGTTTTCCTGCTTGTCTTCCTGCTTTTCTTCTCCATCAAGGCTGAAGCCCAGGTAATTACTGTTCAGCCCGGGGACACCTTAAATTCCTTAAGTCGGATTACCGGTGTTCCGCTAGATAAGATAAGGCAGAACAATTCCTTGTTTTCAGATTACATAGCGGCCGGACAAGTTCTGCTGATTCCGGAAACATACACGGTAAAAGCCGGCGATACTCTTTATCTCATTAGCCAAAACTTTGGTGTAAGCTTGTGGGAATTGAAAAGCTTGAACGGTCTTTACTCCGACGAAATCTGGCCGGGACAGACACTATACGTTCCCCAAAAAAGTCCTTATCGGCAGATAAGTGTAAACTGGGGAGACACTCTTTACCAAATTTCACAAAATTACGGGGTGTCCATAGATGATTTGAAGACCGTTAACGGGCTTTGGGGAAGGGAGCTATATGCGGGAACTAAGCTCATGATTCCTTCAGGAACATCCTCAAAGACAAACAGCTCTCAAGATTTGCCGTCAAGGGGCTATATAAATCGGGGACAGTACATAAAATACGGCAGCGGAGTATATCACACCCAGGAGGAAAGGATGCTCTTGGCACGGCTGATTGAAGCAGAAGCAGAAGGAGAACCTTACATGGGAAAGGTTGCAGTTGGAGCGGTGGTTGTAAACAGGGTACTTAGCGATAAGTTTCCAAATACGATCAAAGATGTTATATATCACGTAGACGAAATAGGCGCATACCAGTTTGAGCCCGTCCTTGACGGAAGGCTGTTTACCGTAACTACCAGCAGTGATTCATTTAGGGCTGCCGATGAGGCTCTTGGGGGCTTGGACCCCACAGGAGGTGCCTTGTTTTTCTTTAACCCTTACAAGATAACAAATAAATGGTTGCTGTCAAAACCTGTAATCTGCCAAATCGGCGACCACGTTTTTACGAAGTAAAGTGAATGAAAAACTCCGCACAAGGCGGAGTTTCTTTTTATGCTGTTTCTACTTCATCTTCCTCTTCCAAAACTTTGACGAATAAATCCACAAGGTAAGGATCGAACTGGGTCCCGGCGCATCTTATGAGTTCCGCTACGGCCTCTACATGACTCATGGCAGGGCGGTAAGGCCTGCTCTTCGTCATTGCGTCGTAAGCGTCAACTATGGCCAGTATGCGGCATTCGATCGGGATTTCTTCGCCCTTTATGCCCAGGGGGTATCCGTTGCCGTCCCACCATTCGTGGTGCATCAGTATCCAGTCTGAAATATGGGCAAGTTCTGGAGATGACACTGCTATGCGATGGCCGATTTCCGTATGGCGCTGCATTCTCAATCTCTCTTCATGAGTCAGGGGGCCTTTCTTAAACAGGATTTTGTCAGGCACTCCCACTTTGCCTATATCGTGGAACATGGCAAGAAGTTTAATGTCGTCAATTTGCCGCTGATTCATGTTTAACATCTTGGCCAGCTTTACTGCAAGTTCTTGAGTCCTCTGGGAATGGCCCTGGGTGATGATGTCCCGGGCCTCCAGCATCTTTACCAGGGTCTTTATGATGCTGCTCTTTTTGCTCCTACCATGATGAAGTTTTTCCCGGTACATATTGTTTTCTGCGGTTTTCTGTGCTTCCTTGATATTGCTGTTTTCCTCATCAACTATGGCAAAGCCCATGGAAACCTGCAGCGGAAATGGAATGCCATGTTCAGTAGTTCTTTCAGTGGCCTTGCGCATCTTCTCAATAATCGTTTCTGCCGTATTCTTGTCCGTATAGGGCATGATTATAGCAAATTCATCTCCGGCAATTCTCGCAGCAAAATCCTGCTCTCGCACTGCTTTTTTTATAATCTTGGCATACGCCTTTATCAAGCGATCTCCTGCATCATGGCCGAAAGTGTCATTGACCATCTTAAGACCGTCTATGTCGCAGATTACCAAGGCAAAAGGATAAGGCGGGTCTTTTTTCAGTGATTTTAGCTTTTCATCAAACATCATTCTATTGTACAGCCCCGTGAGATGATCGAAACTGCTCAATCGCTTGAGCTCTTCCTCATATCCCTTGCGTTCGGTTATATCACGGCAAATACTTATAAGTACCTGCTTGCCCTCCAGCACGCCGCCCACGGAATTTACTTCAACGGGAAAAGTGCTGCCGTCTTTGCGCCGATGGATTGTCTCAAATCTCTTTCCTTTCAAAGCTTCTTTCAACTGCTCTTTTATATCCTCTACATCCGATTCAGCCCTTATTTCGCGGCAAGTTAGGTTTAGAAGCTCCTGCAGTTCGTAACCGTACGCCTTCGCTGCTGCACGGTTAGCATCTATTATCCTACCGCTGGGATATTCAATAAAAAGCATTATGTCGGTGGTGATATCCGAAAGCATCTTATAGCGCTGAAGCATCTCCTGGGAACGTATTCGGTCCGATATGTCATGGGCAATGGCAGAAATACCCAAAAAGTTTCCGTAATCATCGAAGATGGGAGATATGGATATCATCAAATCTACCTCAGTTCCATCTTTGCGAAGGCGGACGGTTTCATAATGGATGGGACTTTTTTCAGAAAGGGCCCTTGATATGTATTCTTCCAGTTCATGATGGCGCTCCTCGGGGGTTAAAATATATGCGGTCTTTCCCAGGATTTCTTCAGCCTTATAGCCGTAAATACTTTCTGCTCCCTTGTTCCAGCTGGTAATATTGTAATCCAGGTCCAGGCTGAATATTGCTTCATGGGAGGATTCCACTATAAAGGCCAGCTGCTCCCTAGATCTCTCCACCTCTCTCTGCTTCGTTATGTCTCTAAAGACCATGACCACGCCCACTATTTCCCCGTTGCTATCTCTTATCGGTGCTGCTGAATCTGCAATTGAAATCATTCTGCCGTCCTTTCTGATGAGGACGGTGTGATTGGCCAGGCCCTTTATAACTCCCTCTTGAATTACTTTTTCTACGGGGATTTCAGCAGGTTCTCCGGTATATTCGTTTATGATATGGAAAATTTGACTTACATGCTTGCCGGCCGCTTCCGATTGGCTGTATCCCGTCAATTCCTGGGCAAGGGGGTTTATAAACTGCACAAAGCCCTTCACATCCGTAGTTATTACCCCGTCTCCGATGCTATCTAAGGTAACTCTGAAGAGTTCATGCTGCTTTCTTAGCTCCTCCTTGGCTGCTTGTTCTTCCCTCTTTGACCTTTCAAAGTAAAGGAGCAGTATCCCTAAGGTGGCTATTATTTCCAAGATGGAAGTGGCAAAATATCCCCAGTAGGCCCCCTGGGGAATGGGCTTTAAAAAAGGATAGTCGATTTTATGAATGGCCCATAGAATAAACGCAATACCTGCTACGTACTTTGCGATCCCAGCTGTATCCTCCGTTTTAATAAAGACTATGCCCGTCCAAAAATATATAATTGCAACCAATAAAAAAGCGGGCATTATCTCTACATAAAAAGGCACTTCGACGAAAACTGCCACGAGAAGCCACAGCAGATTTAATGCCGCTAAAAATCTTGAGCCTATAGGTGTTTTTTGATTGATGAAATTAAATGTCCCGTGAAAGATTGCGTAGGCATGGAGAAGGGTCGACACGCCGACTGCAAACCTGAGAATTGACAGGTTGTCATACAGCAACCATATTTCCAGCACGAGCCTTAAAAAATGGAAAAACCAGCCGATGGCCCAGATGCGTAAAAAGCTCCGCTTCTCCTGGAAGTACAGATAGCCGTAAATGGCAACAAGGACTGCTGAGTTGATAACGGCCTGAATCAAAGGATTTAATAAGGGGGGCATACTATCCCTCCTCGATTCGTCAAAATTTTATATATTTCTACAAATTTATGAGTATGGGTTATATTATACTTCTATAAGGATAATTTTGTCAATAATTGAGAAAATTATCTCATGCAAACGCCCCTATTCATAGAGAGGCGTTCGCTATAACATTTACTCCCTCATTTTAAAATCCCATCATCGCCTGTTGATTAAAGAGTTCCTCTCTTTTATTTCCCTCGCAACTTGGGGCGAGAGCTTTTGAGGTATGTGGCTGGCTTTTCCTATGTAGTAACCTTGCAAATAATCCACACCGAATTCAATCAATATATCCATCTCTGCTTTATTCTCAATACCTTCTGCAATAGTTTTAATCTTCCTGTCCTTGGAATACGATATTATGGTTTCCAGGAGCTTTTGCCTATTTTTATCCCTGTCAACACCGCGAATTAAGGTCTTTTCAACCTTAACAAAACTTGGAGACAGGGCTAGCAGGATGATTTCACTGTTGTATCCGGCGCCAAAATCATCCAGGGCCAGATGAATATTCCAGCGCTTGGCTATTGACTGTTTTTTCCTTATGGTCTCCTCGTTAGCCTGTTCATTTTCGGTGACTTCAATTACAATGCGATGCAAGTCTCTTTTATATTCTCGTTCAAAACGCCTTAAATCCTTGTCCGTTAACACCTGATTTGCAACGGAATTAATAAATAATCTTGCATCGCCGAAAGCTCCCCTGTGCCGCTGAAAGGCTTCCATAGCCTTAAACCACGTAATCCGTTCAATATGGTACAGTTTTGATTGGGCAGCAGCCAGTTTGATAATATCCTCGGGAGAAGTCAATGTCGGCACTTTGGGCCGCATCAACGCTTCATATGCAAATACTTTTCCTTCCCGCGCATCCACAATAGGTTCAAACACAAAATCCACCAGTTCATTTTCAATAAAATTGTCCAGCTCTTCGTTGCCATGTAGGAGAAAATACTTGCTTTCATAGCTTTTTCTGTCGAACTCGCCGATGGTTCCCTTATCTTCACTTTTTACCTCGTACATGGCAAAATCGGAATACTTCATGAGCTCATAGTAGTTTTTCGAGTCTTCAGGGTACCAGGCTATGCCTACCGATGCCTTGATGCGCAGGTCGCCGCCATTGGGCATCCTGATCGTCGTGTTGTAGAGCTTTTTCTGTATCATTTCAACCAAGTCGTTTATTTGTCGCTTATCATCATAGCCGTATATAAATGCATAAAACTCGTCCCCTGACATTCTCGCCACAACACCGTTGTAGATTGTCAGTTCACTTAAGACTTTTGCTGCATCCTTGATATACTGGTCGCCAAAATCATGGCCGTACGTATCGTTGATGTACTTTAAATTGTCTAAATCCCACATAACAAAAGCAGCTATTTTTACATTTTCCTTCCTCAGTATCCTGGTCACTTTTGCTTCAAAAGCCCGGCGATTCAACAGATGTGTCAGAGAGTCGTGGTCACGGTCATACTCAATTCTGCGCTTCTCGAGCACTTCCCTGCTGACATCCTCTATAACTCCCAGGACTTTGCCACCATGCTCTTGGATGTTAATGCGCAGCCACTTGATGACTCCTTTTCCTCTTTCATGCCGGTATACGTCTTCCATGTCAGGTTCGGGACGCTTTTTCAAACCCTCCAGCACTTCATAAAAATATGTTGAACTGATATATCTTGCTTCTTTATTCTTGTTCTCTATTCCCACCAGGTCAAAAAATGCAGAGGTGCAAAAAACCATGTCTTCCTTTGAGTCGTGTTCAAAGGCACCTATGGGGATCTTCATCATGCCGATAATTCTTGAAAGCTTATCCCCCGCCTCAGCAACTTTACTGCTGAGGCTCTCAATTGACGATGCCAAATCATCTATTTCGGCAATGTTTGTCTTGGGGAGGACAACGGATTTTTCCGGATTGCTGCTACTCAGATCATCCACCAATTTGATTATGGGCTTTACAAACCACATGCCGGCCAATACCGCTCCCAGCATACCGGCAATGAATGAAAAGACAACAGATATTGTAACGTAAAGCCTTATTTGCCTTGCAGGTTTAAACAGGGTTTGCTCCTCTACAATTCCTACAAGGGCCCATCTGTCCCCTTCAAATGGGGTGTTGCTATCGTATATGTCCAGATAGTGGATGCAGCCGTACACGGCATTCTTGCTAGCTTCAGTATTGCTTATGGTATAAATGTCTTCGTACTGTGTGCTCCCGTCTATTGCTATCTCGGTGTCATCTCCAAAAATTTTTTTGAAAATCGGTCCGCTGGAGACTATGTTTTCAAAGGCCATGTCTTCTCCAGTATTTTTGGCTAAAAGGTACGCCCCCTGCTTGTTGTCAGCAATTTCATCATAATTTAGCAACTTGCGCAAGAAATCTTGGGTCAGGTCAATCCCGATGACACCGTAAGGATTTCCATCAGAGTCCACAAGGGGTATGGAATACGTTATTGCCTCCGCACTGTATATGTTGGGTTTGAAGGGTCTGCCCCAATATCCTAAATCGGATATTCGGCTGCTCCTGTTGTTAGCTGCTGCATTCAACGGTTTAAAATAAAAATCAGCGGAAGCATCATCTTCTAACAATGGAAAACTCGGCATCCAGCCCATACCTAGGGCAATATCAGCCTTTCTTGCAACCGCCGAAGGGCCAACTTCCATGCTCAGATCCGAATTGTCTGCAGGATTAAACAAGGGGTCCGAATCCCTGAGGTAAACTCCGGGATATTCATTTCCACTTTCTGTTGCAAGTACAATAAAAGCACCAGTGACCATTCGCTGCCTAAGCGTAAAAATCGTATCACCGATAGTCCTCTCCAAGAATTCAAAGGCTAAAGCGGGTTCCTTTTTCAGGGTTGAAAGTTCTATATCTTTTTCCTCCAGATAAGAATTCATGGCGGATTGGATATCCTGTTCAAAATTTGACAGGTTTGACCACCTTTGAATCATTTCATTTTCAAGGTAATCCTTCCTGCTAAGCACCGTTTGTCTCAGCAGGTCTACCGAGTTGTTGTTTAGCTCTCTAATTGTCCCTCCGTGCCAAATATTGCCGGCAAACAATGAAGTTTGGACTAATATCACCAGCAACATGGATAGCAGCAATCGAACAATTATGGAATTGCCCTTTATCTTTCTCATATTCATATACTGTTGCCCCACCTTTTAACTGCCGCCATTTATTGCGGCCGCTAAGCTCTCTCTTAAACCCCTTAGCCACTCCTGGAAGTTTTCCTCCGTAGCTACCTCTTTCACCGCTTCCTCCCTGGTATTTCCTTTTTCAAGCAGCTCAATGACCTTCTCCCTGTCTGCCTTTGATTTATCTATAAGCGCCTTTGACAAAACCTCTCTGGCATTCGTACCGTTTTCAAAGGGGTCGTTAGTGTAAAGCTCGTAGCTCTCAAGCTGCTCCATCAGCACCGGCAGTGAGGATTCCATCTTTTCTGTCACCCTGTTGTCTTTTGCATCGGCCAAAAATTTTTGGATAACTCTTATGTCATTGGCTTCTTTTTTCACCGGCAGATAACCGGATTCCAGGGAGAATCTGATGTTCCTGTCTATGTCGGTGAACCATTTCAGAAACTCCACCGCAGCACGCTCTCTTAGCTTATCAGACTTGACCACGACCATGCCGGCTCCCTGCTGGACCGCAAAGGGAGCTGTGTTTTCAAAGTTGGGAAGAGGAAGCACCAATGATTCAATGGGATATTCTTCCCTGTCATCAATTATTACGGTGTCAGGAAAGTAGGGAATTGCTGAAGTGGAGCATACTAGGGCTATTATCTCTCCGGTCTTGGCATCATCGGAGCGGAATCTGCCGACCGCCGTATAGTATCCGCTTATATAAGGTATGTAGAAATTGTCCCAGAGCCGCCTCATAATTCCTTCATCAACATGAATAGATACCTGTCCACTTTCCACGCTGAAAATTTCTTGCCCTAACTGTTTTGAACCTACGATGATATAATTTGCCATGGCATCCCGGCCGAAAAAGGCCTTTCCGTCATTGGGCACAGCTGTCAAACTGTCCGTCCACTCGTAGTATTTTTCAGCGGCTTTAGCCAAGCCTTCCCAGGTCCTAAGCTCTTCCAAGCTTGCTCCCGTGGCATTTGCGAATTTGTCCCAATCGGTTTTGTTTAGCATCAGGACTTCAGTGGCCTTGGCAGTGGGAAATATCTTGATTCCGTTGCCATCGCCGAAGCACCCCTCCCGGATGTACGAGTCCACGTACTCATCGATTTCTTCGGGGCTAAGGTACTCGCTTATATCAGCCACATGGCCCAATTGGTCAATTTGATATGCATTGTCAGCATATGCAGCAAATATGTCCGGCATGGGCTCCGCCCCAATTTTTTTGGTAACAGACTCCATTACCTTTCTCTGCAAGGCATCTACATTGCCCTGGCTAAAAGCCTCCACTATTATGCCCTTCTCCGCACCCAAGGTCTCGTTAAATTCCATAACCAGTGCATCAAAAGCCGTCTTCTGAAGCCCGTTATAGTGGTGCCATATCTCGATTGAAATGGGGTTTTCAGGGTCCAAGCCATCTTTGTCTGCTTTTGAGCAAGCTGTCAAAGAAAAGCTTATGCACATGCACAAAATCAATAGACTGATAAGCCGTCGACACTTTTTTACACCTTTCATGTAATTACCTCATATTCCAACAATTTTTTTAATTAAAATAGTTTACATTAATAATATCATTATTGGCCAAGTCTGGCAATCTGAATCGTTCGGAATAATTCCCTCGTAGGGGTAAAACTCCTTTGGAATTTGCTTGTACAAGAAAAATGTCGCAAAACTACTATTAAGCAGTCTTGCGACACTCGGCTTTATATCAAGCGATGCAGCAATTGCACCCTGTCTCCATGTAAAAAGTCTATGATAGGTATTTCAAGCAGGGTATAGCAGCCGGGTCTTTGCCTTAAGCTGGCCCTAGCGGCAGCCACCATGATTTGGCCGGCTGCTGCGGGATTGCAAATTGACATGATGAACTCAATTCGCTGGTTATGGGTGGTGCCGGATACACCCTTCCTTTGAATGTGCACTCCGTGTCCTTTGTCAATTAGGCTTTTGACATCATCTACTTTGTACACATGGGTTTCATCGTGGATGAAATAGGGGTCTGTTTTTACAGCTTCCGCGATTTTATCAAAATCATATCCTTCTTTTACCTGCACATATACCAGACGCTTGTGTAAGCCGTGGCCCTGGGGAATGGTCATGGAAAGGGCATCCTCTACTCCTTCAATCGCCTTGACCACTACGGTATGCCCTAAGCTCATGCCCGGCCCGAAATTGGTATAAGTGAGGCCCCTAGGGGCAACTACCTCTACCAAAGCCCTTACAATGGAATCCGACCCCGGATCCCAGCCCGCGGAGATAACTGCTACGGAATCGTGAGCTTTGGCTGCCTCGTCGAGTTTTTCCCTCAAGCTGATGACGTCATCGCCGTGAATATCAAAGCTGTCAACGGTGTTAATGCCCATTTCCAGAAAGCGGGGTGCGACTTCAGCAATGGAGCGACTGGGTATGCTGAGCACTGCCACATCAACCTTTCCCAGTTCCCTAACATCGGTGGTTACCGGAACATCCCCCACAATCTTTTTTGTGGCCTGGATTTTCTTAGGGTTCCTAATGACTATTCCCGCCGTTTCCATATCCGGGCTCTCCTCAATTGCATGAAAAACTTCTCTGCCCACATTACCAAAACCCACTACTGCAATCCTGTATTTTGACATGTTTAACCTCCTCCTGCTATTTACAATAAAAAAACAATCGGGCTATTTGCCGATTGTCGTTAAAGCCATTGGCAAATACCTCTCTCCTGAAGTAGCTCTCCACCGGATTGTCCGGTGACAGTCCTATACCTATTCGATATAGGCCCAGCATGATCTTTGGGAGAAACCATGCTTCGGCGGTGACCCCTTTTAGCGTGCTTAATCGGCTCCCCCAGCCTCCGCAAGCCTACTCTTGATACACCGCGCCTCTACCCCAACTCGTTTAGAGATGAGGTATGTATTCATTTTTTAAAAAATATCACAAATCAATTACTTTGTCAATTATTTTTGTCTGCAGCATTTTTTGTGAAACTCTATTTGAAAATACTAATTTTATGGTATAATATGATTAAAATTTGTTCTATTCGGCAAATCTTATTCTGGAGGGGTCTTGATGGGTATTAATCAGGTGAGTTTAGGTGCCTCGTTTTTAGCTGGATTGCTGGCCTTTTTTTCGCCATGCGTACTTCCGCTTTTGCCCGTTTACCTAGGCATTTTGGTCGGTAGCGATATTTCGGGTAGCGAAAATCGCAGCTTAATATTCAATACATTTTCCTTCATTCTGGGTTTTTCCACCGTATTTGCAATTTTAGGCATTTCGGTGACGGCAATCAGTCAATACCTGGTTTTTAACCGTCAGGTAATTGTAAAGGTTGCAGGAATCCTGGTAATCGCCTTAGGGATGTTTTTGTTAGGGATTTTCAACCTGCCATTTCTCTTAAAGGAACAGCGAAAACACATCCAGCCCAAGACAATTAATCCTTTTTCGGCCTTTGCTCTGGGCTGTGCCTTTGCATTTGGTTGGACTCCTTGCATCGGCCCGGTCCTATCCTCGGTGCTTTTGATGGCCGGAAGCAGCCAGAATATCAAGTACAGCTTTATGATGCTCATGGTCTTTTCCTTCGGCCTTGCTCTGCCCTTCTTTATTGTATCCTTAGCCGCTGACCGGGTCAAAGACATATTGATGAAAACCAAAAAGATTGCTATATATTCACAAAAGCTGGCAGGTTCGCTGCTGATAGTAATGGGAGTATTATTATACCTCAATAGAATATAATTAATCAAACTATGGGAAAAGAAAGGAGATGATGTCTTGATTTTCAGATATAAAGCTCTCCCGGCATTGATTTATTTAGCAGTACTGCTGATATTTGCCTTATTGCTATCTGCTTGTGGTACCGTTGAATCCCAAGCGGAATCCAACAATGGAAGCGAAAACGAAAGTGAAATCAAAATAGGACCGTTGCCGGGGTACCTGGCGCCTGATTTTGAATTGGAAGACCTGACGGGACAGAAAGTAAGGCTTTCCAGTCTTCGCGGTAAAATCCTCGTGATTAACTTTTGGTCTACATCATGCAGATACTGCCTGCAAATACTGCCTGATTTTGATGAGTTCAATCGCTCGAAGGCGGAAGATGTAGCGGTTTTAATGGTCAACCTGGACGTAAATAATGATAGATTGCCCCTATATATAGAAAATCAAGGATTTACTTTCACCGTGCTAAAAGACGAGAGGGGAGAAGCAGCAAGAAGTTACTTGATTTACGGAATGCCCACTACTATTTTTGTAGATAAGGACGGCATAGTATCAATGCGGCTTGAAGGCCCCCTCAACAAGAGCCATCTTGACAGCATTGTCGAACAAATAAGGCAAAAGTCTTAAATATCATAGGTAGTTAAAGGCTCCCTCCACTGTTAAAGGCGGCTGCATTGAGTGCAACCGCCTTTTTAACATAAAAATTATTTATTTGCAGGCTTGCAGAGGATTTCGGAAATCCATGTATCAAAGATATTTGCTGCATGAGCCGGCTTTATGATTATCGCCGTATCCGCACCCTCACCGGTGCCGCCTACAGCAATTACTTCTTCACCGTACGGAATTAGGCCTGCATCGAGGGCCATGACCGATATTTCAACACACACCTTTACGCCCTGGCCCATCATTCTCAGAGTATTGGCCATGAGCTCCACAGGATATATTCCGCCAAATTTATTGCTTATGCCGCGTTCGGCCCCTGACAGCACATGCGTTGTTGTAAGCACCTTCACCCCGGATTCTGCAAGCTCACGCCTTATTTCCCCAGGCATTTCTATCTCTCCGGGCTTTTCAAAACCTGCCACGTGAGTTACACAGACAAGGTCTACCCCGAGATTTGCTTCTTTAAACAACTTGGCAGTATAACCCTCGGTGGATGCCACTACCACACGTTTGATACCCCGTTCACTGACAGCCTGTTTTACGATTTCGAGAGTCTTTTCGGTATTATGCTTCCCAGCCTTTTCAAAGTACATGAATGCAAAACCTCCTCAGCTGAAATTGTGTTCGTAGTCTTGGATGATGGTTATACCGGAACTTGAACCAATGCGATTGGCTCCTGCCTCAATCATCTCAATTGCGGTCCTAGCATCCCTGATACCGCCGGCGGCCTTTACCCCCATGATATCTCCCACGAGTCTCCGCATCAGCATGACATCTTCCACGGTTGCACCGCCGGTTCCAAATCCAGTAGATGTCTTGACAAAATCTGCATTGGCAGCTTTCGCCAGCTGGCATGCACATACCTTTTCGTTTTCATCAAGTAGGGCCATCTCAAGAATAACTTTTACTGTTCCGCTGGGGTTGTGCGCCCTTACCGCTTTTACCACTTCGCTGATATCTTCCTGGACCCCGTAATAATCACCGCTTTTCAGCAGACCCAGGTTCATTACCATATCTACTTCGGAAGCCCCGGCTTTGACTGCTTCAACTGCTTCAGCCACCTTCGTAGCAGTTGTTACGGCACCCAGCGGGAAGCCAACGGTCGTACAAACTTTTACATCCGTGTCTCTGAGAAGTTTTGCAGCATGTTTAACATAACAGGGACTGACGCATACTGCGTAAAAACCGTATTGTATGGCTTCAAGGCACAGTATTTTTATGTCCTCAAATGTGGCAGTTGCTTTAAGCAAGGTATGGTCTATGTATTTTGCCAGCTCATCTTTGGTAAGCATAAAATCACCTGTCCTTTAATTTTAAGATAAAAAATTTGTGAAAAGTTCTACATCTCTATTATACACAATCTACAGGAAAATGGATAGTCATTCAATACAATAATTTCTCAAAAACGGCAAATACTATAGATAGAATAAGCTTCGAGGAGTGTTATTATGGCAGAAACAAATAAAATTCCGAATCCTGAAGTCAAATGCCTAGTAAACACCTGTACCCATTGGCTCCCGGGAAATCTCTGCGGTGCGGGCAATATCGACATTTTGAATGAAGAAGTGGGGAAAATGTCACAAAACCTTGAGCAAACCATGTGCAAGACCTTTGAAGAGAGGCGGGGTCTTGCAAATCTCATTGGTTCTGCCGACAATGTAAACTGGGTTGGTTTCGCAGAAGAACTGGTTGGCATTGGCCGCAGGTTAAACCCCACCGTAACCTGCATCGTTGACACCTGCAAGTACTACCACGAGGGAGACCTATGCAATGTGGACGCCATAGAAATTACCGGTGAAAATGCCAAGGAATGCCAGGCTACAAACTGCGCAACTTTTGAATACAGCGGAAGGCAATCAAAAAACGAAAAACAGCAGCAAAGGCAGGAAAAAGGCGAAAAGTTTTAACAGCTCCATGCTGTCACAAGTGTTATAAGATGAATATTAGTTTTTACTTAAGGGCATATTACTCTTGAGAGTAGAATATCTTAACAATCTGAAATTGATTCAAGATACTTAAAATCTCCTGGAACGACTTGTATCTAATTTAAATATACGAGGAAAAGGAGGCTGATATCCCGTATCAAAAATTAATCACAAGTAAAATGCAACAAGGCACATACTCCTTGTTGCATTCTTTTTTACCTTGTTTTTCGCATTAAGGTCCTGCTTGAATTGAGAACAGTGAGGAGAGCCACACCCACATCGGCAAATACAGCTTCCCACATACTAGCAGCTCCCACGGCTCCCATGGCCAGAAAAACTCCTTTGACTCCCAGTGCAAAAGCTATGTTTTGAATGACAATTTTCCTGGTGAATCTTGCTATATTAATTGCTTCTGCCACTTTAGAAGGCATGTCCTCCATGATGACCACATCAGCAGCTTCAATGGCAGCATCGGAGCCAAGGCCCCCCATGGCAATGCCTACATCGGCACGTGTTATAACCGGAGCGTCGTTTATGCCGTCCCCAACGAATGCCACTTTCCGTCTCTGATTGCCCTTGACCTGAATCTCTTCGAGTTTTTGCACTTTTTCCTCCGGCAAAAGCCCCGCATGGTATCCATCAAGGTCCAAAAGCCTTGCAATGCGGCTAGCGGTATCTTCCGTATCACCGGTGAGCATGACTGTGCTTTTTATACCCAATGCTTTAAGCTTCTGTATGGCTTGAGGTGCATCCTGCCGGAGCTCATCGGAAATAGTGATATACCCCGCGTAGCTGCCATCTACTGCAACATGGACTACCGTGCCGTCGATGTCTTCGCTGTTTACTGCTATACCTTCTCGCTTAAGCAGTTTTTCATTGCCTGCCAGTACCTTTTTGCCGTCAACAACTGCTACTATACCATGGCCCGCAATCTCCCTGTAGTTCCTCACGGCCTTTTCGTCAAGTTCGCCATCAAAGGCCTCCAAAATTGATTTGGCTATCGGATGATTTGAATGCACTTCAGCATGCGCCGTCATGCGCAATAACTCTTCCTCGGCAAAAGCTCCTAGGGCTTTGACATCGGTGACCCTAAAAACACCTTTTGTGAGGGTTCCCGTCTTGTCGAAGACAACGGTGTCAATATTCGTAAGCGCTTCTAAGAAATTGGCTCCCTTCACCAGGATACCACTCCTGGAAGCTCCTCCGATTCCCCCAAAATAGCCCAGGGGAATCGAAACAACTAGGGCGCAGGGGCAAGATATGACCAGCATCGTTAATGCCCTGTAAAACCACTTGGCAAAAGTCTGTCCCGGAACGAGCAGTGGGGGTATTAAAGCTATTGCCATGGCACTAAAAACCACCGCCGGCGTATAGTACCTGGCAAATTTCGTGATAAACTGCTCCGTAGGCGCCTTGCGGCCTGCCGCATTTTCCACCAGGTTAAGTATCTTTGAGACCGATGATTCCTCAAAGGTCTTTTCCACTTTCACCATCAGCAGTCCAGGACCATTTACCGTGCCCGCCATCACTTTTTCACCGGTGTTGACCTTTCGCGGAACCGATTCACCAGTAAGGGCGGAAGTGTCCACAAAAGAACTGCCTTCCAGCACTTCCCCGTCAAGGGGCACCTTTTCTCCCGGCCTCACAAGTATAGTTTGGCCTATGCTTACAATTTCCGGAGAAACTTTGCTGATTTCCTTTCCCAAAACTAGATTTGCATAATCGGGCCGAATGTCCATGAGCTCCGCAATGGAGCGGCGGGACCTGGATACGGCTAGGTCCTGGAAGTATTCTCCTACCGAATAAAAGAGCATGACTCCTACGGCTTCAGGCAGCTCGTGAATGGCAAAGGCGCCGATAGTGGCCACGGTCATCAGAAAGTTTTCATCAAAGACCTGGCCATTGAGGATATTTCTAATGGCAGTTTCTACAACCTCACGGCCTGCCAGCAAATACGCTATTAAAAATATGCCATATTCCAATATTTCATAAGACCCATGCAGTCTGGGAGACAGTATGATTCCAAGACCTAAAAAGGCGGCGGATAAAAATATATTGAGAAGCTTGTGTCTTAGCATGGCTTTGCTCTTTTCTGCCATTTCCTCTCTCTTCTCGGAAGCTGATTTTTTAGGGACAAGCTTAACATGGGGCTCAACTCTTTGAAGGACTTCGGCCACATCCTGCTCGAAATCTGGATCTATTTCAATTGTTCGGGTGGCAAAATTCACGGTAGCCTCGGATAGGCCTTCCAACTTTTGAATTTCATGCTCAATTTTGGCTGCGCAATGGGCACAATCTAAACCCTCCAATTCGTATACCATAATTTTACCCCTTTACATTTCTATATTTGAATAATTGTTCAAATGTTTCTCTGTTATTATTTTACCACCCGTTGAAGAAAAAGGCAAGATCATAAATCTCTTGTGGCAAAATAAGACAAAAGTAGTGCGACAATCCCTGCAAACAATTTACCTGCAATTACGGGGACGATCATCTCGGGATTAACCCCTGCGGTGAAGCCCAGATGAGCCCCCAAAGTCGAGGTGGCGGGAACTAGAAAGGCCGCATTCATAACCTTGCCCCGTGGGTTCATATCTTTCATCATTCCGTAAACGGGTATGCTGTTGGCAAGAGTTATGAGGAGGCCACCGGTACTTGTTTTATCAAGGCCCACTCTCGAGCCAATTATATTTAAGGGTTTTGACAATAGCCTAATTAGAAGGTGCACCAAGGGAAATGCACCCAGCAGTACTACTCCAATCTGGACGGTAATTCTAAGGCCCTCCCAAATCGGCGCCAAGCCGGGTATTATTTGAATGTCCGTAAAAGAGTAAAAGGCGGCCAGTATCAATCCGATTAGACTGATTTTTTCTATCAAAATGCCAAAATATGAGGCGAATCGAATCGTTGTGGAGGGAAAATGCCATAAGCTCAAGGCCAGCACTATAGATAATACTGCTATCGGAATGGTGTTTTGTATGAGCATGGCCATCTCGAAGCCAGCTACAACACCTCCCAATATGCTGCCAAAGGGTACGGAGATCAGGCCTAGCAAAAAGCCTTTAAAAAAATGCGGCCGGTCTTTTTCTTGTATCAAGCCCAAGCCAAGGGGCATGGAAAAAACCAAGGTGCAGCCCAGCATAGCCGCTACTATAAGACCAGAATAAAGCCCTGCCTGCTGGCTTTCGGCAAGGCTGATCGCTAGGGAATACCCACCCATGTCGTTGGCGATAATTGAAGCTGCCATGGCAGGGTCTGCCCCAAATGTCTTGAGCATCGGAGAGACAAGCGGTTTTAGCAGCCTTGCCAAAACCGGTGCCAGGGACACGATACCCACAATTGCAAGTGCAATGGAGCCCATGGCCTTAAAGCCTTCTTCAAACCGCTCACCTAAGCCTAATCTGTTGCCAATTAATTTGTCGATTCCTCCGATTATACATCCTGCTAGCATCAGGTACATAATAAAACTGTCAATACTCATTTAATACACCTTACAGATGATATGTTTTTCTGGAGTAATAATACTACGTAACTTCATTGTTTTAGAATAATAATTTTCGAATTAGAATTAACTTGCGAAACAACCAAACTCTGTACAAATTTACTTTATGCACGTTCATCATCAAATCCAATAAACTGTTTGATATTGCGACTGTTTCGGTCACAAGCCCTTCACAATATCGTCTGTCCTGCCTATCATTATACCAGATGACTTTCGTATTTTACTATTGATAGACAAAAAACAAAACAGTAAGAGCCTCCTTCCAACACTAAAACTCTGTTGAAAGGAGGCACTTTGCGACACTTTTATGGCAATTCTTTTAAATAAAGGACTCACTTGTGTTGAGCTTCAGCTGATTTGTGACAGCCGGATTTAATCTTTCAATATATCCCCTATTTTTCTTCCGAATTCCACACAAGCCTTTTTATCATCGGGTCCGGGATTCCACATGACCCTGATTCCCTCATCCATAATTTCAAAACCTGCTCTTTCCAGCTCTTCAGTGATTAGCTTGACTGACTCTCCGCTCCAACCGTAAGTGCCAAAGGCTGCAGCTTTTTTCTTTTTAAAGCCCAGTCCCCTAATCACCCCCAGGATGACTGCCATTGAGTGAAGTACAACGCGGTTTACCGTGGGGGAGCCCATCAGGATAGCCTTAGACTTAAAAATTTCGGTAATAATGTCATTGGTGTCGGAACGGGCACTATTATACAGTTTTACAGTGATATCGCTGTTGCTTTCCTTTATGCCACTGGCAATGGTCTCGGCCATTCTGCGGGTGCCGTTCCACATGGTATCGTAAATGATGGTTACTTGGTTTTCCTGGTAGTCGCCGGCCCATTCCTGGTACTTTTTCACAATTTGCAGGGGGTCTTTTCGCCATATGATGCCGTGACTTGGGCATATCATATCTACGGGAAGGCCGAGGCTTAACACTTCCTCTATCTTCTTTGCCACTAATTTGCTAAAGGGAGTCAGTATGTTGGCATAGTACTTGATGGCTTCCTGATACACTTCGGCTTCGTCCACCAGGTCGTTGAACATATTTTCCGATGCGAAGTGCTGGCCAAAGGCATCGTTGCTAAAGAGGATATTATCACCCGTCAAATAATTAAACATTGAATCTGGCCAATGCAGCATGGGAGCTTCGATAAAAATCAATTCCTTTTTGCCGAGGCTCAGCTTGTCCCCGGTCTTTACGGGCACGAAGTTCCAGTCCTGATGATAATGGCCTTTTAACGATTTGATACCGTTTTGAGTGCAGTATATGGGGGTGTCGGGAATTTCCCGCATTAGAACCGGCAGGGCACCGCTGTGGTCTATTTCCCCGTGGTTGATTATGATGTAGTCTATATCATTTAAGTCGATTTCTTTTTTCAGCTTTTCTACAAATTCTTCGGCAAAGGGTTCCCATACCGTGTCGATAAGGGCCACCTTGTCATCCCGAATGAGATAAGAGTTGTAACTAGTGCCCCTGTGAGTAGATAGGTCTTCACCGTGAAAACTCCGAAGTTCCCAGTCTACCTTGCCCACCCAAGTAATACCGTCCTTGATTTTAAAACTCATGCTTTCCTCCCCATTCTTTAAAAATAATGAACTCCCAACAAATACGGTTCCGTCACTTTTTACTTATTTTTAACAGTTTTTTGAGGCATTGTCAATTATTGTTATATATATTTTCCCATTGTAGATTTTTCTTATTCAAAGATATTTGATATAATCTTAGTAGATTTATCCAGCTTCATAAAAGATTAGGGGTGCTTAGATATGAAAAAGACTCTGGTAATACTACTCATCTTAAGCCTTTTAGTTTTGGCATCTGCCTGTTTCGCCAGAGATAAAAGGGCTGAAATCACGCTGTACTATGCCAACGAGGGTAACAGTGAAGTTCTCACAGAAAAAAGAACTGTAACCATTCCCCGTGATAAAAGTCTTCCCCAGGTAGCACTCGAGGAGTTGCTGAAAGGCCCCGAAACCGATGGTCTAAAATCCACGATTCCTGATGGAACAAAATTGCTAGAGCTTGATATAAAAGATAAAATAGCCACCGTCAATTTATCCGGTGAATTTACGGGTTTTCCCGGCACCATGGCGGAAAGCATGGCCATTATTTCTATAGTTAATACCCTTACCGATTTGGACGGGATAGAGCAGGTCCGAATATTAGTTGAAGGCAATGATTTAATAGCCCCCAGCGGCAAACCCTACGGCCTTTTAAAAAGCTACAACATCCAGGAAATAAACCGGGACTTAAATAAACAGGTCATAACCCTTTACTTCCCCGATGAGCAGGCCATGTACGTGGTACCCGAGCAGCGGGAAATAATCAAAGACAAGCCCATGGCAGAAATCATAGTAGAAGAGTTGATGAAGGGGCCAAAAACACCGGAGCTTGAACCAACAACTATTCCTGAAGAGGCAAAGCTTTTATCTGTGGAAATAAAAGACAGGATCGCCTATGTCAATTTTTCCAGGGAGCTTGTTGAAAAGCACGTGGGCGGTTCAACCGGTGAAATGATGACGATACTTCCCATAGTGAATTCCCTTACCGAACTACCAGAAGTAGAAAAGGTCCAATTCTTGGTGGAGGGCAAAAAGGTGAAAACCTTGGCGGGTCACATAACCTTCGATGAAGCCTTCGAGCGAAGCGAAAACTATATCAAGAACACCAACGATTGAGCTGCTTTTTTCCCAGGAAATAATCAAAGGTTGTAGGCGGTACATTAGTTATTGTGCTGCCTACAACCTTTATATTTTAATAGATTTTTACTGGCCAGTATTTTTTCTATACCTACAGCAAGCCTGCACTGCTTATAAGTTGTCTTGTGAATTCACTTGAGGGGTTTTCAAACACCTCCCAGGCAGGCCCCTGCTCAACTATCTCACCTTGGTGCATGACGTACAACTTATCGGCAATCTTTCTAGCAAGGTCCAGGTCGTGGGTGATGTAAATCATGGCAAAGCCGAAAGAGTTTTGAAGGCCCTTTAGAAGCCTTAAAATGTTGGCCTGGGTAGAGGGATCCAGCATGGAGCTGATTTCGTCGGCTATGAGGAGTTTCGGCTCCAGGATAAGGCTTCTGGCTATGGAAACTCGCTGCCGCTGGCCTCCACTTAAAGTAAAACACCTTCTCTTGAGAAAATCATCATCAGTGGGAAGTTCAACTGCAGAGAGAAGTTTTTTTACTCTTTCCTTTCGTTCCACAGGGCTGTATAGTTTTAATATTTCAAGGGGCTCCATTACCGCCTGCTCCACCGTAAACCTGTCATTTATCGATGAAAAAGGGTCTTGAAATACCATTTGAATGCCTTTGGGTCTTGAGGTCAGCTCACGGGCTTTGACCGCATTGCCCAGGAACTTCACCGTTCCCTTATCGGGCTCAAGATATCCTGAAAGTATGCTTGCAAGGGTGGTTTTTCCCGACCCCGATTGGCCGATTAGTGCTACAACTTCTCCAGCCCTGACCCGCATGTGGCAGTTTTTGCATGCCGATATGCTGCGGCCTTTAAATGTAAAGGTCTTATCTATGCCCGCACCCTCTAAGAGCGTTATTATTCCCCCCCGGTTGCAGGCAACCTTCCGCTCCAGGGACACGTATTCAAGCCGTGGCCTTTTATCTTTGCATATGTCCAACCTTTGACTGCAGCGGGGGTAAAAGGGACATCCCTCAGCGGTTGCAGCAGCTGTAGCTGCCGGTATTCCCCACAGGTCCTGAAAGGGATTTATTGAAGGCGATGAATTTATCAGGCCACGGGTATAGATGTGCAGTGGGTTTTTGAGAATGTCACGGGTCAAGCCTTCTTCCAGGATGCAGCCCTGGTACATCACGCATATCTTATTGGTCAGCCTTGTAATCACAGAAAAATCATGAGATATTACGATCATTGCAAAGCGCTTTTCCCGCTGCAGTTTGGCAAGGAGCCTGACGATTTCGGCCTTGGATATGGCATCTAAGGAGCTGGTAGGCTCATCCACTATGAGGACCTTAGGGTCACAGGCCAAGGCCATGGCTATGAGCACCTTTTGCCGCATGCCGCCGGACAACTGATGGGGATAGCAGTCGGCCACAAGAGGCTCAAGGCCCACCTGCTCCAGCAAATCGCTCACCCTTCTACCGGCTTCCTTTCCCTTCATGTTTAGGTGACGGGCGATGCACTCCAATATCTGCTCTCTTACGGTAATAACCGGATTTAGCGTCTCAAGGCCGTTCTGAAACACCATAGCTATGTGCTTCCAGCGGTACTCATTCAGCTGTGCTGGAGAAAGCTCCAATAGATTTACTCCATCGTAAGTGATTCTACCCTCTACTTTTGCAGCAGAATTCAATATGCCCATTATGGCAAGACCCAAGGTAGTTTTGCCGCTTCCAGACTCCCCGATAATTCCCAGAGCTTGACCGGGTTCAAGGACAAGGGAAGTCTCCTTTACAGCTGGCACCTTTGTATTGTCCTGGCAATATGTAACGGAGAGATTATCCACTTTAAGCATGGCAATGCCCCTCTTTCATCAAAAAACTTTAGCTCTATTGACCGGCAATTTTTATGTCCAACACTCTTTCCAGTTCCCTGCTTAAGGTTGCCGTCGAAATGACAAGAATGATTATAAAGGCTAAGGGATATACCACCCACCACTTCCAATAGTCGGTAAAATATATTCCTCGAAAATTCAAAGCGAAATTTAAGATGAGCCCCCAGCTCTTGCTCGTTGGGTCACCGAGGCCAAGAAAGGACAAGCTCGCCTCGGACACTATGGCCCTGCTTATGAGCTTTATAAAGCTCGTGGCACAGATGGGAAAGATTTGGGGCATGAAGTGCTTAAAGGTAATGTAGGAAAAACTTGCCCCGTATCCCTTGGCCACTTTAATATAGCTTTCCTCTTTTAAAGCCAAGACCTTTGAGCGTATTATTCTGGCCGGCATGACCCAAGACAAAAGGGACAGGATTATTATGATGTTTTTTGTGCTGGGTCCAAAGAAGGCCCCTGCGACAATCATAATTGGCAGGCTGGGTATGGCCATTAATATGTCTATCGCAGCGGTGACAATAAGGTCCGTTATGCCGCCAAAATATCCCGATACGATGCCCAAAAAAACACCGATCAAGCTGGACAGCAATGCCGTCCCGATTCCGACCAAGATGCTGTTTCTGGCACCGTAGCATATTTGTGCCCATAGGTCGATGCCTAAATCATCGGTGCCCAATATGTGTTCCCTGTTTGGTGCCTGTAAAGCTGGCCCTGAAGGAGTGTCCCAGGGATGTCTCACAAGCTGGGGTGCAAATACTGCCATAAAGCACAGGGCAAGGATTAGGAGGACAGATATTTTGCCCGCTATTGAAAATCCTTTTAATATGTGAAGCATCATCTATCACCGTCAAACTATCCTGGGATCCAACCTCTTGTATATAATGTCTGCTGCAGAATTCATGATAAGCACAAATAGGGTCACGGTTAGGAATATTCCTTGAATCAGGGGATAATCCCTTACCAACACCGCCTGCCGCATCAAGAGCCCCAAGCCGGGGTATTTAAAAACATTTTCAACCAGTATTGTGCCTCCTACTGCCTGGCCTATACTATTGAACATCCTGGTGACAATGGGCAAAGCCGCATTTGACAAGGCATGTCGAAAGAGTATCCGCGCCGTGCCTATTCCTTTGGCCCTGGCAGTTGTCATGTAATCCTTGTTCATCACAGTGATCATGCTGTTCCTGGCAATGAGGAAAAATCCTCCCATCTGAACAGCGGAAAGGGTAAGGGCCGGTAAAAATCCATGATGCACTATATCAAGTAGCCGCTCCATCCATGTAGCGTAATCGGCAAAGGGGGTCATTCCTCCCGAAAGGGGAAACAAGCCCTGCTGGGCTGCCAGGTAGAATAAAAACAGGATTCCTATCAAAAATGGCGGTATCTCTGACACAAAGACCATCGTAGAATAAAGGATGTTGTCTATGGGGCCTTTTCGATGCCAAGCAGACAGGCAGCCCAAAATCGTTCCGGCAAAGCCCCCGATTATTACGGACAATAGCACCAGGGAAACTGACCAGGGGATGCGGTTTTTTATGATCGTCCATACATCATTGCTAAAATATATGCTATATCCAAGGTCTCCCCTTGCCAGGTTTACAAGATAGCGGCCGTATTGGACGAGAACGGGCTTATCTAAACCGTAGTAAGCCTTCTGCCTTTGGATTTCTTCGTCCGAATAACTAACGGTTATTTCCCCCTGTTCACCGGATAAAAAGTAGAAGGGGTCTCCCGGCATGAGCCTGGGCAGGGAAAAATTCAAGGTGATTATTGTGAAAAAGGTCAAGAATAGCTTTAGGATTTTTTTGTTAAACATGGTCATCTTTCCAGGTACGATAATTTGTTGTGAGTTGTTTCATGGTGGTCAAATACATGGACCCAGCCATCGTACTTTTCCGGTTTAAATACCGTATATTCGACAGTATTGTAAAGGGGTAATAGGGGTATTTCATCGGAAATGAGCTTTTGCAGTTCCATTATCATGGACTTTCTGCTCTCCTCATCCAGCTCAGTGAGCTGTTTTTTGCAAAGCTCGGTTATCCGGAGATTGCTATAACCGGGAATAACATTGGATGCAGGGCTGTTGTCCCTTGCAACGGTGACACCGTAGTTTTCCCTGAGGATATCCGCATCCTGGCCCCATCCACCGTGGCCGATTAGGGCAAGTTCGTAGTTTTGTTCTTTTACCCTGCTGTCCCGGGTCTTCATGTCAGTGCTTTGAACCGAAAGATTGATTCCAGCCTTGGCCAGGTTTATTTTCAACAGTTCTGCAATCCTGGCTTCCATCTGGTCATCTGCTATTAGCAGTGTTAAATCCAAGGTCCTGTCGTTTAAGAACTCTTTTGCCTTCTCTATGTCAAATTCATATTTTGTCACATCGGGGTTATACCATATGTGGTCTACGGGGAGATAGCCCGGGCTTGCCGGAACGGCAGCACCTCTAGCAACCTTCTCGATGAGTTCATCTATATCTATGGCGTGGGCTATGGCCTTTCTCACATTGACATCTAATAGTTCCGGCTTTTTCTCCATGTTAAACATCAGCTTGTAGCCCCAGAAAGCCGGACTCTTTAATATTTTATATTCTTTATTATCGGCATACCGGTCCATTAGGTCCTGGGGAACCTTTATTAAATCAATTTCGCCATTTTCAAAGGCCAGCACCGGGTCACTTACCGGGACAAATTCTACTAGGTCGACCAAAGGCTTTGGTCCCCAATAGTCCTCAAAGGCCATAAAGCGGTATGCACCCTGCTCCTGGCTGTAATCGGTAAGTATGTAAGGACCGCATCCTACCAATTTGTCTATGTCCAGCATCTTTTTTGGATCGTCTATGGATTCCCAAATGTGCTTAGGAATAATCCTGACAATGCCCAATCTGTCAAGCACCGTGGCATTGGGCTCGCTTACCACTATCTTGACCTGGTCTTCACCAATAGTTTCTACTTTTTCAATAAAGGGCTTTCCATCGATTAACAAGCTGTTGGAAACCGGGGGATGTTTTAAAAAATACTCAAAGGAAAATTTCACATCTTCGGCAGTTAGCATCTTGCCGTCATGCCACTTTACTCCCGGATTCAATACAAAACTGTACTCCTTACCATCGGGAGATATGCTCCAGTCCTTGGCAAGCCAGGGAATCAGGCCCTCCTCACCTTTTTCCAAAAGGCTGTCGTATATGAGGCGCATCTTTGACATGCCCGGCCCCCTTGAATAGTGGGCAAAGGGGGAGGGAAAACCCCAGTCCCCGCCTTCCAGGCGAATCACCAGGGGAGAGGATTCCTGCTCTTCTATTTTGTCTGCGGTACTTTGCTCGGGCTTTGAGCCGCAGCCGGTAAAAGTAAGGATAACGGCTGCTAGGATAAACATAATGAGCAGTTTTCGTATAATCGTATTTTTCATATGAACCCCTTCTTAATCAGTATTGTCGTCGGAACAAGACACTGTTGTAGAATTGAATTTCTGATGGTGAATTCAGCCTAAACTTGCCAATATAACCATGCAATCTTCGACCTGCTGTGTTCCTTCACTTTTCCGTTTACGGAAACGGTCTTGAGATAATCCATTATATCTTCTTTGCTTGCCTGGCCATCATGTCTTGAAACTAAAATGTCTGCCATTTGCTGTACGTCATATTCGTTCGTCCAGGCCCTGTCTTGATATGTAATTTCGGGATAATAACCCCACTGCCAAAGTAGATTGAAGCTATAGTAGACTTGATTGCCCCAGGTCTTGCCCTGTATTCCAAGATGTTTTTTCAAGCCTTCTAGGACCTGGTCTTGCCTTGACACAAAGCCGCTGAGAAAGCAGTGCTTGGAGCTTGCCTCAACCATTTTCTTTAAAGCATCGGGACCGTCAATCCCCGGGCAAAAGGCGGCAAATACAAGGTCAAAGTTCTTCTTCCAGCCTAGCTCTTCTATATTTACTTCGGGCCATGAAGCTTGGAAGAAATTAACATTCGTTAAACCCCTGCTTCGGGCATTTTCTTTGGCAAAGCTTATCATCTTGCTAGAAATATCGGTTCCGATAACACATATTACCTCTTTGGCAAAAGCTAGGGTGTATTTTCCGGGCCCGCAGCCGATGTCTAAGACTTTGCCCTTTTCGTCAATTGCTCCCTTATCCTTCAAATATTTCAGGACTTCCTCCACTTCCTTCATGGTCCTTTGCGAACCCATGCGGGAATTAAACTCATCGGCTCTAAGGTCCCAGAACTGTTGTTGATTCTTGTTGTTTTTGTCTTCCATTTTCCAGAATCGGTCAAAGAGGATTTCCATGGCTACCAGCCTCTTGAATAATCATCAAAGCAGTCCAAGCATACGGCCTTACCTTCCGCAAGGCGCATTTTGTGTTCGGGAGCACCTTCGCCGCACTTGCTGCATGTCAAGGTATTGAAAATCCGTGCCCTCTCCGGCAAGTCAAAACCGGGTTCCTTAAATTCAAACAACTTTTCCACGGGACTTTCCAAAATTGCCTGTTGCCGCTCTTCTCTAGACAGGTCCTTGCTCAGACTGTCAGCTTTGAATACTATTCGCAGCCTTTCCCCGGTATCCCGGCAGAAGAAGCTAAAGGCCTGTTTGCCCGTGCCCCGATATATAAGATTCCCCTTACCTATCGTGCAGCCGGTGATAACCTGGACCGCATCAACGCCGCAGGCATCGTTTTCAGTTACGCAAACGACTTCCTCATCCTTTGAAAAGCTTATGCCCAGTTTTTTCATGGCAGCTTCACAAGCTTTAAAGCCGATGGCCAGACCCGGACACTCATGGCCGTGAAACTCTACGCATTTATCCCAAAGGTTTTTGTCCATTATTCTCCTCCTCTAATGCTAATTGATAAAAAATAAAAACCATGAAATAAGCCGTTTCATACAGCTTAACCTTCATGGTTTTTCTTCAGTCAATTTAATTCTATCTTACTTGGAGTAAATATAGACCTTCATGGTCTTTGATAATATTTTAACACCGTTATTTCGGACTGTCAATGAATATTTGGGGACTGTCCCCAAATATTCATCACTTCAATTCCTCTTCTATTACCTTGGCAACGTTGTCGGCAACTTTGTTAATCAAGTCCTCCTGTTCTCCTTCCACCATGACGCGGATTAATGGTTCCGTGCCCGATGGCCGGACCACAATTCTGCCGCTGTCGCCAAGTAAGGCCTCACCTTCATCTATAGTATTCTTGATGCGCTCATTGTTATCATATTTGGACTTATCGGCTACGCGGACATTTATAAGCACCTGGGGATAAACGGTCATAATGCTGCTTAAATCCGATAGGCCTTTTTGCTCATCAACCATCACTTTTAATAGATTTACAGCGGTCAAAATCCCGTCACCTGTAGTATTATGGTCTAAGAATATTATATGTCCCGACTGTTCTCCACCTAGATTGTAGCCGCTGCTTAGCATTTCCTCGAGAACATAACGGTCTCCCACTTTTGTCCGCACCATGTTTATTCCGGCTTTTTTAAGGGCAACCTCTAAGCCCATGTTGCTCATTATAGTGGAAACTACGGTGTCATTTTTTAAAAGCCCCTGCCTTTTCATATGGCAGCCGCAGATTGCCATCACATGGTCGCCGTCCACGATATTGCCCTTTTCATCGACTGCTATGAGCCTGTCCGCATCGCCATCAAAGGCAAGACCCACATCCGCACCAACTTCTCTTACAAACTGGCAAAGGGCATCGGGATGGGTGGAACCGCAATTAGCATTGATATTGCATCCATCAGGCGTATTATTAATTACATGGACTTTAGCTCCAAGTTCTTCAAAGATGACAGGTGCCACTTCGTACGATGCACCATTTGCGCAATCCAGGGCAACGGTTAAGTCACTAAAGTCCTTGCTGACCGCGGACTTTATAAAATCCACATAAGGCCTTACTCCGCCTTTTTCAATAATCTTCCCGACATCTGACCCTGTAGGGCTTTCTATTGCCTGATTGGCATCATCAAGTAAAGCTTCTATATCATCTTCCATCGCATCGGGCAATTTGTAACCATTTTTATCAAAGAACTTTATTCCATTGTATTCTACAGGATTATGGGATGCGGATATTACTACACCTGCATCAGCATTGAAAAAGCGGGTGAGGTAAGCCACTGCAGGTGTCGGTACGATTCCCACTTTAATCACGTCGGCACCCGCCGAACATATTCCCGCTGTCAAAGCCGCTTCTAGCATATCTCCCGATATGCGTGTGTCCTTGCCAACGACAAAGAGGGGTCTTTTTTGAAGTTTGGATAATACTTTGGCACCTGCACGGCCCAACTTAAAAGCCAATAGGGGAGACAACTCTGTATTTGCAATACCCCTAACTCCATCGGTTCCAAATAGTCTGCCCATATGTTTTCTCCTCTCCATACTAAGAAAGTTTGCGAAGTGTCACCGCAATTTCTGCCGGTTCAATTTTTATAATCCTGTAAGGTCGCGTTATGTCCGCACGTACGCCCAGCAAGTGTTCACCTTCCAAAAGGCCGCCAGCATCAATATTTAAGTTAATCATGTTTTTATTTACTTTATCAATAATACTCTCGGGACCGCTAACTGTCAATAGTATTTCCCTGCGTTCCAGGCTCGCCTCTAAATCCGAGGGTATGTTTAGTACCTGTATTTCATCCGAGCTGACGCTAATACTTGTCGTGGCCAGCCGCTCGATTTCAACGGTAACCCGGGCTGCTTGAATTCCTTCATCAAAGATTGTAACGCCCTTGGGTATTATAAGCTTTGCGTCTGTTGATACCGTTGATGTGGCCCCTTCCACATTTATGGCTTCGGTGCTTATTGACTGGAGGCCTTCCAGCACGTCATGGCCTCCGGTCACCACTACGGTAGGCGGGTCTATCCTCACATCCCTTATTATATAACCTTCAGGTGGATTGCCACTTATATTAGGCAAAACCTGCACATTGCTGACGGGAACAATGGATACGGTCACTTCTACCACATCAGGTCTAAAGCTTACTCCCTTTTGCTCCTTGTTCTGCGCATCTAGAACCCGAACCGGGAGGGTGCTGACGACTGTCGCGGTCTTATCCGAAATATCTAAGCTAGCAGATACCTTTTTAACGGCATTTACCATGCTCCGAGGCCCCTTGACTACAACAGCCTGCGGTTTGCTGGTGGTTTTATCTACGGCAAATCCAGGAGCAGGCACACCCGACACGTCCACCGAAACAGGCATCTGTTCCTCTACAATCGCATCCAAGGTCACCATTATTTCTCTCGGTGAAACGTCAATTAATTCTATATTGGTTGGGGTGGTGATATCTACCCGAATAAGATTGTCCCCTTCAATGCGCCCTCGTAAATTTACATAAGCGTATATATCGCCTGGTTTTATGTCTGCCACCAGGCTGCGCCGCCCCTTAACCTTGACATTCACCTTGTATTCAGCAGAATCATCTTTAAGGGCAAATTTGTTCTCATCTAAATTTTGCAGTCTTACCGGCACATCCCTGATTACATAGGTTACCTGGGGGTTCTGCTCATTCATGACATACAGCCACATAATTATAGCTGCCACAATGGATATGATTTTCAGAGCCGTATCCGTAGCAAAAAAATTACGCATGGTTCTTCCTCCAGTGCCAAAGGGATGGTTTTTTATCTTTTATTTCATATATGTCTCTTAACATATTCTTAAGGGTCTTCACGTCAAGATAGCGGCTGAGCTTGCCTTCCTTGGCTACAGATACTACGCCGGTTTCCTCCGAAACAATAATCGCCACGGCATCCGTTTCTTCTGTAATGCCCAAGGCCGCCCGGTGCCTGGTTCCCAATTCTTTACTTAAATTCGGGTTTTCCGAAAGGGGAAGATAGCATCCAGCAGCTACTATCATGTCATTTCTAACGATCACCGCACCATCATGCAGTGGAGTGTTGGGCATAAAGATATTTATCAAGAGTTCAGTTGAAACACTGCCCCCGATTTTAACCCCGGTTTCAATGTATTCATTTAGGCCCGTTTCTTTTTCCAAAACTATGAGAGCCCCGATTTGACCTTTAGACAATTCTTCAGCCGCTTCTGCAATATGGTCGATTACTTTGTTCAGCTCTTCTTCTGCCAATCCTAAAAGGGAGGATGAAAAAAACTTTCCTCTCCCCAATTGCTCAAGGGCCCGCCTAAGTTCAGGTTGAAAAACTACCAGCAGTGCAATAACTCCTACCGTCATGGTGTTTCGCAAAATCCAATTTATCGTATAAAGGCCCAACCATTCACTTAGCTTAGTAGAAATCAACAAAACCACCAGGCCCTTTAACAGCTGCACCGCTCGGGTCCCTTGAATTAATTGAATGGCCTTATATGAAACGTATGCGACTATTGCTATGTCAAGCAAATCCATCAAACGAAAGCCTTTAAATAGTTCAAAAAGCTGTAATGACATTTTTCCACCTCAGCACTCCGTTCTGCTATATAAAATATTATAGCATTTAATCTTAAATTAGTATATTTTCACGGCGATTTTTTTCAAGATTCTATTCACCTGCCTTGCTTCCAAAACGAGTATCCGCTGCAATGCCCAGGGAAATAATTAAGGCCGCCAGAGAAGTTAAGCTTCCAATGAAAGGCACCAATTGTACGAGCCAAAGAATAAGGGCGCCTAGCACAAATTCCAGTAAGACTTCCGGTTTTTTTATGATTCGTTCATTTAGTTTTCTGCCGATATATATGCTTATGCAGAGGTATCCAAAAAAACCTGCCGCATACAGTAGAATCAAAAAAATAGGTATGAGGGGAATCCCAATCAAGGTGATAAACAACAGTATCACGGCAACAGGTATCAACAAAAAGATAGCTAGACCTATTAGCAGTTTTTTGCCTATTTCCTCTTCAACCAAATTCGACGCATTTTTGACAGCATTCGGGAAGAGAATTATAACGAGGATCCCCACGGCCAAAAGCCCCAAGAAGCGGACGACTTTAAAAAAACTGTACCTGATATTCCTGGCAAAAATTCCGGGGTCCAGGTGTATCCCGGGTCTTTTTATGCCATTTACCAAGCCTTTTATTCCGGAAACTCCTATTTCAGTTGACTTGCCGTAGATCTTAGAGGTTTCCCCTCGGATTATAGTTCCTCCCACGGAGGTAACATCGCCCGTTACCTCTCCATTGACCCTTACATTGCCCAATATCGCCACCACATCGCCCGACACCTTGCCGTCAACGGTAATATCGCCCAAGACAGTGACAACATCGCCCTTTATTGTTTCATGGGAGTCTATTATTATATCTCCCCCGATCTGAAACCTGTAATCGACACTTTGGGCAAGTGCTATTGCAGGTATAAACAGCAATATAATTAAAATGAAGGCGGTAGTTTTTCTCATTGTTAATCCCTCTCATTATTATTTATATATATATATTATACGCGCGAAGAACAATTGGGTCCTGCAAAAAATCAAATTTCTGGTGTAACTCCAACAAAATTATTTGTAATGGGAATGTAATCTTAAAGCTGTAATTTTAATATTATGGTATGATATGATTAGTATGAAGGTTATTTACTTGTATTTTTATAGGCTTTGACAGCCCTTGCTCATATCCCTTTAAAAATGAGGAGAAACCGTATGCAAGTACAAATGAAATTTGAAAGATATATTGCAACTCTTATTATTGCAGTTCTTTTTTCCATGCTGGCCTTTCCCGGCAAAAGCAGTGTCGGCCAAACTGCCGTATCCAAACTGCCTCCATTGCTTCACCGTGATTTGCATGATTATCTTGTTGAGCAAGAAATCCGACAGCAAGTACGGCTAAACATTTTGCCCCAGCTTTCACAATCCGTCATGGCTGCACGGTTTTTACGCCATGGGCCTGAAGGTAAAAAAAGGGTGTCAATTACTTTTGACGACGGGCCTTTTTTATTCACGGAAAAATATATAAGCGTATTGAAAGAATACGATGTTGATGCTGCTTTTTTCCTCATCGGAGTTCAAATTGACAAATACCCCGATGAAGCCAAAAAAATTGCTGAAAGCGGCTATGAAATAGGCGTCCACTCATACGGACACAGGCAGTTGACGGCGATGAGCAGAAGTTCTATAGAAAATGACTTTGAAAAGAGTTTGTCTGCAGTCAAAAGAATTACCGATTCAGAGATAAGGTTTTTCAGACCGCCTTTCGGAGAGTTCAACGACACCGTAATTGACATTGCCAAAAAGTATAATCTGACCACGGTTTTATGGTGCGTGGACCCCCGGGACTGGCAGGAGACTGACCCGGACGTTATTGCACGACACGTGATAGATCGTGCCACAAACGGCGCCATTATCCTGCTTCACGAAGGTCGAGAGTCGACAATCGAGGCTTTGCCCCAGATCATAGAAGGCCTTTGGGAAAGGGGTTTCGAGATAGTATCTTTATCAGAACTCTTGTCCGAAGAAATAGTATGAGTGCACGAATGAATAATTGGGGACTGTCCTTTTTTATTCATAGCTTATTAACTGCTCTCTTTTACGCTAAAAAGATTCATGTTATAATAGTCCAAGAGATTTTTTGAGGATAGGAGGAGCTTTTTTGGAAAAAGTAAATCCTGCTTTTTCTTTTGATACGATAAAGCGCGGCTTTAGGTCAGGTCTCAATATTACCTGGAAACTTGCTAAGATTTTGGTGCCTGTTTATTTTATAGTCACCATTTTGAAATACACCCCTATAATCAACTGGATTTCTGCTGCCTTTGCCCCTCTCATGAGGGTGTTTGGTCTCCCCGGTGAAGCAGCAATAGTACTCGTAATGGGCAATGTTGTAAATCTGTATGCCGCCATTGGGGCTATGGCTTCTCTCGATTTGTCGATTAAAGAAATATCTATTCTAGCGATAATGCTCTCCTTTTGCCATAGCTTAATAGTAGAGACGACATTGGCCAAGAAAATTGGCCTGTCAGCACTTAAAGTAATTTCGGTTCGAGTGGGCCTCGCTGTCGTTTCAGGAATTGCTTTTAATCTCTTTTTGTAAGTATTGGAGGTAAGCCATGTCAAGTATTTTAATGGAAGCTGCTATTGGCAGTTTTAACTCCGTTAAACAGATTGCCATAATCGTAATTCCCATAATGATTGGATTGGAGATTTTAAAGGATATCGGTATCCTTGATAAACTGACCCAACTGTTTTCGCCCTTGGTAAAAATATACGGCATGAAAAAGGAAGCAGGCTTCCCCCTAGTTATCGGCATCGTAATAGGCCTGTCCTACGGTGCCGGCATCATATTTCAAGCAGCCGAAGAGGACAAGCTCAGCCGCCGTGACCTCTACCTGCTTACGTACTTTTTGGTGGCAGCCCACGCCGTTTTTGAAGATACCGCCGTTTTTATGGCCTTGGGTGTAAACGGCATCTTGCTTTTTGTCGTCCGCGTGACCGTGGCAGCTTTCTTTACCTATCTTGCCTCCAGGTGGATAAAAGTTGATGACCTGGATTTTGAAAAAATGAGGTGATGCGAAGATGGAATCGATGGCAAATTGTGATTACAAAGTTATCAGCTTGCCCAAGTTAAACGGCCTTACTCCCACACTTGAATCAACGGCGTTAAAATTAATGGAAGAGGCCGGTGAACTGGCCCAAGCAATAGGAAAATTTCGCGGTCAGAGCGGTGAAGCTATCCAGATGGATGAAAAGCAGGTAGTTGATAAAATGGCCCAGGAACTCCTCGATGTCGCCCAGGTTGCTGTTTCGATGATGTTCGTCCTCGAGGAGAATTACGATATAGACATCGAACAAAAATTGAAGCAACATATAGAAAAACTGAAGTCTAAAGGCTACATCAAATAGTTAAAGAGTTTCTCTGTTGTTCTGCAGGTCATTTACCATGGCAGCTAAGTTTTCGTAAAACTCCCTGTTTGTCTTGGTTTTCTTTAGTTTGTTTATGAATATACTGGACGCCTCAACGGTATCCAACGGGGCCAAGGCTTTTCTCAAAACCCATGTGGCTTCCAATTCTTCTTTGCTAAACAGCAACTCCTCCCGGCGCGTACCGGATTTTTTTATGTCAATGGCGGGATAAATTCTGCGCTCTGCAAGTTTTCTATCAAGGTGTATCTCCATATTGCCTGTTCCCTTAAATTCCTCATAGATCACATCGTCCATCCTGCTGCCGGTTTCCACCAGTGCAGTAGCAATTATAGTGAGACTGCCACCTTCCTCAATGTTCCGTGCGGAACCAAAAAAGCGCTTTGGCTTGTGAAGAGCACTGGGGTCAAGACCACCCGAGAGGGTTCTTCCGGTGGGCGGAACAACCAGGTTATTTGCTCGCGCCAGGCGGGTTATGCTGTCGAGCAGTATTACCACATCCTTGCCGCTCTCCACCAAGCGCTGAGCCCTTTCCAGAACCATATCAGCCACCCTCAAGTGATTTTCCGGCAGCTCGTCAAATGTCGAACTTACAACCTCACCTTCCACGGAGCGCCTTATGTCCGTCACCTCTTCCGGCCTTTCATCAATTAACAGCACTATCAGCTGTACATCCGGATGGTTCTTGGCGAGGCTGTTGGCTATATTTTTCAGCATCATGGTCTTTCCTGCTTTTGGTGGAGATACAATAAGGCCCCTCTGGCCTTTCCCTATGGGGGCGATTATGTCGATAATGCGCGTAGAAAGTTCCTGCGGATCGTATTCCATAACGAAACGGGGCTGCGGAAAAATAGGTGTCAGGGAATCAAAGTGAAATCTGCGGATGGCATGTTCCGGGTCAAGGCCGTTGACTGCAGTGATTTGCAGCACCGCCCTATACTTTTCCCCTTCCTTGGGAGGTCTTATGCTCCCTGTGATCATATCACCGGTTCTCAGGTGAAAGCGGCGAATCTGGGATGGAGATATGTATATGTCTTCATCTGATGGTAGGTAGTTTTCGATTCTCAAAAAGCCGTAACCGTCAGGCAACACCTCTAAAACACCTTCCGCCATACCTTCGCCCTCTTCGCTGAAGGCTTCTATTAATTTGAGGATAAGTTCACGCTTGCGGTACTTATAATAACCGGGAATTTTCTTTTCTTTTGCAATTTCATGCAGTTGCGCTATGGTCTTTTTCTCTAATTCTGTAATTAACAAGATTTCACTTCCTTATTATTAAATTATAAAAGAATTTTTTTGAAAACACGATGTACTAATGGAAATGTGAAAGACAGAAAAGCTTCCGCTGACAAGAATTATACGAAATTTATTCTTTAAAATTATGTTCATCGATGTGAAAAATATTCAATGGAAAGCAGTAGGCAAGGTAAAAAAAAGAGCCCTAACAGGGCCCCCTTTTTTATAGATACACCGAGGAGGATTTGCCTTTTGTTAGTTATTATACCATTTATAAACTTTACCGTCAATATTTTGATTGACACTATGTTATTTTTAATATGCCCTGGGAAACTTCAAATATGTGGTGGTCCCTTTTCCCTCCGTTGATTTTATATTTATGCTGCCCCCGTTGCTGTCAACTATTCGCTTAGTAATGTATAAACCCAGGCCTGTCCCGTTTTCTTTTGTGCTAAAAAATGGGGTAAATATTTTATCCAGATCGCTCTGCTTTATTCCCACCCCTTCATCTTTTATCTCAATGCATACCCAGTCCTCGTCTTTGAAGGCCCTTATACTTAAATGAGCCCCTTTGTCCATAGCTTCAATTGAGTTTTGTACGATATTGAGCAGCACTTGCATTAACTGTTCTTTCCCCATCAAAACCTGCAGGTCACTATCCTCAAATTCAATCTTATATGTTATACCTTTGAGATGCAAACTGTGTTCAAAAAAAACAATTAATTCCTCGATTATCTTCTTTACCGATAGGCCTTTGCTCTTTATTTCAGGTGTGTTATGGGCTCTGTATCTGGATAGATAGTCATTTAGCAGATTGTTCATGCGGTCCAATTCGTTTATGGCTATATCTGCATATTCCTTTCTTTTGTCACCGTCCGAGAGGCTTTGTCTTATGATCTGGAGGAAACCTCGAATGGAAAATAAGGGATTTTTCAATTCATGTACATAACTGGCAGCAATCTCTTTCTCCGCAAGCAAACTTTCAAGCTGCATGTTTTTCCTTTCAAGTTCTTTAAGATTTTCAGTATCTTCATAGGAGACCAAATATCCTAAAATCCCTTTTTCATCTTCAAGGATGAAAAAATCCACCTCATATTCGAAAGTCTTGTTTCCCTCTGCCTGATACTCGATCAACACCAGATGACAACCCTCACTAAGATATAACGGCAGACCTTGCTTCAAGGGGCAAGATGATTTTGTGAAGTATTTCTGAAAATTGCCAATCATTTTCCCGAACTCTTCACTTCTTTGCCTCCTCTCAGATGCCATTAAACTTCCCTTCTCTAAGCTGTATCTAATTGCGAGATTTCAGTTAAGTAGCTTATAAAATCAAAAACATCAAAGGGTTTAATAAAATATCTTAGGGCTCCTTCAGCCATAGCTCTTCTGGCAACATTCACATTGGAAGAACCAGATATAAACACGGCTTTAACATCGGGCTTTATACTCCTGATTATTGATAAAAGGCGAAATCCGTCAATCTCTGGTAAATTTACATCAATGATTACAATTTCCGGCTGTTCAACTTTAACTATTTCTATCGCCTCTACATGGTCCGACGCTACATGAGCATCAAAGCCTGAATAGCTCAGTGCTTCCTTCAGCATTGTTTTTACCCAATGTTGGTCATCAACAATAAGGACGTTGTTCCTTTTCATGATATTCCCCTACCAAATCATAAGAACTTGTGGCCATGGACAATAATCAAAGGACGTACTTCCCGGCATTCACTATTATATTCTATATTTGTTGATAAATTCCTCCTTTTATTTTTATATCGCATGAATTATTTGAGCATCGCTAAAAAAATATATATTTATAATAGTCTGTAAAAGTTCTGATGTCTTTCCATGGCTATATTACAGACTTCGAAGGCTGAAGGCAAAGATAAAACACTATAAATATAAGTTTAGGCCTTGCCCAAGGCAAGGCCATAAAAGACAAGTTAATGCTAATCATTCTATGTTATACCCGGTTAATCAGAAAAGGTAATGTCCTGTATTGTTACTGCAACAAACAGTCCTCCTTCGTAACTGCCGATGGCCACGATTTCATTGCCTTCCTCAATCCTGGTGATGCGGTGACTCCTGGCACCGTCCCTGCTGCTTTTGAGTACCACGGTGTCGCTGGTATATCGGATGGATATTTCCCTCGTGCCGTCTTCCGTTTTGGCACTGATTACGATGACCTCAATGTTTTCGTGTATACCGATTACCGTGCCCCTTAGCACGTCATGGGTGTCTTTCACCGTCACATCAATGCTTATGGCTTCATCGTTTTCCACTTCCATGTCCAGGTAATAATCCCGCCGGATTTCCGTGGCATCTATGCGCTTTCTGTCTTTGGTAATTTTAGTATCTGAAGTAATTGTAATATCATGCTCCTTGCCCTTATCGTCAATTACTGTAACGGTGATTTTATCCGCAAAGGTTATGGCCTTTACGGTGCCCTTTATGTCACGCTTGACGCTTTCAGCAGCAACTCTTGTCACCAAATCGTATTCCAGGGTGAGGGTCACTTCATCACCCTTTTTAAGGTCGCTTAGCTCTGCCCTCTTGCCATTCTTTCTAATGGTAACATCTTTGTCAAGTTCATACTTGTTTTCCCTGCCATCATCCAGTTCTACTACGAGCACCGGATTTTTGGCATATTCAATACCCATCAATATGCCGGTAATGTCCCTTGTCGCACTTTCCGCGTCTATTTCCACTATCCTGCTGCCGGATACGGTGATGGTGGCCACATCGCCTATTGTCAGGCTGTAAATGTCAGCAGCCCTATTATCTTTATATATTTTTACATTAGAAGCAATGCTATAGCTTTCATATTCATCAGTTTTTTCATTCTCGATTGTGAGCACATTGGTAACCCTATTTACTGCTCGGATTACGCCTTTAACTACCTTGTCTTCACCTTTGACATCAATTCGCTCCACATCGGTTTCGGAAACGGTTAGTTTTACCGATTGGCCTGAGGCCAACTGGTAAATAGTGGCCGAAGTGCCGTCTATATACACCTTGGTCTGGTTTTTAATATTGTAGGTCCTTTCCCTGTTGTCACTTGTCCTAACCGTCAAGGTACTTCTAATCAGGTCAATTTCTTTAATAGTGCCTTCTACTGTGTAACCGTCCGTTACGGGAGCTGTGCTGCCGTAACCAACATCTATATATTGGGCCGAAGTTCCACTGGCAATTATGCTTATTCGATCCCCCGCTTTTATATCCTTTAACTCGGATTTTGTTAAATTTCCACTTTCATCTTCTTTGTAAATTAAAGTGCTGCTTATATTTACCGTGTACGTCCCCAATGTGCCATCGTCAAGCCTTACTTCGACATTCGGCAGAATATCAGTTTCTACATCCTGCACCACACCGCTAATAATGTTTTGTACTTTTGTAAGTTTCGACAGATTGTGGAGCAAAACTGCCATTTGGGCACGGGTAAACTTCTCGTCGGGCTTGAAGCTGTTGTCGGGAAAACCTTTCATGATGCCCTTTTCAACGGCAAGTTCCACGTACGGCCTCGTTTCGAGCTCAATCATGTGGACGTCAGTAAATCCAAAGATAATACTTAAAGTTTTGCGGCTTTCCGCTTCCTGGCCAAGGCCCAAGGCCTTTACCGCAAAAACTGCTACTTCCGACCTTTTGGCTGCATCCGAGGGTCTGAAATCATCAAAATCCTTTCCGGACACTATCCCCTTTTCAATAGCAACAGCTACATAAGGTCTCGCCCATGGTGCTACCGAACTCGCCCTGGGAAAATTGGAAGGCAGGCTTTTGCCGCTGGTCAGACTTTCCCATCCCATGAGCCTCACCAGCATGGTTACAAGTTGTTCCCTGGTGACATTGGCATCAGGACCGTAAGTGGTGTCGGTCATGCCCTTTACAACTCCAGCTAAACTCATCTTCTGTATGTACGGCCTGACCCAGTCATATCTCGATGCGCTAATATCAGTAAACTGCAAACTTGCAGCACAAACCTGTGCAGTACTTATACTTAAAATGACTAGTATAGTCAAAAATATAGTTGTTATTCTTTTTATTCTCCCACAGCTCATAAAATCTCCCTCCGTCGAAACATAATATGCTTTAATATTCTACAAAAGCAGGGCTTAGTCCTCTTTTTAAAATAAAAAATACCTTTGCCAAATCAGTGCAAAGGTCAAAGACTTCATTCATGACTTGTCTTGTCCCTAAATGATGCTTGTGCATATAACTTACAATAATCACTCCTAAAGTAGGTAATACCTAATCCTATGGGCTTATCTTCAATGTCATACAGTTTTTGTTCTACGACCATCAAAGGAAGCTCATTATAGATGTTCAGGTGTCTCCTGATCTCTTCATCGGGCATTTGGGCTGATATGATCAGTTCCTTTTTTATAGCAAAAAGCGAGGTCTTCTTGGACACTATTTCAGGGAATGTGGCATAGCGTATTTCCTTTTCTACAATGGGCATTCCCTTATAATAAGGCAGGTACTTCAGGTCATAGGCAACCGGTTCTCCATCGGTGTAAAACAATCTTCTAATCATGATAACCTTTTTATTCTTAGTTATCTGCAGGGCTTCAATCAATTTACTGGTAGGCATAATAATATTAACCTCCAGCAATTTTGTCTTATCAACACTATTTATTAGGTTGTTCTTTTCGTCATAATAAAGCGTATATGTAGTGCTGTCAGGTTCTTTCACAAAGTTTCCCTTGCCCGGAATGGAATAAATGTACCCTTCGCCGGCCAAAATAGCAAGCCCTTTCCTCACCGTCATGCGGCTGGCATTGTACGTCTTGCATAGGGTGTTTTCCGAATACAAAGCATCACCCGGTTTCAACTCTCCCGAATTAATTTTTTCTTTTATGTCCTCAACAATTTGAAGATATATCGGCAATCCCATGATTTATACTCCCTATTTGATGCTTTTTGTTAATCCATTCTTTACAAAACTTTACTCCAATCGATGCGTCGTTAGTGCAAAAATCGGCACCGGTATATTCACACGCTTCCTCTGTAAGGTGATTTCCCCCCAAAATAATCAGTCTGTTGTCTTTCAATCCTGCTTCCTTGATGGCATCTATCGTATTCTTCATCGTCTCCACGGTAAAGTTCAGGACTCCGCTCAAACCGATGATGTCCGGGTCGTATTTTTCCACGCCTTGCACAAAGGTTTCTTTTGGCACATCTACCCCAAGGTCGATGACCTCGAAACTGTTAGCCTCCATCATACCCCTGAATATGTCCTTGCCGATATCGTGCAGGTCTCCTTTCACCGTTCCTATCAGCAGTTTTCCCACTTTTTTGGAACTTTCGCTGTGAAAATGTGCAACCATCTTATCCAATTTCAAAACCTCTTTAAAAATGAGTCCTGCCATTATCAAGTCTGCTATAAAATATTGCTTGTTCTCATATAGTTTGCCTACCCGATTCATACCCTCTTTAACTAAATTCAGCAAATAGAGGGGTTCCATACCGTCATCCAGGGCTTTGTTGGCCAGTCCTATCACATTGTCTTCATCCAGTTCCTCTACCGCTTTAATGATTAACTCGTCCATTCTCCTCCCCCTATGGCCGTCATTTATCCGCACCCCACGCACATCAGTTTATATTATAATACCATCAGAAAGATAATTTTTCAATCGTAAAACCGGGATACAAGCTTACCCCGGTCTACTACTGTCCGCTCATAACAGGTAATTCAATAGCAGAAACTACTGTTTATAACAGTAATAATAATGGGAGCTATTTCTCGGGTGATAATACCAGTTTATTGATAACGATCCCTCCTGTTACTCTAAGCCTTCTTCATATTCTGCAGCACTTATCATATCGTCTAAATCTTCCAGGTTTTCTACTTTAAACTTGGCAATCCAGGCATCATAAGGAGCCTCATTTATGTATTCCGGTTCATCGTCGAGTTTTTCATTGACTTCCAGCACGATCCCTGTAAAAGGCATCAGTAGTTCCGAGTTTACTTTGGCAGATTCCACCTCGCTAAACTTATCTCCCTTTGAAAACTCTTCATCAAGTTCGGGCAAATCAACATAGAGTACTTCACCCAGTTGGTCCTGGGCATAGTCCGTTATACCCACGTAAGCAATGTCGCCCTCGAGTTTTACCCACAGGTGCTCCCTGTTATACTTTAGGTTTTCGGGAAACTGCATTTTATTCTCTCCTTTCAAGGTATTATTATCCTAGGCTAAATCGGTCTTATATTTATGTACAACGGGTAAATTTTCTTGGCTCCAAGATATAGCACTTTATATCAAAAGCTATACTTTGTGAACGCTTTGACCGTGGATATCATGTAAGGCTTCCATAATTGCTTCAGACAGCGTTGGATGAGGATGGATAACATCTCCCACCTGATCCGCATCAAGCCCCAGATGAACGGCCAAGGTAAGTTCGGTCAACAGGTCCGTTGCATTAGGACCCACTACAGCGGCTCCTATCAATCGCTCATTTTCATCTGCCAGGACCTTTACGAAGCCCTGTATCTTGTCAATGGCTTGGGCTTTACCTAATCCTCTAAAGTCAAAGGAGCCTTTTTTGTAATTCACTCCGGCTGCTTTAGCTTCGGCCTCAGTTATTCCCACAGCGGCAACTTCAGGATCGGTATATACACACCTTGGGATGGCATGGTAGCTAGCCTCTTTGTTTCCACCCAAGGCATTTTCAGCGGCAATCAGGCCTTCTTTTGATGCCACATGGGCTAAAAAGGGTGAATCCACAATATCTCCGATGGCATAAATTCCTTCAACTAGGGTTTCCATTTTTTTGTTGACTGGAATTCTGCCGGCTTTATCAGTTTGAATTCCTACGTTTTCCAAGCCCAATCCATCGGTGTAAGGTTTTCTCCCAATGGAAACCATCATTATTTCTGCTTCAAGCTCTCCATCTTCTAAGCCTGCAACTACCCTGTTTTCTTCTACTTTCACAGAAGTGATGGCTTTGCCAGCAATCACTTTGATTTTATCCCTCTTAAACTGCCGCAGCAGCTGGTTTGCAACATCTTCGTCTTCCATGGGAAGTATGTGGGGCATCATTTCTACTATGGTTACCTCGGTGCCCAAGCGCCTCAAAAACTGGCCAATTTCGCAGCCAATTACGCCGCCGCCTACTATAATAATTGAAGCGGGTGCCTTGTTGAGGCTTAGCACTTCATCACTTGTAATTACATTTTTCCCATCATAATTGAATAATGGGGGACAGACCGGAACCGAACCTGTTGCGAGAATTATTCTGTCAGCTTCCAGTATCTCCTTTGAACCATCATCTCGTGTAACTTCAACCTTGTTTTTGTCTATCAGTTTTCCAGTACCGTAAACGACCTCAATGCCGTTCTTTTTAAATAGGAATTCTATGCCTTTGATCAGTTGTGACACCAATTTGTCCTTCCTGCTTATCATCGCAGGAAAGTCAGCAGTCACTTCTCCCATAACGTTCACGCCGAATTTGGTGGCGTTCTTAACCGTCGTAAAAACATCCGAAGATGCCAGCAGGGCTTTTGTCGGTATGCAGCCGCGATTTAAGCAGGTTCCACCCAGGTTGTCTTTTTCCACAACGGTTACTTTCGCCCCAAGTTTGGCCGCCTTTATGGCCGCCTCGTATCCGCCGGGACCCGCTCCTATCACCACTACTTTCATTTGAAAATGCCTCCCCTTTTTATAGTCCTGCCTCGTCCAAAATTAGAGGTACATTTTCTTCAGCACCAATGGCCATTATGTGAACGCCGTCGCACAAATTCTTGTCTCTCAGCTCCACTATGAGTTCACCGGCAATTTTTATTCCTTCTTTGACCGGATCCCCGCTATTTTTCAGCCTGTCGATCAAATGCTCGGGAACATTTATCCCCGGAATATTTTTGTTCATGAACCTTGCCATACCTGCTGATTTTAAGGGAATGATTCCCACTAGTATTTTCGTATTTAAGTGTCTCGTCATTTCCTTGAACTTTTCCATTGTGGAAAGATCGTATACTGCTTGGGTTTGGAAAAACTTAGCTCCGGCTTTTATTTTTTTCTCCATTTTAACGAGCTGTAGCTCTATAGGGTCGTATTCTGGGGTGACGGTGGCTCCCAAATAGAAGGAAGGACTTCCCTCCAGTTTGTTTCCGCTCATATCAACACCGTTGGCCAGCATTGTGGCCGCCTGCAGTATCCCCACACTATCCAGGTCAAACACCGGTTTTGCACCGGGATTATCACCAACGGTGGTATGGTCTCCGGTAAGGGCCAATAGATTTTTTACCCCGAAAAAGCCGGCTGACAGCATTTCCCCCTGTATGGCTAATCGATTTCTGTCTCGTCCGGTGATTTGTAGAACCGGCTCAAAACCCATATCAATTAAAGCCTTACACATGGCCAGTGATGTTGCCTTCAGGGACGATGATTGAAAGTCCGTGACATTTATGGCATCAACCCTGTCACCGAATAGCTCTGCACATTGCAGTGCGTGGGAAAAATCAGTCCCTTTAGGGGGTGCCAATTCCGCGGTGACAGCAAATTCGCCGCTCTCCAGCGCCTTCCGCAATCGACTCATCATCTTCCACCTCCGTCCTGATTTCGGAGATTAAGATTCCTCGGGTATGCTTGCCGGGAATAGTCCTTCGGTTCGTGAATTTCAGTCAATTTGTCCAGTTGGCCTAATTCTTTCAACTTATTATATATTAAGATCCATGCACAGTCATTTTCAGGATTAACTTCACATTTCCCGTCTTTAGCACCGCCGCAAGGACCGTTCAGCAGGGATTTGGCACATCTGGTTACCGGACATATTCCACCGGTCACCCCCAAAACACAATCTCCGCAGGTCCTGCATGCCTCGCTGTACAGCCCGACCCTTTCCACTTCCCCCACAAACAGGGTATTGTTACCGGGATAGACCGGGATATTTACAAGTTTTGCAATGGTCTGGGTGCCGTCACCGCAGGCAAAAGACAAAACCGCATCCGCTTCCTCCAATGCATTCTTTATCTTTTTCAAGTCTCTTCGAACCAGGAGGTAATTGCAACTGGTTTCCGGCACTATGTAAGTTAAAATCTTTTTGTCTATGCCCTCTAATTCTTCTTTCATTTCCATAAGCTCTTTTTCGCCACCGCTCATGCATGCAGTAGCGCATTGACCGCAACCGACAAGTACAAGCTTTTCACAGCCCCTGAGCAGCTCTTCAATCTCTTCAAAGGGCTTATGCTGGGAAATAATCAAGGCTTGTTCCCTCCTTTAGCCTTTATAAAGCTTGCTGCATCTTACATGCTTTAACCACGTGCTTTGCCAAAACCGAAGTTGTGACCGAACCCACTCCTCCGGGAACCGGAGTAATCATGGAAGCCTTATCCACACAATCATCGGTGTCCACATCGCCGCACAACTTTCCATCTTCGTCTACATTAATGCCTACATCAATGACAACTGCCCCTTCTCTAATGTAGCTGGAGTCGATCATTTTCGCCCTTCCTATGCCCACTACCAGCAGTTCCGCGCCCGATGCAACCTTAGGCAGGTCTTTTGTCCTGGAATGGCATATGGTCACCGTGGCATGTTCTTTTAAAAGCAGCATGGCCGCCGGTTTTCCCACTATCATCGATCTTCCGATGACTACGGCGTTTTTGCCCTTCAAGGGAATTTCATAATGCTTTAATATTTCCATCACTGCAGAAGGAGTGCATGGTGGAAAGCCAGTTTCGTCACCTTCAAAGACTTTGGCCACATTTACCGGGCTAAAGCAGTCCACATCTTTTTCCGGTGCAATCACATTTTTGATTACACTCTCATCAAGCTGGTCCGGCAATGGCCTTAAAATCAGGATTCCATGGACGGATTTGTCATCGTTGATACTTTTCAATTCCTTTATAAATTCGTCTTTACTGATGTCTTTAGACAGGACCCTAACATCCGTCTCTATATTTACGCTTACCATTGTCTTAATGGCCCCGCGTTCGTATGCCATGTCGCCGGGGTCATCTCCCACCCTGATAATGGCAAGCTTTGGGGTAATGCCCTTTTCCTTGAGCTCAGCAACTTCTTTCTTTAGTTTTTCCTTAATTTTATCCGCCACCGGCTTACCTTTGATCAATATTCCCATTGAAATCCTCCCTCATTTCAATTTCTAGCAAGCTAAAGACCCGGGGACGGCAGGAAGACAAGGGGACTTTTTGGCTTGCCATTCTGCATGCGACAAGCTGCCTTACAAACCTGGCAAACGAAACGTCCCCCCGTCAGGTCACCTGGCAAGCGAAACGTCCCCCTGTCAGGTCCCCTGAAGCTTATTTGTTTAAAATGCCTTCCACTTGCTCGTATACTTTGTCAGCAAGCATTGCACCTTGTCTTACCAGGTTCTCGGTTTCTTCCCTGACCTTATTTACATAATCCTGGTCTTTGATTGAGTTGATATTTATTACGATATTTAGCCAACCACTGATTATGGCAGCTCTTAGGCACTGAACTCCAACACCCACATCGCTTATGGCAAGTCTCGAACCTTTGTCTACCAATTCAGCATGTAACTTGATCGCCTCATAACATGCCTTTACGATTTTTACGGGCACTTCGCAGGCCTGTTTTAGAGCCTTTTCCAGAGTTTCCTCTTTTAATCGCCGCTCTTCTTCCGTATCTTTTGGCATGCCGTAGGCTTTTGAAAGGGGGAGAAAGTTTTCTGCGTCCTCATCGATCATCTTCATCAGGTCATCTTGCAACTCTGCAGCTCTTTTTAAGATTCTCTGTATGTCATCTTCAAATTGGGCGTACTTCTTTTTCCCGGTTGTCAGGTTACATACCATGCTGGCCAGTGCCGTGCCTATGGCCCCTACCAGGGCGGACACTCCGCCGCCGCCAGGCACCGGGCTTTTTGACGCTAATCTGTCCACAAATTCGTTACAGGACATATCTGCAAACTTCACTGTATCACTCTCCTCAACTAGAACAGGCCGGAGATTACGCCTTTTTCATTCACGTCGATTTTTTCGGCAGCAGGCACCTTTGGTAGACCCGGCATCTTCATGATTTCGCCTGTGAGGGCAACTAAGAATCCTGCTCCCGCCGATATGGTGATATCCCTTACGGTGATGTTAAATCCTGTCGGCCGGCCTAATTTTTTGGGATCATCCGTCAGTGAATATTGGGTCTTTGCCATACAAATGGGCAGATTTCCGAATCCTAGTTTTTCAAAGTTGGCTATTTCTCTAAGCGCCTTATCCGTAAATACCACATCGTCGGCACCGTATATCTTCTGCGAAATTGCCCTTATCTTTTCTTTTATAGGCATATCTAAATCGTAAGCATAAGTCAGTTCTTGGCTGCCGTCGCTGTTTTCCGTGAGTCTAATTAATTCTTCTGCCAAGGCTATGCCGCCTTCACCGCCTTTGGCCCATACTTCGGACAGTGCCACATTTACACCTAGCTCGTTGCACTTTTCTTCAATGAGTTTCAATTCGGCCTCTGTATCCTGGGGGAACCTGTTGATGGCAACTACGGCAGGCAACTTAAACACTTGCGTGATATTTTCAACATGCTTTAACAAATTGGGTATGCCTTTGGCCAGGGCATCCAGGTCTTCCTTGTCAAGCTCGGATTTAGGTAAACCGCCGTTGTACTTGAGGGCTCTTACCGTTGCCACGATGATTACCGCATCAGGCTTTAACCCCGCCAGCCTGCATTTGATGTCAATGAACTTTTCTGCACCCAGGTCTGCTCCGAAGCCGGCCTCCGTTACCACGTAATCAGCCAACTGCATTGCCAATCTCGTAGCTATTACCGAGTTGCATCCGTGGGCAATATTGGCAAAAGGACCTCCATGGACAAAAGCTGGGGTTCCTTCAAGGGTTTGCACCAGGTTTGGCTTTAAGGCATCTTTGAGTAAAGCTGCCATAGCGCCTTGAGCCTTTAAGTCACCTGCTGTGACAGGGTTGCCTTCCCGGTCATAGGCGACGATGATCCTTGCGAGTCTTTCTTTCAAATCCATGATATCGTTGGCAAGGCAGAATATGGCCATGACTTCCGATGCAACCGTAATATCAAAGCCGTCTTCCCTGGGCACACCGTTGGTCCTTCCTCCAAGGCCGTCAACGACAAATCTCAGATGCCTGTCATTTATATCAAGGGCCCTTCTCCAGACCACGCGCCTTGTGTCTATGTTTAATTCATTGCCTTGGAAAATGTGATTGTCCACCATTGCTGCCAGCAGGTTATTTGCAGCCGTTATGGCGTGAATATCCCCGGTAAAGTGCAGGTTTATGTCTTCCATGGGCACAACCTGGGCATAACCGCCGCCGGCAGCACCGCCCTTAATACCAAACACCGGGCCCAGGGACGGCTCTCTTAAGGCTACCATGGTTTTTTTGCCTAAGCGGCTAAGGGCATCTGCAGCGCCGATAGTTGTAGTTGTCTTACCTTCACCAGCGGGAGTCGGTGTAATGGCAGTTGTTAAAATCAACTTGGCCTTTTTTTGCGGTTTTTCTTTCAGCAAATTGTAGTCAACTTTTGCCTTGTATTTGCCGTATAAGTCAATATCATCTTCGCTAAGACCCAGTTTCGCTGCAATTTCCCTGATGTCGGTAAGCTTCACCGATTGAGCAATTTCAATGTCAGATTTGAAGGTCATAATCATTGCCTCCTCATTATTAAATTATATATATTAAATATCATGGATTGACAGCGCCCGAGTTTCGGCTATTCTTTTTTTGGACCTATGTTCCCCTTGCGGTAAGCAGTAATAAACCTTCTGCAATGCCTGTCCTGACCCATCAACACTTGGGTCGCAAGCAGCGTTGCCAGCATTTCACGATTGGTGGGATCCATAATGGCGGAGTCCATGCCAGCATACATGGCCAGGGTCAAAAAGCTTTGATTTATTATTCTCCTAAAGGGCATGCCGAAAGAAATGTTGCTCAAACCTGAAGTGATATGAATTGTGGGATACATTTCTTTAATTTTCTTGGTAGCTTCAACGAATTTGAGCAAAGATTGGTTATCGGTGCTCACGGCTATGACCAGGGGATCGATGTATATCCTGTCAGGAGTGATTCCGTATTTGGCAGCCTTTTCAACCATGATTTTGGTTATATCGATCCTTGTCTGCACATCTGAAGGGATTCCTCTACTATCACAGGTCAATGCAATTACCTGCCAATCGGTTCCCTGGATCAAAGGATAAATGATATCGCACTTATCCTCGGATTCTTCCGACACTGAGTTTATTATGCCCGGCTGTTTGGCGTACTTGAAAACTGCCTCAATAGTTCTTGGATTGGGACTGTCGATACACAAAGGCTTATCCACTGCATCCTGAACTATGTCCATTAGCCATTTCAAAGTCTCGACTTCGATTTCCGGTGTAGTGCCTGCACATACGTCAATGTAATCTGCACCGGCTTCTACCTGCCTGACAGCAAGGTCTGCAATAAATTGCTCATTTTTTTCTTTAATAGCCTTTTCGACGCTGGGAATGGTGCCGTTTATTTTTTCTCCAATGATAATCATATTTTCTATAACACCCCTATCCTTATAATTTTTTATGTAAGAATACCCAAGACTATTATATAATATTAAATATATTATGTATATACATGTATATCTTACTTTACCATTTTTTTCTGACCGTTGTCAATATAGCTAATTTAAATTATTTTGCTATTATTAGAGCAGGGCACAGAGTTTTTCATCTGTGCCCTGTAAGCGCATTATCCGTATTTTTCCACGGCTTCGATTAATGCGGTTATATTTTCCAGCGGTGTATCCGATGGTGCAGCTGCAACTCCAGGTGCAAGTATGAATCCGCCGCCCGGTTTTACCTTTTCTAGTAAGTCTTTTACATATTTATCTATCTCTTCAGGAGTGCCGCTGGCAATTAAGGTAATCGGTATACCACCCATGACGCAGGTATGGCCTTTCAATAGCTCTTTAGCCTTTACCACATCCGTCTTTTCGAAATATGCTATACCCCAGCCCTTTGGCAGTTCAAGGATGGTTTCCAGGTGTGCATCATGGCGTCCTTCAAAGAATACTAATGATTTTACACCAACTTCATGAAGTGCGAGTATTACTTTCTTTAAGTACGGCCAATAAAATTCATTATAGAGTTTAGGCGATAAGTACTCGTTCAGGTGCAATGGAAACATGGCATATTTTGTTCCCATCTTTGTATAAGCTAATGCGTACTTTATCATCCATTCAGTTATGGCTTCCGTTGCCTTTTTAACTTTGTCCGGATATCTGCGGATATCCAGCACGACATTGCTGACTCCCCTTAAAAAGTCACCTATTATATCTAGTGGCGCATATCCCCAACCCATGGGAAATGGAGGATATCCAAGTTCCGCATTCATCTTTCCAAATTCAGCCATAAACGCTCCGCTTCTCGCTATCTCCATTCCCAGCCTTACCCAGGTAGCCATGGCTTGACGGGGAGTTTCCAGATTCCTGCATGCCCTGGGCAGTACTGTTTCGGCAATAAACTTTACGGGATCTTCGATTAACTGGTCATATTCATCCGGTTCCATAAAGGTGCCGCCTATAAACTGAGCGGGTGCTGTTTTGTCGATTTCACGTCCGGGAAATCTGGTGTACTTGTCACCTAGAATATCATGTATGGGCCCTGTTATGAATGTCATTAGGGGGGACAAATCATCGTACTCTGCAAAAGCCATGCAAAACACGCGTCCATCCAGGCCGGTTATTCCTGCCATACTGCTGTCAAAGGGAAAGTCCCTCATGAACTTTTCGCTGGCCTTTAAAGTTTTTTCTTCATCATAGCACATATCATAGTTAGTATAACCCGAATATGCCGGGACTATGTCACCGCCAAATCCCCATACAGGTACCCTGTCGGGTTCCTCAAAATTTATGGCAGCCTCTATACGGGCAAGGCGTTCCTTGGCCAGTTCCTGTGCAGTCTTAG